>Ga0209980_10001274_pt1 | contig 13965 bp, 14 predicted proteins | sample CR02metaG_FD_183611 | JGI IMG/M metagenome (GOLD analysis project Ga0209980, IMG submission 183611) | Deep subsurface microbial communities from Mariana Trench to uncover new lineages of life (NeLLi) - CR02 metaG (SPAdes) (version 2) | ecosystem: Environmental > Aquatic > Marine > Ocean trench... | reverse complement strand
GTCGGGCCAGCTGTTGAGGGGCGCAAAGCGCTGGGCGCCGCTGCCGCCGCCGCCACGGCCGTCGGCGATGCGGTACGTACCTGCGGCGTGCCACGTCATTCGGATGAAGAGCGGGCCGTAGTGGCCGTAGTCGGCCGGCCACCAGTCCTGCGATTGGGTCATCAGCGCATCGACGTCCTTCGCCAGGGCTTCGAAGTCGAGGCTCTTGAACTCCTCGGCGTAGTCGAACTCCTCGCCGTTGGGATCTGCCCGGGGGTGGTTCTGGCCGAGGATCCGCAGGTTCAATTGGTTCGGCCACCAGTGTTGGTTCGCTGTGCCGCCAACGGCCTGGTGAGCGGTGCCCATCACCGGGCACTTGCTTTGTTCGCTCGTCATAATCTCTCCAATCGTGTTCTGCATTTCTTTTTCAAACACATCCGGCAGCCATGGAAGATCTCGAAGACCTGGGTGGTTTCCTTTTTTGAGGGCTTCCTCATCCCAGGACTTGGTGCCGCCCGATCTCAAGCTGCGAGGTTGTTCAGCTACTGTCTTCGAGTTCCACAATGGTCTCCTGAACTGAGCAGTTCGATGAGTAAACATCAATTTAGAATCGTTCTAGATCAAAAATATAACCGCTGGCCGGGCCGCTGTCAAACACCTGCATTGACCGCCAGTCGGGGCCTGTGTAGGGTAAGCTCCGCCGCTTAGGGAGACAAGCATTGCCAAAGAAAACCAGCCAACCGGACTTCGAAAAAGCCCTCGCGGAACTAGAGTCACTGGTCGAAAACCTTGAACGAGGCGAGCTGCCCCTGGAAGAGACGCTCAAGCAGTTCGAGCGCGGCATCGAACTGACGCGCAGTTGCCAGAAAGCACTGCAAGCGGCGGAGCAGCGGGTGGAAATTCTGCTGGCGGGCAGCGAGACCGAAACCACCGAGGCCTACGGCGAAACCGACGAATAACGGACCCCAATGAACGAATCGCCGCTGACCAGCCTCATCGAGGTCTATCGCCTGCGCGTCGAAAAAGCGCTGGAGTCCTACCTGCCGCCGGTGAGCGAACCGCCCGAGCGGTTGCACGCGGCGATGCGTTACGCGGTGCTTGGCGGCGGCAAGCGCGTCAGGCCGCTACAGGTGTACCTGACCGGCGAATCGCTGGGCGTCGAACCGTCGGTACTCGATGGACTGGCCTGCGCCGTGGAAATGATCCACGCCTATTCGCTGATCCACGATGACCTGCCGGCGATGGACGACGACGATTTCCGCCGCGGCAAACCCACCTTGCATCGCGCCTACGATGAAGCGACCGCGATCCTCGCCGGCGACGCGTTGCAGGTGCTCGCGTTCAGCGTACTTTCCCGCCCCGGCCCGGGCCCGGGCGACACCCGGAGCAAGCTGGCGATCATCCAGTGCCTAGCCGATGCCGCGGGTACTTCGGGCATGGCCGGTGGCCAGGTCGTCGATATCGAGGCGACCGGGAAAGTGCTCAGTCTCGGAGAACTGGAGCAAATGCATTTGCTGAAAACCGGTCGCCTGATCCAGGCCTGCGTGAAAATGGCCGCACTTTGCTGTCCCGAACTACCTGCCGACGTGGCCCGGGGACTGGCGCAGTATGGCCGCGATATCGGGTTGGCGTTCCAGATCAAGGACGATATTCTCGATGTGGTCGGCGACAGCAGGACCCTGGGAAAAACGGCCGGGGCGGACCAGGCGCTGGCAAAGGCGACTTACCCGGGTCTGGTCGGCCTGGAAGCGGCGGAAAACAAGGCAGCCGACCTCGCCGGCAGCGCCTGTGCCGCTCTCGAACCCATGGGCAGCAAGGCCGGCAGGCTCAAGGAACTGGCCGAGTACATCGTCAGCCGACAAAGTTGAGCGGACCCCGGCGGACCGCCGTGTCGAGATAGTGTTTGTATACGACGGGACAACTGCCGGATAATCGGCCCAGACCGGCCGAAAGGCCCCCACAGAACCGGCGACGGTAACGATTAGCCCATGAGCGCTGCAGACCAACAACCCATGTTGTCGCGGATAGACAATCCGTCCGTGCTACGCGGCCTGTCCGCCGATGAATTACAGACGCTGACCGACGAGCTGCGCGCCTACCTGATCGACACGGTCAGCATGATGGGCGGGCATTTTGCAGCCGGCCTGGGCGCGGTCGAGTTGACGGTCGCCCTGCACCACGTATTCAACACACCGCACGACCGGCTGGTCTGGGATGTCGGTCATCAGGCCTATCCGCACAAAGTACTGACCGGCCGGCGCGATCTGCTGCAAACCATAAAAACCGAAGGCGGCCTCGCGCCGTTCCCGAAACGCGGGGAGAGCGAGTACGACACCTTCGGGGTCGGCCATGCCAGCACCTCGATCAGCGCTGCCCTGGGGATGGCGATCGCGAATGCGCACCAAAAAGGCGATCGCCGCGTGGTCGCCGTGATCGGTGACGGCGCGCTCAGTGGCGGCATGGCCTTCGAAGCGCTGAACCACGCCGGGTCGCTGAACATCGATCTGCTGGTCATCCTCAACGACAACGACATGTCCATATCCGAGAACGTCGGCGCGATGTCCAACTACCTGGCGCGGATATTGTCGGGCAAGGTTTACTCCCACCTGCGCGAGGGCAGCAAGAAAGTGCTGGAACGGATGCCGACGGTATGGGAACTCGCCAGGCGGTCCGAAGAACATTTCAAGGGCATGGTGCTGCCAGGCACGCTGTTCGAGGAAATGGGGCTGAATTTTATCGGGCCGATCGATGGCCACGATCTGCCGACCCTGATTTCCACGCTAAGCAACATTCGCAATCTGAAAGGCCCGCAGTTTCTGCACATCGTCACCCGCAAGGGCAAAGGCTATGAGCCGGCCGAGGCAGACCCAATCACCTGGCACGGTCCCGGACCGTTCGATGCCGCGACCGGCGTGTTCCACAAAAAGCCGGCGCCGGGAGTGACTTATTCGAAAATCTTTGGCGACTGGCTGTGCGATATCGCGGAACAAGACGAGCGGGTAATCGGCATCACGCCGGCGATGCGCGAAGGGTCGGGCATGGTCGAATTCGAAAAACGCTTCCCCGATCGCTATTTCGACGTGGCGATTGCCGAGCAACACGCCGTCACGCTTGCGGCCGGCATGGCCTGCGAAGGACTAAAGCCCGTCGTCGCGATCTACTCCACGTTCCTGCAGCGCGGCTATGACCAGCTTATTCACGACGTCGCGCTGCAACAGCTGCCGGTGCTGTTCGCGATCGACCGCGCCGGCCTGGTCGGCGGCGATGGCGCGACCCACCAGGGCAGTTTCGATTTCAGCTATATGCGCGCCATTCCCAACCTCGTACTGATGGCGCCGGCCGATGAAAACGAATGCCGCCAGATGCTCTATACCGGTATCACGCTCGACCAGCCCGCCGCCGTCAGATACCCCAGGGGCAACGGTCCCGGGGTCGACGTCGAGCAGAATATGCAGGCTTTGCCGATCGGCAAGGCGCAGACCCGGCGCGAGGGTAAAAACCTGGTCATCATGTCTTTCGGCGCCATGCTGGAAACAGCGATGTTTGCCGGCGCGGAACTCGATGCCACCGTCGTCAACATGCGCTTCGTCAAACCACTGGATGAAGAACTGATCCTGGCAATGGCGAAGACTCATGGCGGCATCATCACCGTGGAAGAAAACGTGATTGCCGGCGGCGCCGGCAGCGCGATAGCCGAACTGCTGGCCGCGCATGCGGTGCAGATTCCCCTGCTGCACCTGGGGATCCCCGATGTTTTCATCGAGCACGGCTCGCAGGAGAGCTGCCGCCGCGACGCCGGTCTGGACAGAGAAAGCGTCCTGAGCGCGATCCGGCGCTGGTGGCCCACCGAAACACAGGCCCAGAGCCTGTAGCCAACCATCGCCAGGATAACGGGAAATCACACCTGACAAGGACTATACTGCCCTGCCTAAGCAAAGTACGGACCGGTCCGAAAAAATGAACAAAGCAGGAACAAGCATGGCCAGAGAGCAGCAGAAACACGAAGCCGGCGCGATCGAGGACGTACAAGGCAGCGCGGATCTGCGACAAATCCCGATCAACAAGGTCGGCATCAAGGATATTTACCACCCGGTTATCGTCGGCGACCGCTCGGGCCGCGAACAACACACGATTGCCAATTTCAATATGTACGTGAACCTGCCGCACGATTTCAAGGGCACGCACATGTCGCGATTCGTGGAAATCCTGAACCTCCACGAACGTGAAATTACGGTCAAGTCGTTCAAGGAAATGCTCAGCGAACTGACCGACAGGCTGGACGCCGATGCCGGTCACATAGAGATGAGTTTTCCCTATTTCGTCAACAAGACTGCGCCCGTATCCGGCGTGCAAAGCCTGCTCGATTATCAAGTGACCTTTGCCGGGGAACGCCGCAACGGGAAAAACAGCATTTGGATCAAGGTCGTGGTACCGGTTACTTCTTTGTGCCCGTGTTCGAAAAGCATCTCCGATCGCGGCGCCCACAACCAGCGCTCACACGTAACCATCAACGCGCGCATTGAAGGATTCATGTGGCTCGAAGAACTGATCGACCTCGCCGAAAGCGAGGCGTCCTGCCAACTGTACGGAATCCTGAAGCGCCCCGACGAAAAATTCGTCACCGAGCAAGCTTACGACAACCCCAAGTTCGTCGAAGACATGGTCCGCGATATCGCCGCACGGCTGAATGCCGATGATCGCGTACGGGCCTACGTCATCGAATCTGAAAACTTCGAGTCAATTCACAACCACTCGGCCTACGCACTGATCGAGTACGACAAGGACTAGCAGCCTTTCGATCTACAGACGAACCCACAATCCAAATACCACCACCGCCCTTCGAAACACCAATGCCGACCGTTGTGGGACGCTGGTTTACCCACAGCTCGATTCGGAACGCAGTTCATCTAGCAGTGGGTAAACCAGCGGCCCGCAACCCACCAATCAAAAAAGAACCCCAATCCAAATACCACCGGCGCCCATCAAACCATCAACGCTTATAGCTGTGAAACGCTGTTTCCAGCGCTGAATGGAGTTCGATGACCGGAGGATCAGGTCTGGGCGGTGCCGGCGCGCTGCAGGCGCTCGATCATATTCTGCAAGAACACCCTGACGAAACGTAACTGGGTCGAAGACGAAACCTGCTCGAGCAGCGTCGAACTGACCCGAAGAACGATGACTTCGCCATCCGATCTTATGGTCGCCGTGCGTTTCGCGTTCTGCACATAGCTGGTCTCGCCGAAACACTCGCCGGCCCCCAGCATGCCGATTTTCTTGCCATTGTGTACGACATGCACATTGCCGGCCACGATGATATAGAAACGATCGTCGGCCTCGCCCTCGCGAACAATTTCCTCGTCCGCAGGCCATTCCCGCCAATCGCTGGCGCGCAGGACTTCCCAAATTTCCGAATGCGAAAAATCATGAAAAAACCGCAACCGGCGCAGGATGTCGAAACGCTCCCGCTGATCGATGGCAGCCTGCTGACTCCTCAGTTTCTGGAATACCCGAGTCAGGTCAGCGGCGAAACTGGTGCCGTTGGCATAGCGTTTCTCGGGATCTTTGTGCATGGCCTTCGTGCAGATCCGCTCGAGGTCTTCCGGGATATCCGGACGCAATTTTTTGATCGGCTCCGGCGTCGCATAAACGATCTGGTGCAACAGCTTCGCCAAGCTGCTGGCGCGATACGGCCTGAACCCGGTCAACATTTCGTACATCATGGCGCCCAGCGAATACACATCCGAAACGGAAGTGATTTCCTCGCCCTGGACCTGCTCGGGCGACATGTAACTCGGCGATCCTGCGATACCCTCGATCCGCGACACTTCGGAATCGGCGACCAGCGCGATGCCGAAGTCGATGATCCGGACATCGCTTTCGTTATTCAGCATGATGTTGCTGGGTTTGATGTCGCGATGAATGACGCCACGGGTATGCGCGTAGTGCAGCGCTTTGGCGCATTTGTAAATTATCTCGACGACGTCGTCGATACGCAGCAGGTTGTCGGGTTTGCAGTAGGCGGCCAGCGTACGCCCGCCATGGATGTGTTCGGTAACGACGTAGTAGCGGCCGTTTTCTTCGCCGGCGTCGTAAATTGGGAGGATATTCGGGTGTTGCAGCATACCCACCATGTGGGCTTCGCTGAGAAACATTTTGCGAGCCATGTCGGCATCGGCGTCGTTAACCCCGGTGCCGCTGTTGTATACCTTGATCGCGACGTCTCGCCCGTAATAAGGGTCATGCGAAAGGTATACGGTGCCGGTACTTCCCTTGCCGACTTCATTGATGATCGCGTATTTGCCAATCTTTTCGGGCAGGTTTCCCGGCGTCGGAAACTTGCTTATTATTTTCATTTTCACGGTTTTGTTCGACATTGCTGGCAAAATCCATCATGTCAGCAGACCCCGCGCCGCCAAAATGGCCGCTGCGCTGAAAAGGCCCGCTACAATGTCGTCGAGCATAATGCCGAAACCCCCGCCAATTCTGTGATCCACCTCTCGGATCGGCCACGGTTTTACAATATCCAGCAACCGGAACAGCAAAAACCCGGCGACGACCCAGATCCATCCCGGCGGTGCCGCCAGCATGGTCAGGAAGTAACCGCAGATCTCATCCCAGACGATGGCCTGATGGTCGTGCCGACCCAGTTTGCGGGCGCTGACATGGCAGACCCAGATTCCAAGACCGATCATTGCGACCACCAGGATCGACCGCTGCAAGACACCGGGCAGCAGTTGCCTGGCGCCAAGCTCCAGCAACACGGCAAGCAAGGTTCCCGCCGTGCCCGGGGCAAACGGAAGCAAACCGGCGCCAAAGCCCATGGCGACGAAATGCACCGGATCTTTTAGAATTCCCGGGCCTGGCCTCGTCTGGTTCATCGATTACCCCGCAAAATGATTAAAGCCCGTGTGCTCCAGCGAGACCAGTCGATCGTGATAAAAAATATCGATGTTTTCACCCGTCGTGGTCAGACCGATCCGGGTCAGCCGGATATCCAGCTCGCTTGCCAGGCGCTCGAGTTCTTGTTGCTTATCGTCGGCTATCGTGAAACAAAGCTGATAATCATCGCCCGCGCCGGCCGCCATTTTTAAGGTTTGCTCACGATCGGCAAACTTGCGCAGGGTTTCACAAAGCGGCAGGTCTTCGAGCCGCAGCCTCGCCCCCAGGCGACTCGCTCGCAAAAGGCGAGCCAGGTCACGGACCAGCCCATCCGATATATCGATGGCGGCGCTGGCCAGCGTACGTAACCGCTTGCCGAGTGCAAGCTGCGCCGCGGGCCGCCAAAACCTCGCTTCGAGACCAGCGAGACCGACGGCATGTTCCGCAGACTCCAGGCCTTGAATCCAGGCCGCCGCCGCACCCAGGTCCCCGCTGACATAAATGGCATCGCCTACGGCTGCGCCGCTGCGCAACAGCGCCTGCCCTGGCGGCACGGAACCGATGACCTGGATGGTGCAAGCCAGCGGACCGCGGCAGGTGTCGCCGCCGACCAGTGCGATATTCGCCTCCACGGCGCATTCACGCAGCCCGCTGCTAAAAGCCTCCAGCCAGTCCTCGTCCACGCTCGGCAGGGTCAGTGCCAGCGTAAACCACAGCGGCTCGGCGCCCATTGCGGCCAGGTCACTGAGGTTGACCGCCAGGCAGCGGTAACCCAGATCGGCCGCGTGGCGGCCGCCTTCCTGTTTCGGGAAATGCACGCCATCGACGAGCGTGTCGCAACTGACCACGATTTCATCGGCGCCAACCGGCGCGCGCAGCACCGCACCGTCATCGCCGATGCCGGTCCTCACCCCCCGGCCATCCGCAAAACCCTGACGGAAATACCGTTCGATGATCTCGGATTCGCCGGTCACAGCTTGCCCCCGGTCAGTCCTTTTTCTTGTCCGGCGCGCGCGGCCCGATGGTCTTCCACGCACCGGTAACGGCAGTCCTCAGCTCCTTGGCCGCCTTGTCGAGCACCGCATTGACGTAACGGTGGCCGTTTTCCGCGCCGAATTTCTTGCTCAACTCCACGGCCTCGTTGATCACGACCGCGAAAGGCACTTCGAGGTGGTCGCGAAGCTCGAACAGGCCCACCCAGAGGATCGCGTGTTCGACCGGCGTCAGCTGATCGAGATCCCTGTCCGCGTACTGTGCCAGGAGAATGTTCAACGACTCGCTGTCGCTGGTTATTTCCAGCAACAGTTCCTTGAAGTAGGCGGCATCGGTGCGGTCGAAATCCCGATCCTCGCTGTAATACTTATAGATATCTTCCACGGGTTCGCCGGCAAGCTGCCAGGAATAAAGAGCCTGCACCGCAAGCCGCCGGGCGCGGCTGCGCCGGTGCCTTGCACGCACCTCGGCGTGGCTGGACATTTCTCAGGCTTCCAGCTTGCGCAAAAGACTGACCATCTCGATCGCAGCCAATGCGGCATCGGAACCTTTATTGCCGGCCTTGGTTCCGGCTCTCTCGAGCGCCTGCTCGATCGTATCGACGGTCAGGATCCCGAAACCGATCGGCACGCCATGGCGGGTACTGACCTGGCTGACCGCCCGCGCGCATTCGCCAGCGACATAATCGAAATGCGGCGTCGCTCCGCGGATCACCGCGGCCAATGCCACGATGGCATCGTGTTGCCGACCGGCGGCTGTTTTTTCCAGCGCCAGCCCCATCTCGACCGCCCCGGGGACCCGCACCAGGGTAATATTCCGGTCGTCGACGCCATGGCTGCGCAAACTATCCAGTGCGCCTTTTATCAGGCTCTCGACAACCAGATCGTTAAATCGCGCGGCGACGATCGCAACCCGCAAGTCGCTCGCATCCAGATCGCCTCGAATCGTTTTTATGTTTTGCATGTTTGGTCCCACGTCGTGTCGCCGCAGTTTAACCTTAAAACATCTGCTCAAGCACTGGCGGCCGCCTGCTCGTCATCGACATAGCCGACGATTTCCAGGCCAAAACCGGACAAGCCATGCAACTGGCGCGGCGCACTCATCACCCGCATCTTGCTCACCCCGAGATCCCGCAGAATCTGGGCGCCGGTGCCATAAGTACGCAGGACCCGGCTGTCGCCCGCCGGTTTGTCCGGCGCGGGTTTACCGATATTGCGCAAAGTCTCGATGATCGCGCCGGGATCCTCGCCGTGGCGCAGTATAACCAGCACGCCGCTGCCTTCGCGGTCGATCCGCTCCATCGCCGATGGCAAAGGCCAGCCGAACTCGCTACCGGTCAGACCCACCACATCGCCAAGGCTGTCCTGCAAATGCACCCGGACCAGGGTCGGCTGGTCGCCGCCGATCTCTCCCTTGATCAGCGCGAAATGCACGTTGCGGTTGACGTGGTCTTCGTAGCAGACCATCAGGAAATCGCCGTGGCTGGTTTGCACCTGGCGCTCCAGGATGCGCTCGATCGAATGTTCGGTGCGCAACCGATAGCTGATCAGGTCGGCGATGGTTCCCATCTTGAGTCGATGCTCATTGGCGAATCTTTCCAGGTCCGGCCGCCGCGCCATGCTGCCGTCTTCGTTCAGAATCTCGACGATGACGGCGCTGGGATCGAGACCGGCAAGACGGGCAAGGTCACAACCGGCTTCGGTATGCCCCGCGCGGTTAAGGACCCCGCCGGGTTGCGCCATGATCGGGAAAATGTGGCCGGGCTGACGCAGGTCGTCCGGTTTGGCGTCCGGGCTGACCGCAGCCTTGATCGTCTGCGCGCGGTCATGCGCTGATATACCCGTGGTAACACCCTCTGCCGCTTCGATCGACAAGGTGAAATTGGTGCCTTGCCTGCCATCGGTTTCGCTGACCATCAGCGGCAGACGCAATTGCTGGCAGCGTTGCCGGTTCAACGTCAGGCAGATCAGGCCACGACCGTACCTGGCCATGAAATTGATGTCCTCCGGTCGCACCAGGGTCGCAGCCATCAGCAAATCGCCCTCGTTTTCCCGATCCTCATCGTCGACGATAACGACCATCCGGCCTGCCTGCAGATCCTCGAGAATTTCTTCGATACTGTTCATATGCCCCGCTCCCCGCCCATCAGGCGATCGATATATCTTGCCACCAGATCCACTTCCAGGTTGACCTCGGTACCGCCACGATACCGTCCCATTGTAGTCGCCTCCAGCGTATGCGGGACAACATTGATTGTAAAACTGTCGTCGGTGACCCGGTTGACGGTGAGGCTGACCCCGTCTATGCAAATCGATCCCTTCGCCGCGACGAAACGCGCAACGCTCTCCGGCAGCGAAAACGTCATCACCACCGAGCGCGCATCGTCGCGCCGGCCGAGCAATTTGCCGACCGCATCGACATGCCCGCTGACCAGGTGCCCACCGAGCGCATCACCGAGGCAAAGCGCTTTTTCCAGGTTTACCGGAGCGCCGGCCCGTTTCCGGCCCAAGGAGCTGCAGGCCAGGGTTTCCGTGGACAGATCGGCGACAAAACTGTGCTCGTTCACCGTGGTTGCGGTCAGGCATACGCCATCGACGGCAATGCTGTCGCCGATCGCGACCTGGTCCAGCCCCAGCCCGGGGGCGTTTATCTCGAGCGTCAGGTCGCGGCCTATGGGCTGACGCGACTTGATGGACCCGATGGCCTGAATGATTCCGCTGAACATAAACTAACCGCGATCGTCCCGGTTGCTGACCGCGAAAAGCAGTCGCAGATCGGCGCCCACCATACGCAGATCCTTGCGCTCGAGCTGGATGCGCTGATTCATTTTGAGCAGGCCGGGGATCGCGAACATCCCACGGCCCTCGTTGCCCATGATGTGACTCGCCTGGTAAACCAGCAATTCATCGACCAGTTTCGCGGCCAGCAACGCGCCGTTGAGCAGCGGCCCCGCTTCGACCATGACTTCGTTGATTTGCCGTTTCGCCAGTTCGAGCATCAACTGGCGCAGGTCTACCTTGCCATCGGGTCTGGGCGCCATACCCAGCACCTCGATCCCGCGATCCTGGTAAGCGCCTGCCAGCGGTATCTTGTCGGCGGTCGTCACCAGCAATCGCGGTCCATCCAGGTTCAGGCATTTCGCATCGATCGGTACGCGCAGCCCGCTGTCCACGATGACCCGAAGAGGCTGGCGTTCCTCTCCTTCCAGTCGCTGGTTCAACGACGGGTCATCGGCGATCACCGTGCCGCTGCCGCTGAGGACCGCACAACTTTGCGCCCGCCAGCGCTGCACATCCAGGCGCGCCGCCTCGCCGGTTATCCACTGGCTTTCCCCGCTCGCCATTGCCGTACGCCCATCGAGACTGGTCGCCAGCTTGGAGCGGACAAACGGCAGGCCGCTGCGCATCCGTTTATTGAATCCCGGGTTGATCGCTTCCGCCACCTCCGCCATCAAACCGGTCTCGACGACGATGCCGGCTTTTTCAAGATCGCCGATACCGCGACCATCGACCTGCGGGTTGGGGTCGCGCTGCGCCACGACCACCCTGGCCACGCCGGCCTCGACCAGCGCCTGGCTGCATGGCGGGGTCCGCCCGTGATGGCCGCACGGCTCCAGCGTCAGGTAAACATCCGCGCCGCGAGCCTGCTCCCCGGCCTCCGCGAGCGCCATGATCTCGGCATGCGGCCCACCGGTTTTTTTATGCCAGCCCTCGCCAACATTCTGCCCGTCGCGAACCAGCACGCAACCGACCCGCGGGTTGGGCGGCGTCGAATACAGTCCGCGGCGCGCAAGCCGAACGGCGAGGGCCATGTAGCGGTTGTCGATGGCTTTAGTCATTTCTTTTTCTTGTCGTCGGGCAGCAACGACATCTGCTCGCGTTCGAATTCGGCTGACGGCATCAGTTTCAGTCGCTCGATCTCTTCGCGAAAAGCATCGACGTCCTGGAAACTGCGGTAGACCGAGGCGAAACGCACATAGGCCACCTGGTCGAGCTGATGCAATTCGCGCATGACCGCCTCGCCAAGCTGCCCCGCCGGAATTTCCCGCTCACCCTGGGTTGCCAGGGCGTGCACGATACGCTGAACAGCGGCCTCGATGTCTTCGCTGCCGACCGGCCTCTTCTCCAGCGCCTTGAGCATGCCGTGGCGCAACTTTGCCTCGTCGAAAGGCTGGCGGCTCTCGTCCCGCTTGATGATCCGCGGCATCACCAGTTCGGCCGATTCGAAAGTCGTAAAACGCTCGGCGCAACTCAGACATTCGCGCCTGCGCCTGACCTGACGGCCATCGCCGGCCAGCCGGGAATCGATGACCTTGGTCTCTTCGTGGGCACAAAACGGGCAATGCATACCGGCAACCGTCAGGCAATCTTGCCGCTACGCCGAATCTGCGGCGCGATAGACCGGGAACCGGGTACACAGCGCCAGCACCTCGGCCTTCACCCGTTCTATCGTGGCGTTATTTTCCAGATCGTCGAGCACATCGGCAATCCAGTTCGTCAGCCGTTCGATTTCCGGCTGGCCAAAGCCGCGGGTCGTTACCGCCGGCGTTCCCAGGCGCAGGCCGCTGGTGACGAACGGCGAACGCGGGTCGTTCGGCACGGCGTTCTTGTTGACCGTGATATTGGCCCGGCCCAACGCGGCGTCCGCATCCTTGCCGGTGATGTCCTTGTCGATCAGGTCGACCAGGAACAAATGATTGTCGGTGCCGCCGGAAACGATGTTGTAACCACGATCGATCAGTATCCGGGTCATCAGCCTGGCGTTTTCCACGACCTGCTGCTGGTAAATCCTGAAATCAGGCTGCATGGCTTCCTTCAGCGCGACCGCCTTGGCCGCGATCACGTGCATCAACGGCCCGCCCTGGGTTCCCGGAAACACCAGCGAATTGATTTTTTTGGTGAGCTCCGCATTCTCGCGCGCCAGGATCAGGCCACCGCGTGGGCCGCGCAAAGTCTTGTGCGTCGTCGTCGTCGTGATATCGGCGATCGGCACCGGGTTCGGGTAAATGCCCGCGGCGACCAGGCCGGCGACATGCGCCATGTCGACAAAAAGGAAGGCGCCGACTTCATCGGCAATTACCCGGAACCGCTGCCAATCGACGATCCGCGAATACGCGGAAAATCCGGCGACCACAACTTTGGGCCGGTGTTCTCTGGCCAGGTCCTCGACCTGCTGGTAATCGATTTCGCCGGTCGCCTCGTCCAGGCCGTATTGGACGGCATTGAACACCTTGCCGGAAAAATTCACCTTCGATCCATGGGTCAGATGGCCGCCGTGGGCCAGGCTCATGCCGAGCAACGTCTCGCCGGGATTCATCATCGCCAGGTAGGCCGCGATGTTGGCGCTGGAACCGGAATGCGGCTGCACGTTGGCATAGCTGGCGGAAAACAGCTCTTTGGCGCGGTCAATCGCCAGCGCCTCGGCGACATCGACATTTTCGCAACCGCCGTAATACCGTTTTTCGGGATAGCCCTCGGCGTACTTGTTGGTCAGCACGCTGCCCTGCGCTTCCAGCACCCGCGGACTTGCGTAATTTTCCGAGGCGATCAACTCGATATGCTCTTCCTGGCGGCGACGCTCGGCGTCGATGGACTGATATAGCTCGTCATCGAAACCCGCGATCGTCATTTCCTTGCTGAACATCGCATTCCTTTTGTCGTTTTGCCGCGGGGGTCCGCGCAAAACGCTTATTGTACCGTTGCGGCTCAAGCTACCGCCATAAACTCCTTAACCACCCGGCTCCAGCCAGCGGCCAGGTTTGCGCGGTTGTAACCGCCGCCGCCGAGCGCCAGTACCTTGCCACCGGCGAAGCGGCAAAGCCGGGCAGCGGCATGGCCGTGCGCAGCCGGCGTATAACGAAGATTGGTGATCGGGTCGCCGGCCAGGCTGTCCGCACCGCATTGCAAGATCACGAATTGCGGGTCGTGCCGTTCGAGGAACTCCTCCACCCGCGACCAGGCAGCCATGAATTCGCGATCCCCCGCGCCGGGCGCCATCGGGATATTGAGCTTGAACCCCTCGCCCTCGCCGGTGCCGGTTTCCTCTGCCGCACCGGTCCCGGGATAAAGATAGCGGCCGTCCTCGTGGAGATCGGCAAAAATGAGCCAGGGACGG
>Ga0209980_10001272_pt1 | contig 13972 bp, 15 predicted proteins | sample CR02metaG_FD_183611 | JGI IMG/M metagenome (GOLD analysis project Ga0209980, IMG submission 183611) | Deep subsurface microbial communities from Mariana Trench to uncover new lineages of life (NeLLi) - CR02 metaG (SPAdes) (version 2) | ecosystem: Environmental > Aquatic > Marine > Ocean trench... | reverse complement strand
GCCGTCTTGTCGGAGGGGAGGATCGTTGAGGAGGGCACCCACGAAGAGCTGTTGGCTCGAAAGACAGAGTACAGCAGGCTCTATACGTTACAGCTGTTGGAGCAGGAAGGTGATTCGCGGGGAGAAATTCTGCATTGAGCATTCATGATTTACTGGATTTACAACATTCTCATCACACTATTTTTAACGCTGGGCCTGCTTTTGTTCCCGCTGGCCTTTTTGTTTGGAAGAAGGGTGTGGGAGGGTGCTTTGGAGAGAATGGCGATATACCCCCAGGGGCTTACGGAATCCCTGAGGGACTTTCGCCCCATCTGGGTGCACGCGGTTTCGGTGGGCGAGGTGCGATCTGCGGCCTGTCTCACCCGGCAGATTAAGGCAAAGTACCCGGACCGGAAGATTCTTCTATCCACGGTGACTCGCGCAGGGAAGAGGATGGCCTGCCAGATAGATGCTGGGTTGGACGGTGTCGTTTATTTTCCCATCGACCACCCTTGGATTGTCCGCCGTGCCTTGCGTCTGTTCGATCCTTCTCTTTTGATCTTTCTGGAGACCGAAATTTGGCCAAATGTTTTGCGTTTGGCCTATAGCCAAGGGATTCCAACTCTGATGCTGAGTGGCCGAGTCTCTCCCCGCGCGTTTCGTCGCTATCGTGTTTTTGGCTGGTTTTTCTCTACTGTCCTGAAGAAGTTTACCTCCCTTGGTATGCAAAATGGGGATAATGCGCAACGTATCATTCATTTGGGGGCAGATCCGGAAAAGGTCAGCATTACAGGCAACCTGAAGCAAGCCCCCGAGGATGGCGCGTTTTATGGAGGGGAAAAAGGGGAGAGGGACTTGGTTCTTGACAGCACAAAGGCCCGGAGAGTCCTGGTTGCAGGAAGTACCCATCGAGGTGAGGAAGAGGTTTTGCTGGATGTGTTTCAATTTCTCAAGTCACGCATTCCCAATCTAATGCTGATTTTAGCCCCAAGGCATCCCCACCGCTTTGCTGAGGTGGAAAGACTGTTGCAGAGAAAGAGTGTGAGCTATGAGAAACGAAGCCAGATCAATGGTCAACTGTCCACCTCGCCCGATGTCATTTTTCTCGATACCATGGGCGATCTCCCGGCAGTTTACCGCCTAGCGGACGTTACATTTGTTGGGGGAAGTTTGGTGGATGCGGGAGGGCATAACCCAATGGAGCCAGGACGATGGGGTAAACCCGTTTTGTTTGGTCCTCACATGACGAATTTCTCGGACATTGCCACGGAGATGAAAACAACGGGAGGCGGTATTGAGGTCCAGGATAGAGAAGAACTGATTCGGGAAATAACCGCACTCCTGAATGACCCGCAAAAGGCCTTGAGGATGGGCAAACAAGCTCGGGAAGTGACGAGTGGGGACCATGGTGTGGTTGACCGGAGTATGAGTTTAATCAGCCCCTTTATTTAGCGCAGGGTTCTTTCGGTGACCCGTTGTGACTGTGGAAGTGAATGCTGAAAGCGTATGGCGGACCTTAGAGTTTGATGAATGGATGGGGGTTCTTTGGCTCGAAGAGTCTGGGAACGGAGAGGACCTCTAGGGAGGCTCCTTTGGATTTTAGTCCTGCCTTTGTCCTTGTTTTATTCCTCGGTCATTAGAATTCGAAACTTTCTCTATTCAACCGGATGGTGCCCAAGCAGGGGGCTCCCTTGTGCCGTGGTGAGCGTGGGAAATCTGACAGTCGGGGGGACAGGGAAGACTCCAACTACCTTGTGGCTCGCGGAAGAGCTGAGTCAGCAAGGATATAGGGTTGCGATACTCAGTCGCGGTTATAAGGGCACCGGTTCGGGTCCTAGGATACTGGAACCGGGGTTTGCGCAGGGGGCAGACTCCTTGAGCGCGGGTGATGAACCGGTCATAATGGCTCAAATCTATGGGCAGAGGGTCGGCGTGGGGAAAAAGAGGTATGATGCGGCAAATCTGGTACTGCGTCATACCCCTATCGATGTTTTTCTATTGGACGATGGATTTCAGCATCGCCCGTTGAAGCGCGATCTAGACCTTCTTCTGCTGGGACAAGAATGGAGCGGGTGGGTCATCCCTGCGGGCCCGTTTCGGGAACCCCGAAGTGCACTGTCGCGGGCCCACTTGTATCTCATTACAGGGTCCAGGGAGAAGTGGGAGGCAATCCTGGCTCGACGTGGAGGGACATTAGAAACCTTTTGCGGTTGTCTTGAGCCTAAGTCACTATTGACCAAGGAGGAAGACGGGTGGAGGGAGTTACCCTTGGCGTTGATGTCACGCGCCAAAGTCTTAGCGGTTTCGGCGATTGCCAACCCTGATTCATTCTATAGTATGATTCAAGAATGGGGCGGTGAAATTGTCGACACAAAAGAATTCCCAGATCATCATCGCTATTCCATCAAGGACTGGCAGGAGATCAGTCGGGCCTCCCATCATGCGGAACGAATCATTACCACGGAAAAAGACATGGTGAAATTGATTCAATTTCCTTTTGCGAAAGGAAGCATTTTTGCTTTGCGAGTTAAGATGGTGGTAGAAAGGGGCGATGCTTTGATTAGGGCCGTGGAAAAGGCCATTCACTCGAAGAAGCAGAGTGTGGGGAGTGGGCAGCCGCTAGATGCTTAGTACCCATGCAGTCTTTGTGGATCGGGATGGCACTTTGATCCGTGAAGTCGGTTACCTCGCTCGCCAGGATCAGATTGAACTCCTGCCCCGAGTGCCGGAGGCTATTCGTTTGCTTCAATCCCATGGCCTTAAAGTGGTCATGATCACGAATCAGTCGGCCGTAGCACGGGGAATTATAAACGAACAGCAACTCCACCAGATCCACCGTGAGATTGAAAGGGCATTGGATCAAGGTGGCGCTTACCTGGACGGTCTGTATTATTGTCCTCACCATCCCACGGAAGGGACTTACCCCTACCGAGTCTCGTGTCGATGCCGTAAACCGCAGCCTGGCTTGGTGGAACGGGCATGTTTGGATCTGGGGTTGGATTCGCGTGTCTCCTATGTCATCGGGGATCAGATGAGTGACATGGAGTTGGCCGCTCGAACTGGAGCCAGGGGAATCTTGATTGAGTCTCAGACCTCAAGGGGGGGCAGATCTGGTGGCAAACGGGACGAACCCCCTTTTGTACCTGTGGCGGATTTCTGGACGGCCACTCAGAGGATCGTGCAGCATCATATCGGTAAGGGGACTCTACAAGAGAGGTGCAATTGAATGGGCCTGCCAGATTATGACATCCACCGGTAATATGAATTCGTGGCAAATTGACGGTCAAAGTTAACCAAAGATATTTGGATTCTTCGGTTGAAATTTGGATTACAAACAGACTGTAGGCAGATGGCAGTGGGCAGCGAAGCGCTAAGCGCAGAGCGCAAAGCGTCAAAAGCTATTAACCGCAGATTTACGCAGATGGACACCGAGGGACGTGCGCTAAGCGCATGGCGCTAAATCAGTGACGAGTAACGAGTACTGAGGACTGAGTGGGGACGGTTAAGGGTCGAGGATAGAGAATAGCGGATCGAAGATAGCAATATGAATGAGGAAGATTATCCGTAGATCGATGCAGATAGTTTTTCGGCCTGGAGGTCGAAACATGCCCGAAGGGCATGAGGACTATTATCTGCGTTAATCAGCGAAAATCTGCGGTTGAGTTATTAGAGACTGATTCGTCTGCGTTGATCTGCGGCTAATAACTCTTGGCGTCTTGGCGCGATAAACTTTGTTGAATTTGTTCTGTTGAACATTTCAAAGGAAAGAATCTAATCGGAAAATGTGGACAGCATAGATCACGTGGGGAGGGTATCTCAATGCCAATCAGTCAGGACTTACTGGATATCTTAGCGTGTCCCAAATGTAAGGGGAACATTCATCTAAACGACCCTAGAGACGGCCTCATCTGTGACGCGTGTCAGTTGATGTACCCCATCAGGGACGATATCCCAATCATGCTCATTGATGAGGCAGTCAAACTGTGAGGAACAAGGCCGAGACCTGAGAAGGTTCGGATAACTCGCTCATGGTCACCCCGGTACAGGTCCCCAGTCGCGGTAGGGGAGAGAGGATTCTAATCAACCAAACCAGCTATCTTGGCGATGTGATTTTGACGACTCCGCTCCTGGCGGAAATTCGCCGTTGTTATCCGGAGGCAGAATTGGATCTCCTCTGTACCCCACGGGCAACGAGTCTCGTAGACAATAATCCGGATCTGGACCACATCGTCGTAGATGATAAGAGGGGAGAAGGGCGAGGCCTAAGAGGGATGTGGCGTATGGCAATGGAATTGAGGCGCCGGCGTTATACCATGGTCCTGTCGCCTCATAAATCATTGCGCAGCGCACTTCTTCTTTTTCTTGCCCGTATTCCTTGCCGGATCGGATTTCGCCAGAGTGCAGGATGGTTTCTCTATCATCATCGTGTGAATCGAGACACAAAATTACACGAAGTTGATCGGAACCTTTCCCTACTCCAGGCCTTTGGGATGGATCCTGGGAGTGCTCAAAAGAAACTGCGAATTGAGGTGGACCCAGTGACCCGTGAACGTGTGGAACAAATTTGGAATTCGTTAGGACTTGAGAGGCGAGAAGGTCAGCTCATCTTTGGCCTGAACCCAGGGTCGGTCTGGCCAACCAAAAGGTGGTCTGTTGAGGGTTACGCGAATTTAATGGTTCAGTTGAAGAAGAAGTACCGGTGTGAAGTTGTCCTGTTCGGTGGTCCAGAGGACCGTGAAATTGCAGATAGAATCCAGGAACTGTCCGGCCATATTGGGTTAGATTTGGTGGGGCGCACCAGCCTGCGCGAACTTCCCTATGCCCTGGAACGATGCGACGTGTTCATTACCAATGATAGCGCTCCGATGCATATCGCCGTTGCCCGTGGGATCCCAGTGGTTGCGCTATTCTGCGCAACGACGCCCTCCTTGGGTTTTTATCCCTATTCCTCTAGGGCTACGGTCGTACAGAAGGAACTTCCCTGTCGCCCTTGTACTTCTCATGGGGGACGGCGTTGCCCTCTGGGAACAGAGGACTGCATTCACTTGGTGGGGTCCGAAGATGTCTTACGAGGAGTTGAGCAGGTCATGAACGGTAAAGATCAAAACGATTCCACAAGTGAGAATCCCTTCTCGCCTAATTTCATTACGCTTTAGCTATTTCCATGTCTAGTCTGGGTGTCGTCGTGTTTAATCTCCGGGGGATGAAACATCTGCCGCAGTGCCTGGACAGTGTTCAGTGGGCGGACACGGTGACGGTGTGGGACTTGGATCGAAACGGGAACCCTAATTCTATCACAGAGACGGAGCGCTTATCTCAGGAAATCAAGACCGATTGGGTGCTCCATCTCTGGGGGGAGGAGAGAGTAGGAAGGGAACTCAGGGAGGAACTTAATCTGGTTCGCCAAGCAGAGCTTCAAACTTCTCCGCTATTTCACTTAATCCCCATACGTTCCTTGCTACTGGGTCGCTGGGTAAAAGGGAGTCTTTGGGGTCCGACACCCTCCTGCCGTCTCTGTCGTCAGGGTGTGAGTCTACCAGTGAGTTGGTGGAATTTGGACCGTGAGGTCCATGGAAACTCTTCGGGATTGCTGCGAAATTGGATTGATGATTACTCCTGTGCCGAATTGAGGGATGGGGTAGAGCGAGTGAATCACATTTCAAGCCTCTGGGCAGAACAACTGAGGTCAGAGGGGCGAACTCTTAGTACAGCGTCCATTTCCCTCTACCCCCTGCGTGTTTTGATACGTCTTCTCATAATCAACGGGCTTCTCTTTGAGGGGCTGGCAGGCTTGAGCCTGTCAGGGCTAGCAGCTTACGCAACGCTAGTGAGTGGAATGAAGTGGTGGGAGACGCACCGCTCCATTACAGGATGATGAGCTCTCGGGCGGTGGCCTGTCTTCCTTGCCGGTAAACTCCGGACAGCATGGGCGGGGGTATCTTTGTGGAGGGGGGTAAGAATTGAAGAAGATTGGGAAAAATGCTAGAAAAATGGGTCTGGCCCGATAGTTCCATGGGGTTTAAAAGGATTCATTTGAGCCGTAAGCAGTTGATCTTGGTACGTGAGGGGGTGGACGGCCACAAGATCGCTTCAATGGTTCTTTTCCCGAAGGCGGCAGGAGATGAGTCGACCCCGCTTTATGGAAGAGGTATGCTCCGGCGAATTCACCTAAACCAGGATGAAGATGCCTTAGTGCGAACCTACTACCATGGAGGACTGCTGCGCAAAGTGACAGGAGAATTCTTCTTCACCTGGCCTGCTCGGCCATTCAGGGAGCTGGTTATCACTGAAACTGTACGTGAGCGGGGAATTCCGACTTTAGAGATCCTGGCGGCTGTTGTGGAGAGGTGTTGGGGGCCCTTCTATCGTGGCTGGTTGGTCACGCGTGAACTAGGAGGGGCAGAGGACCTCTGGTCGGCATTAAAAAAGGGGACCCAGTTTAGACACCGAATATCACTCCTTCAGGCTGCGGCCATAAGTGTAAGGCAAATGCATCGTGAAGGGGTCTATCACGCTGATCTTAATTTAAAAAACATCTTGATTCGAGGGGATAGTGAAAAGATTCAGGCCTATCTCATTGATTTCGATAAGGCAAGACTTTACCCCCATAGGATTCCCTTGCGTCAAGCGAAGAAGAACCTGAATCGATTGTTGCGGTCCGCGCGGAAACTGGATCCCGACCGGCAGCATCTCTCCAAAGAGGATTGGGCTGCCTTTATGGCTTTTTATGAGCAAGGTCAATGAGACTAGAGTTATGGGTAAGAGGATCCTGCTAGTGCTGCATGGTTCGATTGGAGATGTGGCTCGAGCCCTACCCCTGGCCAATCTCCTTCGACGTGCCTACCCAGGTGCCAAAATTACGTGGTCCATTGAACCCTTGGCCCTACCACTGGTGGAAAATCACCCGGCAGTGGATGAGGTGCTCGTATTTGATAGGGAGCGGTGGTGGAAAATACTGGTTCCCTTTCTGGGAAAAGTTCGTTCCGGCGCATTCGATCTGGTACTGGATCTGCAGAGGCATTTAAAGAGTGGATTAATCAGTTGGTGGTCCGGCGCTCCATTTCGTCTGGGTTTTCATCGGCTTGACTCGAAGGAAGGGAATTGGATCTTTAACAATCGGCATATCCCACCTGTGGGTGACGAATTCTCGAAGTTGTCTCACTACCTGAAGTTTGCGGAATTCCTCGGTATTCCTCATGCCCCTATCGAATGGAATCTCCGGACCACTCCCCAAGAAGCAACGAGTCTTGCTAAACGCCTCGAGTCGGTGGGGGATCGATTCGCCGTGTTTTACGTAGGGGCTAGCTGGGAGAGTAAACGGTGGTTTCCCTATCAAACGGCACTGAGCGCCAGTGAAGTTCACAGGCGTTACGGTTTGGACATCGTGCTACTTGGGGGAGGAGAAGATGTCCCTTTTGCACAGGAGATGGAGAGCCACGGAATGGGTCCCTTTATGAATTGGGTTGGGAAGAGTTCGCTTAGAGAGTCTATGGGTATTCTTGCAAAGGCCAGCGTTGCCGTTGGAGCTGATACGGGTCTCATGCACGTTTCCGAAGCTGTGGGTACCCCTGTGGTCTCCCTTTGGGGTGCCACCAATCCGGTTCGTACGGGGCCTCACGGCTATGCAAATTTGATCATTAGAGGGAAAAGCGAATGTTCTCCCTGTTATCTCAGAAAGTGTCCCATTGGACGGGTTTGTATGCAGTCAATTGAAATTGAAGATGTCGTAACCAAAGTGGGGGAGGCATTGGCTCAGGGTGGTAAATCGGATGGGGCTTGGGAGTGAGTATCGACTCGTCCGCGCGGGGAGCTGGAGTCTCCTGGTCAATCCTGAGATATGGACTCGGGGTTTGTGGGAAGTGATATTGCAACATTTGAATGCAAGCAGCAAAGCCCCTACCCGTCATCCTCAGACCATAAAATTTCAATTCCCACCAGCGATTGGTGGCTGCAATTTCTACCTCAAGATACATAATCTATCGGATCCTTTTGGTTCTGTTAAGGATCTTTTTCGGGCCTCCAAGGCATTTCGAGCTCTCAAGGTGGGGAGGGCCCTGTGCTCTGAACAATTCCATGCTCCTACCAGTGTGGCGGCAGGTGAGAGCAGAACGGTTCGCTTCGTCCAGCAGGCCTTCCTCCTGACCTTAGCGGTGGAAGGGTCCTCACTCCCCCGGTTTCTCCAAGAGCATTGTTCCGATTCATCGGATGCTCGCTCGTTGAAACGGAAGAGGGAATATCTCATACAGTTTGCATTGGAAATCCGACGTTTGCATCAAATGGGATTTGTCCCTGGTGATTTGGTCCCCTACAATATTTTGGTTCAGCTGCAGGGGGCAGGCGTCAAGTTTATTTACCTCGACCATGATCGCACACGCCGCTATCCTCGTTGGTTTCCCCATGGCCTTTGGAAGCGGAATCTGGTACAACTCAACCATTTTGAGCTAGCTGGGATCTCGCGATGGGATCGAATTCGATTTCTCCATACCTATCTCGGGTCGAGAACCTGCGGGAAGAAGGAACGTCGTTTAATCCGCTGGCTAGACAGAAAGACACGGATCAAATTCGCAGCTGAGTGAATATGTACTTATAAAAAGCTTGTGTTATTAAATAATTATAATAAAAAATTAATGTTTACCTTTCATTTTAAATCAGCTAAAATTGTCCATGTTGTTCTCCTGATAGCGGTATGCGGTGTGCTCTTTTTCTCTCATCTGGGCGCGTTCCCCTTCTTTAACAGAGGCGAACCAAGGGAAGCATTAGTGGTGCAGGATATCGTGCACAACGGGAATTGGCTATTTCCTCTAAAGATGGGATTTGGCATTCCCTCTAAACCGCCGCTCTTTCACTGGGTGGGTGCCGTCACCTCCATTGTTCGAGGCCAGGTTACCGAAGTTACTGCACGTTTTCCTTCAGCGCTCTTTGCCGCCCTAGGGGTCTTATTGATCTATGGTTTGGGTCAAAAGATCTATAACCCCAACATTGGCTTCTTGGCAGGTGTAGTCCTCGCGACTTCCTTGGGCTACCAGCAAATTGCCATTGCCGCTCGGGTCGACATGACCCTCACTTTCTTTGTTTCGCTCTCCCTAGTCCTGTTCTATTTGCTTTACCGCGATCATTTGACCCGACCCGTTTGGACCTATGTTTTTTTTTGGTTCTAGGGATAGGTGTGCTTGCCAAAGGCCCGGTAAGTGTCATCCTCACGGGGATAACGATTGTTTGTTTTCTCGGGCTGCGTAAAAGATGGGATTTTCTATACCGCCTCTGCTTTCATTGGGGTCTCCTGCTGGCCGTGGTGGTGCCACTGGTCTGGTATGGAAACGCATGGGTAGAAGGTGGGGAAGAGTTTTTTAATCGCCAAATCATCGGTGAGAATTTTGCCAGATTTTTTAGCCGCGGTGAAAGGGGGAGCGGGCATCGGGGACCTATTTATTATTATTTGCCGTATCTGTTCAGTGGTGGGATACCCTGGAGTTTATTCTTCCCCTTTATGATCTTGGATTTTTTTAAACGCAAGAAATATACGGATGAAGGAGCCCTCTTCCTCATGGTATGGGCTATGGTGGTCTTTGTTTTTTTCTCACTCTCAGCAGGCAAAAGGCCTCCATACATTGTGCCGCTATTTGCCCCGCTCTCACTCCTGACCGCAGCCTGGTTTTATAGCTCAGTGGTGATGGGTAGGGTCGAGTGGGGGGCGCTACGAATTCTTGCAGGGATCTCGATTGTGGTTGGTTTACTTTTAGCCGTATCGATTCCCAAGGCGGTTTGGGATGGAGATCCCATGTGGATTCTTTCGGCCGTGCTTCCTTTCCTAAAACCTGGGGATCAGGCAAATCTCTTGATGGTAAAGGCGGGTTTAGCTCGAGCGGGTGGGCTCTTTATCCTGTTTTTGTTTTTCTCTTCGGTTCTGTGGTTCTCATTAGCCCGAAACCTCTGGGCTTCGAAGGTCCGTCGATTGCCATGGAGTTTAGGATTGATCTCTGCCCTTTCCGGACTACTGGCTCAAAACGTTTTTCTGCCGTCTTTGGCAGAGACGAAGAGCTACGGCCCCTTTATGCAGGAGGTCAACCGGCTAGTTGAAGGACGCCAAGTCTATATCTATGGCGGATCCTTTGACGCAGGCCCAGTGGTTTTCTACCATGGAAGTGAAATTCCCAAGGTGGATGGTTCTCCCCAGACCCTATTGGATCATTTGGACTCTAGCAGCAACTACATCATTATGAACGAGGAAGAATGGAAGAAATTGAATCTTATGTTTGGTGACATCCCACCGCCTCTGCTAAGGAGTAAGGGAAGGGGGCCCGATGGGGATGCCCACCTCGTACTGGTCCGCGGTAAAGAGGCAGTCAGTTGATGAATGCGGAACGAAGAAAATAGCAGGAGAGGCCACTAGGATATGCCCAATCCATTTATTCTGCGGGGTGTAAGTCAGGCTTGGTCCAAGGAAGCAGGACGCACGAAGAGGGTGCTAGATCTCAGTTGTGGTGCTGGAGATACTGCGCGACTATTGTCTGAGAACGCATTCAAAGTCGTTGCGACGGAGTACTACCATCCTCCGTTTTTGGGCAAACATATCTTGCGGGTTGGCGGAGTGAATTTAAATGAACCCTTGCCATTCAAGACTGGCATTTTCGATGGGGTGAATCTGACGGAAGTTATCGAGCATATCGAGGATCAGCCCAGGCTGCTTCGAGAGATTGGACGGGTCCTAAAAGTCGGAGGAGTGGTAGTGGTCAGTACTCCCAATGTCCTCAATGTCCTATCACGCCTGCGTTTTCTTTTTACGGGGTTTGTGCGAGGACGGGTTCGGCCTGTGCACTATACGCGAGGTCCGGGGCAGGCACCCAATATCTACCTTATTCACTTTTACGAACTCTACTACCTTCTCTTCCATTACGGCTTTGTTGTGGAGGAATTAAAGACAACTCAGGTCAAGTTTGCACCGGTCTTCTTTGCCATTTTTCTTTACCCGTTTATGTGGCTTTTTAGTTTGGAGGCCGTGATCCGAGCGGAGAAGGACCCGCGCCAGAGAAAAATCAATTGGCAGATCCTGAAGTATTTTTTTAGTGCTCCGCTCCTCTTCTCAGATAATATTGTTGTCAAGGCAAGAAAGAAAACAGACGATGAAAATCGGCCTGGCCAATAAACAACTTGACCTCAGAGGAGGAACAGAGAGGGACTTTTATCTCACGGCCGAACGTCTCAGGGATCTCGGTCATGAAGTCCATCTCTTTTGCGGTGAGTTTCGAGTCCCTCCTCCCGCGGGGACCCAAGCTCACAAGGTTCCGTGGATGCGCCTTGGTAGAACGGCCCAACTCCTCAGCTTTGCACATTTTGGCCCGAAGGTGATCCGCCCTCACAATTGTGATGTGGTGCTAAGCTTCGGCCGGATGATATCCCAAGATATCTTGCGTAGCGGTGGTGGATCTCATCGGGTGTTTTTAGAAAAGATGAGATCAGGGGAGGGGGCCCTGAGACAGCTCTGGCATCGCGTTAGCCTTTACCACCGGAGTGTCCTCGGCCTTGAATCGATCCAATTTCGTCCCAATGCCTATAAACAGATCCTTGCCGTTTCCCAGGAGGTGAAAAGAGAAATCATTGATACTTACGGTGTCCCGGAAGATAGAGTCGTTGTCATTTACAACGGTGTGGACCTCGATCGATTCCATCCTGGGAATCGGGAGAAAGTTAGGATAAAGATAAAGCAAAAATGGGGTATACCCCCCGAGGCTCCCCTAGTGCTGTTTGTTGGCAGCGGTTTTCTGAGAAAAGGTCTAGACCGGTTGATCAGAGGATGGGGGGCGGCCTCCCTCCGTACGGTCTACCTTTTGGTGGTGGGTGACGACCTGCACTGGAACCGCTATCGTCGACGGGCGGAGACTCAAGGCCAGGGTAGGATTGTTTTGACAGGCCGTCAAAGCAACATCGAGGACTACTTTGCAGCTGCGGATATTCTCGCCCTTCCAGCCCTCCAGGAGGCCTTTGGCAATGTCATTCTGGAGGCCTTGGCCTCTGGGGTGCCCGTGATCACTAGCGCCATCGTCGGTGCGGCCGAGCAACTCAAAGGGCCCCTCAAAAAAGGGATTCTAGCCAACGCGGATGATTCCCGGGAGATTGAGGAAAAGATCCTCTGGATGCTTGACCGAGACCGCTGGCCATCCCTATCCACGCAGGCGAGAAAGATCGGGGAGAACTTTACTTGGGAAAATCACTTTCAACAGCTTGAAACCTATCTTACGGAAGTGGCTAAAATGGACAAACGTGAAGACCTTACCTGACCATATTCATTTGAGAAATGGTTCCTCTTCACTTTGGATTTCCCGTTCCTTGGATGCTCAATCGGCTCTCCGACTGTTTACCGATCCAGATGCCCTTTTTTCCCATCCCCAATGCAAGCTGATTAAAGACCAAAGAAAAATAAAGGTGGGCCGTGTTCCATTGGAGATGGATGGTGGGCACGGGCGCATTTACTTGAAGCGTTACAATGCCTTCTCTTGGCGCTATCGTTTCGTTTCTCTGCTGGTTTCATCCGCGGCCCTTCGGTCTTGGGCGGGGGCTGGCATCCTCATGGGGGCTGATTTCCGCACAGGAAAGCCAGTGGCAGCGGTGGAGTGTCGTTCATGGGGAATGTTAACCAAGAGTTTCTACATCGCGGAGGAAATTCCAAGTGGAAGTACGGTGGATGGCCACTGGCGCGAAATACTTAGGGATCTGAAGGGGGCTGAGGGGTTTCGCCAGCGGCGAATTTTCTTGGGAGCTTTGGCTGTGCTATTTCGTTCCCTCCATGTGATGGGCATCTATCATAATGACCTCAAAGACGCCAACATCTTTGTCTGCCAAGATGAAATCATTCGAGAAGGTTCGTTTTACCTCTTAGACTTAGAGGGGATCCGAAGGTTCCGGCATCTAGGCGACCGGCGACGGGTCAAAAATCTAGTCCAACTCAATAGGACCATGGGAAGGATGTTGAGCAATACAAAAAAAATCTATTTTCTCAAAACCTACTTGGATAGAAGCTTTTCTGATGGAACCATAAAGAGAGAGTGGATAAGGAGAATTATAAAGGTAAGCGAGCGAGAAGACAGGCGCTCGCTTAGAAAAACGTTGGGTTAATGGTGCAAGAGGTTACATCCAGATCTTCCAATGGGGCTGGGATGTTTACGGCGTTGAGCCGAGCGCGAGCGGAGTCAAGCAGGCACGGGCGCTGGAGTCGGACATGCGCCATGGGGAACTTACCGACGCCAAATTCTCTGACAGCTTTTTTGATGTGATTAGGCTCAACCATTTTCTGGAGCATCTGGTGGATTCCCAGAGCACGTTCCTTGAGATCCATCGGCTTCTCAAACTTGAAGGGGTCGTCTACATCACTATTCCGAATACCCGTAGCTTTAATTTCTGGTTGTTTAACAAGAACTGGTATGGCCTTGATGCACCCCGCCACGCGATCTCCTATTGTCCGAAAGCTCTGAAGTATCTCTGCGGGGCCACTGGCTTCGAGGTTGTCAATTTTTCTTTTCGCTCGGGTGCGTTCAATTTTCTCAGGAACATGAAATACTTTCTGGATGAAGACGGCAAACACTGGCCTGCTTGGATCCGCCGGAATGACTGGCCCTGAAGCAAGCCCATCCGGCGCATTTTAAAACCTTTCTTTCTTTTGGCAGACCTAGGTCAGGTAGGCGATGTGATGCTTGCCACACTAAAAAAAACTAGTCAGTAGATTTGTCGACCGATAGGCGTCGGGTATCTTACCTTTCATAACTATGCCTGTATAAAGCGGGAGAGGAAGGGACCTGTCATCGCAGGGGTTGTGGTATCTCTTTTTTTGGTCGCTACTCCACCTTGGACGCTAAAGCCATAGGACTCGATCAATACTACTAATACAGTGCGGAAACCTACCTGAAAAGCGTACGTGAGAACCAAGGTTTCTTACCACCAATGATCGCGTGGCTTTCTATGCCCTGGAAATGAATCCTGTTTTGGTGAAGGAGTCTAGGGC
>Ga0209980_10001268_pt1 | contig 14002 bp, 10 predicted proteins | sample CR02metaG_FD_183611 | JGI IMG/M metagenome (GOLD analysis project Ga0209980, IMG submission 183611) | Deep subsurface microbial communities from Mariana Trench to uncover new lineages of life (NeLLi) - CR02 metaG (SPAdes) (version 2) | ecosystem: Environmental > Aquatic > Marine > Ocean trench... | reverse complement strand
AAAAAATCTGTCGCCGGCACGATCATGAGACTGGTGACCCTATCACCTGCAAGAGACCCGTCATGGCAAAACTCAAGTGCGGCTTGATTCAAATGGCGTTCAAGGGCGACACATCGATGGAACCGGATGAAATCCGGGACATCATGCTCGACGCTCACAAGCCGTATATCGAGGAAGCCGGAAAGCAGGGCGTGCAGGTCCTTTGTTTTCAGGAAGTTTTTACACAGCCCTACTTTTGCCCGAGCCAGGATAGAAAGTGGTATGCGGCAGCAGAGGAAATTCCTGACGGCCACACGACCAGGCTGATGCAGGAGACTGCGAAGAAGCACAATATGGTCATCGTTGTGCCGATTTACGAGGAGGCGATGCCAGGCGTTTATTACAATACGGCCGCGGTTATCGATGCCGATGGAACGTATCTCGGCAAATATCGCAAAACACATATTCCCCAGGTCGATCCGGGTTTTTACGAAAAGTTTTTCTTCAAGCCAGGCGACCTCGGCTATCCGGTTTTCGATACCGCCTATGTAAAGCTCGGTGTTTATATCTGTTATGACCGGCATTTTCCCGAAGGCTGGCGCGCACTGGCATTGAACGGTGCGGAATACATCGTAAATCCTTCTGCCACGGTGGCCGGACTCAGCAAGTATCTCTGGGAATTGGAGCAACCAGCGTCGGCCGCCGCCAATGGCGTTTTCATAGGCGCGATCAATCGCATCGGCAAGGAAGAGCCCTGGGCTGACGAGATGGGCGAATTCTATGGCTCGACTTATATCGTCAATCCGCGCGGCACCATCGAAGCGCAGGCCAGTTATGGAGACGATGAGCTTCTCGTGCACGAGATCGACCTCGACATGATTCGCGAAGTTCGCAACACCTGGCAGTTCTTCCGTGACCGGCGCCCCGAGACCTATGGGCCACTTGTTGACGGCTAGAGCCGGTTATTGGTACGGGGGCGTTTAAGCAAATGCAAGAGATCGTTGCACAAAGCAAGGCAATTGCAGTAGGCGAGTTCTTCGAACTCGATGCTAAAGACGACGTCCTGACAAGTCCCCGCTATAACGCTGACATTGCGCCGACCAGGGTCGCACAGCGAACCTGGACAAAATGGAACATTGCCTCCCTCTGGGTCGGCATGGCGATCTGTGTACCCACCTATATTCTGGGTGGCGTGTTGACGTCCTATTTCGGCTTGTCCGTCACCGAAGCGCTGTGGACGATTCTGATCGCCAATATCGTTGTCCTGATTCCGCTTACCCTGAATGCGTTTCCGGGAACACGTTTTGGCATTCCGTGTCCGGTGGTATTACGCGCTTCCTTCGGCATCATCGGTTCCAACGTGCCGGCGCTGATACGCGCACTCGTGGCCTGCGGCTGGTTCGGTATCCAGACACTTTTTGGCGGCATCGCAATTCACCTGCTGTTATCGGCCCTCTTCGACGGCTGGGCCGCGCTGGGTGGCACCGGGGAAGTCATCGGCTTTTTTATTTTCTGGGTTGCCAACGTCACGGTTGTCATTCGCGGCTCGGAATCCATCAAGCACCTCGAAACGCTGGCCGCACCACTGCTGCTGGTGGTGGCCGTCGGACTGGTTTTCTGGGCCCTGCCGAAGGTGTCGATCAGCGAGGTGCTTGCGACGCCCGCGAATCGGCCAGATGGAGCATCATTCTTCGGCTATTTCATGGCGGCACTGACTGCAATGGTCGGCTTCTGGGCGACGCTGTCGCTGAACATTCCCGATTTCAGCCGCTTTGCACGATCCCAGCGGAGCCAGATCATCGGGCAAATCATCGGGCTCCCGCTGACGATGTTCCTGTTTTCGGGCCTTGGCGTGCTGTTGACCGCTGCATCGATGGAACTTGTCGGCGAGACGATCTCCGATCCGATTAACCTGATCGGCCATATCGACAACACCTTCTGGGTCATCCTGTCGATGCTCATGATCATTCTTGCGACTATTTCGACAAACACCGCCGCGAATATCGTATCGCCGACAAACAGTTTTCAGAATATCGCACCGAAATACATCAGCGAGACCAAGGGTGTGCTCATCACCGGTGTCATCGGCATTTTGTTGATGAGCTGGGAGCTGCTGAAGAAGATGGGTTGGCTTGAGTCTGACGTCAGCGTGGAAAGCCTATACTCTAACTGGCTGATCGGCTACTCGAGCCTGCTCGGGCCAATCGCGGGCATCATGATCGTCGACTATTTTCTTGTCAGGAAGCAGCACTACGAACTACCGGACCTGTATCGGGACGGCGGCGTCTATCCTGCCTGGAATACTGCAGGGTTCATCGCATTTCTCATCCCGGTAGGACTCACGTTCGTTGCGATAACGACCGGCCGTCTCGGTTGGTTCTATAATTACGGTTGGTTCACAGGCTCGATATTGGGTGGAATCATCTATTATTTCGCGAGCCGGGCGCTCGCACAGAGGTGACAATATGTCAGTGCTAATCAAAGGTGGAACTGTTGTTACTGCGGAGCAGTCTTTTCGCGCCGACGTGCTGTGTGACGGCGGGAAAATTCAGGCTATAGGAAAGGGTCTCGATGCGCCGAAGGGCGCGGAGATCATCGACGCCAGCAGCCAATATGTCATGCCGGGCGGAATCGACCCGCATACCCATATGCAACTCCCCTTCATGGGCACGGTTGCCAGCGAAGACTTTTACTCTGGCACGGCAGCAGGCCTTGCCGGCGGGACGACGATGATCATCGATTTCGTCATTCCGAATCCGCAGCAGAATATCCTCGAAGCCTACAAGCAGTGGCGCGAGTGGGCGGAGAAATCCGTGGCTGACTATTCGTTTCATGTCGCGATCACCTGGTGGGATGACACGGTCGAAAAAGACATGGAGACCTTAGTCAAGAAACACGGTGTTAACAGTTTCAAGCACTTCATGGCCTACAAAGGCGCCATCATGGCTGACGATGAAATTCTTGTTAACAGTTTCTCCAAAGCACTGCAGCTCGGTGCAATTGTGACTGTGCACGCAGAGAACGGCGACCTCGTTTTTCGTTTGCAGCAAGAAATCTATGACATGGGCATCACCGGTCCGGAGGGCCACCCGCTATCGCGGCCGCCTCCGGTTGAGGGTGAGGCCGCCAATCGCGCCATACGCATCGCAGAAGTGCTGGGCGTTCCCATTTACATCGTCCATAATTCGTGTAAGCAATCGCTGGAGGCAATAACGCGCGCACGAAACGAAGGACAACGCGTCTTCGGTGAAGTGCTTGCCGGCCACTTGCTGATTGACGATTCGGTTTATCGCGACCCGGACTTTGAAGTTGTTGCTGCTCATGTCATGAGCCCACCGTTCCGGGCGCCGGAGCATCAGGCTGCTTTATGGCACGGCCTGCAATCAGGCAACTTGCAGACGACTGCATCGGACCACTGTTGCTTCTGCGCCGACCAGAAGGCGGCCGGCAAAGACGATTTCAGGTTGATTCCGAACGGCACGGCCGGTATCGAGAATCGCCTGGAAGTGTTGTGGCATCACGGCGTCAATACGGGCCGCTTAACGATGAACGAGTTCGTCGCCGTTACTTCGACGAACGCGGCGCAGATATTCAATATCTATCCGAGGAAAGGCAGCATCTCGGTCGGCGCCGATGCGGACATAGTGGTCTGGGATCCTGAAGCCACAAAGACCATCTCCGCAAAGACTCATCACCAGAATATTGACTACAATATTTTCGAGGGAATGACAGTAAGAGGCTGTGCTTCGCACACCATTAGTCAGGGCAATATCGTCTTCGCCGACGGAAAACTGAATGTCGAACGCGGCGCCGGTAATTACGTAGACCGGCCTGCCTACGCCTCGTACTACGACGCTTTAGCCAAACAGGCTGAGCAGAAGAAGCCTACAGCTGTCAAACGGGACCCCCTCCATACGGTAAAACATGCCTAAGGACAATAACGCCGCCGTTCGGTCCCGACGACTTACCGATGAGGAAATCGCCAGGAATTTCAGTGATATGCATCCGCCACTCGGGCGCGCGGAGGCGCTTGTCGAGGCGGACCGTTGTTACTTCTGTTTTGATGCCCCCTGCACGACGGCCTGCCCGACCGGCATCGACATTCCCGGATTCATTCAGAAAATCCGCAGCGACAATATAGCGGGCTCCGCACACACGATTCTTCGCGAAAACATCATGGGTGGCATGTGCGCCAGAGTCTGCCCGACGGAAGTGTTGTGTGAGGAGGCCTGCGTTCGCCATACGCATGAAGATAAGCCGGTCAACATCGGGCTTTTGCAACGCTATGCGACGGACCCGGTAATAGACAAGAACATCACCCTGTTCGAACGCGGCCCGGAATCAGGAAAACGTGTGGCCATCATCGGCGGCGGGCCTGCGGGGCTGTCCTGTGCGCACCGCCTGTCCATGCTTGGCCATGCATCTGTCGTTTTCAATCGCGACGAGAAACCCGGCGGCCTGAACGAATACGGCATCGCCGCTTACAAGACCGTGAACGACTTTGCCCAGCGTGAAGTCGAGTACATTCTTGCCATCGGCGGCATTGAAGTCCGCAACAACGTTTCGCTGGGAGAGGACTTCAAGCTATCGGATTTACAGGGTGAATTCGACGCGGTATTTGTCGGTTTCGGTCTGGGATCAGTTAAGGATCTCGGCCTTGCCGATGAAGACGTCGAAGGTGTGCTGAATGCAGTGGATTACATCGCCGAGCTACGCCAGGCAAAAGACAAAGGAAACCTGCCCGTTGGCGAGCGCATCGTGGTAATCGGCGGTGGCATGACAGCAATCGACATCGCGGTACAGACCAAGGGCCTCGGCGCGGAGCATGTCGATATTGTTTACCGCCGCGGTCCGGAACATATGGGCGCCAGCCGCTACGAACAGGAATTCGCCCAGACCAGCGGCGTCAAGATTCGCCATTGGGCAAGACCCTCGAAGCTGCTGACAGGAGAACGGATTGTCGGTGTCGAATTCGAGCGAACGACTCTGGACAAGGGCGGGAAAGTCATAGGCACCGGTGATTTCTATTCCCTGAATGCCGATATGGTCTTCAAAGCCATCGGCCAATCAGTATCGGAAGAAACTCTCGGAGCCGTTACCGGCACACTCGACATGCAAAGCGGCAAAATCGTTACGGATAACGATCGCAAAACCTCCCTGCCTGGTGTCTGGGCCGGGGGCGACTGTGTCTATGGCAGCGACGATTTGACGGTTACGGCCGTGCAGGATGGCAAGATCGCCGCTATTGCGATTGACAAGTATCTTCGTGAGGAGAGCAACAATGGCTGACCTGACAAGTGAATTCCTGGGCATTAAATCGCCTAATCCCTTCTGGCTCGCAAGCGCGCCACCTACCGACAAAGCCTATAACGTCAATCGTGCCTTCGAGGCCGGCTGGGGCGGCGCGGTGTGGAAAACACTGGGCGAAGACCCGCCGATCGTCAACGTCAACGGCCCGCGTTACAGCGCGCTGCACAGCAACGAGCGCAGGGTCATCGGCTTCAACAACATCGAGTTGATTACCGACCGGCCGTTAGGCGTCAATCTCGATGAAATCCGGCAGATCAAGAAAGACTGGCCGGACCGGGCACTCGTCGTCTCGATCATGCTGCCAATGGAGGAAAAGTCCTGGGCGAAATACGTGCCGATGATCGAGGACACCGGTGCAGACGGTTTCGAGCTCAATTTCGGTTGCCCGCACGGCATGTCTGAGCGCGGCATGGGCGCCGCGGTGGGTCAGGTGCCCGAATATCTCCAGATGGCCACGGAATGGTGCAAAAAATCTGCGTCGATTCCCGTCATCGTCAAACTGACGCCGAATGTAACCAATATCCTGCCGCCGGCTGGTGCCGCCAGAGACGGCGGAGCCGATGCTGTTTCGCTGATTAATACGCTCAACTCGATTATGCGCGTCAACTACGACACCTTAACGATGTACCCGACGACCGATGGCATGGGCTCACACGGCGGTTACTGCGGGCAGGCGGTAAAACCCATTGCCCTGCATATGGTCGCGGAGATTTCCCGACACAAGGATACTGCCGACATGCCGATTTCCGGCATCGGTGGAATTACCGACTGGCGCGACGCGGTCGACTTTCTTGCGCTCGGGGCCTCAAATGTTCAGGTCTGTACAGCCGCCATGGTCTATGGTTTCAAGATCATCGACGACCTGACAGACGGCCTCAGCAATTTCCTCGATGAAAAGGGTATGTCGTCTGTCGAGGAGCTGGTCGGTAAGGCCGTGCCAAGCGTGACCGACTGGCAGTACCTGAACCTCAATTACGTCGAAAAAGCGGTTATCGACCAGGAGCTGTGCATCAAATGCGGTCGTTGTCATATCGTGTGCGAGGATGCTTCACACCAGGCCATTACGTCCCAGGTTAACGGCGAACGTTACTTTGAAGTAATCGACGAAGAATGCATCGGTTGCAACCTTTGCGTCAGTGTGTGCCCGGTCGACAGCTGCATTACGATGCAGCGGGTGACCGACGGCATCGACGCAAGGACCGGCCAGCCAATCAGCAAGGAAGTATTGAACTGGACGGCACATCCGAATAACCCGATGCGTAAGCAATCCTGAGGGGCGAATGCCGGTGGAACACGAACAACTGATCGAGGCGGCAAAAAAAGCGCGTCAAAACGCATATGCCCCCTATTCAAACTATTTCGTCGGCGCTGCCATCGTCGATGACCGGGGTGACATTCACACTGGCTGCAACGTCGAAAATGCGGCTTATCCCGAGGGAAATTGCGCTGAAGTCAATGCGATCGGTGCGATGGTTGCTGCGGGCGGCAAGAGAATTTCTGTCATAGCGGCCGTAGGCGGCGGGGATGACCTTGAATTCTGTACGCCCTGCGGTGGTTGCCGCCAAAGCATTCTCGAGTTCTCTGATAAGAACACGCGCATCATTCTCCTAAACGAAGAAGGGCAGATTCAGAAGTACAGCATTGATGAGCTGCTGCCGTTGGCGTTTCGCCTTCGGCAAGCCCGGCTCTAAGCAAATAGTCAAATTAGTCAGTGCCCGGCACTTAATTTTCCCAATACTCTTTCGACCTCTTCGCGATACGGCAACGACGGCTGCGCACCCTGTTTTGTCGTCGCACATGCGCCGGCAGCACAGGCAAAAGCCAGCGCATCCTGATGCGCCTGTTTCTCCACCAACGCGACTGTCAATGCGGCGGTGAACGTATCTCCCGCGCCCGTCGCATCAATGGCCTGGACCGACGGTGGCCGGGCGATTGCAAGCTGTTTGCCACCCATTTGAAGATGCGCTCCTTGTGCACCATGCGTCACTGCCACCAGCGCCTCGCCCTCGTTCAACAAGTCACCGTAAAACGCTGCTTCCGTCTCATTGACGACTATCAGGTCGGCGCGCTTCAGGATTTCCGATGGCACCGGCATTGCGGGAGCGAGATTGACGCAAAAAAAGCCATCAAAATCATCGGCGGCTTTACGAATCGTCTCCACCGGAACCTCAAGCTGACATATCAGCGCATCGCCCCACGGCAAATCAAGCATTTCGGGGCGCAGGGTGCGATTCGCCCCGGGGGCCACGACAATCTGATTCTCTCCTGATGGCGCGACAGAGATCAGCGCAACACCGGTCGCGGCATCCGGATCGACGCTGCAATCCGACAAGTCAACGCCATCAGCCCGAAGCAGTGCCAGCGCTTCCTCGGCATTGGCGTCAGCACCGACACATGCATGCAGCGATACGTCCACACCGAGGCGTCGCGCCGCGAGAGCCTGATTCGCACCCTTGCCTCCAGGGTAGCGTTCCAGTTCAGCGCCGGTCACGGTCTCCCCTGGCGCCGGTAATCGGGACACCCGCGCTACGAGGTCAAGATTCACAGAACCAACAACGACGATGGTCGGATTCCTGCCTGGCACTGCGGATTCTCTTCGGCTCACAGTCGTTCTTTACTTGTCGAAGCGGGCCAGGCGTGAGGTCAGAAGCTCGTAAAAAGCATCGGCATCGACGGCGTGAATCCAATTGGTGTTCCTGGGCCGGTCAGTCACGTGCCAGAAATCCACAGCGGTATTGCCCATGGTCAGCTCCGATTGGGTCTCTATCGATACGTTGCAAAGCTTGCCCTCGAAAATATCCGGCCTCAGGAGATAGGCAACCGTGCAGGGATCGTGTAATGGCGTACCAGCATACTTGTATTTCTTGGTGTCATGGCGATTGAAGAAGTCGAGCATGCCCACCGTCGCCTGAGCAGCCTGGTTATCTATCTGCTTTATTCGATCAATTCGCTCGCGCGTCGACAGTACCTGGTGACTGACGTCAAGCCCCATCTCCGTAATGGGGCGGCCGCATTTGAAGACAATGTCGGCGGCATGCGGGTCGACCAGAATATTGAATTCCGCCGATGGCGAATGATTCCCGCTTTCACGCATCGCACCGCCCATGAGAACGATCTCTTTGACCTTCGGCAGGATGTCCGGCGCCTTCGTGATCGCCGTAGCGATGTTGGTCAGCGGACCGGTTGGAACCAGTGTGATCGTGTCATCGTCGGCAGCGCGAAGCGTATCGACGATAAAATCAACGGCATTTTGCTCCTGCAATGGTAGTACCGGCTCAGTAATCTCGACGCCATCAATGCCGGTCCTGCCGTGCACTTTCTCCGCGGTGACAAGATCCCGGACCATTGGTCGGGCACAGCCTGCATAAACCGGAATGTCGCTCCGACCGGCTATATCGCACATCAGTCTAGCGTTTCGTTCGGTGAGCGCGAGTGGCACGTTGCCGGCCACTGCCGTAATACCGAGAATGTCGATCTCATCCGGCGACGACATCGCCAGCAGGAGATTGATAGCGTCGTCCTGCCCGGGATCACAATCGATGATGATTGCCTGCTTCGACATTACATAGTGTTGAATTTCAGAATGTCATCAACAAACCGGCAAACGCCGCAGCCATCAGGTTGGATAAGGAAGCCGCGGCGACTGCTTTCAGCCCAAATCTGGCGATGAGATCCTTTTTCTCCGGCACCAGACCGCCGAGGCCGCCGAGAAGAATCGCTATCGACGAAAGATTGGCAAATCCACACAAGGAAAATGTGACGACCGCACGCGTTCGCTCGCTCATGCCCGCCAGGTAGTCGTTCAGGTGACTGTACGCAACGAACTCATTGAGAATGAGCTTTTCACCAAACAATGAACCGGCCGCCTGCGCCTCTGCCCAGGGCACGCTCAGGAGGTACATCATCGGTGAGAACAGCCAACCCAAAATTTTCTGCAAAGTCAGATCTTCGATACCGACCAGGCTCGCAAGACCTCCGACCAGCCCGTTGAACAGTGCGATAAGCGCGATAAATGCGATTAGCATTGCACCGATGTTGACGGCGAGTTTCAGGCCGTCACTCGACCCGACGGCCGCGGCAAGGATTATGTTTTCGTGTTTGCTGTCTTCCATCTTCAGACGCGAATCATCTTCCTGTGCAGATTCGGATTTTTCATCAGGCATGATGATCTTGGCCATCAGCAGTCCGCCGGGCGCGGCCATAAAGCTTGCGGCCAACAGATACTTCAGCTCCGCGCCCATCTGCACATACGCAAGCAGCACCGTACCGGCGACCGATGCAAGTCCGGACACCATCACGGCAAACAATTGCGGCTCGGTCAGCCCCTTCAGATACGGGCGCACGACCAGGGGTGCTTCGGTCTGACCGATGAAAATATTAGCGGCTGCGTTCAGCGACTCCACGGCTTTGGTGCCTATGACCCAGCGCAACCCGCCGCCAATCAGCTTAACGACCACTTGCATTATCTTCATGTGATACAGGACCGACATGAGGGCCGAGAAGAAGATGATGATCGGCAGAACGTGAACTGCAAAACTCCACAGGCTGGGCTCAGTCGACAGGCCGCCGAACATGAAGTCGATGCCTTCGTTCGAGTAGTCCATCACGTTCTGCACAGCACCGCTCATCTTTTCGATGACGACCTTGCCAGGAGATGAATAGATCACGAATACGGCTACAGCTGCTTGCAACGCAAATGCTGCGCCTACGATTCGAAGATTGATTGCCTTGCGATTTCCGGATAGCAGATATGCGATTCCCAGAATCGCGGCGATTCCCAACAATCCGGTCAAATTGTGTGACATGGTGTGCCCCCGCCTCTGATTAATTCTTCTGTTTGTTCTCGCCGGCCCACGTATTCGTCAGACCGGATAAGCATACCGGCTAATGCGCGTCTGCGCTCAGTTATTCGGCGGTCAGCGTCTCATAAATAACCGGCCGTTCGGCAGGTTGGTCCGCGGAAATCGTGCATGCCTCGCGTATCAGTCCTGCTGCCAGATCTGCATCCCCTTCACTTGCAGCGTGCACGACTCCCAGCGGCCGATCCGCCCCTACCATCTCACCGATTTGCGCGATGTCGGTTATACCGACGGCAAGATCCAGTTCATCACCCAGTTGCTGGCGTCCACCACCGATCTGGATAATCGCATTGCCAATCGCATGCGCATCTGTGCCGGCGAGATAACCCACTTCGCTTGGCCGTACCGGTTTGCAAATCGCGGCTTTCGGCAGGTACTCGGTGTACTTGTCCAGGAAATCGGCCGGGCCACCCAATTCGGCCACCATGCGGGAAAACACTTCAGCCGCCTCGCCGGACGTAATGGCTGCTTCAACTTTTCCTCTGGCAGCGCTGTGATCTTTTTCGACGCCAGTCAAAATCAACATTTCGGCACACAATGCTGCAACAACCTCGTTGAGACGAGACTCTCGATTATTGTTCGTCAAGAATTCGATGGACTCGGCTATTTCAACAGCATTCCCGGCGGTCTGCCCGAGTACCTCGTTCATATCGGTAATCAACGCATGGGTCTTGAGGCCGGCCGTAGCGGCGGTTCCGATGATGCTCTTTGCAAGTTTGCCAGCCCTCTCGACCGATGTCATGAATGCGCCCGAGCCTACTTTTACGTCCATTACCAGACCGTCGAGGCCCGCAGCAATTTTCTTGGACAGAATTGACGCCGTGATAAGAGGAATTGATTCGATCGTGGCCGTAATGTCTCGAATCGCATAAAAACGTCGATCTGCAGGTGCAAGGTCCGCTGTCTGTCCGATGATCGCGCAGCCTGTCGATTTGACGACCTTCTTGAACAATTCGAAGTCAGGCGTCGCCTGATAACCGGGAATGCTTTCGATCTTGTCGAGCGTGCCGCCAGTATGCCCGAGACCGCGTCCTGAAATCATCGGCACAAAACAGCCGCACGCGGCGGCGATCGGCGCCAGCAAAAAACTGACTTTATCCCCCACTCCTCCGGTCGAATGTTTGTCGATCACCGGCCCCCCCAGATCTTCAGAACGCCAATCGAGCACGGTGCCGGAAGAGGCCATTGCAGTCGTCAGTGTCGCGGTCTCCTCGAATGTCATCGACTTGAAGACAACGGCCATTGCCAATGCGGAAACTTGCTCTGCCGGAATGCTGGAATCCGCGAGGCCCTTGACGAAGAACTCGATTTCTGCCGCTGTCAGCTCACCGCCATCGCGCTTTTTCTGAATGACATCAGCAAATAACATCAAAGGTCCTGCGGAAATCCGCGCAGCGGCAGTTCGGGACCACGCTGCAGCCAGTTATCTGCAGGATAGCGACATTCCTTGTCTATGACGTGTAGCGTATAAGCGTGGCGGGACTCGTCGGACGTATTATGGCTGCTCATGTGGGGCGCCCGACCGTCAAACATGACCATCGTGCCGGCTGTGGCTTCGGCCGGTAATTTTGCATGTTCCGGCCAGGGCGTATCGTCCAGGACTTCGATCGTAAAGGCATCCTCGCTTACACGATAGTTGCGCTGCTTCAGCGGGCCCCGATGCTGACCGGGTATGAAATGCATACAGCTGTTATCAACCGTCGCATCTTCCAGCGCGAACCAAAAGCCAACGCATGATTCAGGTTCGGTGTAAATGAAGGTTGAGTCCTGATGGAAGTGGACTTCACCGCCAATACGAGGTGGTTTGAAAATATACATTGACTGGATAAGTCCGGGATCGGCAATGCCGATTCTGCGCGTTATCTCACCGAGTTCCGGCATATACGAGAACTTCTCGAAAACCGGATCGAGATCGTGCATGGCATGACCCATCTTGTTGAGACAATCTTCTTTCGCCTGTATCAGGTTGCCGGCATCGTCGAACGCATCGTATTCGAGGAAGAAACGGATTTTGTCGCCGGACTCATAGAAGTACCGGTCATTCAGCTGCGTTTGTTCGATCGCCGAAAAAATACTCCGCACTTCATTCGGGTCGAATTCCTCCACCAGTTGCAGCGCCCGTTCCCGCAAAATCGCACAGGCCTCGGTGGACACGAAGTCCTCGAGAATGATGACCCCCGTCTCCTTGTAGGCGTCGAGCATCTCCGGCGTCAGTTCGCCACCCGCAGGTGCTGAAAATGATGGCAGGACATCACGATATTTCGTAGATAATTCCATAGCGTCTTACAATAGTTCTTTATATTTCATGTGTTTACCCTGTCTCCCCGAAAACACCGGGGCGACGGGAAGCGACTCTCTAATGACAGGCTATCAGACACTCCATAAGGGTAGAATGCCTGAACGACGATTGAAGAACAAAAAATGAAGAACAAAATTTGCTCGCCTTCGCCAGCCTGGATCCTGACTTCCCTGCTGATTTCCGCCGCTTTGATGGCTTGCACACCGGCGGAGACACCTGGCAATTCAGTCACCGAGTCTGAACCGGCATCCGCATCCGGGTTACCAACCGTCGACCTCATTGTAGAGGGTGAGTACATCGTCACGATGGATGAGAACCAGACGGTCGTCAAAGGCGGCGCGGTCGCAATCAAGGACGGTCTGATCGTTGCGCTTGCCTCTGCCGCGGATGTCAGAGCGCAATACACAGCCACCGAGCACGTGGCTGGCGACAACCGGATTGTCATGCCCGGCCTCATCAACGGCCACTCGCATGCGGCGATGACCTTACTGCGTGGCGTGGCAGACGACCTGGCGCTCATGGAGTGGTTAAACGACTACATTTTTCCGGCTGAGGTCGAGTTTGTCGATGCGGAATTCGTTCGCATCGGTACAGAACTCGCGTGCTGGGAAATGATTCGCGGCGGTACCACGATGTTCGTCGACATGTACTACTTTCCCGACGTCGTCGCGGATGTTGTCGAGTCCTGTGGAATGCGCGCAATGGTTTCCGCTACCGTCATTGACCAGCGAAGTCCCGATGCGGAGAACGCCGCAGACTCGATCAGAAAAGGCCTCGAGTTCATTGGCCGCTGGAAAGATAAGAACAGTCGCATCATTCCCATTTTCGGACCTCATGCCAATTACACATTGAATGCGGATCAGCTCAGAGAAACGCGGGCGGCGGCGAATGAGGCGGGTGTTTCTATCAGCATCCACATGTCGGAATCGCAGTTTGAGCTACAGTACTCGAAAGACAGCTATGGGATGACGCCGATAACGTTCTTCGAATCAATCGGCTTTCTTGATGGGCCAACAATAGCTGCACACGTCGTCTGGCCGACAGAAGCCGAAATACCGATACTCGTCGAGCGCAGAGTCGGCGTGATTCATAACCCGACCTCCAACATGAAACTTGCTTCAGGTATTTCCCCGGTCACCGAGATGCTGCGTGCCGGTGTGCTGGTCGGCCTTGGAACGGACGGCGCTGCCAGCAATAACGACCTCGACATGTGGGAAGAAATGCGGCTCGCCGCATTCCTGCAAAAGGTCGATCGCATGGACCCGGAGGTCATGTCTGCGCAGACGGTGCTGACCATGGCTACCAGCGGCGGCGCCGAGGCTATCGGCCTTCGTGACCAGATCGGTGCGCTCAGTATCGGCATGAAGGCAGATCTCATACAGGTTTCGTTTGACGACGTACATTTCGTGCCGACCTACGATGTCATCTCGCATCTCGTGTATGTGGCTGACGAGCAGGATGTCGCAACCGTCATCGTGGACGGAAAATTGCTGATGCGGGACAAAGTAATCCTTACTGTCGACACGGAGCGTGTTGCACATGAAGCCAGAGAACT
>Ga0209980_10001267_pt1 | contig 14012 bp, 12 predicted proteins | sample CR02metaG_FD_183611 | JGI IMG/M metagenome (GOLD analysis project Ga0209980, IMG submission 183611) | Deep subsurface microbial communities from Mariana Trench to uncover new lineages of life (NeLLi) - CR02 metaG (SPAdes) (version 2) | ecosystem: Environmental > Aquatic > Marine > Ocean trench... | reverse complement strand
TTGAGAATGCCCACGAGTCGGAATCTGTTAGCCGTTTCTTGCGTAGTTAATTCATTGACCGCAGCCTGGGCCGCTTGGCGATTAGTGGCGTATTCATCGCGCATCGCCGTCGTGACTTCGGGGAAGCGGCGGGGACTGCGCGTCTCCAGTTGCCGACGCTCAATCTGGTGCTCCTTTAATCTTTTGGGCAGATCCTCGGCAGACTTTAGAAAGTTCGAACGGCGTTGCCGTGCCTTCTCGAGGCCCGTCAGCGCCGTCAGGAGTGCGCCTAGGGAATCCTTTGCCGCGGTGAGTCTTTTCTCTGCCTCGAACCTTTGGAACTGATTATCGGGTAGTTTCGTCTCCTGTAAGGCCTTGAGCTCCTTTTGCACCTCGGCTTTGCGTGTCACTACCGCCTGCGGACTCAGAGTTTCCACCGACGGTTTTGTAGGTGCCGAAGTCTGGGCAGCACCCACGCTTGACCAGAGCATCAGCGAGCTCATAATCATCACGCGTAATTTGCTGCACGATACCATTTTTGATTCCTTCATAGGATTTTCTGGTCCATCAATGCAACGTAAACGTACAAATTAGCCGTGTAGGTTGCAAGTGACCGAGGTGGTGCAATGCGCCCATCTAGGATCCGCTTATCCAGAAGCTCTGCCCGCTGTTAATCAGGCGGCGATGTCAGCCTTAACCACTAGATTTATTTGAACGGGATTTTGTATGGGGTGAACTGTTGCGTGAGCCTGTGCTAAAACTAGTCTGGTGGGCTGCGGTGAAAATGACCACGGTCGGTTGTGGCGACAAGGCTCCCGTCACAGATGTTAGCGGGATCGGGTTACCCATCACGATCAGCAAGTAGAAGTTGTTTGAGTTAAGGCACCAGCGCAACGCGTAAAAAGTCCGTTTGCCCAGGTTGAGTCGATGCGGCACCTCCCACAATGACGACTCTGTTACCCTGCGAGACCAAGCCCGATTCACGTGCCAACTTGAGTGAGATGGAAACCATCGTATCTGTGGACTCAAATTCCTCTGAAAGAAGAGGAAAAACTCCCCAGGTCAACATCAGACGATGAACGGTATCCTGGCTAGGGCTCACAGCAATGATCGGAGTCTTCGAGCGGTGTTTTGCAACCCACTGTGCGGTTCTTCCCGTTCTTGTGCAGCAAATGACGGCCTGAGCACCCACACTGTACGCCAGCAAGCAAGCTGCATGGCCGATGGCTTCTGAAACGTTGTCCGACTCTGGCGCGCGTATTGTTGTCAACGAAGGTTCGACGAATAGGCGGGTTTCGGCCCTCTCAGCAACTTGAGCAATTGTCTTAACTGCTTCAACGGGGTACGCTCCCACTGCCGTTTCCTCAGAGAGCATCACGGCGTCCGTGCCATCGAGTACTGCATTGGCCACATCGGCGGTCTCGGCACGAGTCGGCCGCGGGCTTTCCACCATGGACCGCAGCATCTGCGTTGCGGTCACAACGGGCTTCGATGCTTTAATAGACTTGGCAATGATGTCTTTCTGGACAAGCGGAACTTCCGCTGCAGGGATCTCAACTCCCAGGTCGCCGCGAGCGACCATCACTGCATCGACAGCCGATATGACTTCGTCAATCGCATCCACGGCCTCTGGCTTCTCGATCTTGGCCATGAGAGGAATGTTGGTTTTATGAGTTTTTAAAAAGCGCCGAGCAGACGCGATGTCAGCCGAAGACCGCACGAATGAGAGGGCGGTCATATCCACTCCGGTTTCGAGACCTGCCAAAAGTAACTTTCGATCTTGCTGGGTAAATGCTCCGATGCTAAGGGCACCTCGCGGAACATTGACACCCTTATGGTTTGAGAGGACCCCGCCTGAAATGACACGGCAATGGATATCTGATTTACTCACCGATTCGATTTTCAGCTCTACATTGCCGTCGGCAAGAAGGATGGTCTGTCCTCGGCGCACCTCGGTTGCAAGTTTGGGATAATTGACCGAAGCCCGTCTCTGGTCACCCTCGACCCGTTCGGTGGTCAGTGTGAATAGATCCCCAGGGCTGAGTTCGATACTCCCCCCCCGAAAAGCGCCCAGTCGGATCTTCGGCCCGGGCAAGTCCTGAAGAATAGCCACCGGTTTTCCCAATTCCGCCGCGACACCTCGAATCGTCTGGGCCCTCGCGTTGTGTTCTTCTGGCGTCCCGTGAGAATAGTTGAGCCTCAAAACATCCGCCCCCGCCTCGATGATTTCGCGAAGCTTTGCTGGGGTTTCGGTGGCAGGGCCTATGGTACAAACAATTTTCGTCCTGCGCACGGCATCTCCATTATTAGCCCCGATCCGACATTAATCGGCCCGAGAAATCATCGTCAGCAACATCAGATGGCCCTTCAGAGCTGTCTGTACCATGGTCCGATAACTCACCTGAAGTGTCATTACGGACTAGCGACCCGAATGTCTGTGACCCTTACAACGTCTGGCCTAGGATAGCACGTGGCCTGGTCATTTTTGTCGGATCGGGGTTAGCTATTCGGCTGTACGCCAGCGCTGTGCTCTGCTCTGCACTGATGCAGATCATTCCATCCCTCAACGGGATTCTCACAAATTTTCCGGATCCTGGTTTTTGTCATCATTCTTAACGTCAGTCCCCATCTCGGCGGCCCCCTTACTCAACAGGGTGGCGAGTTCCGTGTCAATATCCTCTGCCGCCTTTGCCGAGCTGGCAGCCTTGGCTTCGAGCTTCTCCAGTTCCTTTTCAGCATCTTCGACTCGGTCGAGGGCAGACGCGACTTCACCCTGTGTTCCTTCCTCAGGCTCGGCACTCAGATCTACGTCCTGCGCCGCTAGCGAGAGCACGACAATGGGCAGATCTGGCAGGACACCGCCAACCTCACCGCCAAAGGGGTGATAAAAGCGCCCGCCATAAATCCGGAAGGGAAGAAACACCATCGAGGCTCCGCCGGATTGCTCCTTGAGCACTTCGTTATCGGTCTCATCGACCACAACAGGTTGAGCGTCGATCCGTACCTCTTCCAGCATGACACGGATCTCGTCGAGCCGCGCCTCGGCAGGATTCCCCTCCCGGCGTGCCGCAAGGACACGGACCTTCGCGTCCTCCCATTCCTCGCTACAAGTCATGAGGTAGGCCAAGATCAGCATTAGCTCTAACGACCAATTGTCCGATCACCACAAATCAATGATGCGTTCGGCAGGTGGTACCTCTTCCAGGGCGTTCCACTTCGGCCCGTGGGCATCAAGAACCAAGAGGTTGCAACCAAGCCGGAAGGCCGTGCGCGTGGTCCACATTCAACGCCAACCAAAAACCCTCATCATGGCCCTCCCGGACGTGACTTTAGAGGCAGGTTACGCTTGCGCTGCAACGGCCTCGCAGGGCCGTTGAGGCCATGCGCACCGATCTCAGAGACGTGACGTTGCGCACAGGCGATATATTACTCGTTCAAGGTCGGCGTAATAGCATCGCCGAGCTCAAGCGCGTCAATGAGTTTCTCGTGCTTGATGCCACAACTGATCTGCTTCATACGGTAAAAGCACCACTCGCGCGCGAACAGGAACAGCGCCAGCACAACCAAGAACAACACGGCGATGGCATCGGCATCTGGCGGCGGTGATAAGGGTCATAGGCACTAGGTTAGTTCACGGATAAAAGGTGATCATGAGAGGTTAGGACAACGGCTCGCTAGTTGAAACTGGATGATAGTGGCAATCAAACAATTGGCAAGATGAGCAAATCTGTCTTGGAGGCGCCTAAGTAAAAATGAGACTACGATGGTCTGAAGGACCCTCCCTCTTGGTCTCTGTGACTAAGCCTTTTACTGCTCGCGGACTGCTGAAAAATTTTCTGGACTTATAGAGCTAAATGAAATATCATTTATATGAATATTTTTATTCAGGGTCCGCCACCGCCTCGATAATAAGGAGGTAATTTAACATGCCGATGCAGGGCCAATTCAATGAACTTGCTCTACTGATCGAGCAGTATCTGCCCAAGCTTCTCGCAGCCCTGGCCATTCTCGTCTTCGGATGGATCGCCGCCCTTTTAGTAGCGGCAATGGTCCGTGGAGGGCTTCGTCGAACGGGCGTTGGCGCTTGGCTCAACCGGACAGTGGTGGGGGAGGATAAAAAGAGTAAATTGTTTGATGTAGAGCACCTGGTCACGAGAGGCATCTTTTACCTGATTATGATCTTTGTGCTTGTTGGCTTCTTCCAGGTCTTGGGCCTCACGCTGGTCACCGAGCCTCTCAACCGCCTCCTTACCGAAGTCTTTAGGTTCGTACCTCAGCTGCTGGCTGGCGGGGTCTTGCTGCTCATCGCATGGATTCTGGCCACCGGACTGAAATTGGTTGTGGTCCGGCTCCTGGGAGTCGCCAATCTGGATGAAAAGATCGGGACCCACGCCGGTCGGTCGGTCTCGCTGACGAAAACCCTGGGTGACACAGTATACTGGGTCGTTTTTTTGCTGTTTCTACCTGCCATACTGAATACCCTGGCCTTGCAGGGGCTGCTCGCACCCGTACAGGGGATGCTGGACAAAATCCTTGCGGTCCTTCCGAATATCGTGTCAGCGGGCATCATCCTGGGTGTCGGTTGGTTGCTCGCCCGTATTGTCCAGCGGATCGTTACTAACCTTCTTGTGGCCGTCGGCGCTGACCGGCTCAGTGAGAGGGTGGGTTTGGATCGAGTTGTAGGTTCACAAGGGGTCTCTGGAGTTCTTGGCCTGGTGGTCTATATCCTCATCCTTATCCCGGTCCTGATCGCCTCTCTCAATGCCCTAGCCCTGGAGGCGGTGACCCGACCTGCGAGCAACATGCTCAATACATTGCTAGCTGCACTTCCCGCCATTTTCGCGGCTATGCTAGTATTGATTCTAGCCTATGTGGTTGGACGTGTAATCGCAGGCTTGATCGCCAATCTGCTTACCGGTCTTGGTTTCAACACGATTCTGTCCAAGATCGGGCTTGGCCAGCCGGCACAACCGGGAGGTCGTAGCCCTTCAGAAATCGTAGGATTTCTCGTGCTGGTGACAGTCATGCTTTTTGCGACCATTGAGGCGGCGCGCCAGTTGGGCTTTGCTCTATTGGCTACGCTGGTTGCCGACTTTACTATTTTTGCGGGTCATATCGGCCTGGGGCTGATCATCTTTGGCATCGGCCTTTTTTTGGCTGACCTGGCTTCAAGGACCTTGAGAAACAGTGGTGCCGTTCAAGCGGGTCTGATGGCAACAGCGGCAAGGCTCGCTATCATTGTCCTGTCTGGTGCCATGGCGTTGCGCCAGATGGGCCTGGCCAATGAAATCATCAATCTTGCCTTTGGCCTGCTGCTTGGGGCCGTGGTCGTAGCAGTAGCGATTGCCCTTGGACTCGGTGGACGCGAGATTGCGGCGCGTGAACTAAATCAGTGGATCGAGTCCCTGAAAACCAGACGCACACGAGGTAGTAGTAGTTAGGAGCTAACCGAGGCCCGGGTCAGCAAAGGTACCACAAAACCATGCTGCCCGGTCCTCGGTAACTGCCGAACCGTCCTAGCTTTTTACCATAATTTGACAGGATTTCATTTCCTTTGGCCCTGCCCCCTGCTGCCACGTCTCCATCATTTTTGCCTACCAGGCTGCTGAAAAAGACTCATATGCCACCAGGCTGCCTTAAGCAGGCGTTTAGGATAGTTGCGCTCGATCGCTGCGAGAATCATTCCCGCTCCAAGCGGAGTCGCTCCAATGTAGCGCCTAAGTACGCCTCCGCTCGTCGATTTTTCGCGCGCCGCTCGGCTGAGCTCGTGCCGAAGCCTCGCCTCTGAGATTTTTTTGATCAGCCTGCAAATAGCTATTTTCGACAACCTGCTAGGGACTCATATCCCCTTTCCCCTACGCGGGGAGGTTTGAAGGCCAAACCTGTCCATGCTATAAAGACATTTCGGGGGTCATTATGAAAGAGGGGATCCATCCCGAATATAAAGCGGCAATCATCAGCTGCGCCTGTGGAAACGTGATCGAAACTTATTCGACAGTTGCAAAGATCCACGTGGAAATCTGCTCCAACTGCCACCCTTTCTTTACCGGGAAACAAAAGCTCATGGACGCTGCCGGTCGGGTTGAGAGGTTCAAAAAGAGATACGGGATCAAGGACTAAACCCAACTGAGGGTACGGGGCTGAATGTAATCGGCTAAATGGGTCAATCCATTAGGAAGGGCAAAGGGCAGGCAGCTTCCCTTTGCCCTTTTTTGTTCTCTGCAACCAATACAATGGTAAACGGTTAACCCATGCTGGAAAAATTGGCTGAAGTGGAAAAACGATACGGAGAGTTGGACCGCCTCTTGGCGGATCCCCAACTCCTGAGCAATCAAAGAGAGTACTCCAAGGTCGCCAAGGAGCGCTCCGATTTGGAAGAGGTGATCACATGCTATCGCCAATGGAGAAAAGTGGACAAAGAAATCAAGGAAAATCGGGAACTGCTCAACGAAAAGGACGAGGCCCTGAGGGAGTTGGCCAAGGAAGAGTTGGTGGCCCTTCAAGAAGAGAAACAAAACCTGGAGAGCCAGCTCAAGCTCCTGTTGCTTCCCAAGGATCCCAACGATAGAAAGGGCGTCCTTCTCGAGATCCGGGCTGGGACCGGGGGTGAGGAGGCATCGCTCTTTGCCGCATCGCTCTTTCGGATGTACACCCGCCATGCCGAATCCCGTGGTTGGAAGGTTGAAGTCATGAGCTCCAACCCCACGGGTCTCGGCGGATTCAAAGAGATCATCACCCTGATTGAGGGACAAGGCGTTTATAGCAGGCTAAAGTTCGAGGGGGGAGTCCACCGGGTCCAGCGGGTTCCTGTAACAGAGGCCTCAGGGCGTATACACACCTCTGCCGTGACTGTGGCTGTTCTTCCCGAGGCGGACGAAGTGGAGGTGGGAATCGATCCCAAGGAACTCCGCGTGGATGTGTTCCGATCTTCGGGTCCCGGTGGACAGAGCGTCAACACCACTGACTCGGCGGTCAGGGTCACCCATCTGCCCACGGGTCTCGTGGTCACCTGTCAAGACGAGAAGTCCCAGCACAAAAACAAGGCCAAGAGTCTCAAGATCTTGAGGGCGCGTCTGTTGGAAAGAAAGCAGGAGGAGCAACGCTCAGAGATCGCTGCCACAAGAAAACTTATGGTAGGAAGCGGAGATCGGAGTGAACGGATCCGGACCTATAATTTTCCGCAAGGAAGGGTCACGGATCATCGGATTAACTTTACGCTATATAAGTTGGAACAGGTCATGGACGGTGATCTCAGCGCTTTGATCGATGCCCTCGTAACTCACTACCAGGCGGAAGCGTTACAAGCCACCGGCTAAAAGACCTAGGCAAAGATATTTTGATATTTTTTGGTTGAATTTTTGATTACAGAATGAGGAAAAAAATAACTCGCGCAAAGACGCAAAGGACGCCAAGTATAGAAAAATTATAAACTCAAAACCCAAAATTCGAAGCACGAAATCCGAAACTCGAAACAAAAAGGGAAAACTCAAAAATTCTAATTTCAAACCCTTTAAAAACGCAGGAGAAGTTCTCATTGGAAGGTTTTGGATTTTGAGAATTGAGATTTTGAAATTGTTTCCAATTTCGATATTCGAATTTGAATCTCATTTTATTTCGGATTTTTTCCCAGATCGTTTTGGATTTCGATTTTTGGATTTGAGTGTTTCGGTTTGTTTCGAATTTCGAGCTTCGGATTTAGGATTTGAACTTGGGGGCGTTTTGGCGCGAAAATCTTTGTTAAAATCGTTCTATTGAGGATTGGATAGGTAAGAATCTAATAACGAACAATGAACGGTGTGGATTTTCAAATCAGCGGAATGACTCACTCAAGACCCGTGACAGTGGCGCAGGCATTGGTAAATGGAACCGGGTTGCTCTCCCGGCTGGGAATGGAAAGCGCACGCCTGGACACGGAATTGCTTCTGGGCGCCGCGTTGGGATGGCAAAGAGAGCAACTCTACGTCAACTATGAGAGAAGGCTCGACCCTGCTGATCAGACCCGGTTTTTAACGTTTCTCCAGCGACGCACTCGATGGGAACCCATGGCTTACATCATCGGGCACCGGGAGTTTTGGTCTCTTGAGTTTACACTAACCCCTGCAGTACTGGTGCCACGTCCTGAGACCGAGCTCCTTGTGGAGGAAACTCTGAGGCAGTTGGAGAAACTCGAAAGAGATATCGGACTTCCGGGATCAGAGTCGAATTTTCGGATTCTCGATCTCGGAACCGGGTGCGGAGCCATCGCTGTGAGTTTGGCCAAGGAGAGGAACGACGTGGAGATATGGGCAACCGACCTTTCCTCAGCTGCCCTCGAAGTCGCACAGTCCAACGCACAGCAGCACGGAGTGCGAGAGAGAATTCGCTTCATTCATGGAGAACTCTTTGAACCGTTGGAAAGCCAGATGGGGTTTTTCCATGGAATCGTATCCAACCCCCCCTATGTGAATCGGAGGGAAATGGAAAATCTACCCCAGGAGGTCCAGTGGGAGCCTAGGCTAGCGTTGGAAGCCGGGCCAGACGGACTCGATCTCTACCGGCGGATCATCCCCCGTGGGCACCTCTATCTCAAAGACCAGGGTTTCATGGCACTGGAGATGGGGTCTGACATGGGAAAGATCCTTCGCTCACTCTTTGGAGCCGTCGGTCGATACTCCGAGGCTTCAGTCCATCAGGATTATGCGGGCCGGGAACGGGTTATTTCTGTACGAAAAGCCATTCCTCCCGGGAATCTTGATAGAAAGGGCTAAATCAAGTGGACAGCATTCTGGTTCGGGGAGGCCGGAGGCTGCAGGGCGATGTCGTGATCAGTGGATCAAAAAACGCAGCCCTGCCGATTCTGATGTCTTCGCTACTCACCGCGGAACCCTGTTCCTATCGGGGGATACCTGACCTCAGGGATATTTATACGACCTCAAAGCTTCTCACCGGGCTCGGGGTAAAAATCGAAAGTACCGGTCTAGGCCAATTGACCCTCCAGGCAGAGACCATAACAAATCCTAACGCCCACTATGATCTGGTCAAGACCATGCGGGCCTCCATCCTGGTTCTCGGACCTCTGTTGGGACGCTTCGGTATTGCCCATGTTTCAACACCCGGGGGATGTGCCATCGGCCCTCGACCAGTCAACCTCCACCTCAAAGGCCTGGCCCAGATGGGAGCGCAAATCGACCTGGTGCACGGGTATGTGGAGGCCAAGGCCAAACGACTCCACGGGGCAACGATCTATTTGGACCTGCCCTCTGTGGGGGCTACAGAGAACCTAATGATGGCAGCGAGTTTGGCACAGGGGAAAACCGTGATTGAAAACGCAGCGCAGGAGCCTGAGATCACTGAGCTAGCCACAGTTCTGAATAAGATGGGTGCAAAGATCAAAGATGCAGGAAGTAACACCTTAACCATCGAGGGGGTGAACCAACTCGGTGGAGTCTCCCACGGTTTAAACCCGGACCGCATTGAGGCAGGGACCTTTATGGTGGCCGCTGCGCTGACCGACGGAGAGGTAATGGTGCAAGGGGCACCGTTGGAGCACCTGGAGGCCTTTCTCGTGAAGCTCAGGGAGGCTGGCGCCGCAGTCTATACTGAGGGAGACGGGGTAAGGGTCAAAGGATGTGGTAGGCCAAGGAGCGTGGACATCACCACCCTGCCCTATCCAGGGTTTCCCACGGACCTGCAGGCACAGATGATGGTGTTAATGGCCGTAGCCGATGGGGTCAGCGTCATCACCGAGAACGTCTTTGAGAATCGCTTTATGCACGTGCAGGAGTTAAATCGGATGGGCGCGGATATTCGCCTCGAAAGCAACCATGCCATCATCAAGGGAGTGGCAGGCCTCTCCGGGGCGCCAGTCATGGCGACGGATCTCCGGGCCAGCGTCTCATTGATCTTGGCTGCGCTCAAGGCAGAGGGCACGACGGAGGTCTCTAGGGTTTACCACCTGGACCGTGGCTACGAAAAGATCGAACAGAAGTTTTCCTGGCTTGGGGCAGACATCCAAAGGATAAAAAGGTGAACATTACCTTCATTGAGACGAGAAGCCCAAGATATGGAAGGGTCCTCAAAGGCATTATCCAGAGAAGAGGGGAACAGGAGGAAAGGGTTGAAGGCTCAGTGCAAGGGATTATCCAGGCGGTACGTAGACACGGTGACCTTGCCCTTACTCGTTATGCACGGCTCTTCGATGGCGTGCGCCTGAGAGGCACAGAAATTGAGGTCAAGCCACGAGAGTTGGATGAGGCGATGAAGCTTATCTCCAAAGACAGCCTACGGGCCTTGCGCTTTGCGGCACGAAGGATTACCCGCTTTCATCGCCACCAATTGGAAAAGAGTTGGCGCTATCGAGATCCCTTGGGTTTGGTTCTGGGGCAAAACGTGAACCCACTCGAGCGGGTGGGAGTCTATGTCCCCGGAGGAAAGGCCTGTTACCCGTCATCGGTGCTCATGAACGTGATACCTGCAAAGGTCGCTGGGGTCAAAGAGATCGTAATGACCTCTCCCTTGGGAGTCAGTCCAGTTCCCATTCTGGCTGCAGCTCGGATTGCCCAGGTGGACCGAGTCTTTCGCGTTGGAGGAGCCCAGGCCATCGCTGCCATGGCCTACGGCACTGAGACGATCCCAACAGTTGATAAAATTGTCGGGCCTGGAAATATCTACGTGGCAACGGCTAAACGCCTGGTCTTTGGGCAGGTGGGTATCGATTCCATCGCTGGTCCCAGCGAGGTCCTCCTCCTCGTTGACTCCAGCGCGAATCCCACATACGTAGCCGCAGACATGCTTTCCCAGGCCGAGCACGATGAGATGGCCGCAGCCCTATGCGTGACGCCTTCCCGCTCAATGGGTCTCAAGGTTAAAGCGGCCCTGGAGAAGCAACTCAAAGAAACAAAGCGGAGGGCAATCACCATCAAGGCCCTGGAGCGATTCGGGGCAATTATCATTACGCGGGGGCTTAAGGAAGGGGTGGATCTGGTCAACGCCATCGCTCCGGAGCATGTGGAGGTGATAGTACAAAATCCACGGAGGTGGGCCGGTTTGATCCATAACGCTGGAGCCATTTTCGTCGGGCCCTATAGCACTCCCCCTCTGGGAGACTACGTGGCCGGGCCGAACCACGTGCTCCCCACGGGAGGGCGTGCCCGATTTTTCTCTCCCCTTGGAACATACGATTTCATCAAGCGGACAAGCTTTATTCAATCCAACAAGAGAGGTCTGACCTCACTGTCACCTTGGATCGTTAAGCTGGCACACCTCGAGGGATTGGATGAGCATGCCCGGGCGGTGACGTCACGGATAAAAAAGGGTGTTGAATAAACCTGTTTCCAGGCCGGCAATAGCAAAGAGCATGGCGCAAAGCGCAAAGAGACGACAGACTACGGACAACGGACTACAGACTCCCGGTCGTCAATTCCCGGATTAGGGTCAGAGGTCAGTAGTCGGTAGTCGGTAGTCAGTGGTCCCGAATCCGCACGGACGCTATGCCCTTTGCGCTATGCGCTTAGCGATTCAGTTTCAACGGTCTATAAAAAAGGAGAGCGTTTATGGCAAGACCAGGTAAGGTGGAACGAAATACAAAAGAGACGGAAATCTCAGTGGAACTCGAGCTGGACGGCAGCGGCAACTCGCAGGTGGAGACTGGTATTCCATTTCTCAATCACATGCTGGAGATCTTTGCCCGTCACGGTTTGTTCGACTTGCAGCTAAAGGCCCAAGGGGACCTTGAAGTGGACCTTCACCACACAGTGGAAGACGTTGGGTTGGCCCTAGGTCAGGCCTTCAAAGAGGCGCTAGGGGACAAACAAGGGATTCGTCGCTTCGGAGAATCAAGTATTCCCTTGGATGAAGCCCTCGCGCGGGTCGTCGTGGATCTCAGCGGTCGACCCTACCTCGCTTACAACGTCAAGATCCGTCCAGGCCGCGTGGGAAACTTCGATACCGATCTCCCCCACGAATTTTTTCAAGCCTTCGCAAATCAGCTTGGCATGAATCTTCACATTCACCTGGTCCAGGGCGAAAATCCGCACCACATCATCGAGGCAAGCTTTAAGGCCTTTGCCCGTGCCATGGAAGGAGCCACTCGAATGGACCCACGCATAAAGGGAGTCCCATCCACCAAGGGAAGCCTATGATTGCAATCATCGATTATGGCATGGGCAACCTACGTAGCGTCCAAAAGGGGTTCGAGCATGTCGGTTTCCGAGCGGAAGTAACCCGTGACCTTGAACGCATCGCATCTGCCCGTGGAGTAGTCCTACCAGGAGTAGGCGCATTCAATGCCTGCATGGAGAACCTAAGGCGATTTGGATTGGTGGAGGTGGTCCAGGAATTTGTGCGACAAAAGAAACCATTTTTGGGTATCTGTCTTGGGTTTCAGCTTCTGTTCAGCGAGAGCGAGGAGTTTGGTCTCCAGAAAGGCTTGGATCTATTTCCTGGCAAGGTGATTGGTTTTCGCCCCGGCGAACAACACAAAGTCCCTCATATGGGATGGAACTGCATCGAAAAACAAAAAGAGTCGCCCTTTCTGGACGGGATACCATCCGGGGATTTTGTCTACTTCGTTCACTCCTATTATGTCGTACCCGATGAAACATCTCTTATCGCGACCACCACACCCTACGGGTTGAGCTTCGCCTCCAGTATCGCTACGGACCATCTCTTCGCGTGCCAATTTCACCCGGAAAAGAGCCAATCGGTAGGACTCCGTATTCTTTCAAACTTCGCCCGTTTCGCAGAAAAGGACTAGCCAAAGAATTTTGAAATTTTCCGTTTAGTTTCGAATTACGGAATCGGGAAAAAGATGACTCCTGCGATGACGCAAAGCTAGAATAGCAAGCAGAAGGCAACAAGCGGCTAAACGCAGAGCGCAAAGCGTCAAAAGCTATTAACCGCAGATTTACGCAGATGGACACCGAGGGACGTGCGCTAAGCGCCTGGCGCAAAGCGACTAAAATTAGTGACGAGTAACGAGTACTGAGGACTGAGTGAGAAGCGCAAAGAGACAACAGACTACGGACAACGGACTACATACTCCCGGTCGTAAATCCCTGGATCAGGGTCAGAGGTCAGTAGTCGGTAGTCAGTGGTCCCGAATCCGCAAGGACGCTATGCCCTTGGCGCTATGCGCTTTGGCGTTTTTCCTCTGCGAGAATCGGCGAAAATCTGCGGTTAAAACTCTTTGCGGGCTTGGCGTCTTGGTGCGAAAAACTTTTTTTTGAGATCGTTGTATGGCGACGAACAGAGATCAATCCTATTCCGATGAGAAAGGCAGGAAGCGCTGGCGCGGCAATGATGAGATTGCCGACCAGATCAAGCGGATGGGTGACTATTTGATTATTTGCGGATACGACGAATCCCACGCGAAACAGTACGGACGGGTAGCCTATACCATTTCCCGCTATCCTGAATCGGTGGTTCAACTACATCAGGAAGGACGCCTTAACAAGATTCCCGGTGTGGGCACTACGATTGCCGGGATCGTCGGAGAGTTCCTCAAGACGGGGACCTGTGCCAAGATGGAGCAGTGGGTGCATCGGATCCCGAAAAGCGTACTGGAGTTAACGGCTATTCCCGGGCTCGGCGCGAAGACGATTCGGGTCCTAAGTAGAAAATACAAGATTCGAAGCCTGAGAGATCTCAAAAAGGCCCTGGACGAAGACAAGCTCCAAGACATTAAAGGAATCGGTAAAAAGACCCTCGACACCATGCGCCGTTATGTATCCGAACACGCGTAACGAATATGGTCGCGATAAAAGCCAGGACAATCCATCCTTTCTCTGGTAATGGCACAAGTCGAATGCGCATTCTACAAGACAGTCAACATATCCAGGCCTGACCCCCAACCCGCGCGTCCCTGCCATGAGCGGCAGGTAGCGAGCCTGTGCCAATGACGGAGCCGGCCGGACGCGGCGGCGGCCCGCAACATGCCTTCAACGAGCGCCAACTACCTTCTCACCGCGGTCGTAGGCCGCTGCCGCTCATTGCTGCTTGCGTCATGTCGCTGCAGACTCTCGCGCCTCAGCAAGCAACTGAAGGATCTGGTCCTT
>Ga0209980_10001266_pt1 | contig 14012 bp, 13 predicted proteins | sample CR02metaG_FD_183611 | JGI IMG/M metagenome (GOLD analysis project Ga0209980, IMG submission 183611) | Deep subsurface microbial communities from Mariana Trench to uncover new lineages of life (NeLLi) - CR02 metaG (SPAdes) (version 2) | ecosystem: Environmental > Aquatic > Marine > Ocean trench... | reverse complement strand
GCGCATTCATGCCTCCCCAAAAGGAAGCTTGAATCACATTATCGAACGATTGAGAATCCTAAATGTCCACAGACCCTAGAACTGGAAGGGGTGGCCGATCATCATCTGCACGCCGAAGCCCTCGTCCGAAAAGGCCGTATCGGCACGGACGACGAAGCCTTTCATCCAGGCGCGCAGCCCGAGCCCCGCATCCCATTTCATGTCGCTGTGGAGCTCACCCAGGTCGTATTCGCCGGCCACGCGCCCGACTTCGACAAAGGGGACGAACTGGATCCACTCGACGCCCAGGTATTTCTGGACACCGGGCCAGGCATCGAAGGGATTCCAGCGCGGCGTGAAGCGCATTTCCGCGCTGTAATAAATCGCTGAGCGGTCGTTGAAGCGTTGAGTGGGGTAGCCGCGCATGCGCCAGACGCCGCCCAATGTCGCGCCCATATAGGCGGGCGCCCGATGTTTGATATTGTCTCCGTCGTCATCCCAGGAGGGCGTATCGGCTGTCCAGAAATCAAAGGCCAGCACGCTGCTGCGGAACCAGTCGCTCTCGCCGAAATCATAGTAGGCATCCAGTTCGCCCTGCAGGACGGTCCAGGAATCGGTGCTGTCGAGCAAGCCGAAATCCCGCGACAGCTTGATCGTCAGCGCGTTGCCGCGGCTGGGGTTGATCGGGAAGTCCCGGTTGTCCCAGAAATAGGTGAAGTCGATCCCGTTTGTCCGCAGCTTCCCATCAACATCATTGCCGTCGATTTCCTGCGAACGGTAGAAGGGACGCAGTTCGATAAAGCTGCGGCCGCTTGCAAAGGGGTTGAGGGACGTCCCGCCGGTGGCGCCGGAAGCCAGAAACCCATCGGCAACCTCATAGTCCGGGATGATCTGACCGCGCCCGTGGCCGATGGGCAGGAGATACTTCATGCGAATCCGGGCAAAGTTGTCGAAGCCACTACCGGTGACGAAGTTGTTCTCATTGGAATCGTTGGTCCCGGCCCGCTCGTCCGTGAATTTCGGATTCCCGTCGATGAATCCGTCGATTTCATCGAAGTAGCCGAAGGACAGGATCGGATCGATGAACAGACGATCAAGGAAGGGCGTCCGGATGTCCTTCCCCATCAGAAAGACCATCGCCGAACCTCCGCTGCCCGCCATCGCGGAGCCGAGAACGGATGCCTGCGGCTGGGGAAACCCGATCCGGCCTTCGACCCATGCCAGCGCTACCCCGAAATTCTCGTTGTAAAAACCGTAGGGCACACTCAAGCGAAGGTCGGCATCGTCCTTCGCTTCCTCAGCCCTGACGGCGTTCGGCGGAAGGAAAACAGCAAGAGATAAAAGCAAGACGAAAGTCTTCAAAAACCCCTGTTGCCAACGCCACAACATTGTTCGTGCGAGTACAGACAATTTGCCCCCCGGTCGAAGAATGCCGGCACATTAAAGATTTGGTGGGCGATTGCAAGGAACGGAGGTTTCCGGCCGCGGGCGATTCTCTCCGGCCGGAAAAACCTCTCAGCCGCCGATCCCCTCCGCCTGGCGGATGATCTCCCAGCCCTCCTCGGCGGTCTCGACGAAGCGGAACAGATCGAGGTCCTCGGGCGAGATGGTGCCGGCCTCGGCCAGCGCCTGCCAGTTGACGATCCGGTGCCAGAAGTCGCGGCCGAACAGCAGCACCGGGATCGGCTCCATCCGGTCGGTCTGGATCAGGGTCAGGGTCTCGAACAACTCGTCCAGGGTGCCGAAGCCGCCGGGGAATACCGCCACCGCCCGCGCCCGCATCAGGAAATGCATCTTGCGGACCGCGAAATAGTGGAAGTTGAACGACAGTTCCGGGGTGACATAGGGGTTCGGCGCTTCCTCCCGGGGCAGTACGATGCCGAGCCCGATGGCATCGGCCCCGGCGTCGCGGGCGCCGCGGCAACCGGCCTCCATCACCCCGGGACCGCCGCCGGTGCAGACGACGTATTCGTGGCCCTGCCGGCGCACCGACTCCTCGCCGACGAGGCGCGCGAACTTGCGCGCCTCGTCGTAGAAATGCGACAGCTCGCCCAGGGTCTTGGTGCGCGCGGTGTCGCGAGCGTCGGGTGCGGGAATGCGGGCGCCGCCGAACATCACCACGGTCGAGACGATGCCGCGCTCGCGCAGGATCATCTCCGGCTTCAAAAGCTCGAGCTGCAGCCGCATCGGGCGCAACTCGTCGCGCTCCAGGAACACCGGGTCGCGGAAGGCGAGCCGGAACGCCGGCGAGCGGGTCTGCGGGGTATCCGGCAGCTTCTCGGCCCGCTTGGCGTCGTAATCCGCCGGAGGAAAGATCGATACGCGCTTCTCGGTCATGCTGCTGCCTTGCCTGTTGCCGGCCCATGCCGGTCGTTCCCCCTGACCTAACGGCGCGGACCGGGCTCCGCAATCGGGAATTTTGCCCCGGCGGCGGGGTTTGGCGCCCCATCTGGCGCTCGATCTGATGCATTGCGTGGAACCGGCATCCGCCCTATAGGCAGTGCGGACAGTCACCCCGAGGAGCGCCCCATGAGCCATGCCGATCTTGCCGCCGCCATCGAGAGCGCCTGGGAGGACCGCGACCAGGTGAATTTCGCCACCACCGGCGCCGTGCGCGAGGCGGTCGAGACCACGCTGGATCTGATGGACAAGGGCGCGCTCAGGGTCGCCGAGAAGAACGCCCGCGGCGACTGGACGGTGAACCAGTGGGCCAAGAAGGCGGTGCTGCTGTCGTTCCGCCTGAACGACATGGGGGCGATCCCCGGCGGCCCGGGTGCGGCCGGCTGGTGGGACAAGGTGCCCTCGAAATTCGACGGCTGGGGCGAGAACCAGTGGCGTGCGGCGGGCTTCCGCGCGGTGCCGAACTGCATCGTGCGCCACTCGGCCTATATCGCGCCCGGGGTGGTGCTGATGCCCTCCTTCGTCAACCTCGGCGCCTATGTCGACAGCGGCACCATGGTTGACACCTGGGCCACCGTCGGCTCCTGCGCCCAGATCGGCCGCAACGTGCATCTCTCCGGCGGCGCCGGCATCGGCGGCGTGCTCGAGCCCTTGCAGGCGGGCCCGGTGATCATCGAGGACAACTGCTTCATCGGCGCCCGCTCCGAGGTCGCCGAGGGGGTGATCGTGCGCGAGGGCTCGGTGCTGTCGATGGGGGTCTATCTCGGCGCCTCGACCAAGATCGTCGACCGCGCCACCGGCGAGATCTTCATCGGCGAGGTGCCGCCCTATTCGGTGGTGGTGCCCGGCACCCTGCCGGGCCGGCCGCTGCCCGACGGCACCCCGGGGCCCGGCCTCTACTGCGCGGTGATCGTGAAAAGGGTCGACGAGCGCACCCGCTCGAAGACCTCGATCAACGAGCTGCTGCGTGACTGAACCAGGGGCGATCCCGGGTCGCCGGGACAACGCGCCTCCCTCTCCCCTCCGGGGGGAGGGATGGGGAGGGGGTGCGGAGCCGCCCGCCCGATGACCAAGCCGGAGACCAAGCCCGAGCCCGGGACCGAGACCGTCTACATCCTGCTGGTCGAGACCGGCCGCGCAGAGGGCGACGGTCTGCCCGAGGGCGCCACCGGCGCGGCGCTGATCTGCTACGCCTCCGGCCGCACCGAGAAACACGCGGTCGACGAGACCGTCAAGGTGTTGCGCGAGGCCGGCATGGCGCCGCTGGAGGTCTCGTCCTACGGCACCCAAGACGCGCCCGAACTGGAGCTGGGTGACGAGGAGCGGGCGCTGATGGCGCGCGCGCGCGCCGAGAACGCGGTCATCGTCGCGCAAGTGACGATCCTGGACGATTGAGCGGGCGCGTGCGCATCGTCTTTCTCGATCTCGACGGCACCCTGACCGACCCGAAGCCGGGGATCACCCGCTCGATCCGCTACGCGCTGCACGCCCTCGGCCACGCGGCGCCGGCGGAGGATGCGTTGACCTGGTGCATCGGCCCGCCGCTGCTCCAGAGCTTCGTCGGTCTGCTCGGCGACGAGGCGACGGCCAGGCGCGCGCTGGCCCTCTATCGCGAGCGGTTTGCCAAAACCGGCCTCTACGAGAACCGGGTCTATGACGGGGTGCCGGAGATGCTGACGCGGCTGCGCGATGCCGGGTTCGGGCTGAACCTGGCAACCAGCAAACCGCATGTATATGCGTCGCGGATCACCGCGCATTTCGGGCTGGACCACTGGCTGGACGGCGTTTTCGGCTCCGAGCTCGACGGCGCGCGGGCCGACAAGACGGCGCTGCTGGCCCATGCGCTGGCGGAGACCGGGGCGGCGCCGGGACAGGCGGTCATGCTGGGCGACCGCGAGCACGACATCATCGGGGCGCGAAACAACGGCATGGCCGGTATCGGCGCGCTTTGGGGCTATGGAACGCAAGCCGAGTTGCAAACGGCCGGGGCGGACCGGCTGGCGACGAGCCCCGAGCATGCGGCCGATCTGATCGCCGCACGCTGATCGCTCGCCGAGGGGCGGGGCAGAGGCTGGAGCGATTTTAAGCAAAGTATCTCCCCTTCGCGACTCGGCAATCGCGGCAGATCAAAATGTTAGGGCGTTTTCGGTGAATCGGAGATCATCGAAAAGGCCCAGGGTCTTGGACTCATTAACTGACGTTGCGCGTGGCGATGTCCGCTCACAGGTCCACACCGGCCAATCGTAACAAACTCGGCGAACAACTGGTTGAGACCCCAAGCCGACGTTGCGCGCGATGAGGTTGGCGTCTGTTTGACGTCGGAAATTGGGACCCGCTCGGCGAAGGAAATCTACCGATAACCAGTGATCCTCGTGACCCCGTGTTGGTCAGCCTCGGCTCAATCTGGACCCATTGGCGTATCCCCGACAACCGAGGTAGTCTTGCGCGATGCTGCGTTAGGTCTGGGAGGACAACGTGGTGGAAGAAAAAGTCACGCGCAAGCTGACCACGATCCTCGCCGCAGATGTCGAGGGGTATACGCGCCTCATGCGCGCGGACGAGGAGGCGACACTCAAGACCCTCGGCGAGTATCGCGACGTGATCGACGGGTTGATCGCCCGACACGAAGGCCGTGTCTTCAGCACCGGCGGTGACAGCGTACTGGCCGAGTTTGGCAGTGTGGTCGAGGCAGTGCGCTGCGCCATTTCATGCCAGGAAGAGATTTCGAGCCGTAACGCGGAGTTGGCGGGCGACCGGAAATTGATGTTTCGCATCGGCATCAATGTCGGCGACGTGATGGTCAGAGATGGCGACCTGTTCGGCGACGCCGTCAATGTGGCCGCGCGGCTGGAAGGCCTGGCCGTAGCGGGTGGCGTCTGCATTTCGGGCAGCGTGTTCGAGCAGATCAAGCACAAGCTGTCGCTCGGCTTCGAGGACATGGGCCCACAGGAGGTAAAGAACATCGCTGAACCGGTGTCTGCCTTCCAAATCGTGCCGGGCTCAGTTTCGGTGGCGGCTAGCGCCAAGACGACTCCCTCGTCGAGACGATTCGCACGGTGGCCGATGTTTGCACTCGTGGCTGCAGTGGTTTTGGTTGTGGTGGCCGGCGCCGCGACCCTGTGGCAGGCGTATCTGCAACCACCGCCGCCGGTCCAGCAAGCGGACTCCGGCGAAGAGGTGACACCAAAGGCGAGTCCGCAGACGGAGGAGCAGGATTTACAGCCACCGAAGCACACTCCAAGCCAAGAAGCCCAAGACCTGTTCTTGCGGGCCAAGAGGATTACCCCCGCCTCCGAAGAGCAGGTGTTAGATGCGCGACGGATGTTTCAGAAGGTGATCGAACTCGACCCCAGGTTTGCGGGTGGCTACGCCGGGTCGTCGTGGACCCACTCGTTGGCTGTTCTGCATGGTTTCAGCAAATCGCTGCGCGAGGACACGGAGAGGGCGTTCGAGTTGGCACAAAAGGCCATGGCCGTCGATGACAGCTTCGGGGCGTCCCACAATGCATTGGCTGGCGCCAATTTGGTCAGAGGCCAGAATGAGCAAGCCGTTGCCGTCGCCGAGAGGGCCGTTGAATTGCAACCCAATGACGCCGATGCCCACGCGTATCTTGGGCTCTACTTGATGTGGGCGGGCAGGGCCGACGAAGCCATAGCGCCGATCAAGAAGTCACTTCGCCAAAACCCCCAGGTCGCGTTCTCGACCGGACCATATCTGAACTTCTCGGGCTTCGCCTATTTCACGGCGGGTCGGTACAAGGAAGCGATCACGGCGTTCGAAGAAAATGCCAAACGAGGCGGCCCATCCGGCGTCGAGGTTCTCGCCTACGCAGCGGCGGCATACAGCGAACTAGGCCAGGAAGAGGAAGCCAAGACTACGGTCCAGGAACTGCTTGAGAAATATCCAGAATTCTCTTTGAGGTCCTGGACCTGGTTGCGTCTGTACAAGAACCTCGAGGATTGGAAACGCCTGCTGGATATCTTCCGCAAGGCGGGCTTGCCGGAATTCGGCGTTGGGCAAGCGGCCAATGATAAAATCTTCGCCTATGTCTTCAACGAAGGCTCGGGCGACATTTCAATCATCGATATCGAGACCCAAGAGGTGACCACCACGGTCGATGCCGGTCTTCGTATTCGTTGGTTTTCAAACCGCTTCTTTGACGGAAGGCGGGTCTGGACAGTTGACGCCGATAGCAAGAATGCCGAGGCAATCGTCTTCGATCCCTGGACGCTGCAGACTATTAAGCGCATTCCGTTTGGATCAGGCCCGTCCATGAGTTTGGAACTCAGCCCCGATCTCAAGCATGCCATCACCATCTCGCCTGGCACCGACGAGGTCGTGGTTATCGACACCGCTACCTACGAAATAGTGAGAAGGATACCCGTCGGAAAATTCCCGTGCGACCTCACCCTGTCGGTCGACGGAAAGCATGCCTTCATTGTGGAGCGGGATCAGGACACTCTTTCCATCGTCGACTGGCAGAGCGGGAAGACGCTAAAGACCGTCGCCCTTGAGGATCAGAGCAGCCCCCATATGCTCACGCTCTCGCCGGACGGAACGAAACTCTGGGTGCAGGAACGCGATACAGCCATGGTTTCGGTCTATGACGCCAAATCCCTCAACCGCATGGCGCGTTTTCCGGTGGGTCGAGCGCCAATTACGACCGAGTTCACGACCTTGGGGCGAACCACGCTCACCACCCATATCGGCGAGGACTTTCTCAAGATCTTCGACGCCGATTCATTCAGCGACATCAAGACTATTCAGGTCGGCCGGAGCCCCGTGAACTCGATCTTCGAACCAAGCGGGCGGTATGCCTACGTGACCAACCGACAAAGCAACTCGGTGTCGATTATCGATACGGAGCTGTGGGAAGAGGTCAAGGCCATCAAGGTTGGGACCAACCCTTTCGGACTCTACCTTTTCAATCCCAGTCTCGGCACGATGGCAGGAAACCGGTAAATTCCGCTTGGACCGCGAGCCGCAATTCGGGCTATGTGATGCTGATCAAAGTCCCGAACAAAGACACCGAAAGCGTCGTATCGGCGCTGATCAAAAACTCACAGAGATTGCCACGGGAGCTGCACAAATCACCGACCTGGGACAGGGGAAAAGAGCTCGCGGATCATCAACGCCTGACGCTGGCGACCAACGTTGATGTCTATTTTTGTGATCCCAAAAGCCCGTGGCAACGCGGTTCCAACGAGAACACCAATCGCCTGCTCCGACAGTATTTCCCAAGAGGAACCGATTTATCCCTGTATAGTCAGGCAAAGCTCAGCACCGTGGCACGGCAACTAATTGAGAGGCCCCGCAAGACGCTACAATATCAAACGCCCGCAGAGAGGTTTGCGGCATGTGTTGCGTCGATCAGTTGAAACCACTGCACATTGCGGACGTGCCCAATGCGCGGATTTGCGACCGGTGTTGGCGCCGAAGCCGGCCTTGGCGCCGCGGCGCTGACCCAACTCTCGTTTTCGAGCCAAATGAGGTCATTCGGCGACGCGGAAATTGCGTGAAACAGAGGGAATTAGCGTCCGGCCTGTTTCCATCAGGGTGGAAAACGCTCTATGGCTGCCGGAACAGGAGCGCTGCCATGACACAGACCATTGATCCGGTTGGCCTCACCGCCGATCTCATCCGCTGCCGCTCGGTCACGCCGGAGGAGGGCGGCGCCCTCGCGCTCTTGGAGCGGCTGCTGGCGCCGCTCGGCTTTGCCTGCACCCGGATCAGCCGGGGCGGGGTCGAGAACCTGTACGCCCGCTGGGGCACGGCCCAGCCGGTGTTCGCCTTCGCCGGCCACACCGACGTGGTGCCGGTCGGCGACCGGGCGGCCTGGAGCCGCGATCCCTTCGGGGCCGAGATCGTCGACGGGGTGCTGTGGGGGCGCGGTGCCGTCGACATGAAATCCGGTGTTGCCGCCTTCGCCGCCGCCGCCGCTGAGCTTGTGCAGGAGAACCCGAACGGTTCCATCGCGCTGCTGATCACTGGCGACGAGGAGGGCGATGCCACCGACGGCACGGTGGCGATCCTCGACTGGATGGGCGCGAACGGCGAGACGGCCGATTTCTGCCTGGTCGGCGAGCCGACCTCGGTGACCGATCTGGGCGATACCGCCAAGATCGGCCGGCGCGGCTCGATGAACGGAATGCTGACGGTGCATGGGCGCCAGGGTCATTCCGCCTATCCGGAGCGCGCAGCCAATCCCTTGCCGGCGCTGGCGCGGATCTGCGCGGCGCTGGCCGGAACGTCGCTCGACGAAGGCTCGGAGCATTTCCAGCCCTCGACCCTGGCGCTGACCTCGATCGATGTCGGCAACCCGGCCAGCAACGTGATCGCGGCGGCGGGGCGGGCGGCGTTCAACATCCGGTTCAACGATCTGCACGACCCGGCGGGTCTCAAGCGCTGGGCCGAGGCGATCGTCGAGAGCGAGATCGCGGACACCGAACTGACCGCGGACCTCGACTGGAAGGTCTCCGGCGAGAGCTTCCTTACCCAGCCCGGCCCCCGGGTCGAGGCGGTCGCCGACGCCATCGCCGCGGCGACCAACCGCCGCCCCGCGCTCACCACCGGCGGCGGCACCTCGGACGCCCGCTTCATCAAGGATCTCTGCCCGGTGATGGAGTTCGGCCTGGTCGGCGACACCATGCACCAGGTCGACGAGCGGGTGCCGGTGGCGTCGATCCGGGCCCTCAGCCGAATCTATCTCGACGTGCTGAAACGGTTTTTCGAATAAAGCTCTAACGGTGGGTCGCCCCGGCCCACCCTACGGGTCCATCACCTCGGGCTCCGCTATCCCCATCTGGTCGGCCAGCATCGTGCCCTGGCGGAGGCGCTCCAGCGACTCTTCCTCCTGGGCGAGCTTGGCATGGCAGTCGGCCAGCACCGCCTCGGCGCGGCCCAGCGGCACCACCGCGATCCCGTCGTCGTCGCCGAGGACGATGTCGCCCGGCGCCACCGTGCAGCCGGCGCAGGCGATCACCCCGTCGATGGTGCCGCCGAAACCCTTGTGCGGCCCGGCCGGCACTGCGGCGGCGGCGAAGCAGGCGAAACCGGCCTCGCGGATCTCGGCGATATCGCGGGCGGCGCCGTCGAGCACCACCCCCGCGGCGCCCCGCGCCAGCGCCGCCCGGGTCAGCAGCCCGCCCCAGAGCGCGGTATCGGTGTAGCCCCCGGCGGCGATCACCAGCACGTCGCCCGGCCCGATCAGCCTGATCGCGGCATGGATGGCGCTGTTGTCGCCGACCATGCAGGCCACCGTGCGGGCCTGGCCGGTGAGCCGGGTTCCCGGCGCCAGCGGCTTGATCCGGGCGGCCATGACCTGGCCGCGGTTCATGCAGTCCGAGGCGATGGCCGGGGGGATCGCGGACCAGGCGGCGAGGGCGCTGTCGGCGAGCCGCTCGAAGCGGGTGTCGTGGCGGAACAGGGGCATGAGGGTCTCCAGCAATGGCGGTCCCGCAGGTGTGGCCTAAAACGGGTTTTGTGGCAACCGGCGCCGCCGCTTGAGAAAAACCGGTGCGACGGCTGTGCGGCGGGGCGATGGTTCTCCGCCGGGCCAACAAAAAACCCGCCGGGTCTCCCCGCCGGGCTTCGTTTCTCGTCGATGGCGGGCGCTGTTACGCGGCCTTGGTCACCAGCACCGCGCCGACCTTGGCGGCGGCGTTGGTCTCGTCGACGCGCTCGACCGCCGCGACCTCGCGGGTCAGCCGCTCCAGCGCCGCCTCGTAGAGCTGGCGCTCGGAATAGGACTGCTCCGGCTGGTCGCCGCCGCGATAGAGATCGCGCACGACCTCGGCGATCGAGATCAGATCGCCGGAGTGGATCTTCTGCTCATACTCCTGGGCGCGGCGCGACCACATGGCCCGCTTGACCTTGGCGCGGCCCTTGAGGGTGTCCAGCGCCTTGGCGACCAGGATCGGGCTCGACAGCGAGCGCATGCCGATCGACGTCGCCTTCGCGGTCGGTACCCGCAGTGTCATCTTGTCCTTCTCGAACGAGATCACGAACAGCTCGAGGGTGGTGCCCGCGACCTCCTGCTTCTCGATCGTGACGATCTTGCCAACACCATGCGCCGGGTACACCACATACTCGTTGGCGCGGAACTCGTAAGCCCCGTGGTTCTTCTTCGACATACTCTCTCCAGTCCGAGTTATCCCGACCGCGAAAACGGGTGTCGTCGCGGTTGAAATTGAGCCTCTCAGCACGTGCGCGCCAAGCAATTTAGTTTTTTGTCGTCACAAAACACGCGCCGCCGAAGCCAGTTACCCGGCGGCTCTCGATGCTTGTGCTGCATTTGTGTAACAGATTCGGGCATGAAATTCCACTCCCCTGCGGCGACAGGGCACCTGAGTTAGCTTCTCATGGACAAGTTACCGAAAAATTAACCAAAATTCGCGCCCAAGTTGAACGGTCCGGCGGTCAGTCGCCCTCGCCCGGCGCCTCGGAGAAGTACTTTTCCAGCTTGCCCGATTCGCCGTCGTACTTGTCGGCATCGGCCGGCGGCTCGCGCTTGATGGTGATGTTGGGCCAAAGCTCGGAGTATTTCAGATTGAAGCCGACCCATTGCTCGGTGTCCGCCTCGGTGTCCGGGCGGATCGCGTCGACCGGACATTCCGGCTCGCAGACGCCGCAGTCGATGCACTCGTCCGGGTGGATGACGAGCATGTTCTCGCCCTCGTAGAAGCAATCCACCGGGCAGACCTCGACACAGTCCATGTATTTGCAGCGGATGCAGCTGTCCTTCACCACATAGGTCATCCGCGGGTCTCCCGATGTCACTGAACCACAGTTCCCGGCCGTGAGTACGGTCCGATTGGGTCCTGCGGTGTGTTTTAGGGTCGCCGACCCCCCGCTTCAAGGGTCGTCGCGCCGTAATGCGTCGATTTCGCGGCGTTCTTTCTTGGTCGGCCGCCCAGCGCCGGCATCGCGCTCCGCCGCCGGCGCCGGTCTCGGATCGGATTCCGGGCCAGCGCCGGGGGCAGCCGGGGCTTGGTCGAGGTCGGTATAGAGCGCCCGGGCCTCCGGGGCCGGACCGCGCCGGTGGCCCAGCGCCTCGATCCGGATCACCCGGATGCGGTCGCCCTGGGGGAATGTCAGCACGTCGCCCGGGCGCACCGGCTGGGCCGGCTTGGCGACGTGCTCGCTGTTGATCCGGAGCCGGCCCGACCCGGCAAGCTCGGCGGCGAGGCCGCGGGTCTTGAAGAACCGGGCCCGCCACAGCCACTTGTCGACGCGTTGTTTGTCGGCGTGGGGTTTCTCGGCCCGGGGATTTTCCGGAGAGGCAGCCTCGGCCATGCGGCGCTACTTGTCCTTGAGTTGCTGCAGGATGGCGAACGGGCTGAGCGGATCGACCGGCTTGTCCTCGCGGCGTGGCCGGCCGGGTTTCGGTGCGGCGCCGTCGCGGTCAGGGTCGCGCCGGGCCCGGCGCGGGCCCTTGTCCTTCGGGCCGCCCTTGCCGTGGCCCGAGGCGCCATGCTTCTTGTCGCCATCGGCGCTGCGTTGGCGGGGTCCGCCCGGGCCGGGGGTGGACCGGTGGCGGGGACGGGGGCGCAGCTTGAAGGTGTAGAAGATTTCGACTTCCGGCTCGCCGGGTTCGGTTTGAGCGGTTTCGCCGCTCACGCCATCGCCAGCGGGTTCGCCAGCCTCGGCTTCCGGCTCCGCCCCGGAGTCCGGTTTGGTGGTTTCGGGTTCGGCGGGCGCTTCCGCGATAGGTTCGTCAGGCACGGGTTCGTCAGGCACGGGTTCGCCGGGCATGGGTTCGCCAGGCATGGGTTCGGCGGCCACCGGCGCGGCGGCCTCGCCCTCCGGCTCCGGCGTTGTTTCGGGTTTCGCTTCGGGCTCGGCAGCGGCCCCGCCCTCGGCTGCGTCGGCAACGGTTTCCCCGGTCGATGACTCCGGTTCGGTCGGTTCGGCAGGGGTTGCCTCGGGGGTCGTCTCGGGGGCGGGCCGCACCGGCTTCGGCCGCTCGCCGCGTTCGCCGTCGATGCCGAGCGATTTCAGGATCTCGGCCAACTGCTCCAGCGTGCAGCCGGTGATCGACAGCATGTCCGGCGTCGCCTCGAAGCCGCCCCGCACATCCATCGGCCGGATCAGGTCGGCGAGGCGCTCCAGCATGTCGATGCGCAGCGCCCGTGAGCCGCACAGCCGATAGCCCACCTTCTCGTAATAGCCGCGCGGCGCGCCGGCCAGCGCCGGGATCGTCACCAGCCCCGGCGGCGGCGCCTCCGGGAACATCTCGAAGCCTTCCCACAGGCTCCACAGGATCAGCCGCAGCCGGGTCGGCGCCGGTTTCAAGAGCAGCGGCATGAAGATGTTGTGCTGGCCGAAGCGCACCCCGTGCTTGCGCAGCAGCGCCCGCTCCTCCTGGCCCAGCGCCTTGACATCGTCGGCGACCTGGCGCCGCGGCACCACGCCCAGCGCCTCGGAGACCTGGAAGGCGACGCCGCGCGCCAGCCCGGTGACCGCCTCGTCGTCGCGCATCTTGATGAGCGGCTCGAACAAGGTGCTGATGCGCCGCGCGATCCAGTGGCCGAGGCGGCGCTCGACTTTCTCGGCCACCGCCGCCTCGGCGATGTCGTCGACGAACACCCGGACCCGCGGCGCCAGCGGGCTGTCGCCCTTCTCGAGCCGGCCGATCGCGTCGCTGCCCCACATCAGGCCGCCCTGCTCGGTGACCTCGAGCTCGGTGTCGGGGCTGATATAGAGCTTGTCGGCGCGCCGCGCGAATTCGGCCTGCAGCGCGGACTGGCTGGCCAGGCGCAGGGTCTTGCTCTCCTCGCCTTCCGCCGTTTCGTCGACGGTGAACCGGAAGCCGTCGAGCCGGCCGACGAAATGGCCCTCGACGCTGACCTCGCCGTTGTCGTTCACTTCGGCCACAAGCCGTTCCTTCTGCTTCAGCCGGCGCATCAGCACGCTGGTGCGCCGGTCGACAAATCGCTGTGTCAGGCGCTCGTGCAGCGCCTCCGACAGCCGGTCCTCGACCTCGCGGGTGGTCTCCCGCCAGCTCTCCGGATCGTCGAGCCAGCGGCCCCGGTTGGCCACATAGGTCCAGGTCCGGATGAAGGCCAGCCGCTTCGACAGCGCGTCGATGTCGCCATCGACCCGGTCGATCCGCCTGACCTGCCCGGCGATCCAGTCCGAGGGTATTACGCCAGTATCGGCCAGCAGGAAACGGTAAATACGCGACAATAGTGTCACATGATCGGCGCTCACCGTCTTGCGGAAGTCCGGAATCTGGCAGACTTCCCAAAGCAGCCGCACCCGGCCGCCGCGATTGGTCAGGTCGCGGATTTCCGCGTCCCCCCACAGTTCCTTGAGCGCGGCGAGGTCGTCGGATTCGCGGGCGCGGATCAGGTCGGGGGCGCCGGGGGCCGCCTCCAGGCTTTCGATCAGCGCCGGCACGGTGCCGAAAACCAGATCGGTGTTGCGCCACATCAGCCGGGCCAGCGGCTTGAACCGGTGGTTCTCGATCGCCGCGATGGTCTCCGGGTCGAACCGGCCGGCCTCGCCGGTGATGCCGAAGCTGCCGTCCTTGGTATAGCGCCCGGCGCGCCCGGCGATCTGGGCCAGCTCGTTCGGCTCCAGCCTTCGGTGGCGATGGCCGTCGAACTTGACCAGCCCGGCGAAGGCGACAT
>Ga0209980_10001264_pt1 | contig 14016 bp, 14 predicted proteins | sample CR02metaG_FD_183611 | JGI IMG/M metagenome (GOLD analysis project Ga0209980, IMG submission 183611) | Deep subsurface microbial communities from Mariana Trench to uncover new lineages of life (NeLLi) - CR02 metaG (SPAdes) (version 2) | ecosystem: Environmental > Aquatic > Marine > Ocean trench... | reverse complement strand
GTCATGCCATATTCCTTTTGCATGTCGTTCTGCACTGGCTGATGTCGCCGCACGGGGCTCTTGCTTCTCTTCGAGGTTGGCGCGTGACCACCTCATGATACATAAGAACTTTCTCATAAGTGTATTTTTGGCGATTTCGCCTCTATCTCCGATCCAGCAACTTGTGGATCTAGGGGTCCCCCGTTCAAGTCGGGGAGGCGGCACCATCTTCAACGGGCCGGGGCACTCTCCGGCCCGCTTGCTCAAGCCCGGTTGCGGTGCGCCGCGGTGGCGAGGGCCGGTCGCGAGCCTCTCACGCCCTTGTGTTCAGCCTTGATTCGATGCGCGCCCGCGATCGGGCACATTTGTACGTGTGTAATTGCCACTGGCGCGCCCGGCCCCACCCGGGGCCAGTGCGGGACCATCGCGGGACCATTGGATGCGCATGACCCTTCGCCCTGCCCCGACTTGCCTCGCCGCAACCACCCTGGTCTTTGGCGTGGCCTTTGGCCTGGCCTTTTTCCCGGCCGAGGCAACGGCCGCGGAGTGCTCCGCCAATGCTCCCGCCTACGAGATCCGCCCGGACGAGGCGAAACGACTCTACGACTGCATCGAGGCGGCAATGTTCGAGAGCTATTCGCGTGCCAGCGGCGTGCCCGGCGTGCCGGAGTATCGCGGCTGGCAGGTCGTCTCGGCCTCGCCCTTCGTCTCGGCGACCCACGGCTCGATGATGATCAACCACATCGTCAACCCGGTGGCGGCGGAACTCTACACCCAGTGGGAGGAAATGGCCGGCAAGCGCTTTCCCGAGGGCTCGATCCTCGCCAAGGAAGCCTACCGCGTCACGCCTTCGGGCGAGGTCCGTGTCGGGCCGCTGTCCCTGATGGAGAAAGCCGCCCCCGGCGCCTCGCCCGAGACCGACGACTGGATCTACACCCGCGTCTTCACCGATGGCCGATTCCAGCGCACCCTCGGCCCGAACGGCGGCCGGTTGATGTTCTGCCACGACTGCCACGCGGCCACCATCGACGACTACGACGCGATGTTCTTCCCGCCCGAGGAGTTCCGCATTCCGGTTGATTGAAAACGCCCCCAGGCGACGGGTTGGAGAAAAAAAGCGGGGCCCGAAGGCCCCGCAGTAGGCTCCAGCTCCTAGATGTCGCTGAGGGACGGTCTCCTTCTGACACCACAAGATGGCGTGAAACCGGATGAGATTGAGGCAATTCAACCTAATATAGGGCGAAAATTTGATCGATTTCCGCCCAGTCCTCGAGCTCCAGATGGACCTGCACCACCACCACCTCGCGCCGGAAATCGACGGGCAGCCGCACGGCGTCCTTTTCGGTGGTGACCAGCATCGCCCCCTCGGCCAGGGCGCGCCGCTGCAAGCGCCGCAGCACCGCCGGGGGATAGTCGCAGTGATCGGCGAACGGCACCGCCTCGACGATCTCCGCCCCCAGCGCCGTGAGGGTGGCGAAAAACTTCTCCGGCCGGCCGATCCCGGCGAAGGCGAGCACACCCACGCCGGCCAGCGACAACCCGGTCCGGCGCGGCGCCAGCCGCGCCGCCAGCGCCCCGGTCAGCCCCGGCCAGCGCCCGGCCGCCGCCTTGCGCTCCGCTTCCGTTCCCACCAGCACCACCGCATCGGCCCGCGCCAGCCCGGCCGCCACCGGTTCGCGCAGCGGCCCGGCCGGGATCAGCCGGCCGTTGCCGAAACCCGGCCCGGCATCGACCATCAGGATCGAGCGGTCCTTCACCACCGAGCGGTTCTGGAACCCGTCATCCATCAGGATCAGTTCCGCCCCGGCCGCCGTCGCCGCCTTGACCCCGGCGGCCCGGTCGCGCGCCACCCAGACTGGCGCGAAGGCCGCCAGCAGCAACGGCTCGTCGCCCACATCCCGATGGCTGTCCCGGTCCGGGTCGATCCGGTGCGGCGCCGCTGAACGCGATCGGGCAAGCCGCCCGCCGTGGCCCCTGCTGACCACATGGGGGCGGCGCCCTTGCGCCACCAGCCGCGCCAGCAGCGCCGCCACCATCGGCGTCTTGCCCGCGCCCCCGGCGGTCAGATTGCCGATGCACACCACCGGCACCGGCGCGCGGTAAGGCACGACCCGGTGCACCGCCCCGCGCCCGCGCCACCACGCCCCCAGCCGCCAGAGCCACGCCGCCGGGGCCAGCAGCCGGGCCTGCCAGCCGGGACGCTCGGCTGGATTTGACCAGAACCGCGGCGCCTTCATGGCCCCGCCTCGATCAGCGCCAATGCCTCGCGCGCCAACCCGGCGACATCGGGTTCCAGGCGTTTGCGCACCGCCCCGGCGGCATCGGTCATCGCCCGGCGGGTCTCCTCCGATTCGAGCAGTGCCGCCACCGCCGCCCCCATCTCCGCCCCGTCCGCGACGCTCCGCGCCCCGCCCGCCTCGTTCAGCGCCGCATAGGCGGGGGCGAAGTTGCCGGTCTCCGGCCCGTGCAGGATGGCCGCGCCCAGCGCCGCCGGCTCGAACGGGTTGTGCCCGCCCCGGGCCGCGATCGAGCCGCCGATGAAGGCGACCGGCGCCAGCCGCAACCACAGCCCCATCTCGCCCAGCGTATCGGCCAGCCAGACTTGGGTTTCCGGCCCCGGAACCTCCCCGCGCGAACGCCGCGCCAGCGCCAGCGCCAGCCCCTGCCCCGCCAGCAGCGCGGCGATCTCGCCGCCGCGTTCGGAATGCCGCGGCGCCACGATGGTCAAGAGCCCGGGCAGGGAGCGCGCCGCCACCCGGTGCGCCTCGGCCACCGCCGCCTCCTCCGGCGCATGGGTCGAGGCGGCAAGCCAGACCGGCCGCCCGGCCAGAGCGGCGCGCAACGCCTTCAGCTCTCCCGCATCGCAGCCCGGCGCCGGGATCAGCGCCTTCAGGTTGCCGCCCTCGCGCACCCGGCCCGGATCGGCCCCCATCGCCACCAGCCGGGCCGTCGTCTCCGTGTCCTGGGTCACGATCCGCCGGAACAGCCGCACCAGCGCCGCCGCCGTCCCCGGCGCCCACGCCCAGCGCCGGGCGCTGCGGGCCGAGACCCGGGCATTGACCAGCATCATCGGTGTGCCGCGCCGGGCGACAGCGACCATCAGCCCGGGCCAGAATTCGCTCTCCACCCAGACCGCCAGATCGGGCCGCCAGTGGTCGAGGAACCGGCGCACCGCGCCGCCGGTATCGACCGGCACGAACTGATGGATGCAGCCCTCGGGCAGCAGTTCAGCCATCCGCCGGGCCGAGGTCACGGTGCCGGTGGTCACCAGACAGGTCATCTGCGGCGCCTGACGGCGCACCTCGTCGATCAGCGGCAGCATCGACAGCGCCTCGCCAACGCTGGCGCCGTGCAGCCAGATCAGCTTCCCCTCGGGCCGCGCCACCCCGGCCCGGCCCAGCCGTTCGCCCAGCCGCAGCGGATCCTCGCGCCCGCTGGCCATCCGGCGCGCCAGCAGCCAGTGCGCCAACGGCCCGGCCAGCCGCGAGGCGGCCAGATAGACCGCGAGCGCCGGCGAGCCGGTCACGCCAACCCCGCCGCCGCGGGCAGCACATGCGGCCGCCCGCAGAGGTCGTCGGCCCGGTTGGTGACCTCGTTCAGATCATCCTCCAGCGCCTGGCGAAACCGCGCCAGCGCCTGCGGGCTCTTGTCCTCTGGCGGCAGGCGGGGCTCGGAATAAACCATCGCCCCGCGGCCGAACGGCAGCGGCAGCAGGAACCGGTCCCAGCTTGCCAGATGCCGCCCCCAGCGCACCGAAAACCCCACCGCGATCACCGGCGCCCGCTGCGAGAAGGCGAGTTGCGCCACCCCGGCCTGCGCCCGCATCCGCGGCCCGCGCGGCCCGTCCGGGGTGATCGCGATCAGCGCGCCGTTGCGGCTCAGCTCGCGGGCCGCCGCGACATAGGCTTCCGCCCCGCCCTTGGCTTTGTGCTTGGCATGGTCATGGGACGAGCCGCGCACCGCGGCCACACCCCAGCGCCCGACGATCGCGGCGATCAGGTCGCCGTCGCGGCTGGCCGAGATCATCGCCACCGCCCGCTTGTCCGGCGGCGCAATTGTCGGCGACATGAACAGCCGCCCGTGCCAGGTGGTGCAGACGAAACCCTCGGGCTTCGCCGCCAGCGCATCCCAGCCCGCGCGGCCGGTCACGATCCAGCGCGTGGTGCGGGCGACCAGCCATATGTAGAACGAGATCAGCGCCGCCGCTGCCTTTGAACCGGCAAGGGCACGGCCCAGGCGGCGCGGGATCGTGGCGCGGCGGCGGCTCACCCCGGCCTCAGCCTTCGTGCGCCTTCCCCTCGGCGCTGGTCTGGTTCTCCTCGTCGCGCAGGCGGTGCAGATGGGCGATGAAATAGCGGGTATGGGCATTGTCCACCGTCGCCAGGGATTTGGCCTTCCACGCCTTGTGGGCGCTGGCATAGTCCGGGAACATGCCGACGATGTCGATTTCGTCGACATTCTTGAATTTGTTGCGCCGGGGATCGACAAGCTCGCCGCCGAAGACGAGATGCAGGAGAGTGGCCATCAGGCGCCCTTTCATGACAGGGGGTTCGGGTCCCGCGCAAGATACCGCGTGCGCGGGGCCAGTCAATCGGGGCCACTCAATCGGGGCGCCGCCGCGCCATCAGGGCCCGGTGCAGTGCCTCCGGCGCCGCGATCACGCCGGGCGCCCGGGCCGGGTGGCGGTTGAACTCCAGCGCACCGCCCTCGCCGTCGGTCACCGTGGCACCCGCCTCGGCGGCGATCAGGCTGCCGGCCGCGATGTCCCACTCGTAGGCGGGGCGCAGCGTCACCATCATGTCGAAGCGGCCCTGCGCCACCAGGCACAGCCGCCAGGCCAGCGAGGGGCGGAAGTGGCGCTTCACCGGCGGCGGTCCGCCGGGCCAGAGTTCGTCCTTGAGCTGCGAGGCCGTGACCAGCGCCGCCGCCGCCTCCAGCATCGCCCGGCCGGAGGCGCGGATTGGCGCGCCGTTCAAGCTCGCCCCCTGCCCCAGCGCCGCCGCGAAAGTCTCGCCGCGGGCCGGCAGATGCATCGCCGCGGCGACTACCCGGCCGCGCTCAGCCACCGCCAGCGCCGGGCCCCAGCCCTCCTGCCCGGCAATGAAGGCCCGGGTGCCGTCGATCGGATCGACGATGAAGACCCGCTCGCGGCTGGCGCGGTCGGGCTGGCCCTCGCTCTCCTCCGACAGCCAGCCATAATCGGGGCGCGCCGCGCCCAGCTCGGCCCGCAGCATCCGGTCGATGGCGAGATCGGCCTCGGTCACCGGGCCTTCGCCGGGCTTCTCCCAGGTCTCCACATCGCCCCGGAAATGGCCCAGCGCGATCGCGCCCGCCGCCTCCGCCGCGCCGACCAGCAGCGCCAGATCCCCGGACCATTCAGGCGCCAATGGTCAGCCCCTCGACCAAAAGCGAGGGCACCGAGCGCACCTTGTGCGGATCGGCGTCGTTGGCCGGCACCAGGGTGCGCACCATCTCCGGCAGGCGACCCGCCACCGTCACCTCGTTGACCGGATAGGCGATCTCGCCGCCCTCGACCCAGAACCCGGAGGCGCCCCGGCTGTAGGCCCCGGTGGTGGCATTGACCGACGCCCCGATCATCGAGGTGACCAGCAATCCCGTGCCCATTGCCTTGATCAACTCCTCGCGACTGCCGGCCCCTTGCGTCACCCGGATATTGCTGGTGCCGGGGCTTGGCGGCGCCGCCACGCCGCGCCTCGCGTTGCCGGTGCTTTTCAGTCCCAGCTGGCGCGCGGTGGCCAGGTCCAGCACCCAGGAGCGCAGCACCCCGTCCGCCACCATGAGCCTGCGCCGCCCGGCGAAGCCCTCGCCGTCGAACGGACGGCTGGCCGGCCCGCGCCGGATCAGCGGGTCCTCGATCAGGTCGAACCCCGGCGGCAGGATGCGGGTCTCCATCGCCTCGCGCAGCCAGCTCGCGCCGCGGGCGATGGCGCTGCCGTTGATCGCCCCCAGCAGATGGCCGATCAGGCTGGCCGCGACCCGCTCGTCGAACAGCACCGGGAACCGCCCCGAGGGTGGCTTGCGCGGCCCCAGCCGCTCCGCCGCCCGGCGTCCGGCCCGCTCGCCGATCTCGGCCGGTGGCGGCAGATCGGCGCGATAGGTCCGCGACTCGCCGGCGTAATCGCGCTCGCGCCCCAGCCCCTCCCCGGCGATCGCCGAGACCCAGACCCCCGCACTGGTGCGCTGGTAGCTGCCCGCGAAGCCGTTGGTCGCGGCCAGGGTGACCCGGTCGCGGCCCCAGCTCGCGCTGGCCTGCTCGACCTGGGTGACGCCGCCGACCGCCAGCGCCGCCGCCTCCGCCGCAAGGGCCGCCTGTTCCAGCATCGCGGGCTCCGGCGGATCGGCGGGATCGGCCAGCTCAAGGCTCGCAATACCCGCAAGCGGTGCAAGCTCGCCCGCCTCCGCCAGCCCGCACCACGGATCCTCCGGCGCCTCGCGGGCCATGGCGACGGCGCGCTCGGCCATCTCGGCCAGCGTCCCGGCCCGGGCGTCCGAGGACGACACGCAGGCCTGGCGTTGGCCGATCAGCACTCGCAGCCCCAGGTCCAGCCCCTCGGCGCGCTCGGCCTCCTCCAGCTTGCCGCCACTGACCCCGACGGCATTGCTGGTGGCCGAGACCACCAGCACATCCGCCGCCTCGGCGCCCGCCCGCCGGGCCGCCGCCAGCAGCGCCCCGGCCAGATCGTCGTCACCGCTCATTGAAATCCCTTCACCCGATCCGCGCCAGCGCGTGGAACACCAGCCCCAGCGCCACCGACCCGATCATCCCCACCGTCAGCAGCATGCCCAGGATGCGCAGGTTCAGCCGCCGTGCCCCGGCCAGGAAATAGCCGCCATGGATGAGCCGCCCGGCCACCAGCATCAGCCCGAGCAGATGCAGCACCCAGCCCGGCGCGCCCAGCCCCTCGGCCAGCCCCAGCAGGATCAGCGCGACCGGCACATACTCGCAGGCATTGCCATGCGCGCGCATCGCCAGTTCCAGCTCGCGCACCCCGCCATCGCCGGTCGACACGTCGTGGCGCCGCCGCCGCCGCATCACCTCGAAGCCGAGACCCAGCAGCCACAGCCCCATCAACCCCGCATAAAGCGCCGTCACCGGCAATGCCATCGCATTACTCCCCGATCAGATGATGCTGCCGACATAGCGCCGCCGACCCATATTGCAAAGAGAGTCGCCCAAAGAGAACCGTCCTGCCCCGGCTTGACCGGGGCATCTCCCGGTCTCTCAAGAGATCGTCCGGTCAAGCCGGACGATAACGGATCTCATAGATTTCCCCGCCTGCCGGCGCCCCGCTTCAGTGCGTCCAGGCGCCCCGGCGGTTATAGGCGAAATTGCCGCCATAGCCGAGCGGCCGGACATTGGCGCGGCGCTGCTTCGGGCGCTCGACGGTGTAGGCCAGCCCGTTGCGCTGGGCATAATCGACGGCGGCCTCCTCGGTCTCGAAGCGCAGCCGCACCTGGCCCTTCATGTCGCCGGAGCCGGTCCAGCCCATCAGCGGGTCGATCCGCCGGGCCTCGGCGGGCGCATATTCCAGGATCCAGTCGCGGGAGTTGCCCATGCCGGAGGTCATGGCGCTTTTCGATGGCTGGTAGATTCGTGCCTGCATGGTTCCGTTCCCGTCCGCGGCAATACGTACCTCCATATCGCGCAGAATGACGGGCCGAAGCAAGGCAGAAACCGCTCCCCTTGGATCACCCCCTAGATCAACAGCGTGAGCAGCCCCGCCCAGATCACCAGCCCCAGGGCCGGGGCGAGCACCATCACCGCTGCCGGCCGGTCCGGCGGACGCAGCCGCGGCGCCTCCGGCGCGCCAACACCAAAGGCGCCCGCAGGCGCCCGCTCGAAGGAGATCTCTGGTGGTAGGTCTGCAAGATCACGCCGCCAGCCCGGTGCAGGGAGCGAGGGTGGGGTGGATGTTGCACCAAGCTGGCGGCGATCTGCTGCTTGCACCATGATTAATACACCCTTAAGGCGAGTCGGGTCAATCTTGCTCTACCTGCAATGCGCAGTTTGGCCCGTAAATCGTTAATGTTCCCTTAATGTGCTCACCGCGATTGCCTCCCGGGCGCCTTCGCGCCATATGTGGGCGAGCCGAGCCGGGAGCCCGAGATGTCTGACCAAACCGCTACCGCGAATCGCCCGAAGGCCGAAAAACTCGAGGGCGGGCGGCGTCTGGTGATGCAAACCGAGTTCCGCCCGGCCGGCGACCAGCCCCAGGCGATCGCGGAACTCTCGGAGGCGATTCTCGCCGGCGAGCGCGACCAGGTCCTGCTCGGCGCCACCGGCACCGGCAAGACCTACACCATGGCCAAGGTGATCGAGGCGACCCAGCGCCCGGCCATCATTCTGGCCCCCAACAAGACCCTCGCGGCCCAGCTTTACGGCGAGTTCAAGGGCTTCTTCCCGTCGAACGCGGTGGAATATTTCGTCTCCTACTACGACTACTACCAGCCCGAGGCCTACGTCCCGCGCTCGGACACCTATATCGAGAAGGAAGCCCAGATCAACGAGCAGATCGACCGCATGCGCCATGCCGCGACCCGGTCGCTGCTGGAGCGCGACGACGTGATCATCGTCGCCTCGGTCTCGTGCATCTACGGCATCGGCGCGGTCGAGACCTACGGCGCGATGACCCAGAACCTGATCGTCGGGCAGGAATACGACCAGCGGGAGGTGATGCGCGAACTGGTGACGCAGCAGTACCGGCGCAACGATGCCGCCTTCGCGCGGGGCACCTTCCGGGTGCGCGGCGACAGCCTGGAGATCTGGCCGGCGCATCTGCAGGACCGGGCCTGGCGTTTCAGCTTCTTCGGCGACGAGCTGGAGAGCATCCATGAATTCGACCCGCTCACGGGCCAGAAGATCGACACCATCGAGCGCGTCCGGATCTACGCCAACTCGCACTACGTCACGCCCCGGCCGACCCTCAACCAGGCGATCAAGGGCATCAAGGACGAGCTCAGGGCGCGGCTCGATCAACTGATCAAGGAGGGCCGCCTGCTGGAGGCGCAACGCCTCGAACAGCGGACCAATTTCGACCTCGAGATGATCGAGGCCACCGGCGCCTGCGCCGGCATCGAGAACTATTCGCGCTATCTGACCGGGCGCAAGCCGGGCGAGCCGCCGCCGACCCTGTTCGAATACATCCCCGACAACGCCATCGTGTTCGCCGACGAGAGCCACGTCACCGTGCCCCAGCTCGGCGGCATGTACAAGGGCGACTACCGGCGCAAGTTCACCCTGGCCGAACACGGCTTCCGGCTGCCCTCGTGCATGGACAACCGGCCGCTGAAGTTCGAGGAATGGGACGCCATGCGGCCGCAATCGATCTTCCTCTCGGCCACCCCCGGCCCCTGGGAACTGGAGCGCACCGGCGGCGTCTTCACCGAGCAGGTGATCCGCCCCACCGGGCTGATCGACCCGCCGATCGAGATCCGCCCGGTCTCGGCCCAGGTCGACGACCTGCTCGACGAATGCCGCGGCGTGGCGCGGGCGGGCAACCGGGCGCTGGTCACCACGCTGACCAAGCGGATGGCCGAGGACCTCAGCGAATACCTGCACGAGCAGGGCGTGCGGGTGCGCTACATGCACTCCGACATCGACACCCTGGAGCGGATCGAAATCTTGCGCGACCTGCGCCTCGGCGCCTTCGACGTGCTGGTCGGGATCAACCTGCTGCGCGAGGGGCTGGACATTCCCGAATGCGCCCTGGTGGCGATTCTGGACGCCGACAAGGAGGGCTTCCTGCGCTCCGAGACCTCGCTGATCCAGACCATCGGCCGGGCGGCGCGCAACGTCGACGGCAAGGTCATCATGTATGCCGACCGGATCACCGGCTCGATGCAGCGCGCCATCGGCGAGACCGAGCGCAGGCGGGTCAAGCAGCGGGCCTACAACGAAAAACACGACATCACCCCGGCCACCATCCGCAAGAACGTCACCGACATCATGGGCGGCGCCTACCAGGGCGACACCGACATGGGCCGGGTCACCGCGACCGTCGATCGGGCCCTGGTGGGGGCCAATCTGCAGGCGCATCTGGAGGGGCTGCGCAAGGAGATGCTGAAGGCCGCCGAGAACCTGGAATTCGAGGAGGCGGCACGGATCCGCGACGAGATCAGGCGGCTGGAGGCGGTCGACCTGGCGGTGGCGGACGACCCGCTGGCGCGCCAATCGGCGGTCGATGAGAGGGTGGCGGCGAGTGCGCGCTCCTCCTCCGGCCGGCCCGGCACGCGGACCTTCAAGGGGACCAGGAAGGGCAAGGGACGCAGGCGAAAAGGCCCGTGACTCTTATAACTCTTAGATAAGAGCTCTAACAGTTAACGCACTCAAATCGGGTCTCCGACCGGGGTCAACTCGCCGGCGTCGTCGTGCCAGCCGTCGCCCACCGCCATGATGCAGGTCAGCCCGTTCGGCGTGGTCTTCAGGATGGTCCAGGTGCCGGTTGCCTCCGAGGCCCAGATCTCGAAAATCGCCGTCGGCCCGGCCAATCCGCCGCCGCGACGCACCTCGCCGTATTTATCGCCCAGCTTGGCGACCACGGAATCGCGCGCGCCGCAAGCCATCTGGGCCTGAGCAGCAGGCGGCCCGGCCGCGGCCATGCCGAGGATCAGGGCGGATGTGATCAATATTCTTTTGTACATGACGGCCCCCACCGCTATCGCGCGGAGCCGCCGGAGACGGAACTGTCAGGCGGCCCGCACGCGGGTCTGACTTTGCCTTCGTCTCATTACGCCCTCCCTTAAAAGAACGCTACTACACGTTGATTGACAACACAGAATACCCGTCAATTGTGGCGAGATCCAGTCGGGAGTCAGCCCCCCGAATCAGTGCGCCGCGCCTGTTGTATTATCGCCACAGGGTCGCCGCGTGATCAGTGACGGGCGGCGGCGGGGGTGAACACCGGTCGGTCGTCGTGCCAGTTTTCACCCACTGCGATCACGCAGGCGATGCCGTTCGGGGTGGTTTTCAGGATGGTCCAGGTTCCGGTGGCGTTCGAGGCCCAGACCTCGAAAAATGCCGTCTGGCCGGCAAGCCCGGCGCCCTTGCGCATTTCGCCATAGGTCCGGGAAAGCTGCTCGACCATTGCATTGCGGTCGCCGCAGCCCGACTGGGCGTGGGCCGCGGGCGGCGCGGTGGCGAGCATTCCGAACACGAGAGCAGCGGTCAGAACACGTTTGTACATGGGGTGGCCTCCTTTGTGCCAAAAGGCGCGCGGGGCCGCCCTGACCAATCTACAGGGGGGAGGGTTCCGTCAGGTGACCCACGCGCGCAAGGTGATGTCAGAGTTTTGGTTCATCACGGATTACGCTTGGTTATTACTGACTTACCCTGTTTATGTGGGGTGCGGGCCGGGCCGCTTCAAGCGCACGGAACCGCACGAGGGCGTGAGTGGGTCGCAAAGCGAATTCACTTCGCGACTCGGGAGTCGCGGCAAACCAAAGGGAATTAGCCGCCGGCCTGATCCCATCAGGTCGGATCAGGCTCTAGCCGCAACGGCGCTTGCATTCGCGCGCGATGGGGGTCATGCTCCGGCCCGAGTTCAACAAGCGAAAGGAGGTGATCCAATGTCGAGTGGGACCTTGGAGATGGTGGTGGGAAGCGGACGCGGAGCCTGCCGGTAGCGAGCAATTTCGAGCCGAATGGCTTCATTCGGCGACTCGGAAATTGCGGGCAACGAAAACCTGGCAGCCTCCTTTCCGGTTGGGACGCGCCCGGGGGCTTGCAGCCCCACCCGCCCAACCATCTCAAAGCTCACGGAAGGCCGCGGCAACGCGGCCTTCTTTGCGGTTGGGGAACCGAACGATAGAAGTGCCCTTTGACCCGCCGATCGCGGCGGTCGGAAACTCAACCATGGTTCGAACTCATGCGCCAGCAGGTCTGGACGTCGTCGGGCGGAGGACCATATCCTGATCCAATCAGGTAACCGTGAGACGAGACCCATGAAGATCAACGCGGATTTCGACCAACGTATAGTCCTGCATGCCGATGAGATCGACTGGACGCCCTCGCCGATGCAGGGGGTAAGCCGCCGCCCACTCGACCGGATTGGCGGCGAAGTCGCCCGTGCCACGACCATCGTGCGATTTGATCCGGGCAGCCATTTCTCGCCCCACACGCACGGCGGCGGCGAGGAGTTTATCGTCCTTGAGGGCGTCTTCCAGGACGAGCAAGGCGACTTCCCGGTCGGCTCTTACATCCGGAACCCGCCCCAGTCGCGCCACACCCCCAGTTCGGCGCCGGGCTGCGTGATCTTCGTCAAGCTGTGGCAGTTCGATCCCGAGGACCGCACCCATGTCCTGATCGACATGAACAAGATCGGCGCAATGGCCGATCCGCAGCGGCCCGGGGTGACGGTCACACCGCTCTTTCAGGACCCCCACGAAGAGGTCCGCCTCGAGAGATGGGCGCCGGGGGCCGAGGGGCACCTCACGGTCGAGGGCGGGGCGGAGCTTCTGGTTCTCGAGGGGACCGCGAACGAGAGCGGCGACGCCCTCAGGCGACACTCGTGGGTGCGGATCCCGGCCGGGGGTGACATCGCCCTCACCGCCGGCAGTGAGGGGGCCCGGATCTGGGTCAAGACCGGCCACCTGCGCGAGATTACATTTCCCGGGCAGTAAGGCCCGTCATGCCACGGCCTGGCCGGGGCATCTCCCTACGCCTCCGCGGTCCGTCATCGGATGCGTCCTCCGTTCCGAGGCAGCATCATGGATGATTTGTGTTTAATTTCTCTCAACGCCAGGGGCCCGGTCCGGGGTCGCGCCGGGAGCACCACCAAAACACCACCAAAGCGCCACCAAAGCACTACCAAAACACACCCGTTGGATTCGGGCCTGGCGGCCCTCACAGACCCGCCGCGTGTCGCCCCCTACTCCATCACCGGAATCGAGAAGTCGGCGCCTTCCCTCATCCCGCTCGGCCAGCGGGCCGTCACCGTCTTGGTGCGGGTGTAGAACCGGAACGCATCGGGCCCGTGCTGGTTCAGATCGCCGAAGATCGATTTCTTCCAGCCGCCGAAGGTGTGGTAGGCCAGCGGCACCGGGATCGGCACGTTGATGCCGACCATGCCGATGTTGATGCGGCTGGCGAAGTTGCGCGCGGTGTCGCCGTCGCGGGTGTAGATCGCGACGCCGTTGCCGTATTCGTGGTCCAGCGCCAGCCCGATCGCCTCTTCGTAAGACTGGGCGCGAACGGTGGTCAGCACCGGGCCGAAGATCTCCTGCTTGTAGATCTCCATGTCGGTGGTCACGTGGTCGAACAGGCAGCCGCCGATGAAGTTGCCGCCCTCGTAGCCCTGCATCCTGAAGTCGCGGCCATCGACCACCAGCGTCGCGCCCTGCTCGACGCCGCTATCGATCAGGCCCTTGACCCGGGTGTATGCCTCGGGCGTGATCAGCGGGCCGAAATCCACGTCGTTGCCCGCCGTATACGGACCGATCTTCAGGCTCTCGACCCGGGGGGTCAGCTTCGCGATCAGCGCATCAGCGGTCTCGTCGCCGACCGGCACCGCGACCGAGATCGCCATGCAGCGCTCGCCGGCGGCGCCATAGGCCGAGCCGATCAGCGCATCCGCCGCCTGGTCGAGATCGGCGTCCGGCATCACGATCATGTGGTTCTTGGCGCCGCCAAAGCACTGCGCCCGCTTGCCTTTGGCGGTGGCGCGCGAATAGACGTAATGCGCGATCGGGGTCGAGCCGACGAAGCCGATGGCGCCGATGTCGTCGTCGTCGAGGAGGGCGTCGACCGCCTCCTTGTCGCCGTTGACCACGTTCAGGATGCCCGGCGGCGCGCCCGCCTCCAGCATCAACTCGCCCAGCATCAGCGGCACCGAGGGGTCGCGCTCGGACGGCTTCAGGATGAAGGCGTTGCCGCAGACCAGGGCCGGGCAGAACTTCCACATCGGGATCATCGCCGGGAAATTGAACGGGGTGATCCCGGCGGCGATGCCGATCGGCTGGCGCATCGAATACATGTCGATCCCCGGCCCGGCGCCCTCGGTGAACTCGCCCTTCAGCAGA
>Ga0209980_10001263_pt1 | contig 14018 bp, 11 predicted proteins | sample CR02metaG_FD_183611 | JGI IMG/M metagenome (GOLD analysis project Ga0209980, IMG submission 183611) | Deep subsurface microbial communities from Mariana Trench to uncover new lineages of life (NeLLi) - CR02 metaG (SPAdes) (version 2) | ecosystem: Environmental > Aquatic > Marine > Ocean trench... | reverse complement strand
ATTGGGTTTTGAAGACACCCGCCCACCTGTGGTCTCTCGACACGTTGCTGGACACCTATCCCGATGCCCGCATCCTTCAGTGCCACCGCGACCCCCTGAAGGTGATCGCATCGCTGACCAGTCTCGTCACGACGCTGCGCGGGATGGCGTCGGACCGGGTCGACCCGCTCGAGATCGGGGCCGACTGGACCAAGCGCCTGGCCGAGGGCCTCCAGGCGGCGACCGACGTCCGAGAGCGACGCGGGCTCCCCGAAGAGCGAGTGCTCGACGTACAGTTCCGGGAGTTCATGCAGGACGAGGTCGGCATGGTGCGCCGCATCTACGAGCACTTCGGGCTCGAATTCACACCGATATTCGAAGCGCGTCTGAGCGGATACCTGGCCACCCACGCCGCCGACAAGCACGGCGCCCACCGGTACACGCTGGCCGACGCGGGACTCGAGGTCGATGCAGAGCGCCGTCGCTACGCGGCGTACCAGGAGCACTACGGGGTCGCGAGCGAGGTGCTCTGATCCCGTTCAGTCGGTGCGAACTCTTTCGCCAATCCGCTGCACCCATCACTCGCTGATGCGCTGACGGCTGTCGCCCGCGGCCAACTCGGGGACCGTGTAGGAACCGATGGCCGTGAAGAAGAGAATGCGCGAGAAGTCGAACCTCATCCTGGGTGCCGGCGATCCCGACTTCGTTACGGACGTCAACTTGGTCATTCTCCAACTCCTGATGGCAGGCGCCGAGCTGGCGAACTTGATGAAGAATCTGGCGAAGTTCCGGCGCAAGACCGGCCTGAACAGTGGAGGCGGGGAGTTCCCCGAGCCTCGAGCCAGGAACCTAGAGGAACTTCTTGACCAGCTTCGTCCTGAACGAAGTGTACGGCGGATACATGATCTTCGGGTCGAAGCGCATGTCGCGCGTCAGCACCGACTTGCGATGGCTGAAGGTCTCGAAGCTGTGCCGCCCGTGATAGGCACCCATGCCACTCTCGCCCACGCCGCCAAAGGGCAGCGCCGGGTTCATGAGATGCAGGATCGTGCCGTTGACGCAGACACCGCCGGAGCTGGTGCGTGACAGGACCGCGTCCTCGACCTTCGGGTCGCGGGTGAACAGATACAGGGCCAGGGGCTTCTCGCCCTTGTTCACGATGGCGATGGCTTCTTCCACATCATCGACGGGTAGGACCGGGAGCACGGGGCCGAAGATCTCCTCGCTCATGACTGCGGACTCGGCGGAAACCCCCCGAAGCACCGTCGGCGCCACGTAGCAGTCGGCTTCGTCGTGCTCGCCACCCACCGCCGGGGTTCCGTCCTTGATGAGCCGGACAACGCGACGGTGGTGTCGCTCGTTCACGATGCGGGCAAAGTCGGGCGAAGCCTTGGGATCGTCGCCGTAGAATTCCGTGACACAGCTCTGGAGCTCTTCGATGAGCTCCTCCTCGCGGTCGCGGTGAACGAGCACGTAGTCGGGCGCGATGCAGGTCTGGCCCGCGTTCATGAACTTTCCCCAGGCGATCCGTTGAGCCGTGATCTTCACATTCACGTTCTTGTCGACGATGCACGGGCTCTTGCCCCCGAGTTCGAGAGTCACCGGGGTCAGGTGCCGGACCGCCGCCTGCATCACGATGCGGCCAACGGTGCCGTTGCCGGTATAGAAGATGTGATCCCAGCGTTCTTCCAGGAGCGCCGTCGTCTCGTTGACGGCACCCTCCACCAGCACGACGGCATCGGAATCGAGATACTTCGGAAGCATCGACGCCAGGGCTGCGGACGTGTGGGGCGTGACCTCGGAGGGCTTCAGCAGCGCGCAGTTGCCGGCGGCGATGGCGCCCACCAGTGGCGACAAGAGGAGCTGCACGGGGTAGTTCCAGGGTGAGATGATCAGCACCACACCGAGAGGTTCGCGGATCACGCGCATACGTCCTGGAATCGGCAACAGACCGATCTTCTCGGGGCGCGTCCACTTCTTGAGGCTCTTGATGGCCGACTTCGACTCCATCTTGATGGCGCCGACTTCGGCGGCCCAGGCTTCCAGGGTCGGCTTGCGAAGATCCGCCTGGAGGGCCTCCACCAGCACATCGCCCTCCGCGACCATCATGTCGTGGATCGCCTGGAGCTGTCCGCGGCGCCAATCGAGGGGGCGGGTCTTGCCGGAGTCGAAGCTCTGGCGAAGCTGCCGGGCGATCTCGGGAATCCGGTCCACGTCGAATCGGGGCTGGGGCGCGGCGTCGAGGGAGACGCTCATGGTTCCTCCTGCGGGGTGCGGCTTGGTATCCCATTCTATCGCATGAAATCTGGCAGGTGCTGCCTCAGTGGCGCAGCCAATGGCGCAGCCGGCGCAGGGTCTTCTGGATGCGTTTACGGGTCCGCGGCAGCTGGTGGTGCGCGCCTTCGAAGATCGAATCGAACCGCTCGATGATGCGGTCTTCCTGGCAGGCCGGAATTTCGCCGTCTCGCAGAAAGGAGGCGCTCAAATAGCGGCGCTGGAGCGCGACATCCGCGTCTACTTCTTTCACGTGGTCGATCACGGCGCTGAACGAGTCGTAATCGTGGCAGTTGATGAATGCCTCGGAATTGAAGTCTTCGCCGGCATGCGGGTTGCCCCAATAGATGGGGATCGTGTCCGAGACCAGTGCATGAAGCAGCTTCTCGGTCGTGTAGCCCTCGTGGCTCGTGTTTTCGAAGGCGATCGAGAAGCGATGATCGCGCAAGAAGGCCAGCTTGTCTTCGACATTGTGTCCGATGTTGTTTCGGACCTTGCCGCCCGAATCGACCTGCTTGTACTCACAGAGCTGATCGAAGAACTGAACGCGCTCACGGGCAGCTTCGTTCGAATAGACGAAGGCGCAAAATTTTCGCTCTTCGCCGAGCACCCGATCGGGCTCACGTGGCTTGAACACCTCGGGATATTCCGCATAGAAGCGGTAGAGCGGTAGTCGGAAGTGCCGCGGATGGTCCAAAGGGTCGAAGGTGAAGGCGTAGTCAGCGTTGTCGAAGTCGGGGCGCCGGTTTTCTCCCGTGTAGAAGATCCGAATGCAATCGTAGGATCGGTAGTCGTCTCCGAAACAGGAGTAGAAGAGGAAGTCGGGTGCCTTCGCGTCGAGCACGAGCTCGTAGTGATTGGATAAGAACTTGTAGATCGGATTCTCCCGGATCCGATCTTCGCCTCCCCCGTTCCAGAAATCCGTGAAGTGGACCTTCAGCTGCTTCAATCGATCCCCGTCTCGTAGCTTTCGCGGATCCCGTGGTCGATGCTCTCGGCGAGCTTCTGATCGGCCTTCAGCTTGGCGGCGACCTGTCGGCCCCGGCCGGATCGGCGCTCCACGGTCTGAATGAGGTTCAGGGCGGACATGATCTTCCCTCGCGGCGCGCGGATTCAATCGGAGGGAGTCTATCGAATCAGTCGCAGGACGGGGCGGAATCACCCCTTGACGCACACCAGCTGTCGCAGCTCGTGCACGATGTCGACGAGGTCGGCTTGGGCTTCCATGACGAGATCGATCGGCTTGTAGGCGCCCGGCGTTTCGTCGATCACAGCCGGGTCCTTGCGGCACTCGATCCCTTCGGTAGCGCGGACGTGATCCTCGAGGCTGAAGCGCTTGCGCGCCGCTGTGCGCGACATGGCGCGGCCGGCGCCGTGACTGCAGCTCTCGAAGCTGTCCGGGTTTCCCTTGCCGCGCACGATGAACGATCGGGCACCCATGCTGCCGGGAATGATTCCCAGATCGCCCTTCCCCGCCTTTAACGCGCCCTTGCGGGTCAGCAGGACGTCGCGCCCGAAGTGATGCTCACGGGCCACATAGTTGTGGTGACAGTTGATGGCCTGCTTGTCGTCGACCTCGAAGGGCGGGAGATGGCGACTCAGGGCCTTCAGCGTCGCCGCCAGCATCAGGTCCCGATTGATCCGCGCATATTCCTGCGCCCACTCGACGGCGGCCACGTAATCGTCGAAGAGCTCCGAGCCCTCCTTCAGGTAGGCGAGGTCCCGATCCGGCAGATGGATCGAGTGCCGCTGCATCTCGCGGCGCGCCAGCTGGATGAAGTGGGTGCCGATCCGGTTGCCGGCACCGCGGCTGCCACTGTGGAGCATCACCCAGACCCGGTCCTGCTCGTCGAGGCAGACCTCGATGAAGTGGTTGCCGCCGCCCAGGGTGCAAAGCTGTTCCGCCGGCCGCTTGTGCAGGATCTTCGGATAGCGCTCGGCCAGCTCCAGGTAGCGGCGCTGGAGCTTGCGCCAGGCCCGGGCCGCCGGCTTGGGAACCTCGTCCCAGGCCCCGATGCGCCCGCCTTTCCCGCCACCATGGGGAACGCTGGCCTCGATCTCCGAACGCACGTCTCCCAACTGATCTGGCAGCTGGGACGCGTCCAGGCTGGTACGCTGGGCGACCATGCCGCAGCCGATGTCGACGCCAACCGCGGCGGGAATGATCGCCCCCACGGTCGGAATCACCGAACCCACGGTGGCTCCGATTCCGTAGTGGACGTCGGGCATGGCCGCCACGTGGGAATGCACGAAGGGCATCTGGGCCACGTTGAGGAGCTGACGTCGTGCCTGCGCCTCGAAGGGAACGCCCCGGGTCCAGCACTTCACCGGAACCCCCTTCTGGCTGGTGATCTCGTCGTAGGGCTTCTCGCTCATTGCTTCTTGTTCATCGAACGGTTTTCCCCGGGCGACACTTCTTTGGCGAAAAGGCAGCGGACCTCGATCCAGCATCGAGCAGGAGCAGACGCGATCTGCACGACGTCTCGAAACACTCAGTCGAGCAGTGCGTCGATCTTGTTGAACTCATGTTGGTGGATGCAGTCGGCGATGACACCAAAGCCGATAATGGCCGCCACCACGCTCAGAATCGGTAGCCCTTCGGTAAATGGGAGGTCGTAGCGATCTTGGATCTCGTTGATCACGGCGCCCATCTTGTACTGGTAGTAGAAGTGGTAGAGGCCGAAGGTCACCACACACAGCAAGATCCAAAGCAGCCAGCTGAACTCGCTGCGTTCGAGCAGCTCGTTGCACGCCTGCATCTGGCGGTAGTTCCAATAGAGGTTGAAGAGGCCGAGCGTCACGATCGTCAGGATCAGATAGAGTGCGACGCTGGCGGTGTAACGCCCTCCGGCCAGGCGGTCGTAGGGATCGAGACGGTTTCCTGAGTACTCCACCCGGACCTCCTGTGGCGCGCCGAACTGGCGCAGAGTCTATCATCCGCCTACTCCGTGCACCCCGTGACCCCAACATGAGCAATCGACACCCGACGCTCCAGGTGCTGGACGCGCCCGGGGTGCGCGCCTTCTCGGGCGGCCGCTTCTTCGGCGCCATGGGAAACATCATGCTGACCACGACGATCGCTTGGCACGTGGCAGACGTCGCCGGCCGGTCCGGCGACCTCAAGGACAAAGCCCTCTACCTCGGCGTGTTGGGGCTGCTCGAATTCCTGCCGGTGATCCCGTGCACACTGCTGGCGGGCGCGCTGGCCGACACCCACGAGCGTCGAGATCTGGTGATCGGCACGCGCATTCTCTCGCTGTTGCTCGCCCTCGCCCTGTGGGCCATCGCGGGTCGGGTCGTGCCCGAGCTGTTCACCGTGCTCGCATTGGCCTTCGGACTTTCCGTGGTCCGCTCGTTCCAGCGGCCGGCGGCGGCGGCGATCCTGCCGAACCTGGTCCGACCCGAGATCTTCCAGAACGCAGTGGCCGTCAACTCGACGATCCGGAACCTGGCCTGGGCAAGTGGCCCGGTGTGCGCCGGAGTCGCACTGCAGTTCGGGGGTGTGAGGGCCGCCTACTTGTCGACGCTCTGCATGTTGATCGTCTCCCTGATCTTCTGGGCTTTCGTGCCTCGGATCGGAATCGCTCTGACGGGGTCGCGAGCCGATCTGTCCCTGATCCGGGAAGGCATCGACTTTGTCTTCCAGCGGCCCGTCATCTTGTCGTGCATGGTCCTCGACATGTTCGCTGTGATCCTGGCGGGACCGCGCGCCCTCTTGCCGATCTTTGCCAGCGACATTCTCGGCGTCGGCAGCCTGGGGTATGGCGTCTTGAGTGCGGCCATCGCGGCCGGAACCTTCCTGATGGCATCGCTCCTGCTGTTCCGTCCGCCATTCCTGCGCCCGGGACGCATGCTCCTGATCGCCGTGGCCTGCTTCGGGGGATCCGCCGTCGCCTTCGGGCTGTCGGGTGGGATTGCGCTCTCGGTCGCGGCCCTGGTCGTTGCTGGGATGGCCGACCAGGTGAGCATGCTGACCCGCGCCACCATCATCCAGCTCTCGACACCCGACGCGCTTCGCGGCCGGGTCAACGCCGTGAACCTGGTCTTCATCGGCGCATCGAACGAGTTCGGCGATGCCTTCTCAGGCTTCCTGGCGGCCATCACCACGCCCATCTTCGCCGTCGTCGCGGGGGGCATCGGCTGCCTGGGCCTTTCGGGCGGGGTCGCGGCGACGGTTCCGAGCTTGCGCCAACATCGCGCTGGAGACGGAGCATGACGCGAATCTCGTTCGGCAGCCGTATCACGACCCTGGCAGAACAGGATATCGACGCGCCCGCCGTCGTCTGTGACGACGCGACGCTGACGCGGGGCGAACTCGAGCGGTCCGCGAATCGGCTGGCCCGCGTCTACGCGGAACGCGGCGTAGGCGAGGGCGATCTCGTCACCCTGTGTCTGCCGAACGGGATCGAATTCTTCGTTCACAGCCTCGCGGCCTGGAAGCTCGGAGCCGTTCCCAATCCGCTGTCGGCCAGGCTTCCCAGACGAGAACGGGACGTCATCGTGAAGCGCGCCGATCCAGCGCTGCTGATCGGCATTCCCGACGACGAGGCGAGCGGGCGGCCGACCCTGGCGGCGCACTTCGAACCCGATGAATCCGTCTCCGACGCGCCCCACCCCGATCGCACTGCGCCCCACGAACGCGCGCTCGCGTCGGGTGGAAGCACGGGCGTTCCGAAGCTCATCCTCCCGATGCACCCCGCGAGCTACGACCCTGATGCCCCTTCGGAATTGTTCCACTCGCACACTGCGACCCTGGTCCCGGGACCGCTGGACCATGCCGTTCCGTTCAGCGCGGGCTGGCAAGCCATCCTGGGCGGTGCCAAGGCCATCGTCCTGCCCCGCTTCGACGCTTCGTGCTGTCTCGAACAGATCGAGCGCCACCGGATCGATCGGGCCTTCTTCGTCCCAACCATGCTGCTGCGGATCTGGCGACTGCCCGAAGCCGAGCGAATCGCCCACGATCTCTCGTCCCTCGAGTTCGTGATGACGGGCGGCGCGCCCATGCCGGCCTGGCTGATGCGCGCCTGGATCGAGTGGCTGGGGCCCGACGTGATGAACGAGGCCTTCGGTCCCAGCGAGCGCATCGGTGGGACCCGCATCAACGGACGCGAGTGGCTCGAACATCCGGGCTCCGTCGGCCGACCCTCGGTGGGCTCGAAGATCCGCATCCTCGACCCGGACAGCGGTCGCGATCTAGCGCCTGGAGAGATGGGCGAGATCTACATGATGCCGGCGACGGGCAGCGGCTCGACCTATCGCTACGTGGGTGCCAGAGCCATGCGCAACGAAGAGGGCTGGGAAACAGTGGGCGACATGGGGTGGCTCGACGGCGACGGCTATCTCTTTCTGGGCGACCGGCGCTGCGACATGATCCTCACGGGAGGCCGCAACGTCTATCCGGCCGAGGTCGAAGCCGCACTCGAGGAGCACCCCGCCGTCCGCTCGAGCTGTGTGATTGGACTTCCCGATGAGGATCTCGGCAACGTCATTCATGCCATCCTCGAGACGGCCGAGGCCGTCAGCGACGACGCGCTGCGCGAACACCTGGCCGATCGCCTGGCCCGCCACAAGCTGCCGCGCAGCTTCGAGCGGGTGGACGAGCCCCTGCGCGACGACGCCGGCAAGCTGCGGCGCTCGGCCCTGCGCGCCGAACGGATCTCGGGCTAGAAGCCCGGCCGAAAAGGGGCCCTCTTGACCCGCCCGCTGTCGATGAAAACCTCGTCCATGCTGAGACCCGAACGTCTCCGTCGGCGGGCGCCAACCAGATGGACTGGGCGCGGCGCAGGCAAAGCCGCTGTAGCAGAAGCTCGGGCTTTCGATCGCGCGCGCGTAGAACGCAGCGCTCAGGCCACCACCGACAGTCTTCGCGGCTGATCGGCTGAGTTGCAGCGCGAGGGCTCGACACCCGTCAGCTAGCCTGGCTGGCACCGTGATCCCCATCGAGTTCGAGCACATCGCGATCGCCTTTCACGTGGACGACCTGCCGGCCTGGGACCGGCTGCTGCGCGCGGCCTCAGCGACTGCCGTTCCGTTACCTGGCGTGCTGCGTGTCCAGTACGGCGTCCGGATCTGGATGCTGCTCCGCGCGAGCTGGGCGATCCGGACGACGATACATCGGTCCCGCCTTTTCGCGCCGGCGATCCGCGAGCACTACTCGGTCTTCTGCGTGATTGCGACGCTCGCACGCCACCTCGTGAGAATCGAGATCATCCGCTGGGAATGGGTCCAAGGTCCGAACCTGGGCGTCATGTAAGCCTCTACGGGAGCCCGCGGCGGGGCACTTCCAGGTTCATTGCCGAGCGCTGACGCGATCTATGCCATCATCAAATGGCATGTCGTGGTTCGGAAAAAGGGGCGGGTTCCTGCTGGTCCTGCTGTCGATCGTCGGCTGGTTGCTGTTCGCGAATCTCGGCAATGTGTACCTGTGGCAGGACGAGGCTGAAACCGCGCTGGTTGCGAAGAATCTGCTCGAATACGGCTATCCGATGGCGTATGACGGCAAGAATCTGATCACGCAGAACGCGGGCCTGGATTCGAACGCCGAGCACGTCTGGATCTGGTCTCCATGGCTGCAGTTCTACGTCACCGCAGCCTCCTTCAAGCTGTTCGGAATCGACACGCTACCCGCACGCCTGCCCTTCGCGTTGATCGGCCTGGCCACGGTTGCCTTCTTCTACTTCGCGGCCCGGGAACTTCTGCGCAAGGAACGAGACGCCCGCATCGCCACGGTGATCCTCGGGACCTCGATCCCGTTTCTTCTCCATGCCAGACAGGCTCGCTGGTATGTGTTGGCCGTCATCACCTCGATCTGGGTGCTGCACGCCTATACACGAATGCGGGAGAGAAAGCGCAGCAGCGCGATGCAGATCGTTGGCTCGTCGTTGTTGCTGTTTCACAGCAGCTATCTGACGTTCCTGGCCACCGGGGGCGGAATCGCTTTCCATTATCTCTACTGCCTGCTGCGCAAGCGGCCTAGGCCGTCCATCCGGGCCTTGCTGGCCGTCACGGCATCTCTGCTGTTGCTGATTCTCCCGTGGGTCGTGTTTACCGAAGGCTGGAGCAAGTCGAATGCCTTCGAGACCTATTCGCTACCGCTCTTTCAGCGCTTGTTGTTCATCGGCGGAAAGACGGCCACGTTCGTCAACAGCTATCTCTTTCCGGTGGTACTGGCACCGGTCCTGGCGCTGGCCATCTGGAGATCTAGGCCGGGTCGGCAGCAACAGACCCGAGACAACTTGTTCCTGTTGCTGTTCGTCGCACTGTCCACCGTGTTGTTGATGTTCCTGCTGCCGTGGTTCTACTTCCGCTATCTGATCGGCCTGGTGCCGGTATGCGCCCTGCTAACGGGTTTCGTGGTGAGCAGGATCTGGGACTACCGTCCCGTCGCTGGCGGCCTGGTATTGCTGGTGCTGGTCGGCACCAACTTGATGAGCCTGGCCTTGCCCCCGCATCAGCCAGGCTCTGACCTGTGGAACTACCTGTACGAGATCACACACGACTACGATGGACCGAACGAAGGCATTGCTCGCTACCTCTCGGAGCACGGCACCGAAAACCAGTTCGTGATCACGAACTACGGGCAGCTACCCGTGATCTTCTACACGAACATGCGAACCATCGGGTTCACCCAGAACCTGCGAGTGCAAGAGCAAGCGGATTGGATCATCCCCAGGCGGGGCCGCAGCGACGAGTCCTATCTGCGCGGCTTGGCCAGGCACTATGAAGTCATCACCCTCGACTACCCGGACCTTTTCTGGGGCAACCGGCCCGATCCTCTGGCTCACGAGTATCGAACTGTCACCGATGCCCCACCGGTAAGAATCTACAAGAAGCGCGAGGCCAAGCGATGAGGCGGCAGGAAACGCCTATCCTGTGCGAGGCGGACGCCCCACCGCGGGACTCCCCGTAACGGCTTTCCATAACGCCCAGACTCGGACCTTGGGCCCATTCCCAACCTATGATCCCTATCCCCCGGATGGCCCGCTGCTGCGCTGGCCGGCTTCTTTCATGCGCGTCTGGCTGGTGGAGAGTGCCGATCCCGGGAGTACACCGTGGCATGACGCTCCGCCGCGAACACGGTCAACGCGGGACCGATCGCCGCCTATGACCTACCGGGGCTGGACTTCGGAAACCCTCATTGCGTTGAAAGGTTCGGTCAGGTGCCTGGCTCAGGAACGGAAGACGAAGAGGCAAGCAGATGAAGGCGATCGAAAATCTTCGTCCAGATTTTCTCACGCGTTTCGCGTTTGCCTCGACGGCCGCCGACTCAGCGCGGGACCCGCACGACGCGCCCCTCGCGAACGTCGGCGTCCGAGACGCTGACCTGGCGGATCCTTTCACCGAATCGCACGCGGTACGGGCCGGTCGGACGGGTCGGGCTGTCCGTGTCCGTTGCATACGGTACGCGTAGCGTCGCGATCCCAAGATCGTTGGCGACCGCACTGACACGGTAGTGGAAGCGGCGCTCGGTCGGAGTGGAAACCTCGACCTCGGCGGTCACCTCGTCGCCGGAGTCCACCGCTACGGTGAGCACGGCTCCTTCGACCACCTCGAAGAGTTTGAAAGGAGCTTCGGTTACAAACGGTGCCGTTCCATTCAGTGCGCCGAGCGGCATGCCCCGTTTCGGCCACTCCGTGACGAGCCGAAACCGGTGAAGCGGTGGCACGTCGGCTTCGCCCAGCCCATCGGCGCTGTGAAGCCGATGCAGCATCATCGATTGCGTCGCTCGCCCAACAGGAGAGGTGATCACATAGCGGGCCTTCAAACGTCTGGCCAGGGCGAACGCCCGTTCCTCCGAATGCAACGCGTAGAATCGGTTGCTCAGCTGAAAGCTTTTCCCGCCGAGATAAGGGCCGAAGCCACTCGAGGTCGTCGGCCGCTCGGAGACCCGCGAAACGATGTATCCGAGCAGTCCCATCGTCAAGATTCCGTATTCGGGGATGGCGCTGGCATCGAGGAAACCGGCCGTCTCGGGCGTCGATTCGCGCACGCGTAACGCGAAGTGCGTCAGATCGCGGTGATAGTTCACCTGGTCGTAGCGAACCTCTCGACGAAGCGCCGCTGCCAGGTACTGCCGCATCTGGGGTACACCGGACGCGTGGAGCGCGATGGCGGGCCACAGGAGGATCACCCCCAGGCCCGCGGAGAGTACGCCGGCAAGCCGCTTTCGCCCCCAGAGACGGCGCCCGGCGAATCGACCGACCTGCGCGATCGCAACGGCCACAGCCACGGCGCCGGCGGGGGCGAAGTCGTTGCCGTAGCGGGTGTTGAAGAGCGCCATCACGCCGAAGCTGGCCGTCCAGAAGGCGAGGAAGATCGCCGCCTCTCGAACTTCGCGTTGCCGGGCGCGCCACAGCACCGCCAACGGTGCGATCGGTATCACGAACGCGATGTAGCCGAAGTAACGCAATGCGAGTTTCGCGGTTCCCCCGGAGAAAAGCGGTCCGCTCTCGAGATTTCCCGCCATCCAGGGGTCGGCCTTGCCGGCGTACGCGAGGGCCGCCGCGACGCCGTCCCGCGGCCCGGAAAACGCGAGGAAGGCCAGACCCAGGCCGACTATCGATGCAACGACCCGCACTACGCGGTACTCCCATCGGCCGGCGGGCTTCCAGCGCTCCCAGCCGGCCACTCCCGCTGCGATCGCACCGAACGCCAGCAGGACCGCCACGTGCATCCGCGACAGTTCGATGACCGAGTAGTGCTCGCGGATCCCCATTTCCGAGAGCGCCACCTCTGGCGTGATCAGCAGCGCCGTTGCCCAGGCGCCGATCGCATAGGCCAGCAGCCAGCCGCGGCGCACGCCAGCGCCGGCGATGCACAGCAGCGCTGTTTCCCCCAGCGCGAGGTAGAGGAGACTCCCCTGCCACGTCAGCATCAGCGACGCGCGAGCAAGAACGATACCTGCGTGACTCGCCCACAGCCATCGCCCGCCGTTGGGAAGCCGTAGAGACCAGAGATAGAACGCCACGAGCCAGCCCCCCTCGAAGGCAACCGCAGCGTGGTGGTCCGGGTTTCCGATCGCCGCGTAGCGTGCCGCGATCGGAAGCACGGCGAAGATGCTCGCCGCACCGAGAGCGACGCCGCGGCCCTCGACGGCTCGAGCCGCCGCGTAGACGGCAAAAACCGTCAAGGCTCCCAGGGTCACGGGCGCCCACGCCAGAACCTGGTCGAGAATCGCAGGGGTGTTCCCCAGAGCCCGGCCGACGGCGGCCAGCGAGAAATCGTACAGCGGTGGCCAGGGTATGAAGGCGCCCGTTGGATGATCCAGATACGGATCCCAGCGCAAGATCTCAGGAAAGTTCACCATGCCGTACAACGCTCGACGCGCGTGGTACTGGGCGTCGTCGCCCCGCAGAATCACCTCGCCCCAGCCCGTGAAGACATGGCGCAGCGAGAGCGAACGGACTGCGAAGGCGAGAATGGAGATGAACACCAGGCCAAGCCCCGCGACCCACTGACGGCGCATCACCTCTCCGCGGGGTGGTTCGGCACGCCGATGATCGGTCGTTCGGCCGCGTCGGTCGTCACGCAGCGGCCCCCGGTCCGAGGTCCAGAGTCGGCTTCACCCGCTTAGGATGCCACTTACACTGTCGGTGGGCCACGAGGCGTTACCCTTTTCTACCAGTCGATCGATCATGCCCAGCGTGGTCGCTGGGTGCGGCCTCAGCGAAAGACCGCTCGGTCCACATCGACGACTCTCGAGACGGGGTCCAACTTGCTATCGCATCTCTTCTCAACGGTCTGACCCGACGGAGATCAGCGCTTCAAGCTGCGTTCTCGGTAGCGGCGGCAGGGGAAGCACAGCAGCCAGGGCCAGTCTGAGGGGAATTGGGCCGGTGGCAGGGCGATCCGGCTGGGATTCGAGAGCCCGAGTGTCTTCCTGTCGATGTTCAGCCGGGCCGTGGGCACGACACCCGGGCGCTATTTCCACAGCAAGCTAGAGGACTCTGGACGATTCGAAGTCCGTTCGCTCGCCACGATGACGATCTCTTCCAGTGAATCTGCGGCCAGGTCCCCGGGTATCTCCCGATAGTTCCCGCGTCCCTTCTCGAAGAAGTCCACGGTGAGTTCTGCAAGAAAGATTTCGATGCGGTCCCGCTGGACCCGCTCGCGGGCTCTTCTCCCACGAGCTACGCCAAGCACGATTGGGAAAATTCAGCGGTAGCCGCCGAAAAATTCCGTGGCATAGGCAGAAAAAGAACGAGAACGATTGGATTCGTAGACATCCCAGCCCGATCTCAGCGCGGTTCGCTGAAGTGGGTGACACGCCCGCAACCTAGAGCCTTCGGTCCACGCGCAATCGTCTGGACGCCCGCACAACCACTGCCATGCGTCTCCGCCCGACGGCGCCAACTCAGCGCAGGAGCTCGGGATGAGCGCGTAGGTATGCGCCCACCGCTTCGGCGGCGATCTCGTTGGCTTCTTCGTTGGGGTGTTGATCCGTCGCGTGGACCCACAGCTCCGGCCCCTCGTAGTCTCGGTAGCTGTCGCGAAGATCGAGTACCGGAATGCCGATCGACTCGCAGTAATCCGAAACGATGTCGTGCACCTTCTGGAAGGGATAGTGGCCGTTCAGGTTGTGGAAGAACGGGAAGATCACGACGAGTAGGGAGCTGCCCCGCTCGCGCAACAGCTGTTGGATCTGCTGGAGAGCCTCCCGACTCTGCCGCCAGCCGGGAGACTCAGCTGAGAACGCGGCCACGCTATCCCGGACATGGTTGCGCGCCCACTCCGTGTCACCCAGCAGCGCCTCCTGGTAGGCGGTG
>Ga0209980_10001259_pt1 | contig 14024 bp, 11 predicted proteins | sample CR02metaG_FD_183611 | JGI IMG/M metagenome (GOLD analysis project Ga0209980, IMG submission 183611) | Deep subsurface microbial communities from Mariana Trench to uncover new lineages of life (NeLLi) - CR02 metaG (SPAdes) (version 2) | ecosystem: Environmental > Aquatic > Marine > Ocean trench... | reverse complement strand
CAGCAGTTCCAGCTCGTCATCGGGCGCAGGCGCCAGTGCGGCGTCCGTGTAGTTGCGTGTCGCGGGGTCGTACTGGATCCGCTTGGCCAGGGCCCACATGCGCAGGCCATACCCAAGCAACGCCGCGTTGGTGGCGACGGCATTCCAGACGCGCTTGGGATAATAGATCAGGGGGTGTTCGATCGGCAGTCCCGGACGCCGCTCGGTGCGCACCTTGCGGCGCAGGAACCCACTTCGGCGCCGAGGGCCGATCGATCGATGATGTCCTGAGTGATGCCGTAGAGACAGGAGAGGGTGTTCGACGGCACCCAGGCCCGCCGCCATTGGATCAGGTAGCCATCGTCGTCGTAGTGCGACGGCTTGATCAGCTCGATCTGGAAGACGCGTCGCTGCACGGTCTCGCCCGCTGGCCCCGCGTAGCGAGATCTTGCCAGATCCCGACCCGAGGGAAAGGGGCTCTCGCGGGTCGAATCCCCCGGTTGTTCAACAATTATCAGCGTTATGCGATCCTGTCGACGTCATGGAGAACACACCCAAGCTACCTCTCGAGGGCGTACGCATCCTGGACCTGGCCCGCCTCGGTCCGGGCCCCCACAGCTCCCAGATCCTGGCGGACTTCGGTGCGGACATCATCAAGCTGGAGCCGCCCAGCAAGGGCGGCAAGGAGCTGGTCGTTCCCGATGTGATTCGACGCAATACCCGCAGCATCCGACTGAACCTCAAGAAGCCCGAAGGGCGCGAAGTTCTCGAGAAACTCGTGGCGAGCGTCGACGTGGTCGTGGAAGGCTTCCGGCCCGGCGTCGCGGCACGCCTGGGCCTGGACCATGGCACCCTTTCGAAGATCAAGCCCGACATCATCTGCGTCTCGTTATCGGGCTTCGGTCAGGAGGGTCCCTACAGTCAGGTCGTGGCCCACGATCTCAACTACCAGGGCCTGACCGGAATTCTCCACATGACGGGCGACGTTGATGGACCGCCCAAGATTCCCGGCAACGCCATTGCCGATGATGCCGGAGGCATCAGCGCTGCTTTGAGCATCGTGATGGCGCTCTTCCACAAGGAACGAACCGGTGAAGGGCAATACGTCGACCTCGCCATGGTCGACACGCTGCTGAACATGATGTTGCTTCAGCTGAACGACGCCGTCGAAACCGGTCGCTCACCGCGGCGCGGCCAGACCACGCTGTCGGGCGAGTCAGCTTACTACAACATTTACGAGTGCAAGGACGGCAAGTACCTGTCCGTTGGTGCCTTCGAGCCGTGGTTCTGGGCGAACCTCTGTCGCTTGATCGGCGTCGAAGAATTCGCGGATCATCAACATGTGAAACCCGGCTCGCCCGAGGCTGGCGCGCAGATCCAGAAGCTGCGTCAAGTGTTCCGAACCCGGGAGCGGGACGAGTGGACCGAGCTGCTCATGTTCAAAGAGACGTGCGTGACCCCCGTTCTGTCGCTTGATGAGGTCATGGCCGACCGAAACCACCGAGAGCGGGGAGCCATCCTCTCAGGGGCCGAGCTCGGCGAAGGCTTCGAGGATCAGGTGGGAATCCTCTTCAGGATGTCGAAGACACCCGGCACCCTCCGACGTCCCGCGCCCGCGGTCGGGCAAGATACACGCGACGTCCTGGCCGAAATCGGCTACGCCTCGTCGGAGATCGACGCCCTGGAGCAGGCGATTTCTACCCCTTGATCTCTACCGCCTGGAGGGCAGGGCCAGGGTTCCGCTGCAACGATACGCCGGCCCGAGCTGGGTCTGGATGGCGATGTCCATGTCGATGCGCTTCTCGCCGTCCTCTTCCCACTTCCGGGTGATGGCGCCCGACATCATGTAGTCCTCGCCGGCTCCGATGATTCGCATCATCTGGAGCTGGATGCGACGCACGGTGCTGAGCGGACCGCCGTAGTCGGTCATGAAACGCGACAGCATTCCCAGGTTGAAGTGGGTTCCCAGGAACATCTCGCGGACCTGGCTCTTGTTGTGGCAGTACCAGGTGTTGTGGTGTTGCGGCGCGAAGTCACGGCTGGCCGACGCCATGAAGGCGCAGCGCGTCACCGTGATCGGCATCATCAGATCGGGCAGCGGGTCGCCTTCGTTGACGTCCTCCCAGTATCGGTCGACCCACGGCTGGGGTGCCCAGCCGGTTCGCCAGGACTCGAGCATCTCCTCGGTTCCGTTGTGCCAACCGCCGTTGAGCCAGTCGCCGGGAGGCGGCGGATTTGGAGCCTGGTCCTCCAAGCTGCTCGGCGTGGAGTGCTTGGTCTGGGCTGCTGCGTCCTTGGCCGCGTCCTCTTCTCCGCGCGTCGTCTCCGTGCCACCATATGAGAACAAGTTGGTGTGAGCCTCAGAGACCAGATCATCGCGCTGGTTGTAGTAGCTGGTTTCGAGCTTGGTGAAGTAACCGCCTCCCAGGCGGGTTTGCTTGAAGGGCGAGATGTCTACCAACCGGCCGGTGCTGCTGAGGCGGTCGCCGATCTCGACGGGCTTGTAGAAGAAGGTCTCGTAGTTTGCCAGGATGCCCACGGGCAGTTCCAGAAGATCCTTCACCTCGAAATGCAGCAGCTGTCGCGTCTTGTGGAACCCGTTCGGCGTGGGCCAGCGGTACGGCAAGACGAGCGTACAGATGATCATTCCCGGTTGGGCGATGATGTCCTTGAACCCCCGGCTCCGGGCATACTCCCGGTCGTTGTAGAGGGGATTGCCGTCCTCGACGGTTTCATTCCAGTGGCGAATCAAATATTCGCAGCACTCGACGTCGGAGATTTCCTTCTCGTTGGCGACGGCCAGCTCGAGAATTCGCTTCCGGTTCTCCGGCTTTACAGAGTCGGGAATCGTCCTGAACTCTTCTTCCGTCATATGGACTGTTTCCTCTTCGAACGAATTTGCCACGCCCCTTGGGGGTCTCCGGCTCGGTGGGTCGGCCAAAATCTTGGCGCCGGCTAATCTATGTGCCGCACGATGGCGTGTCCACTGATCGACAGGAGAGTGAGATGGAACTCGACTGGACTCCCCAAGAAGAAGCGTTCCGACAGGAAGTCCGCAAGTTCATTGAGGAAGAGCTGACCGATGAAGTCAAGGGCAGCATGTTCATCAATACGCCAGAACGCGTAGCCTTCGTCGACAAGATGAAGGACCGTGGTTGGTTGGGTCTGGGCTTTCCGGAGAAATATGGAGGATCCCCGAGTCCGTTCCCTCTCGCACAATTCATCCTGAACACCGAGCTGGAACGCGCCAATGCTCCGATCGTGGGCAAGAACGTCGGAACGATCGCCAATACGATCTTCCACGAAGCCGGTGAGGAGATGAAGCGGGAGTTCCTGCCGAAGATTTTCAACAACGAGGGCCAGTGGTCCATCACCTACACCGAGCCTGGCGCCGGAACCGACATCGGCAGCCTCCAGACGCGCTGCATCGACAAGGGCGACCACTTCGAAGTCACGGGAACCAAGCTCTTCATCACCTCCGCCCATTTTGCGAAATGGCATTGGATGGCAGTGCGCACCGACCCCGATGCACCCAAGCACAAGGGCATCAGCATCTTGATCGTCGATGTCGATTCGCCCGGTACGTCGATCAACCCCATGTACTGCATTGGCACGACTACGGCCGAGCGGACCAACGAGGTCGTCTTCGACAAGGTCAAGGTGCCCAAGAATCGTCTGGTCGGAGACCTCAACAAGGGCTTCTACTACATGATGCAGGCGCTCGACTACGAGCGCTTCGCCATCATTGCCGCTGCCCAGCACACCCGGCGCTTCAATACGATCCTCGACTACCTCAAGACGCTCGACTACGACGGCGATCGTCCACTCTACGACGACAAGTCGGTGCGTCGCAAGATCGGCCGCATGGCCACCCGCATCGAGGTCGGCAACATGCTCGAGCGACGCTGCATCTGCATCGCCGCGGAACGGGTGCCGTCGGTCGAAGCCGCCATGAACAAGGCCTGGGGTTCGTGCATGCAGGACGAGGTGTGCAAGCTGGCCCAGGAGATCATGGGCCCCTTCGGCTTCCTCGTGGGTGGGTCCGAGCACGCGGGACTCGACGGCTACATCGTCGAAGAAGGCCTGATGGCCGGCCACTGCAAGGTGGCGGCGGCCGGCGTGGATGTCGCCAAGAGCATCATCGCCAAGCGCATGCTGGGCCTGCCGAATCCGCTGGGCAAGCCCGTACTGCCGAGCTGAACCGAAAAATTCTGGAAGACCGGGAGATCCTCTGATGGACATGAAGCTGACCGACGAGCAGAGTCAACTCCAGGACGGCGCTCGCCGCTTCATGGACGAAGAGTGCAGCATGGATTTCGTGCGCGAGATCGAGAAGGGCGATCTCGGTTTCAGCCGCGACATGTGGAGGCAGATGGCCGAACTGGGCTGGTTGGGGCTGGATCTGCCGGAGGATCAGGGTGGCCTGGAACTGGGAATTCTCGATCTGACCATCCTGTTGAGGGAGTTGGGTCGTCACATTTGTCCGACCCCGTTCATTCCCACGGCCGTGATCGCGGGAACCGCCATCGCGAATGCAGGAACCGACGCGCAGCGCAAGAAATACATCCCGCTGATCATCGACGGCGAGATGATCGTCGCATTCGCCTACCAGGAGTTTTCGCGATTCTTCGATCCGGGCATCATCAAATTCGACGCCCGCCCCGACGCCGATGGCTACGTCCTGAACGGAACCAAGATGTTCGTCGAGTATGCGGCGGCGGCCGATCGGTTGCTGGTAGTGGCGCGCACGTCCGGTTCCGTGGGGGATCAAACAGGACTTACCCTGTTCCTGGTGGACGCCAAGACGGACGGCATCAAGGTCATCCACACCCCGACGATGGCCCGCGACCACCACTATGAGATCTCGTTCAGCGACGTTCGCGTTCCCGGGGAAGACGTTCTCGGTCGGGTGGACGATGCCTGGACGGATCTGGAGCCCGTCCTCCAAAGGGCGGCCCTGGCGTTTGCCGCGTTCACCAACGGGGCGGCCTTCGAGCTGCACGAACAAGCGACTGCTTTCGCAAAACAGCGTGTCCAGTTCGGCCGGCCGATCGGTCAGCTCCAGTCGATCCAGGGCTACCTGGCCCAGCTCATCATGGAGATCCTCGGCTCCGACACCCTGACGATGTTCACTGCGTACAACATGGATCGCGGGCGCTCGGTGCGCGGCTACGTGGCCAAAGCCAAAGCCTTCTCGGCCGAGACCGTGTCGCGAACCATGGACATCGGCAGCCAGATCTTCGGCGGCATGGGATACATGGAAGAAGTGGACTCCACCCTGTACCTGCGTCGCGGAAAGCAGTACGAGCTGATGCTCGGGGGCACCGACTACTGGTACGATGTCGTCGCCGAAGAGATGATCGACGTCGACGAGCCCGTTCAGTTGACATAGTCTCGCCAGGTGAAGACTCTTGAGTTGAATCCGGCGCCTCGGGGCTGATGTCGGTGGAGTCCGGTCAGGTCAGCGCCCGTGAATCAAGCGAGAAGTACATGGCACTGTTCGTGTCGAACTTCGTCGCGAACACCACGCTCATCTGGCTGACCATTCTCTTCTACAACGTCAACCGCTTCTACATCAATTTCCTCAGCCCAGAAGTCAAATTCCTACTCATCGCGATCTCGGTCGTCTTCACTGTCGGGCAGATCCCGGTGCTGGTGCGGGGTTCGAAACGCGGCGATTTCTCCAGCGGCCAGCTGTTCTTTCATGCGCTGGTTCGATTTCTGTCGGACGCCCTCGGCAAGTTGAGCCCCGAGGAACGCGCCCAGGGCGTGGTGCGTCCCAACGAGAAGCTGGCGGTTCTCTTCATCATCGTGAAGGCCTTCTTCGTGCCGACGATGCTCCAGTTCGCCTACATCAATTGGAGCGCCGTGGTCTTGGGTTGGAGTCACGTCATGCAGAGTCCGATCAGCATGAGGGCCTTCAATCAGCACGTCTGGCCGTTCATGCTTGCGCTGATCTACACGATCTTCACCCTGATCTACTGCTTCGGTTACCTGGTCCAGGCGGACTTCCTGAACAACAAGATCAAGTCGGTGGAACCCACCGTCATGGGCTGGGCGTGCACGTTGATCTGCTATCCGCCCATCGTCGGCCTGACGGCGATCGCACCCAAGAACTATCCATGGGACTACCTCAATGATCTGGTCGATTTCGGTGGTGTGGTGCCCAACTTCATTGCCCGGGTGACCATGGTCAGCTGCCTGCTCATCATGTTGTGGGCAGTTGCGACGTTGGGGTTGAAGTGCTCGAATCTGACGAACCGGGGCATCGTCACCGGGGGCCCCTATCGGTTCATTCGGCACCCGCACTACGCCTTCAAGCTGGCGCATTGGTGGATCACGCTCCTTCCAGTCTTCATCAGCGTTCCACTGGCCGCTGTCTTCATGGCCGGGTGGACGGGCATCTATTTCCTGCGGGCGATCACCGAGGAGAGACACCTGCGGAGTGATCCGGACTACGTGGCGTACTGTGAGAAGGTGAAGTACCGGTTCATTCCAGGTGTCTACTAGTGCGTTCGCGCGCCACGGAGTCTGCAGCTAGGCTGGATTCGTCCTAGAAGCGTCACGCGATATGCCGCCGAATGTCTGTGCAACCAGAGGGTTGCCATGGGGCGCTTCGTCAATCGGCCAGCCGCCGCCGTGCCAGGAGGGTGCGCGCCACGATCGTCGTCAGCAGGATGGCGATCCACAGCGCCGTAAGCGGTGACAGCTGCTCGGGCAGAAGCAGGAAGAGTGTGTAGGCGATTCCGGTCTCGCCGGCCTCGGCCAGCCCCGCGCCGAGGCGCAAGCCCCGATCGTCGCGCTTGGGAAGGTCGCGCTTTGCCTCCTCCATTCCGAGTGCCAGCGCGCTCGTGATACAGAGAACATAGAGAAGCAGGATCAGGAGCCAGCGATCCATCAGCTCGGGATTCGCGTAGGCAAAGCCGAGGATCATCGCCGAGTAGGCGGCCATGTCGAGCACGATGTCCAGGTAGGCACCGAAGTCCGTGGCCTGCCCCGTATTGCGGGCGAAGATCCCATCGGTCCCGTCCACCAGCCGCCCCACCCACCAGAGCAGCATGGCGGGCCCGGCGAGGCCCACTGCAACGCAGCCCGCCGCCGCCAATCCGAGCCCACAGCCGATCGCGCTCACGCGATTGGGGGTCAACCCGAGGCGACCATAGAGCCGGACCAGGGGCCCGGCGTAGCGCGGCAGGATCTCACGAAACGCGTTGTCGATCACCATTCCGGCCTCCGACCAGACCCTACCGCGAAGTTTCCGCCGGCCCAGCCCGTCGGCTGAAACCCGGGCTCGCGAAGAGCATCGGACGGGGAATCGATGGAAGGACGAAAAATGGCGCAGCTACGGACCGACATGACGTTTACCCGCTCTGTAAAGGCCAGCAGGAACGACTCGGATCCCGGGAGAACGATCAACGCGGGTCGGAGCGTGGAGAATTTCACGGCGAAATCACGCCCGAGCTGGCGGAATTCATCGAACAGCGGACCTCGGCCTACCTGGGAACCGCGAACTCGAGCGGTCAGCCCTACATCCAGCATCGTGGAGGGGCCCCAGGTTTTCTGTGTGTCCTGGACGAGCGCACGATCGGGCTTGCCGACTACTCCGGAAACCGCCAGTACATCACCATCGGTAACCTCGCCGAGAACGATCGAGCCCATCTCTTTCTGATGGACTATCTCACGCAGACCCGCGTGAAGATCTGGGGGACTGCGAAGTTCGTGGAGGACGACGCAGAGCTGATCGCAAGGCTGACTGAACGCACGCCTGACGTGAAGGCGGAACGAGCCCTGCTGTTTCACGTCGAGGCGTGGGACAAGAACTGTCGGCAGCACATCCCCCAGCGGGTGCCCGCTTCCGAGCGGATAGCGCTTCGGCAGCGGATCAGCGAGCTCGAGAACAGGCTCCAGGACAGTGCCTCGTGAATCCGGGGTCGATCCACCCGAACGCAAGGAGACCGGTGCTTTCCAAAATTTGTGGCGTTCCTGTAGGCTGGCCCAGTCGAACCTGAAGATCTTGCCAAGGCAGCGAATGACCCCGTACTTCGGATCGCTCCGGCTTCGGGGCGTCGTGCAATCATGAGGTCGAGTCCATGGGAAGCTTGAAGGGAAGGGTCGCCCTCGTCACCGGTGCGAGCCGCGGCATCGGCCGCGCCATTGCAATGCGTTTCGCTGCGGAAGGAGCTTCAGTCGTTCTCAGTGCCTCTCGGCTGGGCGTCCACGGCAAGCTCCAGGGAACGCTCGAAGCCGCCGTCTCGGAGATCCAGGTCTCCGGTGGCAAGGCGGCCGCCGTCACCGCTGAGCTCGGCGATGCCGTGGCGCGTGCGGACCTGGTCAAGCGCGCGAGCCAGGCCTTCGGCCCGATCGATATCGTGGTGAACAACGCGGGCGCCAGTCGCATGAGGTTGCCCAGCGAAGCGACGACCGAGGAGCGGAGCTTCATGTACGAGCTCAACCTGAACGCGCCGATCGACCTGGCCCAACAGGCGATTCCGGACATGAAGCGGCGTGGCGAGGGATGGATCCTGAACATCAGCAGCGCCAGCGCCCAGCAACCCACCCTGCCCTATCGCGATTCGAAGCAGTCGGCCTGGATCATCGGCCCCTACGGTGCCACCAAGGCCGCCCTCGAACGCTATACCGTCGCTCTCGCTCACGAGATGGCCGAGCACGACATCTTCGTGAATGCGATGGCCCCCATCGCGATCGTGATGACCCAGGCAGCCGACTACGTACGCGACATCGCCCGCAAGCATCCGGACTGGGTCGAGCCGGTCGAGATGATGGCGGAGGCGGCCCTCGAGCTCTGCACGGGACGGCACGTGGGCCGCGTCGTCTTCAGCCGGGACATCGTCCACTCGGTGGGTCGCAAGGTCCGCAGTCTCGATGGGAAGGAAGTCCTGGGTGACGCCTTCATGGGAGCGGACCCGGAGGCGACGGCCTGACAGCGCGCATGTTCTACTTCGACTTCGACAACTACTTCAGGATGGTCCGACTGGCCTGGAACGAAAAGATTCCCAAGGCTCGGACCTACACCCTGGCCGTGCTGTGCCTCGGCGTCCCGATCACTGCGAGCTTTCACGCCGTCTGCTTCCTGCTCGATCGCGTCTTCTTTCCGGGGCTCGCGAAGGTCGAGATGAAGGCGCCCGTCTTCATGGTCGGCCATGCCCGCAGCGGTACGACGCTGACCCACCGGTTGATGAGTCTGGACCAGGGACGCTTCAGCTACTTCCTGCTCTACGAGTGCTACTTCCCGTCACTGCTCCAGAAGAAGCTGATCCGCCTCGGAATCGAGCTCGATCGGCGTATGGGCGGCTTCTTGGCGAAGCGCGCAAAAGCCTGGGAGCAGCGCCGCTACGGCAAGTTTCGGCACATGCACGCCATGGGGCTCACCGTCCCGGAAGAAGACGACATCGCTCTCTTCTACTCGATGGCTTCGGGCTTCTGGATCACCAAGATGCCCTATATGGGCGATCTCGACTTCTATCACATGAACGACTGGCCCGCGTCGAAGCGGCGTCGCTACAACGACTTCTATCGGGAAGTCGTCCGCCGCCAGCTCTACCTGAACGGGCCCGACAAGATCCACCTGGCCAAGAACCCGTTGTGGGCGGGTCGCGTGGCTTCGCTCGTCGAGGCCTTTCCGGACGCAAGGTTCGTCGTGAATGTCCGCGATCCTCGCGAAACGATTCCGAGCCTGCTCAAGCTGCTTCGTTCGAGCTGGCAGCAGCTGGGATGGGAAGAATCCCGCCAGCGACGTTGCCTGCAGATTCTCGCCGGCCAGTCGTGGCACTCGTACCGGCACCCGCTGGAAACGTTGAAGGCCCATCCCGAGACGAAGGGGGCCGTCGTGGACTACCGCGACCTGACCTCCGACCCGGCGGGCACGATCGAGCGCGTCTACCAGGATCTGGGGCTCTCGATGTCCGATGCCTTCCGGGAGAAACTCGCCGCCGCAGGCAAACGCGAGCGAGCGCACGAGACCCGCCACAGCTACAGCCTCGAGGAGTTCGGTCTCGAGCCCGATTCGATCCGCGAGGAGCTTGGAGATCTCTTCGAACGGTTCCAGTGGGAAATCGAAACTGAAGTCGAAGTCAAGGCCGACGATCAAGGCGCGGCAGGCCCCTCTGGCCCGGGAGAAGGATGATGGCGAACGACCCTCAGAAGGTGCTGCGCGCGGCCTGGGACGACATGATCGTCAGTCTCGAGCGAGCACGCGACGCAATCGACCATCCGGAGCTGATGCCGGCGCCCGCAAGCGAGCGCAACCTGGCCGAGGGCTACCGCTACCTGATGGGCTTCGTGCACAGCGCGATCGAACGCGCGTTCCATGAGGACGCGGCCCATCCGTATTTCCGAAACGCCCTCTCGATCCTCAACCGTGCGACGATCGACAACGCCGACGCGATCTACTTCTTCGCCCCGATTGACGGGCGTGCGTCCTACGTGATCAGCGGTCGGGTCGAAGACTGTCGCGAGTGGCGCGGCGAGCCGCCTGCTTCGACCGGGCGCAAGGCGCCCCACTATTTGATCTTCGAGGCGACCCAAGGTGTGTTGGCCGGTGACTCCGGCGAGCTGGGCGAGCTGCGCCCGGGAATGAAGACCCGGACCGGGACGCTCGACTCGAGCCAGATCCAGGTCGAGGAGGACGGGACCTTCGAGATCCTGTTGGCCCCCGAGCGACCGGACGGCCACACGGGAAACTTCATCCCGACACTCAAGAGCGTGAGCCGCCCGCACCCGACGGACCCCGACAGGCCACTCGAACGGCATGCGACCTACATCAGCGGCCGCCAGCTCTTCAACGACTGGGAGCGCGAGGACGCCATCCCTCTGGCGATCCGCCAGCTCGGGGCCGCGGCTATCGCGCAGCCTGCCTACGGACCCGCACAGGCCGCGGCGGAGCTGCGGCGCTGCGGCGAGCTCGCGCGCGGCCAGATGCATTTCTGGAACGCGTTCTGGACCATCCCGATGGGGACCTACGGCCACCGGGAAGGCGGCATTCCGGGCATCGAATTCTCGCGCAACGCGTTCAACAGCATCAATCCGGCCTCGGGCGCAACAGGCGGGGGCATGAGCACCAACCTCTATGCGGGCGGGGTGTTCGAACTCGGCCCGGACGAGGCCCTTGTGATCGAGAACCGCGTGAGGCTCAAGCCGCAGTACATCGGCTTTCAGCTGGCCAACCTGTGGGGCGAGTCCATCGAGTACGCGAACGCGTTGGGCAGTCTCAACGGCAGCCAGAGCGAGGTCGATCCCGACGGGGTCATCCGGCTGGTTGTGGCCCACCGTGACCCCGGCGTCCCGAATTGGCTCGACACCACCGGCCACACCGAGGGCTTCATGGCGCCGCGCTGGGCCTACAGCGAGACGCCGCCTCGGGATCAGTGGCCGACGCTCACTGTCAGGCAGGTTCCCTTTGGCGAGATCCGGACTCACCTCCACGAGAGCACCCGCAGCGTCTCAGCCGAAGAACGACGTCAGCAGATCCGCATCCGCCAGCAGCATGTGCAGCGTCGATTCCGGGTATTCTAGGGCGCCGCGAATCGCAACCGGAGGGCGACGAGCATGAGCACGACGCAGAAGATCCGCATCGAAGACCTCGGCGATCCGGTTCTGAGCGACTTCCAGAAGGCCGCGCTCGCCTTCGGAGAGCGGAACCCCGTCGAGCTTTCGACGGACGTCGTTTTGTCGACGGCTGTCGAAAAGACAGGCCTCGATGACTTTGGTCCCGAGGATTTCCGCGAGCGTCTGGCGCTTTGGCTCGATGAGGTCGAGCAGGACTCGGAAGCCACGGCCTTGGCGCGCTTCGGACTGTTCAACGATTGCGTGCGCCATGCGTCCAACCGCCTGCGCATTCGTGACCTGTACGAACGTCATCCCGAGATCCATGACGTCGAGATCTCCCGGCCGATCATCGTGGTGGGGCTGCCGCGCTCCGGGACGACCCACATGGTCAACCTCATCGCGTCCGACCAGCGACTTCGTTCGATGCCGCTCTGGGAAGGCCAGCAGCCCGTGCCCGACCCACGCGAAGAGCCCGGACCCGACGGCCTGGATCCGCGCTACGTCCGCTCGGCCCAGAGCTGGGAGGGCATGCGTCGAAGCGCACCGCTGGTGGCCGCGATGCACCCGATGAACCCGGACCACATCCACGAAGAGCTCGAGCTGCAGCTCCCGGACTTCTCCAGCTACAACCAGGAATGGACCCTGCGGTCTCCGCGCTGGCGCGACTATTACCTCGCCCACGATCAGACTCCGCACTACGCATACCTGAAGTCGGTGCTCAAGATCCTCCAGTGGTTCAGCCCGCGTGAGCGGTGGGTGCTCAAATCCCCCCAGCATCTGGAGCAGCTCGGCCCGCTGCTGACCACGTTCCCCGACGCGACGATCGTGGTGACCCACCGCGATCCGGTCTCGGTGATCCAGTCCGCGGCGACGATGGTCACCTACGCATCCCGCCTGAACTACACGAAGACGCGGCCGGACGTGTACCTCGAGTACTGGAGCGCGCGAATTCGACAGCTGCTCGAAGCCTCGGTTCGCGACCGTTCGCTGCTGCCGGCCGATCGGACCCACGACGTGTTCTTTCACGAATTCGTGGCGGACGACCTCGCCACGGTCGAGCGCATCTACGAGGTGGCCGGGCTCGAGATGACGCCGCAGGCCCGCGCCCAGATCCAGGCCTACCGGGATGGCCATCAGCGCGGGAAGGAGGGACAGGTCGTGTACGACCTGCGCGCAGATTTCGGTGCCGAGCCGAGCGCGCTGCGTGCCGCTTTCGACTTCTACCTCGAGCGGTTTCCCGTCAGGATCGAGGTCGAGTAGCAGCCGAGGCCCCGCTGCAGCGTCCTTGCGATGTCCCCGTTGGGCGTCAGAACTCCAGCTGGAAGCGCATTTCCCAGCCGTTGATGTCTCCGAAGTGGGCGCGGTGAGCCCACAGGTAGTTCCCGGTCCAGCGAAGTGCCGGGAACAAGTACCAGTTGAGTCCGGCTGTGACCTCGTTGCCGACTCCACCCTGGATGGCGCCGTCATTGAGGTCGAGATGCGAATAGCGAACGGCCAATTCGAAGGCTCCCCAGGCGCCCGCCGACGGGTTGAAGTTCCGGTGGGGCGACACGCGCGCGAACACGCCACCCTCAGTGTCGTAGTTGCGTTGCTCTCCGGTCAGGAAATAGCTGACCTGGCCGTAAGCCCCCCAGAAGTTGCGATCGCCCATGCTGGTGTCCATGAAGGAGTGCATGTATTCGGACTGGAACGAGAACGGGCCGTGGATCACGGCCAGCTCCGTTCCGAGCAGGTCGACATCGTCGGCAGAGAGCGAGAGGGTGTCCCAGATGATCGGTGCCAGGTGTGCCGCCGGGCGCTGGCTGTAGCTGAAGTCCGATTTGTGGCTGAACTGGTGGCTGTACGAGACGCCCAGGTGGACCAGCTTGCTGCCGTTCTCCTCGTACACAGGAAGGCCCGTCACGCGTCCGGTCAGATGCCAGGAGCCGTCGTTGCCGACGTCGTTTGCGAAGTCGTCGGTCTCCCTGAAGGCCGCGGCCGCCCAGGTCATGCGCTCGTCAAGCTCGGGCTTACCGATCCCGAAGCCGGAGTTGCGTCCGGGAAAGAAGACCTGTGAGAGCCCGCGTTCCATGAAGGTGATGTATTTGCTGCTGGTCATGGCGTCCAGTGAGAAGGGCTCCTTGAAGTGGCCGACCTTGAATGTTCCCACGTAGGGGAGATCTGTGAGCCCGATGTAGAAGTCTCTGAAGTCGACATCGCCGTCGTCAAAGCCGAGCTGGGCCTTGAAGATCACGCGCTCATAGAGCGTTCCGGAGAAGTAGAGGCGCGCCCGGCGGATCTCGGTTCCCGAATCCGCGTTCCCGAAGCCGCTCTTGATCCGGGAGTCGGTGTCGAAGGCGGCCCAGTCATTCTGGATGCGGCCACCGATCTGGAGCTGGACCTGCTTGTCGTTCCGATTGATATGCAGCGAGTTGTCCCAGTAGACCTCGTAGTCCTCGGGTCCGGCGGACGAAACAGCCGGCAGGGGCTGTTCGGAGCGC
>Ga0209980_10001258_pt1 | contig 14026 bp, 11 predicted proteins | sample CR02metaG_FD_183611 | JGI IMG/M metagenome (GOLD analysis project Ga0209980, IMG submission 183611) | Deep subsurface microbial communities from Mariana Trench to uncover new lineages of life (NeLLi) - CR02 metaG (SPAdes) (version 2) | ecosystem: Environmental > Aquatic > Marine > Ocean trench... | reverse complement strand
AGGGAGAGTTCGATCTTGCCCCGGTACTCTATTGTCAGGTAGGAGATGCAAAGATTGCTGTCCAACACCCGCTCGTCGGGGAATGCGTCGGTGGGGCAGGCGTCGAGACATAGTCGACAGCTACCGCACCTATCGGCCTCGAACGGAGAATCCACGGCGAGATCAGCGTTGGTGAGGACTGATCCGATGAAGAGAAAGGAACCGGCGCGAGGGTCGATCAGCATCGTGTTCTTGCCAATCCAGCCCAACCCGGCTCGCTGTGCCAGCTCCCTTTCCGGGACGGGTCCGGCATCCAGAAAGGCCTTGGCGATGGTGCCGGGGCCGCCGAGTCGTGCCACTTCGTCCGCCAATTGTCGTAGCGGCTCACGCAAGGCTTCGTGGTAGTCCCTCCCTCGGGCGTATTTCGCGACCTTCCCTCGCGAGCGGTTCGACGGAGGATCGGGGCTGTGATAATTCCGGGTCACTACCACCGCGCGATTGGCTCCGGGAATGATGCTGGCGGGCTCTTTCCGCTGGCGCTCCTGCCGGTGCATGTACGCCATGGTTCCCGCGAAGCCATTATCCAGCCACTCTGTCAATTCCTGGCTATGAGGGGTGGGAGACAGATCTGTGATGCCACAGCTGTGGAAACCCAAATCACAGGCCATTTCCTTCACAGCGACGGCCCGGTGCTGAGGATTCACAAACGCATGACCTCGCGGCGCCATCTGGCGAAACGAATGACATCTTCCACAGGGGGGATGGCGGTTTCATTCCCGTAAGCGGTGTACATTCGCCAGCGAGCGTACTCACGTGGGGGAAGGGGGAGGAACGGCGGACGACGGTACCAACCTCGCGCGCGGAAGGCCCATAGCAGCCGAAGGAGATCGATGGCCAAGCGAGGGTTGACCACAGCCCGAACCGTCAGCGCCGTTACCAATCTTAGCCAACCATTCTGCCTACCGGGTTTGGTGCCATGAACGTCCTCGTGCAAATTCTGTCCATTGGCGGCGCCGGATTGATCCTGCTCTCTTTTTTCAGGCTCCAGCGCGGTTCGTGGAAGAGTCATGGGCTCCTGTATCTCTGGGCCAACCTCATCGGTGCCTTGCTGCTCACGGTGGTTGCGGTCTACGATCGCCGAGTCGGCTTCATTGTCTTGGAGACAACGTGGGCCCTGGTGAGTTTGTGGGGTCTGGTGAAGCGTCGCCAACCGGCCTCTGCCCTCGATCGGCAGGGTCGGAGGTGACGCCGCCGTTCCGACGAGCCGTGTAAATCTAACCGCCCGGGGATGGCCGATGCGGATTTCAGACCCGGAGGTCGTCCCGGAATGCCATGCCGTCCTGAATCTCCTGAAGGTAAGCGGCCAACTCGCTGGCTTTGCGGCCCGCATCCCATCCCAACTCCCGGGCAGCCAGATCGACCACGCCCGGGGCTTCAGGTACGGCGTGTCCCAACACCTCGTAGAAGAGATGGGTCCGCCGGATCAAGAGGTCAGACAGCGTCATCGCCATCTCCCGCCGGATGGCATGGACCAACTCGGCGCGGATGGCGGGATGGCCCCCCACGATGGCGTCGGCGAGATCGGGATCTGACTGTGCCAGATTGACAACCGCGGCTGATTCCGTACCGTATGCCCGTACCAAGTGTTCGGCCGTCTCTCGGCTAAAACCCTCCCTTGCGATGTCTTTCATCAGGACGTCCAAGTCCTGAGTAGCGCCCCCGGGAAGCGGATCTTTATCTGTGGGAGCGCGACGGGCGATCCTTCTGCCGTCGATTTTGTGAAGCTTGGCGGCGACCAAGTTCACCGTCTCCTCTGCGACCGCCCTATAAGTAGTGAGCTTTCCCCCGATGACCGACACTATCCCGGATTCGCTCTCGAGGATCCGGTGTTCACGGGACACGGCGCTGGGATCCTTGGATTCGGTGCAGGCCACCATGGGCCGGATGCCCGCCCAGGTCGACACGATGTCCGCCGGCTGTAGACGCGCCTCTGGAAAGAGGGCGTTAGCCGAACGCAGAAGGTAGATCACATCCTCCGCAGTCGCTCTCACCAGATCTGGGTCCGTGAGGTCGTCCGTGTCGGTCGTCCCGATGTATGACAGGTCGCCCCACGGGATGACAAACATGACCCGGCCGTCGATGGGTGATGTCATTGCAATCGCCGCGCTGTTCCCCAGCCGTTTCCGAGGGACGGCCACGTGCACGCCCTTGGTTCTGCGCAACACAGGGCCAGAGCTGCCGTCCTTGGCGCGGAGCTCGTCCGACCAGGGGCCGGTGGCGTTTACAACGACTTTGGCGCGAAAAGTATAACTTGAGTTGGTGACGCGGTCTGTGGCTCGGACTCGGCGGACGCGTCCGTCTGCTGGTTCGAAGTCGTCCACGACGACGTAATTGGCGACCAGCGCGCCGTGCTCGTGTGCACTTCTGACATTGGCGAGAGTGAGCCGCGCGTCGTCACATTGTGCGTCGTAGTAGCGCGCGCCGCCTTTGAGGTCTCGGCTGCGCAGATTAGGTTCGGCGCGGCGTATTCGTTGCTTGCCCAACATCCGATGCCTCCGCACATTCCGGAATAGTGCCAGGAGGTCGTAGAGTATGAGACCTGCGGCTAGTTTCCACCGTGGGAGACGCCCGCCAGAGTGGATCGGGAAAATGAAGGACGTGGGCCACACGAGGTGGGGAGCGATCCGCAGGAGGGTCCGTCGTTCTCTGCTGGCTTCGAAAACCAGACCCAGGTGGCCCATTTCGAGGTAGCGGAGACCGCCGTGAATGAGTTTGGACGATCGGCCGCTGGTTCCTCCGCCGAAGTCGCCCTTGTCGAGGAGGGCGGTTCGGATACCGCGCATCGCCGCATCTCTGGCGATGCCGGCGCCGTTGATCCCGGCGCCTATAACTAAGAGGTCCACTGGATCCGCTGCCATCGCGGCTAGATTTTCGGTGCGCGTCGCTTGAGAAAAGGGAGAGTCCACGAGCATGTCAGCTCAGGATCAAGACCAGCGGCCGAGCACCTGGTTCCATTGGCACCGGCGGCTCATCCTGCCTGGCATCCAGGTGCTTGATATCGCATGTGGTAAGGGACGGCACGCGATTGCCGCCGCGGCGCTCGGCGCCGACGTGGTGGCACTCGATCACGACGCCGATCGACTGGAGATCGCCCGTGTCCGGGCTGCACAGCGCGGGCTCACCGTCACCTGGGAGTGCGCAGATCTCACCACCGTTTCCCTTCCCGAGAAAGCCTTCGACGTCGTCATGGGGTTCAATTACCTCGACCGTAACCGGATGGAGTATTTCAAGCAGGCTTTGAAGCCGGGTGGTCATTTTATTTACGAGACCTTTCTCGAGAGTCAACATGTGTTTGGGTGGGGTCCGAGTTCGCCCGAGCGCGTACTGAAGTGGGGTGAGTTGAGCGCCCTTGTTCAACCCTTTGAAGTATTGTTCGCTCGAGAGGTAGTCGAAGCGTTCGACTCGCGCTCGGCTGCACTCGCAAGTGTCGTTGCTGTGCGCCGAGAATGATGGCTCTCCCTGCCTGCTGGCCACAAGGGCCGCTACCTTTCCCCGAATGATTTCGCCACGTACGGGATCGCGGGTTGCCGTCGTTGGAGGTTGCAGGACCCCGTTCTGTAGATCCGGCACTTTGCTCAAGGACATTCCGGCGGTTGACCTTGCACGGCGGACGACCGTCGAGTTGGTGCATCGGATGAACCTAGACGGAGATCTGGTTGACGAGATGTACTTCGGCCAGGTCGTCCCGAGTGCACTCACCCCGAATATTGCCCGCGAGGTCAGTCTCCTGCCGCAGTTTCCCACATCCATTCCTGCCGCATCTGTCAATCGGGCGTGTGCGTCTGCAAACTCCGCCATTGCTCAGGCTGCGGACCAGATTGCGCACGGGTATGCGCGGGTTGTCATTGCGGGCGGGGCTGAGAGCCTTTCCAACGTTCCCATTCTCCACTCGAAGCGTTTCAGTGACATGCTCGTCGGGCTGAGCAAGGCAAAGACCCTTTCTCAACGGATCAAGCTGGTGGCGGGAATCAGGCCGAGAGATCTCGTGCCGGTGGCGCCGGCGATCGCCGAGCCGTCGACCGGAGAGACGATGGGCCAGTCGGCGGAAAAGATGGCCAAGGAAAACGGAATTAGTAGGGAGCACCAGGACATCTTTGCCCTGCGGAGCCATCGCCTGGCCGCCGCCGGGACGGAAGACGGCCGCATCACTGCGGAGATAGCGCCGTTGTTTCCATATCACGGCGACCCAATATCGAGGGACAACGGCATCCGCACTGACAGCACATTGGATCGCCTGGCCAAGCTGAAGCCGGCGTTCGACCGCAGGTACGGCACGGTAACGGCTGGAAATTCCTCTCCGCTGACCGATGGTGCCTCGGCGGTGCTTCTGATGAGCGAGGAAGCTGCCAAAGCACTTGGTTACGAGCCCCTGGCATATATCCGATCGTATGCTGTGGCGGCTTTGGACCCTGGCGATCAGTTGTTGATGGGTCCGGCGTATGCGGTGCCTGTGGCCCTCGAACGTGCCGGGATCACCTGGCGGGAGTTGGGTCTCGTTGAAATGCACGAAGCGTTCGCGTCGCAAGTTCTCTCGAACATCCAGGCCTTCGAATCCAAGAAATGGGCGCAGGAACGGCTGGGTCGCCCTGAGCCGATTGGCCAAGTCAACCGTGACACCTTGAACGTAATGGGCGGATCCCTCGCGATCGGACATCCATTCGGCGCGACGGGTGGGCGCATCACCTTGACACTCGCCAACGAAATGGCCCGACGCGACGTTCAGTTCGGCCTGATCTCAGTGTGTGCCCAGGGAGGGATGGGGTTCGCGATGGTGTTGGAGCGTCGCTGACGTGACAGCGTTTACGGTGGACACTCACGACGGCATTGCGCGCGTCGTCTTTGATTTACCAGACGAACCCGTCAACAAGATCACCGCCGGCGTGCGGGACGAATTGGAGCCGTTGTTCAACCAATTGCGTGGCGATGCCGACGTTCGCGCGGTCGTTTTCCTGTCGGGAAAGCGGGACAGCTTCATCGCCGGTGCTGATATCAACGAATTCGTCCGACTGAAATCGAGCGACGAAGCACTGCAGCTCGTGCGCGGCGGGCAGCGATTGGTCAGCCAGTTCGGCGAGCTGAACAAGCCGGTGGTTGCAGCTATTCACGGTGCGTGCTTGGGAGCTGGGTTGGAAGCGGCGCTTGCGTGTAAGTACCGCGTTGCCACGAACCATCCAAAGACGACCTTGGGGCTCCCTGAAGTCCAGCTCGGCATCATACCAGCCGCCGGCGGATGCCAGCGCCTTCCTCGGTTGATCGGAGTCCGAGCGGCGTTGGACATCATTCTCGCTGGTAAGGTCGTGTCCGCCCACAGGGCTTACCGATTGGGTATCGTGGACGAGTTGGTGCATCCTGCGATACTCGAAGAGGTCGCGATGAAGGCGGCCCGCAGGCTCGCCGACGGTTGGAAGCCGGGGCGGTCACGAGGCGGGTTAGCGTCGGTCGTGCTCGATAGGAACCCTCTCGGACGCCGTATCGTCTTTGCGACGGCGGAAAAGCAGGTGAAGAAGAAAACCAAGGGCCATTACCCTGCTCCTCTCGCCGCCCTCGATGCGATACGACACGGACTCAAGCACGGCATCGCGGCGGGGTTGGATCGCGAGGCGAAGCACTTTGCCGAACTGGGTGTTGGCGAGGTGTCTCGCAAGCTCGTCCAGATTTTTTTCGCGACTGCGGCGCTAAAAAAAGATTCGGGTGTCGAAGGCCCGGAGCCGGAAGCGAAAGAGGTGAAGAACCTAGCCGTTGTGGGTGCCGGGTTCATGGGTGCGGCCATCGGGGGGACCGCCGTCCTGCGGGCGGGCGTCGATGTGCGGCTTCGCGATACGAGTCTCGATAGAGTGAAGAGGGGAGTGGATCTGGGGCGCAAGATCCTCCGGGACAGGCTCAAGCGTAGACGACTCACAAAGTACGAGTACCGGCGGCTGGAGGCACTGGTATCGGGTGGAGCCGATTGGGCGGGATTCGGTCGGTCGGACTTGGTGATCGAGGCGGTTTTCGAGGACCTCGATGTGAAACGTCAGGTGTTTTGTGAGTTGGAGACTCTGGTGGGAGAGCGCTGTATCCTGGCATCCAACACGAGTACCATACCGATCGCCCGCATCGCCGAGGCCACTCAGCATCCAGGTCGTGTGATCGGCATGCATTTCTTTTCTCCGGTGGAGAAAATGCCACTGCTCGAGATCATCATTACCGATCACACGGAGCCGTGGGTGACGGTCACGTCGGTCGACTTCGGTCGTCGCATGGGAAAGACCGTAATCGTGGTGCGCGATCATCCGGGGTTTTGGGTCAACCGCATTCTCTCTCCCTACCTCAACGAGGCCGGGCGCATGGTGAATGAGGGAGTGTCGATCGAAGACATCGATCACAGCATGAAGCGCTTTGGTTTTCCAGTTGGACCGATCCAGCTGCTCGACGAGGTGGGTTTGGACGTCGCCCACAAGGGGTCGTTGGTAATGCATGAGGCCTTGGGAGACAGATTCACTCCGATAGATGGGCTCGTTCGAATGATTGACGACGGACGACTGGGTCGGAAGAGCGGGCGTGGTTTCTATCGATACGAGAAGGGCAAGAGGAAGGGGGTGGATGAGTCGGTCTACGAAGTGCTCAGTGTGAACGCCCGTCCGGTGCCCAACATCGATATTGAGAAGCGGCTCGTCTTTGCGCTGTTGAACGAGGCGGCTCGCGCGTTGGATGAAGGAGTAGTTCGCTCGGCGAGGGACGGCGACGTGGGTGCAGTCTTTGGGATTGGTTATCCACCATTCCAGGGAGGTCCGCTGCGGCAGCTGGACGACATCGGGGCGGCGCGGGCAGTAGACACGCTCGAGCGGCTGTCCCAGGCCTACGGCGATCGATTCGCTCCGGCACCGGTATTGCAGCAGATGGCAGCTTCCAACCTTCGTTTTTACCCCAACAATTAGCGGAATTCGACACGTTGCTAAAAGGCGCACTGCTCTGGCTGAGCGAACGACAAAAAGTCTTCGAAATGGTGAAGCGTAATGGTCTCTCGCGTAAATTTGCAAGTCGGTTTGTGGCAGGGGAGACGCTGGACGAGGCGATCCAAGCGGCACGTGTGCTGAACGAGAAGGGGATATCCACATCCCTGGATTTGTTGGGCGAAAGCGTCACTGATGAGAGTGAGGCGGCGCGATCCAGGGATGAGGTAATAGAGACCCTCGACCGAATCGCCGAGACGGGAGTCGATGCAAATGTGTCGGTCAAGCTGACGCAGATGGGTCTCGATCTCAGCGAAGAGATCTGTGTGGCCAACATGCGCAAGGTGCTCGCACGCGCGCGCAAGCATGACATCTTCGTCCGTATCGACATGGAGGGCTCGCTCCACACTGAGCGGACGCTGAGATTGTTTTCGCAGCGTCTGCACCCGGAGTTCGGTGACTTGACTGGCGTGGTGATCCAAAGCTACATGCGCCGATCTGCTGCTGACGTGGAGGCGCTCATTGACCTGCAGGCACGTGTCAGGCTCTGCAAAGGAGCATATGCGGAGCCCGGGGATATTGCCTTTCAAGAGCGGCGCGAGGTGTCAGAGTCGTATGCCAAGCTGATGGAACATCTGGTGCAAAGGGGCAATTACCCGGGCATCGCCACGCATGATGAGGCAATCGTCAAACGCACGATCGAATTCGTGAAGAAGGAGAACATCTCCGCCGACCGATTCGAATTTCAGATGTTGTACGGTGTGCGACGCGATCTCCAACAGAAGCTCCGCAACGATGGCTATAACATGCGCGTCTACATTCCGTTTGGCACGCAGTGGTATCCCTATCTGATGCGCCGGCTTGCCGAGCGCCCGGCTAACATCGCGTTCATTACCATCAGTGTGTTGAAGGAGGCCCGTTTCTGGAAGTGATGCCGGATTCGTCGTTGGGTGGCTATTTCGAGAAGCATTCCCGTCCACCCGCTTTCGAAGGGTCAGATGGTGCGTCCTATTCGGTGGACGTTTACATCGAAGAGGACGAGACCACCAACAAGAAATATTCGGCCGCATTGATCTTCGTTCGGTGGTCTTCTGACGGGGCGCAGCCGGTTGGCCATTTGGAAACCGTGCCCTTAGCCGTGGCGGATCGCCGGGCGGAGGTGAAATCGGCCCTCTACGCTTTGACGCTCCACCAAGTCAAGGGGCACCTAGAACGGCTCATCGAAGAAAAAAAGGGGTTGCCAGACTGGTAGAGCAGAGATACGGCACCGTGCTTTCCATCGTCGGGGGGACCTACCGTGTGTTTAGCAACGGTGAGACCTTGGATGCGTCTCTGCGTGGTCGAATGAAGCGGCGACGGGATAAGCGCGTCCTGGTGGGTGATGAGGTATTGTTGCACGCGCACGAGAACGGGTCGGTGACCATAGAGGATGTCGCCGAGCGACGTACCCTGTTGCAGCGGCGAACGCCGGGAAAGTCCCGCGGTGTGCGCCTCATCGCAGCCAATCTAGATCAGGTAATTGTGGTGGGTGCGGCAGACCGCCCCCGATGGGACGCTCACCTCATGGATCGCTTTTTGGTGGTGGCCGAAACGAATCACCTAACTGCCGTGGTCATCGTGAACAAGGCCGATCTCGTGGGCGACGCAACATCGCTTGGCGAGCCGTACCATGCAGCAGGTTATGATGTGATAGTCACGAGCGTCCCGCACGGCGTCGGCATCGAGCCACTGCGGCGTAAGCTGGCGAACCGCGTTTCGTTGTTTACAGGGTCCACGGGCGTCGGGAAATCCGCCCTTCTCAACCTGCTGCAGCCAGGCCTGCGGCTCAGAACAGCCGAAGTGAGTCGCCGAAGCGGTGCCGGACGTCACACGACCACGACCACCGAAATGCACAGCCTCAAAGGCGGCGGATTTGTGGTGGACACGCCGGGGTTGCGCGATGTGGGGTTATGGGGTGTAATGCCGCAGGAACTCGCCGCGGCTTTCCCAGAATTCGCCTCCCAAATTCCCCACTGTCGCTTCGACAACTGTCGGCACATGGAAGAGCCGGATTGCGCCGTTGCCGCCGCCGCCGACTCTGGAGAGATCAGTCGTGCACGTCTGGATTCCTATCGCAAGCTGCTCCAGGAAGCCGTTCAGGCGGCCAAGCACTGGGAGTGACCCCGACGCGGAAAATTGATGACCCTTGCGACCTGGAGGTCAATGGAGGCGTGAGGTGCGTACCGTTCAGCGACTCGAGCGCTAAATTGCTTGACGCCCGCATCCGCTGAGCTGAAGCGGTGGCCGGGCAGGGACGATGCTTCCGTCCGGATATCGAAGCTCTGGAAATTCTTGAAAGGTGGGCATGACTGACGGATCTGCTGCGCTTGTCACGCCGTTTAAGGGAGAGCGGTACCGCGACTTAGAGCGGTCTGGCGACTTGATCGCGCCTCCCTATGACGTGATCTCAACGGAGCAGCGAAGAATCTACCGCGAGCGGAGCGAGCACAACATCATTCGTTTGATTCTTCCCGCCGGAAATGGCAACCGGTACGGGCATGCAGCCACGATCCTGGAGTCATGGCGCAGCCAAGGTGTATTGGTTCAAGACCGCGAGCCCGCTGTCTATGTTCTTCGACAGGAGTTCGAGACCCCGAGTGGGGAGACAAAGGTGCGAACGGGTGTCATCGCTGCGGTGGCGGTAGAGTCGTATTCGCAAGGCCGGATTAGACCACACGAGAGAACGCATAGAGGCCCCAAGGAAGACCGCCTGGCTCTCATGCAATCCACCCGGGCGATGTTTGAGGCTCTGCTGCTGATGTGTCGAGATAGAAGTGGCGTACTCCAGGAGTTGCTTCTGTCGGTGGCGGCCGGGGATTCCGACTTTGAGGCGGTACTGGATGGTGTGACGATATCGCTTTGGAGCGTACCGGGGCCAGCGGGGGAAGCAATCGCCAGTGCTGCCGGGGATGACGGCGCCCTCTACATTGCCGATGGCCACCATCGCTACGAAACGGCGCAGATTTACCATGCCGAAAACTCGACGGCGGATCGAACTCTCGGGCTGATCGTGCCTCTGGGCGATCCGGGCCTCACGATTCTTCCTACGCATCGAATTATCCACGGCAGCCCGATAGACCGGTCGGCGGTCGTGGACCTGCTGGGCGAGCGGTTCGAGCCGACTGACCTGGCTTCCGCCGGCGACGTAGAGGTCTATCTGGGGCGAACCGAAGAGCGGCTGAGGTGCGTGGTGTATCTTCCCGGCCCGACGTTTCTTGGCCTCCAGGTTAAGGAAGGCGTTGATCTCTCGTGGTTGCCGTTTGCAGATGAGCCTACGGTGCTGGCGCTCGATGTGGCGAAGATCGACAGTTTAGTTGTCGATCCTCTGCGGTCGGTCGGTGTGTCTCCGTGTAAGATCAGCTACGGCCCCTCGACCAAGGGGGTGATCCAACGTGTCTATTCCGAGGGGGCATCGGCGGCCGTGTTGATGAGGCCAACAGGGGTGGAGCAGGTTCTGGCGGTGGCAGATGCAGGGGCCTTCATGCCCCAGAAATCAACGTACTTTGCGCCGAAGGTCCCGAGCGGTTTGGTGGTCTTGCGGTGGTGATTCCCTGTCCTACCGCAGCCTGGGATGAACCGGGCCCCCGGTTCCGCTGCATCAAGACCCCAGGGCTGGCGGGCGGGGCCAGACCGACATATTCAAGGATTAGTCCAGAGGAGCCATGCGTTCACGCGACAAGATCCTTACGAATCTAGAGAGCATCTACCGCGAAGCGTACGATCGGGCCCAGCAGGCCGAAGATGCCGGGAGGATGATGGATACGGACGCGGCCTATCAGCGAGAGCAACTCCTGCTCGAGGTGCTGATGGATATACGGGATGCGATCCACAGCATCGGTGATGCGCCGAACGAGAAAACCGCGCTCCAGAAACTGCAGGCCTTGAAAAAGCTGACGAAGCTCCGCTGACCGTTTATTCTCTTACGTCATGATGCAAACCCAGACCGGCGCGCGGACGCAGCGTTCTGCCTCTCGGAGACTCACCAAGTCAGATCTTCTTGACCTCTACCGGGTGATGTTGATCTCCCGGGTTCTGGACGACCGGGAGATCATACTGAAGGGTCAGAACAAGACCTTCTTCCAGATGTCAGGCGCTGGACATGAGGCTGTCCTTGCCGCTGCGGCGAAGGTGTTGAAGCCGGCACACGATTGGTTCTACCCCTATTACAGGGACCGAGCGCTGTGTTTGGGATTAGGCATGACCCCCACCGAGATGCTGCTGTCGGCAGTCGCGGCTGCCGACGATCCGAACTCTCACGGCAAGCAAATGCCGTCGCACTGGGGACACAAAGCGCTGAACATAGTTAGCTCGTCGAGTCCGACGGGCACGCAGTTTCTCAACGCGGTTGGATGTGCCGAGGCGTGGCTGCGCTACTCCAGGATCGACGGGATTCCCGACAGCGACGAACTGATTAAGGACGACGAGATCGTCTACGTAAGCTCTGGTGAGGGAGCGACGAGCGAAGGCGAGTTTTGGGAGGCCATGAACACGGCGTGCAATCTCAAGCTCCCGGTGTTGTTCATGATCGAGGACAATGGCTACGCCATCTCTGTGCCCATCGAGGTGCAGACAGCCGGGGGGTCCATATCCAAGCTCGTTTCGCGGTTTCCAGATCTCCGTATCGAAGAGGTAGACGGCTGCGACCCGGTGGCGTCGTACGATGCTGTTTCACGCGCGGTGGGGCATTGCCGCGCGCGGAAAGGACCGGCACTGGTTCATGCGCGGGTGATCCGGCCCTATTCCCATTCGCTTTCTGACGACGAGAGGGCGTACAAGCCAACCGCCGAGCGAGAGGAAGAGGCCGGCCGGGACCCAATCGAGACATTCCCATCTCGACTGATTGCAGAGGGTATTGCAACCGAAGAGGATATCGAGAAGATCAAGGCACATGCGGAGGAGGAAGTGCAACTTGCCACCGACCTGGCGCTGGCGTCACCGCAGCCCGATCCGGAAACATTGCACTTACATGTCTATTCGGAGAGCGTGGATCCCACGAGCGAAGGGTTTGACACTGAGGAAGACCCGCAGTTCAGTGGGACCCCCACCACGATGGTGGATCTGCTGAACAAGTGCATGCGGGACGAAATGATTCGCGATCCGCGGGTGATCGTCTTCGGACAAGACGTGGCCGATGTCTCCCGCCACGAGCATATCGACGACCTGAAGGGAAAAGGCGGTGTCTTCAAGGTGACGTGGGGTTTGCAGCGCGAGTTCGGCGGTGACCGTGTCTACAATTCCCCCCTTGCTGAAGCCAACATCATCGGTCGCGCGGTGGGTCTCGCGACGCGTGGCATCAAGCCAGTCGTCGAAATACAGTTCTTTGATTACATCTGGCCCGCCTATCACCAGTTGCGCAACGAGATGGCCTCCCTACGCTGGCGAAGTAACGGAGATTTCAGTTGCCCCGTTGTTGTTCGGGTCACCTACGGCGGGTATCTTAGGGGTGGAGGGATTTATCATTCCCAGACGGGTGCGGTGGTGTACACCAGCATTCCCGGTCTGCGGGTGGTGTGTCCCGCAACGGCTCTCGACGCCAGCGGATTGCTCCGCACGGCAATACGGTGCGAAGATCCGGTCATCTTCCTCGAGCACAAGCATCTGTACCGCCAGACCTACAACAAGGCGCCCAACCCCGGCCCCAATTTCATGATTCCGTTTGGGAAGGCAAGGGTGGTGTGTGAGGGAACGGATCTTACGGTCATCACCTACGGGGCGGTGGTACAACGCACACTTGTTGCTGCCAAGAAGCTTGCCGACGAAGAGGGTATTAGCACAGAGGTGATCGATCTTCGCTCGTTGAACCCCGTGGATTGGGAGAGCATCGGTACCTCAGTGGCGAAGACCAACAAAGTGATCGTGGCGTACGAAGACTCGCTGTCCTGGGGATATGGAGCGGAAATCGCCGCTCGCATTGCAGACGAGCATTTTTCGTGGCTCGACGCCCCCGTACGGCGTGTCGCCGCGACAGACACATTCGTGGCCTACTCGCCAGACCTGGAGAATGTGATTCTACCCCAGGTGTGGGATTTGGAGGCCGCGATAAGGGAGATTGCGAGGTATTAGGGAGAACAAAGAAATCACGGTCTCGGCGTCGACCTTCCTATTGCCTCTCTAATCTCACCAGCCGCGTCGATGGCGGCGTCTACGTCGATGGCCAGCGCCTTCGCCTGCTGCGTAACCATCGTCAGGTTGTCCAGTACGGCGCTCACGCCGGCTGAACGCAGCCGCAACAGGTCGAAACGCACGTTTTGGATTGCGAGAGCGCATGACTCGAACTGTGCCTCGACTTTGGTGCGGCGCCCTATGAGATCGATGAGCGTTTGTCGCTGACGTCTCATCAAGTCGAGTCGGCGCTCGCGTTCGGGTCCCGGACCTTGCGATTCGAGTTCCTTCAGCCGACCGTCCAGCTTGTCCAAGGCACTCTGGTCCACCTCACCCTCCATCTGCTTGAGAGTGCGTCCCAATTCCACCGCTCGATTCATGAGCGCGTCCACGGTGGGGGCGATGTCAGGTAGGAGCTGCCTTTCGGAGTCGGGGAGCCGCTCAACCATCTGTGTGATGGCCTGCCGGTCAGCCTGGAGCTGGCGCATCTGCCCCGCCAACTTGCCGTAGTCGCCTGTGCTTGCTTCCGGAGCCGTGGATGCTTGCGGCAATCGTTTTTGGGAGCCTCGCTTTTTCTTCGACTTCGGCGCCTCGATCGCGTCTGCGGCCGGCGGCCGATTGATGATGTCCCGCCAACTGTAGCCGGACGTCCATAGCTTGCCGTAGTTCGAGGCCATGCCGATCCCCCAGGGAATGGCGCAAAAGAGGAACCAAGGCTGGTCGATTCCCGTCAACAGGTTCAGCATCATCAGGCTGCCGTTGACCGAAACGTATGATGCGAAGCTGCTGCGAAAATTACGGACGATCTTCGGCTCCGCGGAATCGGTGCCCTTCGCCGGCTGCGTAGGCGCGGGACGCTCCCGCCGCGCTGCCCGATCGCGTGATCTCCGCCGCGCGGGAACGGGCCGGGAATC
>Ga0209980_10001256_pt1 | contig 14030 bp, 11 predicted proteins | sample CR02metaG_FD_183611 | JGI IMG/M metagenome (GOLD analysis project Ga0209980, IMG submission 183611) | Deep subsurface microbial communities from Mariana Trench to uncover new lineages of life (NeLLi) - CR02 metaG (SPAdes) (version 2) | ecosystem: Environmental > Aquatic > Marine > Ocean trench... | reverse complement strand
GGTGAATACGACGCCGACGAGAAACCCCCGATTGAGCGCGAGGGGGCGGACAAGTTCTGGGTCGACGGGGGAGTCACGCTCGACGAGCTGGGTGCCTTGCTGGAGACCGACCTGCAACAGGACGACGTCAGCACGGTGGGTGGACTCGTGTACGCCGAGCTGGGTAGGGTGCCGAATTCCGGTGATGAGTTCCAGTTGGGAGACTTTCGAGTGGTGGTGGAACGGGTGATCCGGCACCGCATCCGTCGCGTCTACTTCGAGCGGCTGGCGCAACCGGAGGCCGAGCCCGCCGATGAAGGGGGTTCGGAGTGATCGGGTGGGTTCTGATCTTGGGCGGGTTGGCCGTGGCAGCACTGGGAACCACGGTCGCCGTGGGAGCCGCGGCGGTGGGACGGCTCGAACTCATGCGATGGATATCGCGGCACCTCCGTGGGGCTGCGGTCGCCAGCACCTTGCTGGCAAGACCGGGACGGATGCTTCGCGCCGCGACCGCTGCTGGGACGGTTGGCGTGCTGACCGCCGCGATGGGACTAGCGGCAGTCCTGCCGAGTACGACGGTGCCGGTCACGGCGCTGCTAGTTCTCTTGGGGGCGGTTCCCATCGTTTCGATTCTCGCGTATGCCGTCCCACGTGCCATCGGACAGCGATGGTGTGAGCCGGTGGTGAGGCGCATGGGACCTTGGATGGAACGATTGGCGGCGCTACTCCGCCCGATCTTGCCCGGATCACAGAGCGCTCGCGGCACCGAGCTGGCCGATATCCTTAGAGCTGGAAACGCCGAAGACCTTCTCGAGCCCGGTGAGGTCACAGTGATTGCGGGAGTGCTCGATTTTACCAGGCGGCCCGTGCGGGACGTGATGACACCACGGCCCGACGTCGTGGCGCTCCCCGAGGGTGCGTCTCTCGAAGAAGTCGGGCAGAAATTCGCCGAGTCGGGGTATTCACGGTTACCAGTCTATCGGGATTCGCTCGATCGCATCACCGGGATGATCTATGCCTTCGACCTGCTCAAGGTGGCACCTGCGAGCGGGCCGCCCGTCCGGCCTGTCACGGTGACTCCTGGATCGAAGCCGTGCGCCGAGGTGCTCCTGGAGCTCCAGCGTGAGCGTTGCCAAATGGCGGTGGTGCTGGACGAATTCGGAGGAACCGATGGAATCGCGACGGTAGGAGATCTCCTCGAGTTGCTCGTCGGCGACATTTTCGAGGAAACCGAGCCCTCTAATACACTCGAGGCGACGGCGAACATCTTGGAGTTGGACGGTGCCGCGCCGAGCAACGAAGTCACCATCCGGTTTGGCGTATCTCTCCCGGGCGACTCGGAAACGATCGGTGGGTTCCTGGCCCGTGCCGCGGGGAGGATTCCACATTGCGGCGATCGTTTTACCTTGAACGGACTCGAATTCGATGTCATCGCAGCCTCGCCGACCCGAATCGAACGAGTCGTGGTGAGGCGCGGGCCCGTCAAGACCGTTTCGCTGAAACGCCGTTTGACGGATTAATCGCCGTCGGTCACTGAAGGACCCGCACTCCACAAACGCCTACCATCCTCAAACCGAACGCCGGCGAATGTCTAAACCCATTCAGGTAGTAGAAGAACTCAAGCGCCTAGCGAAGGCGGGAGACGTGCAGGCGTTCCGCGCGAAGGCCGAGCAGGTTCACGCGTCCGATTTGTCGGACGCATTTGCTGCGCTGGATGACGAACTCCGGGTGCGACTGATCCGACAGCTGCCGCCGGAGTTGGTCTCTGGGGCCTTGGCCGAAATGGAGCCTGAGGAGCGGCCTTCCGAGTTGCTCGAGGCGCTTCCCGATGAGCATGCCGCCGACATCGTCGAAGAGTTGGCGGTGGACGACGCGGCAGACGTCATTGCCGAACTCCCAGCCGATCGCGCCGACACGATCCTCAAGCTGGTGGACGATCGGCAGGAGATCGAAGACCTCCTGAAATACGCCGAGGACTCGGCCGGCGGCATCATGACCTCCGAGATCGTTTCGGTCGATCAGGGCGCCACAGCCGCCGAGGCGATAGAAGAGATACGACGACAGAGCGAGCAAGTGGAAGACTTCTATCAGGTCTACTGTGTAGATGCCGATCAGAGGCTGGTAGGTGTTCTCCCCCTTCGTCGTCTCGTTTGCACTGCGCCCGACACACCCGTCGCAGGGATCATGGAGGCTACACCCGCGGTGGCTAGCTCGGACCTCGACCAAGAGGACGTAGCGCGGTTGATGTCGCGATACAACGTCGCCGCCGTTCCCGTGGTAGACGAGCTCGGGCGGTTACTCGGAAGCGTCACCTTTGACGACGTGATCGACGTGGTTGAAGCGGAACAGACGGAGGATCTGCTGAAATTCGGCGGCGGGTCCGGCGATGAACAGCTGGGCGGCGGCTGGTTCAGCGCGGTTCGCAAGAGACTTCCGTGGCTGTCCGTCAACCTGGTTACGGCGCTCCTCGCAGCCCTCATCATCAGGTACTTCCAAGACACCATCGAAGCTATTTTGGTGCTGGCAGCCCTCGGCCCCGTGATCGCCGGTATGGGTGGCAACGCCGGAACCCAGGCGCTTGCCGTTACCGTGCGCAGGCTTGCGCTCGGGCTGGTTTCCCGGGAACAGGCGGCCCGGGTGATAGGCAAGGAGATCCTGGTGGGAGTGATCAACGGGCTCGTGATGGGAATAGTCATGGGGGCCATGACAGCTTCCGTCCTGGGAACCGGATGGACGCTCGGTGTGGTCGTCATGTTGGCTATGTGGGGCAACATCATGGTTGCGGGTATGGCGGGAGCGGCCATCCCGCTGCTGTTGGACCGCTTGGGAGCCGATCCGGCCGTGGCCAGTTCGGTTTTCGTGACCACCTTTACGGACATTGTTGGCTATTTTCTCTTCCTTGGTCTTGCCTCAGCTTTCCTCCTCTAAACCCTCCACGCATTGACGCCGGCCGGTGCCGGCACCGGTTTCCGCCCCAGCTGTGCAAAGGCCCTGCTCTGAGACGTCATCCGGGTGAACCCGCGGAGGGGTGGGACTCTCCATCGTCCTTCCCGCCCGCTCAACAAAGGAGCAATCAACGTGTTACGCATCATACTCTGGACAGCACTCGTCCTCTGGCCAATGTCAGCCTGGGCCCAGGCACCCGCCCGGCCGATGCAATCGACAGCAGCTGATCGGCGGGAGATCGCGATCACTGTCTACAACCAGAATTTCGGCCTCGTCCGGGAGGTGCGCGATCTTGTCCTGGGCAACGGGCGAGTGGCCTTGGAATTCGGTGACGTGGCGTCGCAGATCCAGCCGGAAACGGTTCATATCAGAAGCCTGGGGGGAACCAACGGCCTGAGTATCCTGGAGCAGAACTACCGCTACGATCTGCTCAACCCACAGAAGCTCCTCGAGAAGTACTTGGGCCGAACCATCAAGGTCTACCGGTACAACTCGGTCACGGGTCGAGAAGAAGAATACGAGGCGGAAGTGCTGTCGGTGAACCAGGGAACCATTCTCAGGATCGGGAATGAGATCACGTACAACTTCCCGGGCCGCTTCGCGTTTCCTGAGATTCCCGACAACCTCATCGCCAAGCCGACATTGGTGTGGCTGCTGGACAGTCGCGAAGCGCGGCAACAGGTGGAGGTCTCCTACCTGACGCGCGGTCTCAACTGGAAATCCGACTACGTGATGGTTCTCAACGAAGACGATACCCTGGCGGATCTGACCGGATGGGTCACACTCACGAACCAAAGCGGTACGTCATTCGAGAATGTTCGTCTGAAGCTGGTGGCAGGCGATGTGCAGCGAGTTACCCCCCAAGTTCGCCGGCGCATGGAAATGGATGCAGTGATGGCACTGGCAGAGCAGCAGTTTCAAGAGGAAAGCTTCTTCGAGTACCACCTTTACACGTTACAGCGTGCCACGACCCTCAGGCAAAACGAGCAAAAGCAGGTCACTCTGCTCGAGGGTTCGGACATCGGCGTCGACAAGCGCTTGATCTTCTACGGCGCGGCACAGTACTATCGCGGATCGTACGGGCAGGTGGCATCCAATCAGAAAGTCGGTGTCTACCTCGACTTCCAGAACACTGCGGCGAACAATCTGGGTGTTCCGCTTCCTCGGGGGATCGTGCGCGTGTACAAGGCCGATCCGAGCGGTTCTCAGCAGTTCATAGGCGAGGATCGAATCGACCATACGCCGCGTGGTGAGCGGGTGCGCATCAAGATGGGAGAGGCTTTCGATGTAGTGGGAGACCGCCGCCAAATGGATTACGACATCATCAGCAGCTGCGTCTCGGAGAGCGCGTGGGAGATAACCCTGCGCAACCACAAGGACGAAGCTGTGGAGGTCGAGGTCGTCGAGCCGGTGGGTGGTGACTGGGATATCATCTCCTCGAGCCATCGAGCCGAGAAGCTGGACGCCCACACATTTAGATACATTGTGACGGTTGGGGCGCGCGACGAGGCCAAGATCGAATACCGCGTTCGAGTGAGATGGTGTTGACGCATCTGTATTGGCTTCACGGGAGCGAACTGCATGCTTGATCCACGATCCGAGAGATCCAACGCCCCCGGCGAGAGGTCTGGGAGATCGCCGGGGTAATGGATGGAGCAATGGGCAGCGATCCGGGCATCGACAAGCTGATCGTTGAATTCCGCGACCGCAGCGTCCGTGCTCTCGCGAGGACGATTTCCATCGTGGAGGACGGACGCCCCGGCTTCGAGGGGATCCTGTCGCTACTCCATCGAGATTTGGGGTCCGCCCACCGTATCGGGATCACAGGGGCGCCCGGAGTAGGCAAATCGACGCTTGTCGAGCGACTCGTGCAACGTTATCGAAAGCTCGACAAGACCGTCGCTGTAGTTGCTGTGGATCCCACGAGCCCTTTCACTGGTGGTGCGTTCCTGGGCGACCGAATTCGCATGGGGTCGGTTGCACTCGATTCAGGGGTGTACATACGATCCATGGCCACTCGCGGGGCGTCGGGCGGATTGGCCATCACTACATGTGAGGTCTGTGATGTGCTGGACGCCTTTGGATTCGAGCGAATCTTGGTAGAGACGGTCGGCGCGGGACAGTCGGAGCTGGCCATCGCGGGCACTGCAGACACGGCCGTCCTCGTGCTCGTGCCCGAGTCCGGGGACGGCATCCAGGTGCTCAAGGCCGGAGTCATGGAAATCGCCGATCTCTACGTGGTGAACAAGTCCGACCGTCCGGCGGCAGAGCAAATGGTGACTGAATTGCAGGGCATCCTGTCGATCCGGGCCGAGGTTCCGACATCGAGCGGAATCTCCCATCCTCCGCAGTGGAACCCGCCGGTGCTGCGAACCGTTGCAACTGAGGACGAAGGCACAGAGGAATTGGTGACCGCCTTGGAAGAGCACGTAGAGGCCATGCGAACAACAGGTGTGCTGGGTCGGCGCCGGAAAGAGCGTCTCATCAGACACACTCGTGACGTGGTGGATAGGTCTCTCAGGCAGCGTGTATGGAAAGCCTCAGACGGACAGCAACGGATTGCGGAAAACGTCGATCGGGTCGTTTCGGGTGCTATGAGTCCGTATCAGCTGGCGGAATTGATCATCGAAGCGGGACTACCACGAGTCGGCGACTGAGCTTTTGGGGCACGGTTCTGGTGCCAACTTGTCTGGCCTCTCAGGCGGTACTAGCTTCCCCCACGATGGACCACGCCGCGAAAGCGAGTCTCGTTGACTCGCATAAGCACTCCCGCTCCCGCCCCATTCGTGTTCTCGTCGCCAAGCCAGGGCTCGACGGACACGACCGGGGCGCCAAGGTCGTGGCTACAGCACTTCGTGACGCCGGCATGGAGGTGATCTACACCGGACTGCATCAAACGCCGGAGATGATCGCGGATGCTGCCGTCCAGGAAGATGTTGACGTGGTTGGGCTGTCCATCCTGTCGGGTGCCCACCTGACCCTGGTTCCCCGTGTCCGTGAGCTTCTCGAGGAGAAAGGGCGAGGAGACACATTGCTAGTGGTAGGCGGCATCATACCGCAGGCAGACTGCCAACATCTCGAGGAACAAGGTGTGGCCAAACTGTTCGGACCGGGAACGCCCACCGGCGAGATCGTGAGCTTTATTTCCGCGTGGTCGGAGAATCGTTCCAAGTGACCGGCTCTCCATCCACGTCGAAGCAGAACCGGCTTCGGGAACTCACTGACGAATATCTCGAGCTGGCCATCCGGCTGCGTCAAGGCGGTGGCGCGGCCAAAATAAAAAAGCAACATGGCCAGGGAAAGCTTACGGCCCGCGAGCGCGTCGCGCGATTATGCGATCCGGACAGTCCGTCGCTCGAGATCGGGTTACTCGTGGCGTACGACAAATACGATGGAGCCGCGCCTGCCGCAGGTGTCGTGACCGTGCTCGGAGTCGTTAACGATCGTCCCGTCGTGATTGTGGCCAACGATGCGACCGTGAAGGCAGGATCGTGGTGGCCGGAGACGATCAAGAAGATTTTGCGTGCCCAGGAAATCGCTATGCGCCAACGCATACCGATCATTTACCTGGTCGATTCCGCCGGAGTCAACCTTCCGTATCAGGAGGGGGTCTTCCCCGGACAGTACGGCGCGGCGCGGATTTTCTACTATAACTCAATCATGAGACGGTACCTGCGCGTTCCCCAAATCAGCGCCGTCATGGGTCCGTGCATCGCGGGTGGAGCGTACCTCCCGGCATTGTCCGACGTGATCTTCATGGTGGAGGGAACGGCTTTCATGGGGCTGGGTGGACCGAACCTGGTCAAGGGTGCGACGGGGCAGGACGTCGACGGCGAAGAATTAGGGGGGGCACGCACCCACACGGCCAAGAGTGCCGTGGCGCACTACTGCGTCGAGAACGATGACGCGTGTATCACCGAAATTAGGAAATACCTCGGCCGGCTCCCCGAACCGGCGTGCGGCTCGCAGGGTAGGATGGCAGGCAATTATCGGAGTGGCAGGCCCGCTACTGACTTATATGACATTCTGCCCGGTAATCACCGCATGGCGTATGACATGCTGGAAGTCTTGGCCTGCTTTCTAGATGACGGTCGGCTCGACCAATTCCAACCTGAGATAGCGGGCGAGATACTGTGCGGGCACGGCGCAATTGACGGATATCAGGTCGCCGTGATCGCGAATAAGCGTGGCATCGTCACGGATACGAGGGAAGGACCGGCGCGATTTGGCGGGATAATCTATACGGAAAGCGCTGAAAAGGTTGCTTACTTCATCGAGACCGCCAGCCGACAGGGCCTCCCGATCCTGTTTGTGCAGGACGTCAGCGGGTTCATGGTCGGGCCGGAGGCGGAACACTCGGGAATCATTCGATCGGGTGCTCGGTTTGTCGAGGCGATGGCAACTGCAGTCGTGCCGAAAATCGTGCTCACGATAAACCATGCGTCGGGGGCGGGGTACTACGCTATGGCCGGCCAGGGGTTCGATCCGGATTTCATCCTTTCCTGGCCGACTGGCCGCATGGGAGTCATGGAGGGCGAATCCGCAACATCGGCCGTATTTGGTGACAAAGTGAATGATCCCGAATTCATGGATGCAGTGCGAGAGATGCGAGATGATTACGAACATCAGCTCGATGCCAAGTACGCAGGAGCTAGGGGGTACGTGGACGCGCTCGTGGCTCCCGAAGAGACACGAGAAGCGCTGGCGCTGACGCTGCGAACCGCGATGCAGTACGACGGTCCCCACCTTGGAGCGTTTGTACTTCCACCTTTGGACATCAACCAGCGGTGAAGAAAATCAATGCAATTTAAGGAATATGGCGCCTGGGCCTTGCTGGTAGTGTTGACCGCCGGGGCATGCGCCCGACCCGGAGCGGAGTCTCAGCAACCCGCACCTACCGATGCCGCCGAGCCGGAAGAAGACACGACCGAAGAGCCGGCCCCGCGGCGGCGGTCGGAACCCTCGGTCGAGCCGCACATTGCGAATCTGATCGGTCTCATGCCCCTGTCGAGCACGGGAGCCGACGAATTCCTTCGGGAACATCCTGCGTTTGACGGTCGAGGAGTGCTCATTGGAATCCTCGACAGCGGCCTGGATCTCGGTCTGCCGGGTTTGGATGAGACGACGACGGGCGAGCCCAAAGTGCTGGACGTTCGCGACTTCTCGCGCGAAGGCCGAATAGAACTCGAACTCATCACAGTCACCGGAGACACACTCTCCTTTGGTGGTCAGACGCTGAGCGGCTTCCGGCAAGTGGCTGGTTTGGCCAGCCCGCCGTATTACGCCGGCATCTTCCGGGAGCTGCCGCTGGGGACGGTTCCTGCCGCCGATCTCAACGGCAACAACAACAACACCGATGAGTTCGTCATGCTCGTGGTTCGAACCGTGAGCGGCTGGGCATTGATTACCGACGTGGACAACGACGGCAGGCTGGATGACGAAGCACCCATACACGATTACAGTGTCGCCTCCGAGCGGTTCAGTTATGGACTCAAGGACGAGGAGCGGGACAAGGGTCTGATGACTATCGCGGTGAACTTCAGCGAGGTCGACGGCCGTCCCGTGCTGGATCTGTTCTTCGACAACTCCGCACATGGAAGTCACGTCGCAGGCATCGCGGCCGGTCACAACATGTTCGGCAGGAAGGGATTCAACGGTGTGGCGCCTGGTGCGCAGATCCTCGCGATCAAGATCAGTAACAACGCTCGCGGTGGACTCTCGGTCACAGGGAGCATGCTCCGGGCCATGAACTATGCCGCCGATTACGCGCAGCAACGCGGCATGCCGCTCATCTTGAATATGAGTTTCGGGGTTGGAAATGAATCTGAAGGCGAGGCGGCAATCGATTCACTGGTCACCGAGTTCGCGCTGAAGCACCCCGACGTGCTGTTTGTCATCAGTGCAGGGAACGAGGGCCCGGGCATATCCACTATTGGGTTCCCCGGATCGGCCGAGCACATCTTGTCCGTCTGTGCGCTATACCCTGGTGTGTTCTCAGGCTCCCGTCCAGCGGGCCTGGCGATCGATGCTGACGTGATCGCCGATTTCAGCGCCCGGGGCGGCGAAACGGCCAAACCCGACGTCTGCGCACCCGGCGTCGCGTTTTCTAATGTTCCACGGTGGAATCTTGGAGGGGAAATCTCTGCCGGCACCAGCATGGCTGCTCCGCAAATTGCCGGCGCCGCGGCGCTCTTGCAGTCGGCGCGGCTGCAGGCCAACCGTGCTGCCCGCGCCACGGATTTGCGACAGGCCCTCATTGCGTCAGCCCGACGCTACCGCCATGCCACCTTCCTGGACATGGGAGCTGGCGTTCCCAACGTCAACGCCGCCCACGAATGGCTCGTCGCGGGTCATCAGGCCGGCGTGTATTCCATCCGCGCCCAGCCGGACGGCGGGAATACGTCCCTTCTGGAGGGCGCCTATCGTCGCAACGGATTGGCGTCGCCCGCCGACACCCTTCAGCGATTCGTCATTCGATCGGTGGCCGGGCAACCGGCGGCGCGCTTCCTGCTCCGTTCGGACCAGAGATGGCTTCGTGCGCCGGAGGTGCTGGAACTGAGCGGTGGCCCGGCAATCGTGGAGGTCACTTACAACACGCGCCGGCTCCGCACTCCCGGCCTTTACGTCGGTACCGTGTATGCCACGCCGGCAAGCGACACACTGGCCGGACCGGCATTCCGGCTCATCAATACGATTGTCGTTCCCCGGCCGTTGAATCAGCCGTTCGTGGAAGGCAGAGACCTGGGACCCGGACGGTTTCAACGCTACTTCTTTGCGGTGCCGGAAGACGCAGGCGGTCTCACCGTCGAGATGGAGGTACGCTACCGGACGCAGCGCGGTTCGCTCTTTCTGTTCGAGCCGAACGGCCAGCCGTTTCGCGGCGGCGGCAGCGAGGAGGCCGGTAGGGAATCCCGTGTCGTCCGGATCGAAGTCCGCGGAGAAGACCTCATCCCGGGTGTTTATGAGGCTGTGGTTGTGGCCCCGGATAACTCCGCTCTGTCGTACGACATCCGTGCAGCGCTTCCGCGGTACACGGTGGACCAGATCGGCACTGGGCCAAGTGCGGTGATTCGCAAACGCGCCAATGTCCCCGAACTGATTCAAGACGCCGCCGTCTTCCAACGTTCGAACGACAGCAGCGCCAACACCGATGATGTTCGCGTGACGGCGACTGACATCGGCGCGGTTACCACCATCACCGTGTCGGGTACAGGAGACACCCCGAAGCTCCTCCCGGTAGCGGTACCGGAGTGGACCCGGGAGATGATCGTCGACGTGCGCCTTCCCGACGGTGCATGGAACCAGTTGACCGATTTTGGCTTGACGCTGTTCGATTCCGCCGGGGCGCAAATCGACATTGGACCACTGAGTTTCGGGTTCGGGCGGCACGAGTTCGAGCTGGCGCGCCGCTACCGCGGTAAGACGCTCCAACTCGAGTTCTTCCCGGGGTACGCGCATCTTCAACCACCACCATCTTGGCAAGCGGAAGTCACCATCTATCTGATCGCGAGGACGCCCGCGAAGCTGGACGCCGCCGGTGGGGACACCACGGCGATCATACTGGACCCGGGCGAATCCACCGGACTGCAGTTCTTACCGCCTGAGACACGCGCAATGCCCGATGGGTTTGTTCCCCTCATCGAGGTCGTGGCATTGCCTGCCGGCGGGGCGCCGATGAGACGCTGGGGCAGGCTTAACTGAAATGAGCGGGGAGCCGCGCTTCCCGCTTCTCGCTCACTCACATCCAGCGCAGGGACGTTGGGGCCAACTTCTATTGCGTCATCAAATGGGATCTCAAAGTTGAAGGACACCATCCGCATCGCTTCGGGGCAGGGCTTCTGGGGCGATTGGCTCGAAGCGCCGGTTCGACAGGTGGAAGCTGGGCCGATCGACTATCTCATGATGGACTATCTCGCCGAAGTGACGATGTCCATCATGCAGAAACAGCGTTCGCGCAACCCGGAGCTCGGCTACGCCAAGGATTTCGTTCCTCTGATGCGGCGATTACTTCCCACGCTGGTTCGCAAAGGGATACGCGTGAGCGCAAACGCCGGAGGTGTGAATCCCATAGCGTGCGCCACCGCGGTGCTGAACGAAGCCCGCGACGCCGGGCTCGCAGGCAAGGTGGCGATCGGCGTCGTAACGGGAGACGACCTCATGCCCCGGCTCGAGCAGTTGCTGGCGGCCGGGCATGAGCTGAAGAACATGGATACGGGCGAGCCGTTGGAAGCGGTGCTCGATTCAGTGCAGAGCGCAAACGCCTACCTCGGCGCGTGGCCACTTGTTGAAGGCCTTCGCAGGGGTGCCAACATTCTCATCACAGGTCGGGTAACCGATACGGGACTGACCTTGGCACCGATGATCCACGAATTCGGATGGGCGCCGGACGCGTGGGATCTCTTGGCTGCCGGTACGGTGGCCGGCCACATCATCGAGTGCGGCGCCCAGTGCAGCGGAGGCAACTGCATGTACGGGTGGGAGCGGATCCCCAGCATGCACGACCCCGGATATCCGATTGTCGAGGCGCGTCCGGATGGTGGTTTCGTGGTCACGAAACACGATGGGACCGGAGGACGGGTGTCCGTGCAGAGCGTCACGGAACAGCTATTGTACGAAATGGGCGACCCAACGGATTATATAACGCCGGACTGCATCGCAGATTTCACGACCGTTTCCTTGAAGAAAAACGGCAAGGATCGGGTTGAGATTTCCGGGGTACGCGGCCGGCCGGCAACGGATTTGCTCAAGGTGTCGATCTCCTATTCGTATGGCTACAAGGCGATCGGGACCTTGGTGTATGCATGGCCCGAGGCGGTCAAGAAAGCGCGGGCGGCCGACAAGATCATCCGCGCACGCCTCGATCGTTTGGGCTTGAATTTCGACGAGACGGTCACCGAAATCATCGGAGTGGACGCAACCCACGGTCGGCTCGCCGGCAAGCCGGATCCCGACATAGCCGAGGTGCAGCTCCGCATCGGTGTGCGAGGGCTCGAGCGGACGGCCGTGGAACGCTTCTCCCGAGAAATCGCCCCTCTCATCCTCAACGGCCCGCCCGGCGTCACCGGCTTTGCCGGCGGTCGACCGAAGGTGGAGGAAATCGTGGCGTATTGGCCTGCGTTGATCCCGAAATCCGAAGTCTGCCCGAAGGTCGAGATTCTCGAGGCGTAGGCTTCTATCCTTTGCAAGAGGCACCACCAGTCATCGAAGCGATGCCGAAAAAGAAATCACGCAGGGCGAAGAAGCGCATGGCAACCAAGAAGGTACGGCTGCTCGAGCTGGCGCACGCCCGCAGTGGGGACAAGGGAGACACAGCTAACGTGGGGCTCATTGCGTTGAAGGCCGAGTACTACCCGCTCCTGGAGCAACAAGTCACGGCAGCCAGGGTGGCCAGGCACTTTCGCGGTGTGATAAAGGGTGGTGTGGAACGTTTCGAACTACCCAACCTCGGGGCCTTGAATTTCCTGCTGCATGGCGCGTTGGGTGGTGGTGGTACTCTATCTCTGAAGACAGACGCCCAGGGCAAAGTGTTTTCGACGGCTCTTTTGAGAATGGAAATCGAGGTGCCACGGAGTTTACGTGTCTGACAGGCTTGTCCGTCACCTGGGCGAGAACGGCGTACTCACGCTACGGCTGAACCGGCCGGACAAGCGCAACGCCATCGACACGCTCATGATCGACGCGTTGCTGACCGAACTCGAAACCGCAGATCTGGATTCGACCGTTAACGTGGTGGTGGTTCGTGGGGCGGGGAAGGACTTCTGCGCAGGAGCCGATCTGGTCGAGTTGCTCGCGTCGGCCGACCGGACGCTGGAGGAGAACGCCGCGGATGCGGCCCGGCTCGGCGATGTGTTTATCCACCTGCGGGATCTTCCCAAGCCGGTCGTTGCCGTGGTGCAGGGTAGGGCGCTGGCTGGCGGATGCGGATTGGCCACCGCCTGCGACATCGTCCTGGCCCACGAAGACGCCGTGTTTGGATATCCCGAGGTCCAGCGTGGCTTCGTGCCCGCCATGGTCATGGCCATGCTTACGCGTGCGGTCGGGGAAAAGGTCGCGTTCGACCTGGTCGCTACCGGACGCATGCTCCCGGCCTCCGAGGCGATGGCCATAGGGTTGATATCACGTGTGATGTCGTCGGCGAACTTCGAAGCGGACGTGGCTAGCGTTGTCGAGCAGCTGGCCTGTGCAGGTTCGACGACCCTCTCCCTCATCAAGAAGCAGTTGTACGAATTGGACGGCCGGTCGTTTCCCGAAGCCATCAAGCTCGGCTCCGAGGTGAATGCCATAGCCCGCAGCACGCCGAGTTTCAAAGAAGCCGTCGCACGGTTCTTGAACAAAGAGTGAACCGATGACACTCATTTCCTGTCCAGAGTGCGATCGCCGGGTGTCGGATATGGCGTCGGCGTGTCCCGGTTGTGGCTTTCCTGTTGTGGCAGGCATCAGACACGCGGTGGACCAAATCACGGAAGATGAGAAAACGAAATCGGCACGGCAGCAACACGCGGCCGCAAAACTGCAGAGTTGGGGCGACCGGTACAAGAATTCCCGTCAGGGGAATCCTTTCACCTCACAAGCGAACACATTTCTCGATCGACATTGGAAGGGGTTTCTGTTCGTCATCGTGACGATCATCTTGATCTTTCAGTTGACCTGGGTGCTGTCGATGTGGCGGTGAGAGGTGGGGATGTATCCGGACGCGTCAGCTTCGATCTGAGGTCTTAACGGCCTGCGAAAGGTAGGCGCACAGCCACACCGGCGTGTATCAACAAGTTGGCGAGAGACTGGGTTTGTCCCTTTTCAAACGGGAGGGTGACGTCGGCCACCAGGCTCACGGGCCCCGACAGCTCAACGTCGGTGCCGAACGATAGGCCGGCAAAGAAGTTTGTCGCGTCGGAGACGGGGAACGACACTCCGGGGTTTCCCTCGAAAGAGTAGTGTGTCAGACCTATGTCGAACCCTCCCCGAAAGCTGATAGGTGTGCCCGGTATAGGTGGTGTCTGTCCGCCCATCACAACGGATGCGCGAAAACGGCTGGCGACGCCAACCTTGTTACCTACCACATTATTTTGCAGATCGATACTCGGCGCAAATACGACCGTAATGCCGCT
>Ga0209980_10001255_pt1 | contig 14031 bp, 9 predicted proteins | sample CR02metaG_FD_183611 | JGI IMG/M metagenome (GOLD analysis project Ga0209980, IMG submission 183611) | Deep subsurface microbial communities from Mariana Trench to uncover new lineages of life (NeLLi) - CR02 metaG (SPAdes) (version 2) | ecosystem: Environmental > Aquatic > Marine > Ocean trench >... | reverse complement strand
CGAAGCCACCAAGCGCGGTGAGATAGAAAGTAGGCCTAAAGCCTATTTCGGTGATTTCATCGGGAACGTGTATGCACTGGACGCCAGCTCTGGAATGCTGGTATGGAAATCCAATCTGGAAGACCATCACAACGTCACCATCACAGGGTCGCCAAAGTTACATAAGGATCGTCTCTACGTGCCAATGTCTTCCAGCGAATGGGCATCTGCGGCGGATCCAGCCTACGAATGCTGCACCTTCCGCGGGGGTATTGCCGCTTTTGATGTCGCTGATGGCCGATTGGTTTGGAAAAGCCATACGATCCCCGAGCAGCCAAAGCTCACCGGTAAAAAGAACATTCAGGGTACAACTTTGTGGGCGCCGGCGGGTGCGCCGGTGTGGGGCAGCCCGACTATAGATGAAAAACGCAATGTTGTTTACGCAGGCACGGGTGAGGCCTATACCTCGCCGGCAGCTGCCACCAGTGATTCAGTAATCGCTTTTGATCTGGCAACCGGCAACATCGAATGGGTGTACCAGGCCACCCAAGGTGATGCCTGGAATATGTCTTGCTTCATTGGCCAGGCCGCCAATTGTCCGGAAGAGAACGGACCGGATTTCGATATTGGCGCCCCACCGGTGTTACTCACGCTTTCCAACGGGCGGGACATTCTCCTGGTAGGACAAAAGTCCGGATTCGTTTTTGCCTTGGATCCCGATCGGGAAGGGGCTTTGATCTGGAAAAAACGAATAGGACTGGGCGGTTTTGCAGGCGGGGTCCACTGGGGCATGGCTGCGGATGGCGATATCCTGTTTGCGCCAAATGCGGATACAAATTTTATCAATAAATGGCAGGGGGAAAGGACACCGGGACTGTATGCTTTGAATGCAGAGAATGGTGATCAAATCTGGTTTACACCGGCGCCGGACGTGTGTGCTGAAGCAGACAAGCCTGCTTGTGATCCGGGTTTGTCAGCCGCGATAACGGCTATTCCTGGGGTTGTTTTTGCCGGTGCATTTGATGGGCATTTACGGGCCTATGACAGTCTGACCGGCGCCATCATCTGGGATTTCAACACGGCCCGCGAGTTCAAAACACTATCGGGGGAAATTGCCTCGGGCGGATCGATCGAGTCTGACGGACCGGTGATTGGCAACGGTCATGTGCTGGTCAACTCCGGTTATCTGTTTGGCGGTCGCATGGCGGGCAACGTGTTACTCGCCTTTTCCGTGGACGGCAACTGATCAAACGCTTGGCTCTGAACATGGTGATATTCTGCTCAGTCAGATGCACCACCCTGGCCTGGAAGGCTATAGGCGACAACCGCATCACTGGCCGGACTTCCGAACCACAAGTGATGGCCGCTGACCATTACCACATATTGTTTCCCGTCAGCCGAGTACGTCATAGGAGTGGTTTGCGTACCGCCGGGTAATTGGTCTTTCCACAACTCCTCGCCCGTATCGATATCAAAAGCGCGCAAATAGTCATCCATGGTAGCCCCAATGAAGACCAGGCCCCCGGCAGTGACAATGGGGCCGCCGATATTCGGCGTACCCAGATTCCATTCGATGGGCAAGGGCAGCATCTTTTCAATAGAGCCCAGTGGCACCCGCCATTTAATGCTGCCCTTTTCCATATCCACCGCGACCAACTCGCCCCACGGAGGCTTCACGCAGGGTGCACCCAAAGGAGACAACAACCATTCCCTGCGCACGCCATAAGGTGTTCCCAAAGCTGCGGCGACATCTTTTCCCTCTTCCAGGGTGATGCCGACGATGCCCTCGATCTCCTCTCTGGGAACGAGTATTACAATCTGGGGGACGTTGGTTATATTAACGATCATCCACTTCCGGGCGGGATCGTAAGCCGGTCCACCCCAGTTCATGCCACCGGCCGTGCCGGGGGAAATAATGGAACCCGGTGCGGTGGTCGGGGGGGTGAATATGCCCTCAGAGCGCAGGCCCTCAATCTTCCTGCGGCAGGCCTTGCGATCAAAATAAGTGAAACCCCACGCATCTTCCGGCGTCACTTTAATGGGCACGAGAGGCGGTGGTGAAATGGGAAATGGTTGGGTCGGTGAAAGCCACTCTCCCGCCAAAGCATCTTGCGGGACTGGGCGTTCCTCTACACCAAAGATGGGCTCACCTGTTTCCCGGTGCAGAACGAATGAAAAACCCTGTTTTGTATTTTGCACCACCGCCGGGACTTTCTCACCATTGTGTGTAATATCGATCAACATCGGTGGTGAAGGCGTATCGTAATCCCAGATGTCGTGATGAATATGTTGAAAATGCCAGACGACCTTGCCACTCGACGCACTCAAGGCGACGATTGATCCCGAATAAAGATTGTCGCCCTTGCGTTCACCACCCCAAAAATCGGGTGATGCCGAAGCGACAGGCAGAAAAATGAGGTCTCGCTCAGGGTCCGCAACCATGGTCGACCAAACGTTGGCCGCACCCGTAGTCAAGGCACTGCCGCCAAGCCAACTCGCATGGGCAGGATCGCTGGCATCACGGGGGATCGGATCAAAACTCCAAAGTTCTTTTCCGGTCAGTGCATCAAAGGCAAACACCGTTCCCAAAGGGGCATCGGTTCGCAGGTTGTCCATCACGAAGGAGCCGACCACGACGGCCCCGTTTACGACCACCGGTGCTGAAACGAGCTTGCGTTCCCCCGCAAACTGTTGAGGTCGTTGCTGTGTAACGGCCACTTCGCCATTGGAACCAAAGTCTTTGCAGCGTTTTCCCGTTTTTGCGTCAACCGCAAACAAGCGCACATCGTTGGTGCCCATGAAGACTCTGTGTTTGCAATCAGAGTCCTTCATCGCATCTGGGTTTTCCCAGCCAGTCACACCACGACAGTTGTATTGAAACGGTAACTTATGGCTCAGATCAATCTCGGGGTCGAACACCCAACGCTGTTTACCCGTAGCAGGATCCAGTGCGATGAGGCGGTTAAAGGGTGTACAGACCATCAGTGATCCCGCCACCAGGGTCGGCGTGTTTTGGGTCGAGCTATTGCTAATGAGATCCGATCCGCGTCGTTCCATTTCGCCGGTGTGATAAATCCAGGCGACCTCCAGGTCTGTCACGTTCTTGTTTGTAATCTGGTCCAGAGAAGAATATCTGATGCCATCCTGAGTGCCCCCGTAGTACGCCCATCCGCCGTAGGGGTCAGTGCTTTGAGCGCCATGAGCCGTTCCCAACAAGAAACAAAAGCCTATGGCGATGGTTGTCCGCTTATTCATCGAGACCCCGGCTGCAGCAGAGTCCGAAATCAGCCCATTGCTGCTCTTGGCGAATCAAAATCAAGCACGGTATTCACTGCTGTTTCAATTTGCGTGGTAGACGGAATATAGGCTTGTTCCAGCGAGGGCGTTGCTGGTACGGGTGTGTGTGGTGCGGTAACCTTCACCACGGGCGCTTTAAGGTAATCGTAGGCTTCACATACGGCCAGGCTGGCTATTTCGGTGGCCATACTACAGTATGGATTTGACTCGTCTACCACGACCAGGCGGCCGGTCTTTTCCACGCTGTCAAGAATGCTGTCCTCGTCCAGAGGCGAAGTTGTTCTGGGATCAATCACTTCCACAGAAATTCCTTCCTGTGCCATCTTGTCGGCAACCTGGTTCGCCAAATGCACCATCCGTGAAAATGCCACGATGGTTACCTGATCTCCCTTGCGGGTGAAATTAGCCTGGCCGAAGGGAATCAGGTAAGGCTCATCGGGAACCTCACATGCATCCGCGTACATCATCTTGTGTTCAAACACGATGACGGGATCATCATCTCTGATGGCCTGCGCCAATAGCCCCTTTGCATCGTATGCATTCGATGGCAGCACACATTTGAGACCGGGGATAGCGGTAAACATCGGGTACAGCGTCTGGGAGTGCTGCGGCCCGGCCCCAAAACCTGCGCCAATGGTTGTGCGGATCGTGACGGGTGTCTTTGCCATGCCACCAAACATATAGCGGAACTTTGCTATCTGGTTTAGGATCTGGTCGAAACATACCCCGACAAAGTCCACGAACATAAGCTCTACAACCGGTCGTAATCCCGTGAGTGCCGCACCGCCTGCCGCACCGATGATTGCGGATTCAGTAATGGGCGTGTCGATGACGCGTTCCCGCCCAAATTCCTGAACCAGTCCGGAATGAACACCGAATGCGCCTCCACCGGCCTCCTCTGCACCTGAAGTTCCACCACGGCCACCGACCACATCTTCACCGATGATGATGACGCATGGGTCACGTTGCATTTCCTGCCTGAGTGTCTCGTTAATCGCTTCACGCATGGTTTTGTTGGACATAAGGAAATAACCTCAATAGTTGATGTAGACGTCGGTATAGAGCGCTTCGCCGGGAGGTACCGGTGCCGCTTTGGCAGCCGCGACTTTCTCGTCGAGCATGGCCAATATCTCAGCATCGATCGCTGTCAGCTCGCCCATGGTGACCTGGCCCGAGTCCGTAACACGCGTGATGAACTTGCTCAGTGGGTCGGCGTTCTTCCTTAACTCCTTGACCTCGTCCTTGGCGCGATAAAGTTGAGGGTCTCCCTCGAAGTGACCGAAAAAGCGCATGGCCGTGGCCTCGACTGCACTGGGTCCATCACCGTTTCTTGCCCGGTCGACCGCCTTGCCAACGGCCTCGTATACGGCAAAAAAGTCGGTGCCGTCTACTTTTTCAGCAGGCATCCCGAAGGCTTTCGCCCGTCCTGCGATATCGCCGCCTCCCAAATGGTAGCTGACGCCAGTGAATTCAGCGTATCCATTGTTTTCATACATGAAGATCATGGGAAGCTTGAGTACTGAGGCCATATTCAGCGACTCAAACACGGTACCCTGATTCGCAGCCCCATCACCTATAAAGGCCATAGCAACACCCCTGGTTTTCAATGTCTTGGCGGTGAGCGCCGCACCGACGGCAATCGGTGGTGCAGCACCAACAATCGCATTGGCTCCCAGCATGCCTTTGTTCATGTCCGCAATGTGCATGGATCCACCCTTGCCGCCACAAAGTCCGCCTTGTTTACAGAATATCTCCAGCAACATGTCTCCGATGTCACAACCTTTGGCAATACAATGTCCATGACCACGATGCGTGCTGGCGATGTAGTCTGCATCGTCGAGGGGCATGCATGCCCCCACAGCGATGGCTTCCTGACCGCAGGAGAGGTGAATGAAGCCGGGCAGTTGGCCCGCTTCGTTTTCCAATCGCAGTCGCATTTCGAATTCTCGTATGGTTTTCATTCGCCGGTAGGCATCGAGTAAGGTATTTTTGTCGAGATTCACAATCATTTCTCCGGATTCCAGGCCAGGGTATCAATGTTGAAATTCTGCGGACTCAGCACCATGGTTTGGGCGACCTTCAGACCGGCCTTCCGGTGAACAACGATTTCTTCGTAACCCGGAAGGGTCGGTATGCGCATGGCGTCGGATTTTGAAGGATACTGGCCAATGACAATTTCGTCCCAACCGCCATCCCCGATAAAAACCATGTCGACCGGGCCCGCCAGTAACAAACGGCCGCCGACCTGAGGTACAAATCTGCTGGCGACTTCTTTCAGATAACGGTGGTATGCATCACGGCCCGACACCTTCGTGGGGTAGCGATCGTCGCTGTAGTCGCCAGGATATCTGGCCTCAGTGTAATAACGATGACAGTTGACAAAGATTACAGGGCTGGCCTGATCCGTTGCCAGGAACGCCTGCATCTGAGACTGTGTTGGATCTATCATCTGCACTCCACATTTTCTCGTTGGCCCAAGGATATGCTCTTTCTGCCAAAGGGGAACAGGCAGGATTCTAGTTTGCTTGACATGGCTTGCATTATGAACTAAATTGAATAGCATTCAAAATAATAAAAATAAAACGAGTAAATATAGATAGTTAGAGACTAAACGATCACAATTTTTCAGAATATTTTAGGCGCGGTGCCTAGTCGGGGAGTATGATCATGATCTATAAGTCAACGTCACTCAAATTACATAATCTTGCAGCGCTGGCTGCTTCGGTTATTTTTCTTTTTTCCAATTTCAATGTCTATGCCCAGGATGCCTCCTCCGAAGGAGAACTTCAAAACGTATTGGAAGAGGTCATCGTTACAGGCACAAAACGGGAGCTCTCGCTGCAAGACATCCCAATGTCTATCTCGGCAATCACCGAGAAAGACCTGGCAGAATCGCCCTTCAATGATGTTCGTGCACTGGGCACACTTGCGCCGGGCATGGTCCTATCCAACCCAACCGGATTTAATGCGGTTGGCGGTGGTATGCGCGGGACCGGCACCAACATTATTCTCGTTACGCAGGATGCACCGGTCAGTTTCCTCATCGACGAGTTTCCCCTCAGCCACGTAACCTCACAGTTTCTAAACCTGTTCGATATTCAACAAATCGAGGTTTTCCGCGGGCCACAGGGAACACTGTTTGGTAAGAACACTACCGGTGGTGTAATAGCCATTACTACGAAGAAGCCGGTGCTGTCCGAATTCAGCGGCGAGACCGAAGTGGAATATGGTGTTTATAAAGGGGGCAGCGAAGTCTACAGCGCCAAGGTGGCGTTGAATGTTCCTTTTGGAGACAAGGTGGCCTTGCGGATCGCCGCGATAGGTGATTTCAGCGACGGTTACTACACGGACGACAAGGCAACGGCCACCTTCCCTGACAGTGTCCCCTTGTGGGGTCTTTTCGGCATTCCGCCTGGTACGCCGGCACCACCTGAGATAGATACCACGGTAACTGGAACAGGGAGTGCGCTCGGTGGGAAAAATGTATTTGCAGCCAAGGCCAAGCTATTGTGGGAATCAAGCGAAACGTTTTCAGCCTACCTGATCGCCGAGTTCGTCCGTGACCGTTCCGATGCCCCGCCTGGAGTGAACGAGAGCGTGCCCAGCGATCTGTTGCCTTTACTTGGCTTTCCGGGCAACGAGGCGGCCGGTAACAGAGATGTTTTCAGCACGCTGATTACGCATAACGACAACATCCAGATGGACAAAGGACATCAAGTCGATACGGACGGGATCTACCTGCAACTGGACTGGACCCTGTCTCGCGGCACCTTCAAATCGATCACCGGATTCCGCCAAGAAGATCAGATTTTACCCAGCACCTACACAGGTGAATCATTCCTCACTTTGTTCGACTCGACTCGCAACCTGCAAAGGGAAACCATTCAACAGGAAATCCGCTTTATCTCGCAATTTGACGGTCCCTTCGAATTCGTAACGGGCGCCAGCTATTACCATGATGAATTTGATTTCCTCGCATTCTTCTCGGTAGGCCTGACGGCAATAATCCCGGTGTTTGACGCGGAAACCGGCTCGTTCGTGACGGCTGATGGTTTCGTCAGTGTGGATACGCGGGCCCTGTTCGATTACCAGTTCCAGAAAACCTCCCAGGATCGGGATCAATATGCCTTGTACTGGGACGGTACCTACGAAGTCATGGACGAATGGCGTGTTACCTTCGGTCTCCGCTACAGTTACGACGAGAAAGATTTCGCTAGATTCGTAGACGGTGGCGGGCCTTGCAACCAATATACCGATCCGCAAGACATAGTAATGGTCGATGGCGAGTGCCGGGACGGCCGCTCTCAATATATCAGCAGGGCCGGCTTAACTCCCCGTGCTTTCGACGGACGGAATATCCCGTTGCCGGATGAGGCCTTCGGCACCCAGGTAATGTCCAAAGACGACTGGAATGAAACCACCTACCGGATTGTTCTGGATCACCGGATGAATGAAAGCCAGTTGGTTTACCTGAGTTATTCGACTGGCTTCCTGTCCGGCGGTTTTTCCGAAACCTGCGCGACCCCCAGCCGCTGTGCTTACGAGCCGGAAACCAATGAGAATCTGGAACTGGGCTACAAGGCTGATTTGCTGGACAACACCTTGCGCTTCAATGCGGCAGCCTATTACACCAAGTACAAAGACCTGCAAAGGGCGGTGGTGGCCACGTACACGGCCGCAGACGGTACCGGCCAGCAGGAGACCGTCACGGTCAATGCGGGTTCCTCAGAGGCCATCGGTGTGGACATCGAAATTGACTGGATTGCCGCTAACAATCTGGAGTTGAAGGCAGCACTCAACTGGCTCGATCACGAATATACAAGCGGCATACTGCCTGCTTTGCGCACCACTGATGTGCCCACACCGTTGGAGCCGTTTACCGTGCCTTTCTCACCGAAACTTAAGCTCAATCTGGCCGCTAATTATTATATTTCGTTGGCCAGCGGGGCGCGGGTGAGGTTATCTGCCGCGGCCAACTACCAGGACAGCGCTGAAACGGATGTCTTCAATGCGGTCAACACGCAAATGGATTCGCGCACCCTGGTAAACCTTTCTGTGAATTACCTGGATTCCGGGGACCGTTTCACAGTAACCGCCTATGCCGCCAACGTACTTGATGAGGAGTACCGTTTCTCTGCATTGCCAGTTGCTGGATTGTGGCTCTTCACCCACTATGGCCCACCAAGATCTCTTGGGGTGAAAATTAACGTCAGGTTCTGATTGTGGCCAGTACGACTGGTGAATCAAATGGGCACAGACCGGGAACAATTACTCCGTAGCTATTGGGCAATCATTGAAAAAGAACAGAACTACAGTGCCTTAAGCGAATACTATTTGCCGGAATCGGTGTTGATCGATCCGGTCTATGGCCCGTTTAAGGGCTATGATGCCATCAAGGCGTTTCTGCAGCGGGTCACGACAGACATGCACGAACTGGACATATCGTTCACCGTTGCAGAAGTGGCGGGCGAAGGCGATATTGGCTGGTCACGCTGGTGTATCCAATTGCCAGACGGGAACAAGAAAGAGGGGGTCAGCGTTTACCGCTTCAAGGGCGATAAAATACTTTATCAGCACGATTATATTGGCGCCAACGAACTGGGCTAGCCCCGCCATCTTCGAGCAGGAATTCAATGATCCGATCGCGAAAAAGTGGGAAATCCCCGGCTTAATCTGGTAATTCAAACACATACAGCGCGTTGCCGCCATTGGGCTGATAGATGTCCGGGCTTTGCTTGGCAGTGAGCAGCTTCATCACACCCATGCCCGTCGGCACAGCGATGTATTGCTTGGAGTCAACGGCGTAAGTGATTGGAAAACCGTGCAGCGCCGAGCCCAGCCGTACCCGCCACAACTCCTGGCCGGTATTCACGTCGAAGGCCTTGAAATAACGGTCCAGATCGCCGATGAAAGCCAGGCCGCCCGCGGTGGTCAGGACCGAGGTCAGGAACATGGCCCGCTGCTGGTGGCTCCACAACTCTTTCATGTCCCGCAAGTCCCAGGCAGTCAGCCTGCCCAGCATGCCGTTGCTGCCGGGCATCGGGTATACACGGGACTCGCCGCCGTAGCCGCCGTAACCTTCCACCATCTCGACCTTGCGACCGACCATTTCCACGCACAGCTGGTGGAGCGGGATGATCAGGGCGTTGGTCTGGGGGTTGTAGGCGGTGGCCTGCCAGTTATGCCCGCCATAAATACCCGGGCATACGGAAAATGGGTCGCCAATCCCTGCTGCGATGATGTCCGCCCGGTACCTTAGCCGACCGGTCTCTTTGTCAAGCGACTCGAAGACAGTCTGAGCCATGGTTGCGGTGAAATCGATGAAGGCGCCGGTTTTCCGGTCGAGTTTCCACAGGATCCCATCCTTGCCGATGGTTACCAGCAGCTGCCGGCCGTCAATATCCACCAGCACACGCTCAAAACCGACTTCCATGTCGATCGTTTCGCCAGGGATGTGCTGGTAATACCACACGATTTTCCCGGTCCGGGGATCCAGGGCCAGTGTTGCATTGGTGTAAAGCGCCGCATCCAGTACGGACATTCCACGGCTGGCCGCGACCCAGGGTTTCGCTTGCGCGGTGCCGATGTAAAAAAGGTCCAGTTGCGGGTCATAGCTGCCCGGAATCCAGGTGTCACCGCCGGCGCGCAGATGCGGCGGCATGTTTCCCCAGGTGGATTCGTTGGGATCGCCCGGGAGCGCAATGGTCGAGGTGCGCCACAGTTCCTCACCGCTGTGTGGATCGTGACCGGTAATGAAACAGGTCTGCTGCTTGAACCGTTCACAGCCGTTCAGGCCGCTGACAACGACGCCCCCGGCAATGATCGGCCCGCTGGTGTGCGTGAATCCCTGGGTCCAATCCGCCTTGACGGTTCTCCACAGCAGTTTTCCGCTGCGGGCATCCAGCGCCACGATGGCCGCGTCATAGGTGGCCATGAACAGCTTATCCTGGTAAATGGCGATGTTTCGCGTGGGACCGCCCAGGGTCTTGGATGCAGGCGGGAATGAATAGGCGTATTCCCAGATCATCTCACCGGTCGCCGCATCCAGCGCCTGGATCACGTTGTCCGGATTGACCAGGTACATGGTGCCGTCATGGACCAGTGGCGTCGCCTGGTTGCTGCCAGCGCGCATGGTCAAAACCCAGGAGAGCTTCAGATCGTTGACGTTTTCGCGGTTTACCTGGTCGAGCGGGCTGTAACCATGCCCATCGAGTGTGCGCCTCCAGCTGAGCCAGTCCGCTGCCGGTGGTTGCTGTAGCATCTGAGCGGTAACCGGCGAAAAATCGAGGACTTCCCGATTGACAAAGCCGGATGCTTTGCTGGCCTCCCCGGCAATCGACCCCGCTGCTTCCCAGCTTTCCCATTGCGACTCCGACGACGAATCCTCTACCTTTTCCGCCTGGGCTGCACGCCAAAGCTCGCCACCGATGGCGGTGCCGACCAGCAACTCGGAATCCGCCCGCAGCGCTTCATCACCTGCAACACTGCCGTTTACCCGCAAAATGTGGGCGACGATGTCGACCATTGTTGATTCGCTCAGGGAGCCGGGTGCTTCCGGTGGCATCAGCTTGGCGCTGTACGAGATGAATTTCGCAGTTGATCGCGCCCCCCATTTGGCCAGGAAGTTCGGGCCTGCCAACTCCGGTCCGTGCCCCGACCCTTTGAGGCTCATGTGGTGGCAGTCGGCACAATACCGGTCATAGCTCTTTTTGCCATTCGCAGCCTGTGCCTCGGTGTAAACACCGGCTGTTGTTGGTGATTGCGCGGATGTTGTAACCCAAATTAAAGCCAGGCCGGTGAACAGTAACAGTCTATTCCAGGTCATGAGGACTCCTGCGCGAGCTCGAGGTCACGCGTCAGCATTTCCTGTAGCTTGAATTTTTGTATTTTGGTGGCTGACATTGGCCACTCCTCGACAAATCGGATATGGCGGGGAATCTTAAATGATGCGATTTTACCATGGCAGTAATCGATGATCTCCTGCTCCGTGCAGGTCTTGCCCGGTTCAAGTTGTATGAATGCTGCTGCCACCTCGAACAGCTTGGGGTCGGGTATGCCCACTACCTGGACCAACTGCACCGCCGGATGACTGATGATGTACGATTCGATCTCCACCGCAGACACGTTCTCCCCACCGACCTTGAACATGTCCTTGATGCGGCCCTGGTAGGAAACCCGGCCTTCCCGGTCCATAGTGGCTATATCGCCCGTGTGCAGCCAGCCCTCATCGTCAATGATCTTGGCGGTTAATTCGGGTGACTTGTAGTAGCCCTCGAATAGTGAGAAACCCCGGATGGTCACTTCGCCGCGTTCTCCCGGCGCTGCCTCTTCTCCGGTTGCGAGGTCGACCACCCTCAGCTGTACGCCGGAATACGGCTTACCGCAGGTAAACGCGCGGGTTTCATCATCCTCATCGGCACTGCCGTTGCAGGAGACGCCTGAAGCCTCCGTCAAACCATAGGCGCTGACGTGAACCGCATTGGGCAGGATTTCCATATTCTTTTTCAGCTGGTTCGGTGGCGCCACGTTATTGACCAGGCGCAGCTGCGGCATGTTGCGAACATCAAAGTCAGGGTGGTTGACCAGCGCTGCCATAATGAGCGGAAAAGCGGTGAATAGAATGGTGGGTTGCTCCTCGCCGATTTCCTCTATGGCCGAGTCGGCATCGAAATGCGTGTCGGTAATGAAACACGCACCGGCCCAGATGATCGAAATCAGCGGCAGAATGGCGGCCATGTGAAACAACGGCAGGGGGTTCCATTGGCGGTCTTGATCGGTGATTTCGAACCTGATGCTCATCTCACGCGCATTGCGCACCAGCGCTTCGTGGCTCAGCCTGCAACCTTTTGCCTGGGCGGTGGTACCGGATGTGTACAGCATGATGCAAGGATCGCTCAGTGCCACTTGGCTACGGCGCCGCCACATCTCCTCCTGCCCTACCTGCTGTGCATACGCCAGGAACCGTTTCCAGGAAACCACCCCAGCACATCCGGGATCCTCCATCATGATGACGCTGCGCAGCAGGGGCGCCGAATCCAGATCCAGTGCAAGCGGATCGCTGGCTGTTTCCAGTCCGGGCAAGGCTTCGTATAGCAGGTCGACAAAGCTCACATGGTCGGCAATGCGTTGGGTGGTAAACAAGGCTTTGAGGTCGGCATTCTCAATCACATAGGCCAATTCGGTGGTCTTGTATCGTGCGTTAACCAGTACGGCCACCGCGCCGCTCAAGACAATGCCAAAGAGCACTTCCACAACCTCGACAAGATTAGGAGCAAGAATGCCGACATGGTCACCCGGCTGAATCCCCATTCCCTGGAGTGCACACGCTTGCTCCTTCGCCCGCTCGGCAAGCTGTGCGTAAGTCAGGCGCTCGCTTGGAAATACCAATGCCTCGTGGTCAGGCCATTGCTTCGCCGCACGCAATAACAGGTCACCCAGGGTCGTTACTTCAATTAAATGTGAATCCATCGCTAGCCCGCATATTGCACGAAGGAATCCTGGTCTGCCACCCAATCGATCCTTTAAAATGAGCGGGGCAGGCCAAGGCCTTCTGCAATCATGTTTTGGGCCATTTCGTTGCTGACTGGACCGATTCGCAACAAGCGTGCGTCGCGCCAGTAGCGTTGCATGTCTGTTTCCGCTGAATAGCCCATGCCGCCCAGGATCGAGATACCCATGTCGGCGGCTTTGCAGGCATACTCCGATGCAATGGTCTTGGTCATTGCAGCTTCCATTGCACAGGGCCGTCCCTGGGACTGCAGCCAGGCAGTGTTGTAAAGCATCAACTCGGTTTGTTTCTGGAACATGGCAATTTTGGCTATGTAGTGCTGCAAAGTCTGGAACTCGCCAATGAGCTTGCCGAAGGCGCGCCGCTGGTTCATGTACTCGATCGCATCCTCCAGCACGCCATCGATCATGCCCAGGCACATCGCGGACATCATGATGCGTTCGTTGTTCAGCGTTTTCGTCGTATCCTTCCAGGCCTTACCTTCCTCGCCCAGCAGCAGATCGTCCGGTACAAAGACGTTGTCTAGGTTGACGGTACAGGAACTGAGCGCCCTCATGCCCAGTTTGGGGAGCGGCGTGGTGGTTATCCCCTCGCTCTCGCGCGGTACGAAAAAGAGCGATACACCATCGGTTCTTCTTTGCACGTTCTTGTCGCTGCGGGCGATCAACAACAGGTAATCCGCGGTATCGGCCGTGGTGCTCCAGATCTTTTCCCCGTTGATGACCCAACCGCCAGCCACTTTCTCAGCGCTGGTCTTCATGCCCCCCAGCAGGTCGGTGCCGCCGCCGGCTTCGGTGAAACTGATCGCTGTTTTCAGCTCGCCGGCAGCCATTTTTGGCAGGAAGCGGCGTTTTTGATCCTCAGTACCATAAAAACCGATTGACTTGGCCCCGGAAAACGATGTGATCCCCCATATCCATCCCAAACCGGCCGCATTACGGGCGAATTCACGCATGAAGGTGGCCTGGATAACGATATCTCCGCCGAGGCCGCCGTACTCTTCAGCAATACCCACTCCGTGAAAACCAGCTTCCGACAGCTTGTCCCACAGCTCCTGTGGATATACATGCTCTTTGCGCTCCAGTTCACGGCACCAGTCCTTTGGGCACTCCTGATTGACCCATTTGTGCACCGAATCACGAAACAGCTCAACTTCTTCACTCAGCTCGAAATCCATTACCGCACCTCATAATTCACGCCACCCGGCGAGGATTGTCTCGCCAGGCGTTTGCCCGGATCACATACGC
>Ga0209980_10001254_pt1 | contig 14032 bp, 9 predicted proteins | sample CR02metaG_FD_183611 | JGI IMG/M metagenome (GOLD analysis project Ga0209980, IMG submission 183611) | Deep subsurface microbial communities from Mariana Trench to uncover new lineages of life (NeLLi) - CR02 metaG (SPAdes) (version 2) | ecosystem: Environmental > Aquatic > Marine > Ocean trench >... | reverse complement strand
GAAAGCCCGGCTCCTGAAATATAAATTCCGGGAAATCCCTCCTGCGCAATTTGTTTGGCGGAAAAAGCGTTATAGGCTCCCGGCAGAACCAGTTTTTGATTACGAAGCAGAATGCGCAGATCCTTCCCGGCCATATCATTTCACCTCAAACAATCTCATCAAACTTCCTATATCCTGTACCTGTTCCAGATTTCCAATAGTGTCAATGATTTTGTCCTGCTGTCCTTTTTTTAACAGGGGCCCGGCGGCCCTCCGGAATTTGGTTTCCAGCTCTTCTAAACTCAAGGGATTGTTGGGATGTCCTTTGGGATCCAGAACTTCCTTTTCATACACTTTGCCGTTTTTCATGGAAACCGTGACTTTATTAGGAAACGATTTGCCATACATATCAGTATATTCCTTTTTTTCAGCGACAGTCACCTTTTGCACGAGGTCCTGGAGTTGTGGATTTTTTAGGTGAGCGGCGTCAAACTGTTCCAGCGTCATTTCGCCGTCCATGAGAACCACCGCGACAATGTAAGGCAAACTGTGGTCCGCGGTTTCCTTGGTCTCGGGATGCCATTTGGCCGGCTCCTTGCCGATGATTTCATAGGAATGAAAACTGGTTTCGACATGGATCTTTTCTATGTTTGAAACACCGTCGGTTCCTATTTGGTCCCGTATGTTCAAGGCCGCCCAGATGGCGCTCTGGGAATGGTATTCCGCCGGAAAATATTTGATATAGGTGTCGATCACCTTGAACCGTTCGCCGTCCTGCCCTCCAAATTTTAGAGCCAGGTCGAATTCCCCCAACGTGATCTGGTTGATCAATCCATGCTGTCCTTCGAAAATATCACTGGGGCCGTCCATCCCGTGTTTTACATATAGCGCGGCTCGCACGGCATTTTGACAGGCTTGGGCGAACGCCGCGGCTTTCCATTTTGAGATCGTGCCGATACGCGTTTGCCGCAAATAAATTCCGGTGGTGATCGCGATGCTCATCGCATCCCGGATTTGGCCTTTGGACAACCCCATCAACTTCGCCGCCGGGGCGGTACTGGATACCGAGCCATAGGTCACATGATCCCAACCTTTTTGCCGGATGCCGGCGGCATCGCACAATCGGCAATGCAGTTCATAGGCGATCACCATGGCCAGCAGGAGATCCTTTCCGGACTTTCCCTCTGCTTCCGCCACATTGAGACAGGCGGGGATGTTGTCGCTCGGGTGTGCGGGTTCTTTATTGAGGTAGGTGTCGTTCCAATCCAACGCGCGGATCATGGTTCCCAAATAAAGCGCCGCGTCATAAACGGGAGATTTATGAGACGTCCCCAAAAGGGTGGAACCCTGTTCCGAATGGGAGGTCAGTGCAAAATTCCGGATCGCGACCACCGGGGGGGAATAATAGGCCGAAAGGGAAGCGGCAAAACTGTCGAGGAGCCGGGCTTTGGTTGCCTGAACAGCCTGGGGCGTCAAATCCGCGAAGGATAATTCATATACATAATCGGTTATCCGGGCTTCAATTTGGTCCATCCAATTCACCCTGAACAGAAACAACCCCCACCTTACCAATATAATTCCTGGAAGCCGAATTTTCTATATTTTTATGGTTCGTGATGAAAAGCGGTTTCAGGTCCGAATTATTTTTTTAGGGATTTGGGACGCAAAAGATTTTACACTATGGATATCATAGGGTCTTTGAATCCCTGGATAGGGGATACCCTAATGGAACCTCACCGGACCCCCATCCCGGAAAATTAGAACGGGTGGGATCAATGAGGGAGCATCCCAATGGCTTTGGACTACAGCGTATTTAAATCAACCGATCAAAAATCGGAACGGCCCAAAAGCCAGAATTTTTTCAAATACAACCCCCACCTGAAATTCCTGATCCAACGCTACGACGGCAACGACCCCGAACTGACTTTGGATATCCTGAATATGATCGGCGAATTGAGCGCCCAGCATCTCGCCCCGCAAGCCGCCGAAAACGATCGAACCGGGTGCCGTTTGCAATGGCAGGTCGGGTCACACAAGCTATCCCAATCCGAATTTCACCGATTCCATGAACTCAAAGGAAATGAGCCACGCGAATCTCCGCATCCGGGTGATGTGGTCGGCCAGGCCCTGAACGATTTTCGGTCCGATCCTCAGCTTCCGGTTTTTTCAGAGGTCCTGCTCCCCGAGGGCGCCCAGGAACAAGTTCAATCGCTCAGGGAGCAAAGCCTGATCGGTTTGCCGCTACCGGATACCTATGGGGGTGGCGGTTTGTCCCAAATGATGGCCGGAGCCGCATTACTTTTTTACGCGCAGGCGGACGCCTCTCTGTTCCTCCGCGTCATGCTGACCGAAGGCGTCGCCGACCTCATTGATACCTTTGGCAATGACGATTTGAAAAAGAATTATATTCCATTACTTTGCTCGGACGATCCGGGCAACCATTACATCGGCGCCATGGTGATTACGGAACCGGAGGCGGGTTCGGATTTGAAGGGAATCACGGTCAAGGCTGTAAAAAAAGGCAATCAATATTTACTGGGGGGAAGAAAGATATTCATCACCAATCCGGATGCGGATGTTTGCGTTGTTTTAGCCCGAGTGGAAGGCGCACCCCCGCAAACTCTGGAAGGCTTGACTCTGTTCCTGGTTCCAAAATATTTGAAGGATGATCAGGGACAACAAACCCGAAACCCTATTCTCATCGAGAACCTGGAAGAAAAACTGGGCATTCATTCCTCTCCTACCGGGACCCTGCTGTTTAAGGGGGCTGAAGCCTATTTAATCGGAAATGAAGGGGACGGCCTGAAATAAATGCTTTACCTGATGAACAAATCCAGGTTGGGCATCGGCACGCAGGGACTGGGTATTGCCGAGCAGGCTTTCCTGGAATCCGCCGTTTTTTGTACGCAGAGAAAACAATTCGGCAAAACGCTCGCCGAACTTCCTTTGATGCAGGAAATTCTGGCCACCATGCGGATAGAAAATGAAGCGGTCACCAGCCTGATCTTTAAAGCCTATCATTACATTGACCAATATCGGGGACTCAGGAGAAAAAATCAAACCGGAGAGATGACCCCAGCCGACCGTGAGGCTTTGGAAAAATATCAGAAACTGATCCGGATATTGACTCCCCTGGCCAAATACCGCGGATCGGAGTGGAGCGTCGCCGCATCGGACATGGCAGTCAGCAATCTGGGGGGCTACGGGTATATCGTTGATTTCCCCGTGGAACGGCTGATGCGGGATGCCAAAATTACGACCATTTATGAAGGGACCAATAATATGATGGTTCTGGACATTCAACGGTCCATTGCCAAAGAATCCACCCTGGAGGTTTTGATTGAGGATATCGAATCTCATTTGCAAGCTGTTACACATGGTTCATTGATACCTTTTAAAGACCTGGTTTTTCAGGGAGTGGAAAGCATCCTTAGTGCCAGAGAAAATATTTTAAAGTCGGAAGACCCGGACACAGCTCAACAAATTGAAGCCCGGAGATTCGCCGAACTCCTGATCCGTGTGTACGAAGCCGGATTGATGCTGGAGGAAGCGCAATACCTGATTGACCAGGAGAACGATTGGAGGAAGGCCGTGATGGCCATGAAATACATCACCGACAAGTTGCCCCATTCAACACCCACCCTATCCCGCCAAGTATTATCGGTAAAATATTTTGATTCCATTTTTTACATGGAGAAAGTGGAGTCCCTTTCACACTAAACACAGCCCGTTCAGAGGCGGCGGGGAGCCCCGCTTTCCGCCATTTCTTAAGAATACGATAACCCTATATAAAACAATGGTTATAATCCAATTAATATCCCATCTTCCGGTTGCGTATTTGGCATTTAAAACCTATATTAGATAGGAAAGGGGGAGGAGGTTTTTAAAGGTGTTCCATGCTTCCCTTTGAGGGTTATACATATATTTACGGTGCCGCGCGCACCCCCATCGGAAAATTCAACGGCTCTCTGGCTTCCGTTCCTGCAGTGGAATTAGCCGCTGTGGCGATACGAGAGGCCCTTCAGAGAAGCGCCATTCCTCGCGAAAAAATCAGCGAAGTCATTCTGGGAAACGTGTTGTCGGCGGGAGTCGGTCAAGCCCCCGCGCGCCAGGCAACTCTCAAGAGCGGTTTATCCGATTCCATCGGCGCCACCACCATCAACAAAGTTTGCGGTTCCGGGCTCAAGGCGGTGATGCTGGCCGACCAGGCCATCCGTTTGAAGGATGCCGAGTTTGTGGTGGCTGGAGGCATGGAAAGCATGAGTCAGGCTCCGTTTTTGCTCATGGATGTTCGCCGGGGATATACATTGGGAAACCGGACGGTGATCGATGGACTGGTGCATGACGGACTATGCGATTCCTTCAGCCACCATCATATGGGTAAAATTGCGGAGGCTCTGGCCCGCAAAGATTCCATCAACCGCAAAGCCCAGGACGAATACGCCCTCATGAGTTACCAGCGCGCCCGGGCAGCACAGGAGCAATGTCATTTTTCCAAAGAGATTGTGGCCGTGTCTGTACCCCACCGCGGAGAACAAACGGTGGTTGAAAAGGACGAGCAACCCTTCGCGGACAATCTGGACAATCTTCCGAACCTGCCGCCCGCTTTCGTCAAGGAGGGGGGAACCGTGACCGCAGGCAACGCTTCCAGCATCAATGACGGTGCGGCGGCCCTAATATTGGGGCCGGGGGATACCGAGTTCAAGCCGTTGGCTCGCATCGTCGCACACGCGACCCACGCCCAGGCGCCGGAGGAATTTCCTATCGCTCCCGCTGGGGCCGTCAAAAAACTCCTGCATCAGTGGCAGGTTTCACTGAGCGATATTGATTTATTCGAGATCAATGAAGCGTTTGCGGTTTCTACCCTGGCTGTGTGCAACCGGCTGGGGATCGACCTGAAACAAGTAAACGTTCATGGCGGGGCGGTAGCCCTGGGGCATCCCATTGGAGCGTCCGGCGCCCGCCTCCTGGTCACCCTCCTGCATGCTCTGCAACTCAAAAATCTGAAGAGAGGAATCGCGACGCTCTGCCTGGGCGGCGGAGAGGCCGTCGCCTTGGGAATTGAAATGACCGACGATTAAAACCCGCTTATTGGATCGGGTTTTACACCAGGAAAAATATCAATGAATTTACCCAACTCTCCCATTACAAAAAATATAACTCCCCAGGACAATGCTAAAACCCTCCTTGATAAGGAACGTTACCTGGTCGAGGAAGGCCATGTGCATTTGACCGGTATTCAGGCATTGGTCAGGCTTCCGCTGGATAACCTCCGTCTTCTTAAAAGAATATTCCCCGACAAGCGCTTCGCTTACTTTATTTCCGGCTATGAAGGCAGTCCGTTGGGTGGACTGGACATCAATTTAAGAAGAATTTATCCCATTCTAAAGGAATGGAATATCATTCATATTCCGGGAGGCAATGAAGAAGCGGCGGCCAATATGGTGTGGGGAAGCATGCTACACCGGCTGTTCGGCCCGTCCAAGGTCGACGGCATTATAGGGGCCTGGTATGGAAAGGGCCCGGGGGTTCGGCGTATTGCTGATGTCGAGGATCATCTGCAGATGGCCGGACTGGATAAATTATGCGCCGCCTATTTTATGAGCGGGGACGATCATGCCAGCAAAAGCAGTACCACCCCGCATCAAACCGACCTCGTGCATTTCGCCAACCATGTCCCGACCGCCTATCCCGGCAACGTCAGGGAAATTCTGGAAGTCGGCAAAAAAATCACTTTAGCCTCGATGATCTCCGGCCTCGGTATCAATTTAAAAGTCGAAACCCATGTCTGCGACGGGTCTCAGGAATTCATTTTGGACCCCGAGGACGACCGGGAACTCGCAGAATTGTTCCACGCATTCATGAAATCCCATCAGGACTACACGCGGTTGTTCAATCCCATCTTGTTGAGACCCAAGGTTCTTGAAAACGAAAAAGAACTTTTATATTCAAAACTTCCTATGATTCAGGAAATTTCCCGGGAATTCGGATTCGATACCTGGAAAAACCGTAACCTGAAATCCGATTTCGGCATCGTGGCCACCGGGAAAAGCTATTATGATCTTCTCGGCGCATTGCGACAGTTGAATATTTCGGAGAATGAGGTGGAAATTTATAAGCCCATGATCACCTGGCCTCCGGATATGACTTCCTTCCGGGAATTCGCGCAAGGGAAGCGGGAAATCATAGTGATCGAGGAAAAACGCGCGTTTTACGAAAACCATGTCAAACATGAACTGTTTAATGATGTGAATCGTCCATTGATCATCGGCAAAGAGGATGAACAGGGGACAACGCTGTTTCGGAAAAATAACAACCTCGACACGGATATCATATCCGAGGTTTTGGGGAAACGACTGGCCGCCAAGGAGCCGTTTAAAGACCGGGGTATCGATCGCATTTTGAAGGAGAAAGAACGGCTGATCGATGTGTCTCTCCCAATAAATATCAAAAGGCCTCCCGGTTACTGTTCGGGTTGCCAGCACCGGACCGCACTGGAAATTCCCGGCCATCATAAATTGGAAGGGACAGTAGATTCCATTATTGTGGAAAATAAGGATTTGGACGGCCATCCCGTCCGTTTGGAAATTACGCCAAAACACCTGATGGGAATAGGGATCGGCTGTTCGACGATGTCCATCATCGACACGCTGGCCAGCAACCGGGCGGTGGTGATCGGCCCCATGGAAAGCGAAGGATTGCTTTGGATGGGCGCCTCGGCTTTCAGCTATCGCATGCACGCAGATCAGGGCTGTGGGGACGGAACCTATTTTCATTCGGCCCGGCTCAATATCAGTTTCATCCGGGATGCGATCGAACACCTGAAACTTCATTACGACATCGAGGACACCAACCAGACCCTTTTGTACGTAGACAACAGTGTCGTGGCCATGACGGGCGGCCAACGTCCTGTGGGCCAGGAGGACCCGGAAACCGCTATCGCCAACATCCAAAAACAAGGCATTAAGCATATTGCCCTGGTGGCGGAATACCCGGAGGAATTCATCCATCTTAAGAAAAAGTATGGTATTGAAGTGCACCCGAAGTCCGACACGTTGCAGGTGAAAGAAGAGTTTTCCAAAAAGCCGGGCCTGAGCGTTATTTGGTATGTACAAAAATGCGCCATTGAAAAATCCCGGGAACGAAGAAGAGATGTCGATCTGGCTCCCAAAACCCGGGTTCACGTCAACCCCGAAGTGTGCGAAGATTGCGGCGACTGCGGCGTGGAAGCCAAATGCGCCTCGGTTTGGAAAATGGATACGGAGTTTGGCCCGAAAATCAAAATCCATCAATTCAGTTGTATTCAGGATTTCGCCTGCGCCCGGGGCGAATGCCCCTCCTATGTTCGGGTGTATACACAATCCGGCCAACCGTTGCAGCGACCCGATTTTTCAAAAATACATATTGGGGACGACGAGCTGGAGGACCCCAGGAGAAATTTAGACCCGAATAAAGTGTATGAAATATTTTCTATCGGTATAGGGGGTTGGGGCCTTATGACCGCCTACGAAATTCTTGCCCGGGCGGCAACTCAGGAAGGCAAGCATGTGGTCAAGGAAGATGATACCGGTCTGGCGCAAAAAGGAGGGGAGGTCAACAGCAATTTAAAGATTTCCCATCAACACACCAGCCTCAACGAAGGATTTGATATCGAGGCCGGAGAAGCCGATCTTTATTTTTGCTCGGATTTGATCGGCGCGGTCAATCCGGCAAATCTCGTAACGACCTCAAAGAAAAAAACTGTCGCCATCGTCAACACCGAAAAAATTCCGACCATGCCCATGATTGTTGGGAAGGAGACTTATCCCGAAGTAAAACAGCTCATCGACATCGTCAATGAACATACCATCAAAGAAAAAAATATCTTTGTCAATGCAACCGAAATCGTTGAAAGGCTTTTTAAGGATTTCAAACCCACCAACCTTTTCCTGATCGGGCTGGCCTTTCAGAAGATACCCGAATTCCCCATTGAGCATGCGAGCTCCATAGAGGAGGGCATCCGGGCGAATGATGTCGAGGTTGAAAAGAATATACAGGCCTTTCGGTATGGCCGATTGTACGCCATCAATCCCGCAAAGGTTCTTTCTTTGGCTTTCCCGGATCAAATTTCCAACGATGAGAGATTACAAAGTTATCGACAGGGTTTGAGCTTTCGCAACAGGACCCTGTTTAATCATCTTTCAGACAAACTCGATTTTGACGAGCCTTATCGTGGAAAATTCTCCCGGGAAATTTTTGAACTGATCAAATTTCAAAATGGATCCTATGCCGAAGATTTTGTCCAGGTGGTGGAACAAGTTTATAAACGTGAGCAGTCCGAATTCCCGCGCCGCGAATTTCAACTGACAAAGACCGTGGCCGATAACTTATTCAAGGTCATGGCTTACAAAGATGAGTATCGGGTAGCCGACCTGCTCACCCGCTCCGAAGAGATTAAAATAATCACGGACCAATACGAAGCAGGAGAAATCAAAAAGATCAGGTTCCTGTTACGGCCTCCAATTTTGGAACATATTCCCTGGATAAGAAATTTAAAATATGTGAAGGATAAATTTGAGAAGGATGGCAAATGGGAATTCCCGGGTTGGATGCTTTCCCTTCTGAAGCATTTTAAATTCTTAAGGGGAACCCCTTTGAATGTACTGGCCTGGGGAAACCCGATACGCAAACAGGAAATTGAAGCCATTCCCCAATACCAGGCAAGAATTGAACAATTACTCAACACTCTCAATGAGGGCAATTATGGCCTGGCCTGTGAAGCCGCCTCCTATCCCAGCCTGGCCACGGGCTATGAAAAGGTCAAACGTATCCATCACGAGACGGCGGAAAATTTTTGGCATCAAAAATTCACGGAAATAACGTCGGGAAACGGGCCATTAAAGGAGTCCGGCTCCACCGCCGGTTTGAAGTCTCCTGACACTGTTTCCTGGGTAGGATGAGACACGGGCCGATGTGGTCAGAGCCCCTTTGCGCTCGATAGTTCCTTTAAAGGTCGACGACATTCGGGTAAGTTCCTAATTTCACTTCCAACCCCTTTTCCACCGTCCGGGATTCGGGGACCGTGAAGGTTCCCTGCCGGGTCAACTTCAGCATGCTTTTGAAATTGCAGTATTGATCGTCCTTATAAACCGCACTGGATTTTTGAACCCGTTTTTTCATCTCCTCACGATCATAAGATTCACCGGCCGCTCCCGTCTCATAGGCTTTTTCAAACCTTACCGTCAACGGGATCAAATCCTGCTTTGTATTCTGGTAGGTATTGCAGTAAAAACCTTGTTTGAATAATCCGGAGTGGACGCTGTATTCGATCACCCGGCCCGCCGCGCCTTCCGCGCCGTTACCGAAATTGGCGGGACAGCAGATGACATCCGATTTTAACTCCTGAAAGGAGAACAACGGAAGAACATACAAATCGGAGCAGATAAAAAAGAGGGCGGAGAATTTTTCGCCATTCCGCCGCAGGGTCACTTGATTGAGATGCGAATAGGGAGCGACATCCATCTTGGGGAAAGACTTATCCAAGTGCCGCATCTCGAACGATTGAGGAGTGATTTTTGCCTGCGGGGAATAGACCTCGCCGTTCCGGGAAAAGATAAACAGGGTATTGTAATTTAAATTGGGGTCCGCCTCGGGAAGATCGGAACTGGGGAGATTCAAAGTGGTGATCAGGGAAACTTGTTGACGGACGGCAATCCTTGAAAACTCGGCAAAAGCTGTTTGGGAACCTTCCAGTGTATACGCGCCATATTCCGGAAAGATGAGAATATCCCCTCTATTGGAAGATTTGATTTTACCTAAAATTTCATCCAGTTGCTCCTGTTCCCGGGCCATCCCAAAGGTTTTTACTTTGATTTCCAACGGCATGGTGGCCACCTGCCTGATGATCCTGACATTAAAGAGGCCTGTCTATCGGCCCACGTAAATCGGAATTCTTTCAATGGGGTTTGAAGTCAACACCGAATTCACCCCGATCTTTCTATCAAGGGTTTTCATCAGCCGGAAGCAGGATTGCGCTTCACATTCCCCCATTTTCCGGATCTGCCCCAAATCTTCCCGGCTGATGCCGGAAAACCGGTCAATCAATTCCATTGTTGCGGCAACCGCCAGCGGGGCCAGGGGTTTCCCAAGGCGGGTCAACCTTTGACTGATGTAACTGCCGGCATAATTTTCCCGGCCCTTGTCGTTGCTCAAATCATTCGTTTGCAGTTTGCTCGAAACTTCTTTTTCCAATTCCTCATACTTTCGCGAATCTGTTCTTTCAGAAATCATTTGATCCAACTTGTCACCGGGACACATTTCCTTACCCGTCGCATTGAAACCCAAAGGAACCTCATGTTGTGTGGCGATATTCAGTGCGTCTTCCAGGATGTTTCCCTCCGAAATAATCTCGACCAGACCATAATCTTTCATTTCCTGCGCCGTCACCCGGTTTCCCGTGGCCGCCATGTATCGGGCATTTTCTTTATTGGAGCGAAGCATGACATTTAAAATCCCAGCCCATCCAGGGATGAGTCCTATGTTCACCTCTGAAAATTGAATCGCCGTATCCGGCGTGCATACACTAAACTCCGTCATCAGGGGCCACTCCACAGAACCCCCAAAACGTTCTCCTTGCATCAGGGAGACGGTTTTCATTTTTCTGGATATATTTTTTATTTTGAAATCGAGGGCGGCCCCAAGGTTCAGATAATCCTGGACCGCAGCCGGGTCGATATCCCCGTGAAACAATGCCAGGTCCGCTCCGGCATGCACCTTACCTTGAGACCCGGTAAAGACCATAAAAGATAAACTGGAATCTTCCCCGATTTCATCCAACGCGTGATGCATCTCCTGCAAAGCTTCCAGGGGCACCACATTGACTTTACTGTCAGGATTGATAAAACTCAGCAAAATCCCACTTTGCCCATTATGCTTTTTTTTGGAAACGGTGACATATTTTCCGGAAATCATTTCGGGCATTCTATAATCCCTTGGCCTTATTGTATTTTTTAACTTCCATATGGGCGATGGTGTTTTCCAAAACTTCCGGAACGGCTTCCCCGAAATAATAGAGCCAGCTGTCCAGGAAATGCTTCATCGCGGGATTCTCTTTAATGACGGCACTGGCTCCCCAGATCTTCACCAGGTGATCGCAGGCTTGTTGCGCGGCCAGGGAGGCTTTCAGTTTGGCCCCGTTGGAAGCAATCACATAATCCTTCAACAATTCCCGGTCATCGGGATTCGTATCGAATAAGGTCTTCAGCCAGGCGGCATGACAAGTCATATCCCTGGCCGCAAGGATCTCCATGGACATCTCCGCGACCCGCGCCTGGGTCCGGTCCAACTCGATCAGGTGCTGATCCCCCAGCTTTTTGCCTTCGACCGCGACTGCCATATACTCGTCAAACGCCCTTTGGGCCAATCCCGTGGCCAGGGCGGCAATAGTGATTCTTCCGGAGTTCAGCATGCGCATGGCATAGGGCGCCCCGCAACCCGCTTCCCCCACCAGATGTTCCTGTGACACTTCGACTTCGTCCAGGATCAATTCCCCCAGGGAAGAGTTTTCGACCGTCCTTTTCTCAAACACCTGCCCGACCTTGAATCCTTTAGTACCTTTTTCAACAAGGAATAAAGAAATGCCGAGATCATTCCCGGCCGGTTCGGAGGTCCGGGCGAATACCGCGAAAACGTCGGCCGTCTCCACATTGGTGATAAACATCTTCGCGCCGGTGATTCGGTAACCGTTTCCGTTTTGCAATGGAACCGCCCGCGTGATCATTTCCTTCAGAATGTTGGAACCCGCCGCAGACCCTTCGGTAAGCGCGAACCCGCCGAGTTTCTCACCCGCAATCAGCTCTCGCAGGATGGATTCTCCATACCCGGACAATTGGCCGGCCTCATAATTGAAACGCAACCCTTCCGCCACCGTATTGGAAATCGCATACCGGACTCCGACGCTGGGAGAGGCCTTGCCCAGCGTTTCAAGGCAGGCCATAAACACCGGATAAGGGATTTCCGAACCGCCCAGTTGTTCGGAAAAGGCCATGCCGGGCAGGCCAAAATCCGTAATTTGACGATACACCTCATCCGGTATTTTTTCATTCTTCTTCGTCTGAGCAATCGCGGTTTCCAAAGCCTGTTGGTCATATTTTCCTGACTGTCTCAATTGGAACGCCAAACTTTTAAGCGAATCCTGCGCCCGCTCCATTTCGGTTTTTTTCTCGGCGGGCAGGACCTTGCTCTCCACCAGCTGGCCGAAGGTTTGGAGCATTTCCTGAAACGATTCGTGGTGGGGATGGCCGCCATACATCATCTCAATCTGATGGGTTTGGCCGCTGGTGATGTAACTCATTCTTTTACCTTTTTACTGTTTCAAATATTTCAACAACTGTCCGTTGACTTGCTGGGGTTTGTTGTCCACCCACAGATAGAACCCGGCGCCGGTTTTATTGCCCAGAAGCCCGGCACCCACCATCCACGTCAGCAACGAAGCGGGCTTGAACCGTTCTCCCAACTCGCCTTCAATGACGGAAAGAATATGATGCGTGGTATCGTTTCCAATCACATCCGATAAGGCCAAGGGCCCCAGCGGATGATTCAAGCAGTATTTCGCGCCGTTATCCACATCCTCGACGGTGGAAGTCCCTTCCTCCACGACATGAATCGCTTCATTGATCAGAGGCATGAGGATTCGATTGATGACAAACCCGGCCTTGTCCGAGGAATACACGGGTTGTTTGGAAAGTTGTTCCGCCAGCTTTATGGTTTTTTGATAGGTTTCCTCCGAAGTCTTCAAACCCTTGATGATTTCAACTCCCGGCATCAAGGGAACGGGATTCATGAAATGCATGCCGATGACATTCTCCGGATGGCGGGTAACGGAGGCCAGTTCCGTAATAGGAATTGAGGAGGTGTTGGAAGCCAGCACAGCGGAGGCACCGCACAACTGATCCAGTTTTTGAAAAAGGTCCCTTTTCTGTTCGCGTTGCTCGGTGATGGCTTCTATAATAAAAAAGCAACCCGCCACCTCGTCTAAAACATCCGCAACGGAAACGTTTTTACCCGCGCTTTCGGCAACGCCTTTTTCAAGCTCTCCCTTATCCACAAGTTTTTGCAAACTTTTTTGGATAACTTCCAAACCCTTTTGCGCCGCACCCGGTACGCCGTCGTACAGAACCACCTGGAATCCCGCCTGCGCCGCTACCTGAGCGATCCCCCGGCCCATGGTTCCCGCGCCGACCACTGCAATTTTCCGCTCGGTCATGTTCAAGTTTCCCTTTACACCCGGTAACGCTTGCTGGGGATATACCCTTCCGGCAAATCCCGCACCGGGGTGCCTTTTCGGACCCACATGACATCGCTGGCGGACGCCCGGGGCGTCTTCCGGAACACCGGTCTTAGCTCATCCCCTTTGGCCAGGGTGTTGTAATCGTCGAGGCTCACCATACCGGCGGTCAACGTGTCCAACTCGGTCCCTTCAGGAAGAACGGCCTGGACCCAGGCCACCGTCACCGGAAGTTGGTCCATAAAACTGATTCCCGCCAGATTCACCGCCGCCGATTGGGTTTCCACCGTAAACCGGGTTTCGTCCGGCAGAGTTTCCCAGCCGGTGGGTTCATAGCATTCCGGACAATCCGCCCGCGGCACCTGAAACCGGAGCACCCGTGATTCGTCATGCCCGTCCTGGTTGGAACATACCGTATAGCGCAACACGGCATTTTCCTTTTCCATGATACCTTGAAAATAGGCCGACATACCGCCATAACTCTTTTTATATCGAATGGCCGCCTCACGCTCGACTATCACCAGATTTTCAGGATGGCGCGATGGCTTGTAACTTTTATCCGCAGGATTCAAAAACGTGTCTCTGACCGTCATCGTTACCACCCTTTCTCGACTGTGGTTACCGTAATGTCACTCCCCGTTCCAGCGTGACTGTGAAACAGGGCTTTTTCCACTTTAGGGATTTGCAGTTCCGGGTGACCGTATTTTTCCTCAATCATCCCCTTCATCTGCCAGATCACATCCACCGCCTGCGTATTGCCGGTGGCGCCCACGGCATGCATCTGTCCGA
>Ga0209980_10001252_pt1 | contig 14039 bp, 6 predicted proteins | sample CR02metaG_FD_183611 | JGI IMG/M metagenome (GOLD analysis project Ga0209980, IMG submission 183611) | Deep subsurface microbial communities from Mariana Trench to uncover new lineages of life (NeLLi) - CR02 metaG (SPAdes) (version 2) | ecosystem: Environmental > Aquatic > Marine > Ocean trench >... | reverse complement strand
ACGCTGCTTGAGCAGGGCGGTCATTACGACATCGACGATATCAAGATAACCGCGCGGCCACGGGACACGGAAGCACGCATGAGCGGTTCGGTCAAGAACCTCGTCCTCGACCTCGATGGAGCGGAAGGGCAGCGCAAGCCGGCGAAAGTGAACCTTGAAGGCGCGCTCGGTGAAGCGAGATTCACAGTCACCGGCGACGTCGGTAAGCCCATGGAGGGCAAAGACCTGCGCCTGAACGTGGCCCTCGAAACGAAATCCACCAAGCCGTTGACCGAGCTTGCAGGAGTCGAGTTCGAAGAAGTCGGCCCCGTGCATCTGAAGCTCACGCTCATCGAGCAGCATGGCCATTACGATTTCAACGATATCCAGCTGACCGCACGCCCACGAGACTTCGACGTGAGCGTGAGCGGCTCGGTCAAGAATTTCGTCCTGGACCTCGATGGTGAAAAAGCGCAAACCAAGCCTGCAACAGTAAATGTCAAAGGCACCATCGGCGGAGCCAGGTTCAGCGTTGCCGGTGATGTCGCCAGGCCCATGCAAGGAAAAGATCTGCGCTTGAAGGTCGCCTTGCAGACGAAATCCACCCGGCCGTTCACCGAACTTGCCGGTGTCGAAGTAGAGGAGCTCGGGCCCCTGGATGTCGCGCTCACGGTCATCGAAAAAGGCGGTCGCTTCGATCTCGACGGAGTCAACCTGAAGGCGTGGCCGCGCGATGCCGATGTGGCAATCAAAGGCTCTGTCAAGGACGTCGCCGGAAATCCACGACTCGATCTCGACGTCGCTCTGGCCGCGAAGACATTGCGCCAGCTGGACAAGACCCTGCCCGACGCGGGACCCGTCAGCGTGTCGGCGAAGGTCCGGTCCCGCGGCAAGGTCGTCGAGATCCGGGACCTCGTGGCGAAGGTCGGTAAGAGTGATCTGTCCGGCAGCGTGACCGTGGATACCAGCGGCGAGCTACCGAGGGTCAGCGCCAAGCTGCGTGCGAGCGTAATCGATCTCGCGGAGCTCGTGCCCCCGGCGGACAAATCCGACACTGGGGCCGCCGCGGAGATGCCACGGAAAAGAAAGATATTTCCCGGCGATCCCCTGCCGCTCGACGCGCTCAAGAAAGCGAACGGCAATATCGAGCTCGCGGTGGATCGTCTGATCACGCCGAAGCTCACACTGTACAAGGTCAACGTCGCAGCCAGGCTCGACAACGGGAATCTGACCGTCAAGCCGGCGGCCCACATTGCCGGTGGCACGGTTGGCGCCACCATCGGTATCGACGCGCGCACGAAACCGGCGAAGTTTACGGTGGATGTCGACGCGAAAAAGGTCAGTATCGGTGCGTTGACAAAAGAAATCCGTGGCTTTGAAACATCCAAAGGCCTCGACTCGAATCTGAAGATGAAGCTGAGCGGTCAGGGAGACTCGGTGCGCGCCCTCATGGGAGGGCTTGACGGCGATATTCGACTCGAAATCGGCGAAGGCCATCTCAATAACGACGTGCTCGATCGCGTCGGTGCCGGTCTGCTGACGCAGATAATCGGAATAGCCGTGCCGACGGACGAAAAAGATAAAACGACGACGTTCAATTGCGGTGTGGTGCGCTTCGCGGTCAAGGAGGGTGACGCCATCGCCGACGAGACGCTTGTTATGGAGACGGACAAGGTGCTCCTCAAGGGCGGCGGTCTTATCGATCTGAAGACCGAGGATCTGGACCTGGGCGCTAGTCTCGCCGCGCGCAAGGGCATTCGTATCGGTGCCGGCACCCTCAGCAGCCTAGTACGGGTGAAGGGCACACTAGCGGAGCCGCAGCTCGGCACGGATCTCAAGCGTATGGTGAAGACCGGAGCCAAGGTCGGAATCGCGGTCGCGACGGTCGGCCTGTCACTCCTCGCCGAGAGCGTCTATGGTTATATAAGCGAAGACGACCATCCGTGCCAGACGGCCCTGGCCCGCCAGATCGAGGTTACGCCGAAGAAGGACAGGGCACAGAGTACGTCGGGGGAGAACTGAGACATCGAGGCGTCAACAAGCGCGCCGTCAATCTGTCGAATTCATGGGTAAACAATAATGGCAAACCGCTAGAGCTGGTACGCGACGGTCCCATCGCTACCGTGATGCTCAACCGGCCGCGCGCGACCCGCCCGCTGACAACACGACGGCTAGCACCACCGCGACGGTGATGAGATTTCGAGTGAAGCCCGAGCTGGAAGTAGTCTCACTGTTCATGATTTTCAGGCGCCGTTGCTCGGTCAATATCGCTCAGTCAAACCCATCTTAAGGTCGACGGAGGTAGTGTCCAGGGTCTTTCGCACTTTTGAATTTGCGGTGGTTTGGTCCGGGTCTTCGATGCTAGCAATGACCTTCACGGTCCCAACACAGCACCGGCAAGTCCATGTATCGATCGTACGGCCTCACTTCACCAAAAGCAGACGTTGCGACATCCGTGCTTCAATGACCGCACTGGTCGGACCCGCGGGCTTGCACATGCTCGAGGATGCGGGCGATGACGTTCGGGTCAGTCACCTCGGCGATGATCCGAACCAGTGCACCGCAGCGCGGGCACTGTCCAGGGTCGTTTGATTTCCTATGCGGCGCTTGACGCGCCAGGGTTTCGCGCTCGAGTTCATCGTTGGCGGCTGTCGGCTGATTGGGTCGGCTGATTGGGTCTTAGCTGCCTGTCACGACAGCCCGCTGCCCCAGCGGTATTGCCAGCCGACTCCCACGGAGTCGAAGTCGCTACCGGCGCTCGAGGAGACGGTAGTCCTGTGAGTCCACTATCTCTTCGCCGGAGGCGACCAGTGACCATCCATGTCACGCATGAAGGCCTTGAGGTTCTTCGAGCTGGTCATGATCTCCCGTGCGGCGGCGCGCAGATCGTCCACGGCTTCGACCGGCAGGGTGAAGCTCGTCGGAAGGTGTTTCATCGCCTTACCTCGCTTCGGGTCGGCCAGCCCGTCGAAATCGACCTCGACGAAATAGATTTTTAAATCATCACACCCCGCCGTGCTCTCGCGGGTCGCGGCCCATTCCGTGCATCGCCCCTTTATCAGCTTGTCGGCGACCTCCTTGAGAGCGAGTCTGAGCAGGGCCAACGAATCGAAGCTGTACTCGTTCAAGGGAATGGAGCTCGAGGCAGATATCGCCTCGCCCAATGACAGGTCGAATTCCGACTGTTGGAATGTCGTGTCCATCTCGGATTGAGCATTGACAACGATCACCAGCCACCGGTGGGTGTTGGCCACGCCCAAGGCCTTAGCCAGCTCCCATGAGCCGCCCGCTAAAGTCAGCCTGTTGAGGAAGGTCCTCACGCCGAGATTGTCGGTCAGTCCTCCGTCCAAGAGGTGGATGTACTGCAGCTCTTCGCTATCCCTGTACTTCTCTATCTTCTTGACGAGATGGTAAGCGCGCGACGTGGGGTCCGCGCTTTTCTCCGCCGCCTTCGCCCACGGCGGAAGCTCGAAAGGGCAGGTCCCGGCATAGTTACGCAGGATCACCGAGCTGAACAGGATCGGAACCGCCGAGGACGCCGTGACTGCACGCGAGACGGGAAAATTGCCCAAGTCCGAGCAGATCAAGGCGAATTGTGCCGGGTCGAACGTGAACTGCATACCGAGGGCGATCTCCGTTGCGTTGATGGACAATCTCGGGCCGTTACGCGCATGGATATCACTGAATGTCTTTCCTTCGAAAAGAATTTCGTCGTAATACTCGGCCGCGAGATCGCTTCTGTCGTATGTGGACGAACCGAGCTTGACCCACGACGCAGGAGAGAACAGCGACCAAATCAGGTGCCCTTGGACGTCTCTGTAGAGAAACTTGTCGGCGTAGTCTTCGAAAATCCGATCTCCGAACAGGCCGTAGTAGGCAGCCGTGAAGCTGCCGCCGGACACGGAGGAGATCAGGTCGACCTCATCGACCAGGCGACGCTCGCGACCCTCCCAGCGAATCTTCGCGTCGGACATGGCCTCCAGGACACCATAGGAAAACGCCGCGGCGCGGGTGCCTCCCCCCGAGAATGCAATCGCGACGAGCAGGCTGTCCGAACGCGTCTCGCCGGCCTTGGGCTGCGCTGGGGCGGCGCCGGCTGCGACGACCGGCGAGTATGGCTCGTTGATGGGATAATGAGCCGTGCAGCCCGCAAGCAGTACGTACGCGACGGCCAATCCCGGCAAGATTGAGCATCTCATGGCCACCTCCTCAAAAGATGGTCCGAATCACGCACACGACAGACGGCGTGCCGCATTATATATGCCCTGCGAAACCGGGCGGCAACCGCCGGGATGGCTTTTGCTGACCTGTTCCTTTCGAGGGCACGTCGTCGTAGCGCCCGCGCCGGCATCAGTTCAGCTGGCCCGCGGCCGTTTCCCATGAGTTTCCAGTGCTCAGGCCACCCAGCATAGCGAGCAATACGGCGAGGCAGTATACGACAACCAGGCGGGCGGCGGATCTGAATCGTGTCTGTGCAGTGGCGAGCGTCACAACGCAATTATTCACGATAAATCCAAACGTCGAGTGATCGAGTAAACCAGGTGTGTCGGTCGAATCGGTTTATATCCTCTTCTGGTTGTTGGTCTGGAAAATCCACGAAACCGGACATTGAGGCAATTGTGCTCTAAGGGCCGATGTGGGTCGCAAGCCGCCGTTGGGCAGCAACCCGGCCGGCGTAATTGTTCGCGCGGACTAAACCAACAAATCGGCCGGGAACAACTCCTCGGTCGTGAGTGGTCGCGATGTGAGTCCTTGCTGGCATGCGTACTCGGCGAACTGCTCCAGTACGGCCCGATTCGACTCCAGACCATATGGCCAGAACTCGTCTCCGAAGATCTCACGGGTCTCATCAACGACGGCAGGTAGAAAAGGCAGCATGACACGATACGCCCCGGTGTCACGCAGTCGCTCCATGGCGAGCCGCCGCGCGTCGCACAAGGCGTCGAACATGCTCCGCGCCACCCTTGGATGGCGCTGCTGAACGTCTCGGCGAACGACCACGCAATGCATGATCGGATGCAGGCCGGTGCGACGATAATACTCGCGCTCGGCGGTGTCGTAGTCGGCGAAAATCCGCTTGACCCGCGGCGAGCCATTCTCGAAACAGTCCGGCACATGGTGAATCAATGCAGCATCCACCGCACCCGATTCCAGCAGCTCGGTCAGCCGCTCGCCTGGCGCCATCAACCGCATGCGCATACCGTCAGGGAGCGAGATGGGAACTCGCGACTTGCGCTCCGCAATCCAATTGACGGACCGAAAGTCGAAGCCGTGCTCATCGGCCAGGATCCCGACGATCCACACGACTGCGGTCATACCCCACTCCGGAATAGCGACGCATTTCCCGTTGAGATCTTCTGGCGTGTCGATATTCGCATCGACGTTGGCATAGACCATGGCGTGACGAAAGGCGCGGCTCGGGAAGGCCGGAATCCCAAGAAACGGGCTCTCACCAGCTCCGCACAGAAAGGCATGGGCACCCATCGACATCTCGGAGACGTCGAACTCGAGGGACTCGCACATTCTGAGAAAGATGTCGCTCGGCGAAAGCGTGTCCACGCTGAGCTCAATTCCGCGGGGCACGACCGAGCGGGTCCGAAGGGCCGCGACATGATCGTAGTCCCCGAATGCCGCGCGGAGCGCCAAGTCATCCATACCTCTCTCCCGTTCGACTTTCCCGCGAACAGCACCACGCCCGCGACGATCAAGGGGTTCTTTACGCGATTTCGAAGACTACGTCGAGAGGCGTGCCTGCAGGCCCATGGCTCTTGCGAACGCGCGCCGAGAACAGTGAGCCGCTATGCGCAGCACTTCAGCGACATCTGGATCTAGTACTTGGACCGCTTGTCCGGCAGGCGGAAGGCCGTAAATACGAGCGAAGGGGTTACGAGTTCGGTACGTGCGGCAGAACGATCGGCGGTTGAAACACGGCAAGTCGGTAATTTGATGGCGCGCCCGGAGAGACGCGAACCCCCGACCACCTCGGCAACTGCTCCATGCGTTGCCCTACCTCCTACATCCATGTAGTCGTGGTTCGAAGTCACACCGACCAATTTAACATTTCAACTAGAACAGTCACTTGCGACGCTTGCCGCATTCGCAAACTCGACGTAACTCGCTGATTTCCTGTTTCACCAACTATCACAGTGGCACAAATTTGGCACATGTGACTATGCTCGGTCACGGCAAATATTCGCCAAACAGCGACGGCTACCGGGGGGAAGGGCGCGGCGGCAGCCCTTCTCGAATGCGCCGTGAGAAGTCGGGAACGGCGCCTGCCGCCTTGGCGCGGTCGTTCACGTAACTCCGCGCCTTCAACTCCTCGAACGGCAGGCTCGTGTCGATCATGCCGCGATCGTACAGCATCGCGCTTGTAGAGCACCGCGTGACCGGCCGTGAACACGGCCGCCGTCGCGATGACGACGACAATCCAGGAGAGTGTGTCCATGGGGAATTCATGAACGGACCCTTGCAACGCCCATGGGCGTCATCAGGTCGGTGCGTCTTGGCCCTTTTGCGATGCCGGCGGTCCGTCTTTGGGATTGTTCCGCTGCCGGCGGGTCGACCCGTCCGTCTTTGCGTCGTTGCCCATGAGATCGGCAAGCCGATCGATGTCCTGGATGTGCAGATCGCGCTGCGGGAACGGGATGGTAATGCCATTTTCGCGGAAGCCTTTGTCAATGGCGAAACGGATGTCGCTGCCGATGCGAAAAACCTCGTCCGCTTGACTGATGAAGAAGCGCAGCTCGAAATCCAGGGAGCTTTCTCCGAAGTTCTGAAACAGCACGAAGGGCTCCGGCCAGGCGTTGGCCCGCGGATGATCGTGGGCGCATTTCAAGAGAATGTCTCGGACCTTTTCGGTGTCCGAGCCGTAAGCCACACCCACCTTTATTTCCACACGCGCGTAGGTATCCTTGTGGGTCCAGTTGACCAGCGCTCCGGAGACCATTTCGGAGTTGGGAATGATGACCGTGGATCGTTGGAAGGTTTGAATTTCCGTTGCGCGCACGTTGATGCGTTTCACATAGCCCTGATGCTGGCCCACGACCACCCAGTCCCCCACCTTGATCGGTCGCTCCGCGAGCAGGATGAGCCCCGAGACGAAGTTGTTGACGATGGATTGCAGGCCAAAGCCTATGCCCACCGAGAGAGCGCCGGCGATCAGGGCGAGATTGGACAGGTCGATCCCTAGGGCGGCGATGGCCATGAACACCGCGAGCGTGAGACCCACGTAACCGGTAACGGTCTTCAACGAGTGGCGTACGCCGATATCGAGGCTCGTCTGAGGAAAGACGCGGTCCTCGAGCACACGTTGGAACCAGCGCGTGATGGCCAGCATCACCACGAACACCAGGATGGCCACCGCTATGTCGCCGGCGGAGATGGTCAAGCCGCCGATCTGGATGCCCTCGCCGACGGCTTTGATGCCTTCTCGCATGTCCGCCCAGCTGACGCCCCACAGGCTCATGAGGGCCAGTGCTCCGATGATGAACAGCGTCAGGTCGAAGACCAGCATGAGCCAGAACTGCATGATGCGGCGGTTGCTATCCGTGGCTCCCAATGTCGCGCGGATTGTCGCTGCCCGACCCGTCTCCCGGTCGAGTATCAACGTCGTGACGTCGCGTGCGAGACCGTGAAAGACCACCATCACGCCGAGAACGGCACCGGTGAGGAAGATGTTGTCGGTGAGATAGGTGGAAAGGTTCGTGTAGCCGATCAGCGCCGAGATCGGAATGGCGATGGCGACGAGGGCGACCGCGAGCCTTATGGGTAGCCCCAGGGCCGGTCGCCTGAGAACTCCTCGTGGCTGCTCGCCGCTTTCCGGCTCCTTCTCGCGTGGCAGCGTATGCCAAAGACGGCCGGGTAAGAGCGACAGCAGGATGATGGCGAATACCGTGTTGCCGATGAAGTCGTAGAACAACGCCAGCTCGCCCGGGATCTCCAGGTGGCGGGTGGCGGGGTACTCGATGAATAACAGGACGGCTGCCAACCACAGCAACAGCGAAATACGCCGGTACAGCGCTCGCGCGCTTTCGTCGGTCAGCGTGGTGAGGCGCCAAGGCGACGGCGAGTAGGGCGCGAGGGCGGCCCGTGCCAGTCCCAGGCCGAAAGCCACGAACATGATGATGAAGAGCATCGCCACCACCATGTCGCCGACGATGCCCCGCGGGGTGGGGTCGGCGATGATCCAAATCAGCGGTGTGGCCATCACCAGCGCGGGAACGACGCCGCGTGCGAAACCGATCATCACTGCCGTCTTCAGGCGACGCCCGAACGAGGGCTGGGCAACGTTTCGGTCGCGCACGAAGCGGCGCAGCAGCGAGCGTCGCACCGGAATCCCGAGGGCCAGCATCAAGACCGCGAGCACTGCGGCGCTCAACGGCAGGTCACGTCGAACCTTGCCGGTAACCACCGGCATCCAGACTTCGAGGGGTGCTTCGTAAAGCTGGCGCAACACGAACATCAAATGGGGGCCGGCACTTTTCAACACCGGCAGCGAGAGCGGCGAAGGGCCACGCTCGAAGATGAACCCGGTGAGCTCCGCATGCAGACGTTCGAGGATTTTGTTAGCCAGCTGCTTGGCGCGAGTCCTATGGAGCTCGGCTTGCTTGATGCGGCTCTCGACCAAGGCGAGCCGCTCTTCCAGCTCGAAACGCCGGGAGCTTACCGAGACGTCCTCGGGAGGCTTACCGAGCTCCGGCGGCGGCCCCAGCGCCTCCAGGAGCTCGCGAAGCTCCGCCACCTTCGGCTTGGCGGCCTTGCTGAGGCTGGCGATCTCGAGCTCGAGGGCACGGACCTCCTCGAGCAGACGCTCCAGGCGAGTCCGGCTGGCATCCTCGTCGGCAACGACGGCCTCGGCGTTGTCGAGAGCTCGATTCCATTGCGCGATGCGAACCTCGGACTCATCGCTGGCGGTACCCTCCTGGGCCAGGGGCGCGCCCCACGTGAGGATCCACAGCACCGCTAGCGCCGCGATCGCGAAGCCTGGCGTGAAAACGTAGCGGTTCATTCGGGAGGTCGTCGCAAGAATTTGGCGAAGTCTAACACAGGGCATGGGCGACGATTTCCGTATCCTCTGCGGGCGCCGCGGGCACCGGTTGACTTGCCGGATACGGGCTCTCGACAATACCGAGACCCTGTGAAACGAGCCGTGTGATCCATTGGAAAGGCCCTTCTGCCAGTCGTGTGAGAACAATAAACGTCCCATCCTCGAGGTGTTCCGGGCGGCCGAACCGCAATTCCACCGCTGGAGCAAGCTGCGTGACTGATTTCCTAACTTCGGCGTGGACGCACGTTGCGGAGAGAGTCAGTTTCCGAATGACCGCTACTGTCAGAAGCGGACACTGGCTACTTAGATCCGTCGAATGTCGGCTTAGGGTGGCGGTTTCAACTGGAACAGTCACTTGCGACGCTTGCCGCAATCACAAACCCGACGCAACTTGCTGTTTCTCTGTTTCACCAGGTGTCACACTGGCACAAATTTGGCACATCTGGCTATCGACCAACAATTACGCATATTCCATGTACCCGCCGTAAGCATCGGCAACTCACGCCCATCCTTGTGACAGTGAGCGGCAGGCGCCCAGAGGAGGAGCGTCACTTCTCTGGCTCCCGCTCGAGCTATGAATGAGAAAGGGTGCGGTTCACCCCCCGGGGGGGAAGCCGATAGCGACTCTGAGGCGAGCTAGCGGCTTGATATGATGAATTTACCTCAACTAGACCGGACCGATCTCAGGGAAAAGGTCACGGTGATGCAAGTCGCGACACATCAGATGGTAGCAATCACAGTAGATGCCCGCTGGGCGGCCCAGAAAACTGCGACCATGGCGCATGACGCGGCGATTCCCCATCGGCTGAGTTTCCACGCGCGATCGTTCATTCGCTCGATTAAACGAAACAGCGGCCACGCGGACAGGATGATCAGAAGCTGCCCGATCTCGATACCCACATTGAAGGCAACCAGGCTTTGCCAGATATCGGGCGAATCCACTTGCAGCAGCTTATGCAGGACGAAAGAAAATCCGAATCCATGCAGTAAGCCGATGGCCATGGTGACGGAGAACATCTCGAGTTCGCGACGCTTTTGATGGCGACGCGCCATGACGGCGATGGCCGCCGCATAAATGATCGACAATGCGATGCCCGTTTCGACCGCGGGAATGAACCATTGGCCGCTCGGAACATAGCCGAAGAAGCCGACGATCAGGGTCACGGTGTGGCCGATCGTGAATCCTGTGGCGCGCCATACGAGGCTCGTGAGGCGGGTGGCGCCGAGCGTAAGGCAGAGAACGAAGAGCACATGATCCCATCCCTCGAGGATATGGCGCACACCCTCCTGAATGAAGGTGATGATTGCGCTCCACGCGGAACGTGAAATTTCCACTGGCTCGGAAAGCAGACCGCGGGCCCGGAAGACTCTGGTAGCGCCCGGACTGTAATCGAGAATCAGGTTGGCCGTGTTTTCCTGGCCTGGTAGGCCCGGATCGAGACTGCTGGCCACCGTATAGCCGTAGACCGGCGCTCCCGTCTCGTAGCGCAGGATTATGTCTACCACGACGTCGCCGACATAGGGCGGGTCTGCGTCCGCCGCATAGGTTGCCTGGTCTTTGAAAGCCGCCCTGGCTTCAGTCAATGTCGCGAACGGCGGTTGCGAGCCGATGGGATATGCGCGGACGCGCTCGACAATGGCATCGAGCGGTTCGCCGTCAGCGGTAAACTGGAATCCCTCAGCCGCGAGGCGGCCGAGTCCCCCCGGGTCGCTGCGCAGCGCATTCGGGTCGAGATAGTGGACCGGTTTGCCGTCTTCCAGACGGTTGGTCGTGTACGGGGCGGGCTCGGGCAAGCCGTCGGCACCAACGGGGCCGATGCGATCCGCTACCAGATAGGGCATCGGGGTACGCAAATAGACCCTGAGTCCATCCATCAGGTGCTCCACGTGGAGTATGCGAACGTTGAGATTCAGGAGGAAGTGCGCACTTGCGGGTGCAGCCGCGAGGCATTGCAATAGACCGATAGTAAACAGCAGGCTCCCACGAGCTCTCCATGCCCACGGAAGCCAGCGCCCACCCATATTGGGACCCCCGCTCAACTCTCTTGCCGGGCGTCGACAACGGTCATGCCGATGATCTTCCATGCACCATCGACTTCTGCCAGTTCCATCAAGGCTCTGAACCGAATGCGGCGCAAGTGCAAATGGCCCCAATGACTGGCGCTTGCGAGTGCCGTCCATTCCGCCAGGGAGCGGAATCCGGAGCGGCCGTCAATCGCGGCGATGTCGTTGACGACGAGCTCCTCGATCGCGTTGACGCGAGCCGTGCCCCCGCCGGCGACCTTGATGGCCAGCGCGCGGTCCAATTCGGCCTTCACCTCCGATGCGCCTTCTTCTGCAACTATAACGCTGAGCGCGTTCGTCAGTTCCAAGTCCCCTTTTTCCAGGTAGGCCGTGTGCACGTTGTCAAGCACGGCTTTGATGATCTCTGCCGAAAGCGCCTCATCCGGAGGACCAGACAGAGGATTGCGGATCTCGACAGTATTCGAGCGCATCAGCAGAATCGCACCGACGACACAAAGCAGCGACGCCCCGACAAATGCGAGCTTTGTCCCGTGTCTTGACCGCATGGCCCATCCCGCAGCAGTCAGAGCCCCGAGCAGCAGCACGAACGATGTAATCGGGACGGTGAACGTATCACCGGTGCCTATCGTAACCGGAGTGACCTTTGGCTCGACGTACTTGCGCAGGAAGTTTTGCCACTCGATGGTCGGATTCTCCACATCGACGAAGGTCGCGAACGGTCCGGCCGGATCGATGGCTGTCGTTGGAATTCGGCCGTTGCGCTCGTTGAACAACTCCCAATCCACACTGACGCTCTGTGGGAGTTGCCTGACCGGATAAGACAGGATAACGCCGACGATTGCCGTCGACGGTTCAAGTGGCTTGTCCTCTTCCAACACCGTCAGGCCATTGACCGAGATACTGAGGAACTCCGCCCGCGACGAGGTCGGCTTCCTCGGTACACCTTCAATACGAAGAGGATTGCGAGCTTCGAATAACGCTCGCGCACGTAATTTAATTGCTGCCTGCTCGTTTGCGTCGATCAGGGCGTCGCCATCGAGTTTCACGTCCGTCCAGTCCTGCAAGTCTCGTACCCTGATCAGCACCTCGTGACGAACCTCACGAGGTTCGACATATAGAAATGACATCAGGGCATTCTTGTGATGCCGCTTCAGGTTCGGGTTGTCGAACCGGCTGTACCATGGGTCGTTCCAGTCAAGGCGCAGGGTGGCAGCCGCGGAGAGATAGCGGAAATCAATGATTGGCACTGCCTTGTGATAGGCGATAAAGCCGATGGTGACAATCGGAATCCCGCTCTCATCCGCAGGCGGGGATATCGTCAGGGTGCCGGGTCTGCCGTTAAAGCGATAGTCGATTTCGGCGAACAGCACCCGCTTGTCGGCGGGGGCTTCGGGCACCCGCTGGCGGGTCTGCGGATTAATCATGCCGGCGTACGGTGATTGACGGTCGACCCGCAGGCGCGGCTCGGCCCGCTTCAATTCCGCGGAGAGCGGCACACCATCGGGTCCGAGGATGCTGAGCACACTATTCGAGAAGTGCGCCAATCGCTCGTTCTCAGGAGGGCGGCCTTCACCACCATCTTTCCACAATTGGTCGGGAATCAGGTCCGCAAAGAGTTCGAGATTGCCGACATAGACTTCCAGGCGGACTGTCACTCGGTCGTCGAGAACAATAATCTCGGCGATATTGGGAGCGGTTTCCGCACCGCTGAGGTTCATCCAATCTGCGTAGGCGGGTGTGTAAGTGATTTGGACAAAGATAATGGCGATGAGGGCGTCGCGGACCCTCCATTCGCGACCTGGATAGTGAGCTTGGTCTAGATTTGGTGTGTTTCGCAATCGTTCTTCGTGTCTTCTCGTATCTGCTTCGGACTACTCAGTCCTCGCAGAAAATTCGTACCTTCTTCACCGCGCGCTCCACGGCATCATCAGTCTGCGCCTTCGTCAGCTCGTCCTTTGCGGCCTGGCAGTCGTTGGCGGCTGATGCGTGGTGCGCCGGAGGCGCGCTCTGGGTACTGCGTTCGCAATGATGACTGCTCACGCGGCGGATACTTGCATGGTAATCCTGCCAGAAAGCTACAACTTTGGCCTGTCTCAGACCTGGGAGGAGCTTACGAGAGGATTTAAACCTCCGACCCCTGCCTCCCGAAGGCAGTCGGGCATCCTTAACTAGTTGTTTATTCGCACTTAATTGGAGGCGCCCCTGGGCACAAGTTCCTGACGAATCACAATAGCGCCGCACTGATCCCGACAATATTCCGGCAGACCAGGGGAGGGGACGCGCACGGTCGCAGCCAGATTCATCGACCCAAGTGATCCAGCAGAAAAAATGCTTTTCGGCCAACTGCAAACACAGACGCATGGTTCACAGCGGTCCGCTACCTAAACGCGAATCCGGGCTTTGTGCGCCTCATTCTGCGACGTTCGGGTAGCCGGGCGGGATCCTCCAGAAGCCCCCCGGGGCAAGCTTCTCGAGAGGGCGTTCGGGCGACCCTGGGGGTAGCCCGTAACGCAGCAGTAAGATGACATCGGAGCTGACACTCGGATTCGTGCGAAAGTAGCTGTGGCCGTACTGGTCCGAGATTCCTCCTTCGAACCGTATTAATGCAATGCTCTGTTCCATCTGGTCGATACTATCCCACTCTCGAGCGGTCAGATGGGCCTCATCCAACTTTCCCAATCGACCTCGCGGACTACTGAACAGCGTTTGCGCAATCCCGAGGGCGCCGTCAATGGGTGAATAGTAAATAGTCAGGTTGCCGAATCCGTAGCTAAGTTGTTCTGCGGCAAGTCGCTGCCGCACGACGCCGAAGTCAAGATCGGGCGCCGCCAGAACCAGGTTCCGGATCTTGTATCGCTGTAGAGGATGGATGCCGGCACCTCGCGCGAATATGAACAGCTCACGAATGGCGGCCGTCACCGTGTCCGTGCCGCGACTGTGGGCGATGATGTGCATCGCTTTGACCTCCGGCATGGCAGAGACGATG
>Ga0209980_10001251_pt1 | contig 14041 bp, 15 predicted proteins | sample CR02metaG_FD_183611 | JGI IMG/M metagenome (GOLD analysis project Ga0209980, IMG submission 183611) | Deep subsurface microbial communities from Mariana Trench to uncover new lineages of life (NeLLi) - CR02 metaG (SPAdes) (version 2) | ecosystem: Environmental > Aquatic > Marine > Ocean trench... | reverse complement strand
CAGCCGTTACATCTTCCGCGAGACGTTTGCCGCCTGGCTGACAGTGACGCTGGTTCTATTCGTCATTCTGATGAGCAACCAATTCGCAGAGGTCTTGGACGATGCGGCTGCCGGCAGACTCCCCAAAGACGCCGTCTTCGCCATTCTCAGCCTCACATCCTTAAGATATATCACGCTACTCACTCCCTTAGGGCTGTTTCTGGGCGTGATGCTGGCATTGGGCAGATTGAACCGCGACTCAGAGATGGCTGCGCTCGCGTCTGGTGGCGTAGGGCCCGCACAGTTACTTGGGCCGATCAGTGTGTTGACGTTGGCGCTGTCCGTCTCGGTCGCCTGGCTTGCCCTGAAACAGACGCCGGACGCATCGCGTGCGATCGAACAGATCAAGTTCAGAGCTCAGGAAGAGCTGGAACTCGGTGTCCTGGAGTCAGGCAAGTTTACGTCCCCCGATTCGGGCGACACGATTATCTACGCCAAGGAGGTCGTGGGTGAGGAAATACGCGAAGTGTTTCTTCAGCACCAGGAAGACGAGCGAGTAGTAGTGATTCTTGCCGACCGGGGTGAGCGCGTGCACGATCCCGAGACCGGCAACTTGACCTTCGTACTGTATGATGGCCGCCGCTATGAAGGCGTACCGGGCCAGAGAGATTTCCGCATCATGGGTTTTGCGGAGCACGGCATACCGATCCGGTCACTCGAAGACGAGGAGCCAGAAGAGCTCGTTGAGACGAAGCCGAGCGGAGTCCTATTTGCGTCTACGGCACCGGAGGATCGGGCGGAGCTACAGTGGCGTATCTCAGCACCGATCTCACTGTTCGTTCTGATGTTGCTGGCTGTGCCGCTCAGCCGCTCGCGGCCACGCGAGGGCCGCTACGCACGTCTAGGCGTCGGTATGCTGATCTATATCACCTACGTTAATTTGCTCTCAATTGCCCGCGTATGGGTAGAGCGGGATCAGGTTCCCCGGTGGCTCGGACTCTGGTGGGTCCACATCGGGCTGGGTTTGGTGGGATTGTTGCTGCTTGGCCGTGAGTCAGGATGGTTCACGTCCAGCCCGCGCGTACGTCGAGCGGAGCTCGCGCGATGAATTTACTCGATCGCTATATCGCTGTTGCGGTCTTGAAGGGCGTCGCGACCGTGATCCTGGTTTTGCTTGCCGTCGTGACGTCTGTCGAGTTCGTCGGGCAACTGGACGATGTCGGCACCGCGCGGTATGAGTTGAAGGACGCGTTGGCTTATGTGGTTCTGCGAATTCCGCGTCTGATCTTTAAGATGCTCCCGGCCGCCGCGTTAATAGGCGCACTGCTCAGTCTCGGCAACCTTGCTGTTCATCGTGAACTTGTCGTGATGCGGGTGAGCGGCGTTTCACTGGTCAGATTCGTGGGTTCGGTAGGCATCGCCGGAGTCGTACTGATGGCCATAATGGCGTTACTCGGGGAGTCTCTGGCTCCATCGCTCGGCGCGTACGCGCGCCAACTGCGTTCACAAGCATTGCTCGAAAGTGTCGATATATCGAATGCACGCTCGGCGTGGATGAAGGACGGTGACCGGATCTTTAATTTTCGACGAGCAGAGGACGGTATTAACTTCGGCAGCATCTTCCTGTTCGAGCTTGACGCTAATGGTTCCCTCAACCAGGTCGCACGCGCAGATTCCGCACAGATCGATGCCCAAGAGCGCTGGATATTAGCCAACTACGGTGTGACGCAGTTCGGGGAAGAACTTATCACTGCCAGCACTGAGCGGCGCTCGGTCCAAAACTACAATCTGAGCCTGGAGCTGCTCGGGCTCTCCGAGGTGCGCGAGGATCTGCTCGATACTCAGGGGCTGACGCGCTATATCCGCTATCTCAAGCAAAATTCGCTCGACGCGGATCGCTATGTGACCGCCTATTGGGCCAGGATCGCCGATATCGTGGCAGTGTTGTTGATGACGGTGCTGGCACTGCCGTTCGTGTTTGGCGCCCTGCGATCTGCTGCGGCCGGCGCTCGTCTCCTGGTGGGCTTGCTGATCGGCCTTGGCTATTACGTGATCGCGGAGGCTTTCGTCAATAGTGGAGAGGTCTTCGACCTGAACCCGGTCGTCGTCGCCTGGCTGCCCATTGGCGTGCTGCTCGTCATTACGAGCGTAGCGTTACTACGAATTCGTTAGCAGCCGGCCGGTAGGCGGAATCGATTGCATTCGCCTCGCGACAATCCGGAAACTCCGACCGCCAAGTGTAAACTGTGGGTTTCGTTAGCGTTGCCGGTAACCTGATAGAATGGCAGCCCTGCACCGGGTAGTTCGAACAGAGAGTCGCGTCGGAGTGACATGACGAGCGAGCGACCAGTTTCGTCGGCATTAAGGATCGCCAGTCTGGCGATCAGTTTGTGTGTAGGCGTTGTCCTTGGTGTGTTGATCGGCGCGCTGTTTGGTCAGCCCGGCATCGGTCTTGCCATCGGGGCGGCCCTGGGTTTGGCCGTCGGCCTGTCGTTATCGGCCGCATTTCTTGTGGGGTCCTTCTAACGCGATGGCAGCCGACCCTGCATCGCCCCAATGGCATGTATACGTTGTGCGCTGTGTAGACGCGACTCTGTACACGGGCGTCGCCAAAAATCTCCAAGCACGTATTGCTCAACACAACGCCGGGCGCGGTGCCAAATACACAAACAGCCGGCGTCCGGTGACGTTGGTTTACCAGGAGGCGGCGGCGGATCGTAGCGCGGCGCAGAGTCGAGAACATGAAATCAGGCGCTTGGCGCCGCAGGCCAAGCGGGCGTTAATTTCCGGATAGGCCGCTGACGAGAACCGCCGAACCGCTATTGAGCGATCGGTCTCGCCTGGTTGGCCGGTACGAAATACTGAGCCTCTCCAGTTGTCAGCAACTCATACAACGCGGTTAGATTCCGTTCGCGCCGCTCGTAGCCACGCCAGCCGCTGTACTGCGTAAACGGATTCGCCAGGAGCATTTCCTCCAGCGATGCTCCCTGGTTGATAGCGTCTCGCACGCCCGAATGCAGCAGACCGAGGAATTCGATGAAGTTATCGAGGTCCTGCTTCGTCGCGATCGGTCCATGCGGTGGCAGGTACGAGTCTACGTCGATGGTTTTCATCGCCCGCAGAACGCTGATCCAGCCGTCGACCGAAGGCGTATACGAGGGATTGGCCCAGCTTCGATTGTGGAACACGCCCCCCGTATGCAGTGCCCTGGCGTGCGGGAAATAGACGAGCGTGTCGCCCTCGTTCTGGCCAGCGCCCAAGTAGATTAATTCGACCGCGTAACCTCCTAGATCGAGCGTCAGTCGATGATCGAAGAGTATGTCAGGGAGAACGAGCTCGACTTCCTCTCGATTCAGGCCTCTCTGCTCGAAGGGCCGGGTCGCAACTTCGAACTCGAAACGCTCGATCATGATGGCCTGCGTGTCACGATGGGCAATAATCGTCGCACCTTCACGCGCGAAGACCGAGTTGCCCATGTGGTGGTCACCGTGAAATTGACTGTTGATGACCCAGCGGATGGGCGCATCGGTCCGCTCGCGAATCTCCGCGAGCAAGAGTTCGGCATCGGCCGGGTGCGTCCGCGTGTCGACAACCAAAACGCCTTCCTCGGTGATCAATACGGCTGAGTTGGAGCCAGCGAAGTCATAGTTGAAATACAGACCAGGGCCGATTTGGAGGAACCTAGCCTCCGGCGCTTCTTGGGCTGCCGCCCGGAGGGCAATACTGTTCGTCAGCAGCAACAAGCTGCCCAGCGTCACACCGACTCGTACGAGGCGGAAACCTGTCGCTATCATCCTGCGAAGATCCTGGTGGAGATCCTTTGAGGGTCGGACGCTAACGCCGGGCTTGGGAAATATCAAGATGTCGCGCCTGCGCTGCGCACCCCGTGATCGGTCTTTTCCGCTTCACCCCGATGCAATATGTGGGCTAGGTCACAGAATATCGCTGCGGAATGGCTTAGGCTGTACGTTAGGTTCTCCTCGAGATATTCCCCTGAATTGCCCGGCCTCGCGCCGGGCTTTTTTTGCCCAAGTAAAGCAGAAGCGTTGTTGACCAATAGGCGAACGATCGAATAGCAGGGCTGCCGCCCTAGGGGATGACCGTTAATCGTCGTCCTAATCGTGCTCTCATAGCGGATCTGTTCTAGCCGAGGACGAGCCGCTGTCGATCGAAGGCTTGGCGTTGCGATGATGGTCCTACAACGCCTGCGAGCGCTATATCCCTGTTGCCGCTGAATCTGAAGTTTCGCTTCGGCAATCCGGCCCGGGCGGCTTGAATTCGTGCGGCATATCAGCGCCAATGCGGTATATTGATAGCGAAGTCTTGGTTGCTAACATCTGGGATGTAGGGGAGGTGTTATGACGTTTGTGGACCAGCTTCTCAGAGCCAAAGGGACTGACGTCTGGTCTGTGACACCGGACGAAACCGTGTTCGCGGCGTTGGTTCTGATGGCTGAGAAGGAAGTCGGCGCACTATTAGTGTTGGATGGGGAGTCGCTGGTCGGAATCTTTTCGGAACGTGATTACGCGAGAAAGGTAATTCTCAGAGACAAGTCATCAAGGGACACTGCGGTCAGCGAGGTCATGAGTGCACCCGTGATCTGCGTCCAGCCGGATCAGTCGATCGAGGAGTGCATGAGTTTGATGACCGAGAATCGAGCGCGCCATTTACCGGTGCTCGAGAACGAGAAACTGATTGGTCTGATCTCGATCGGCGATGTAGTAAAGGCGGTAATATCGGACCGGGAGGCTGTCATCGGGCAGCTCGAAAGCTACATTACCGGAACGCCGTAGCCATTCAGAATTGCGTGTCGACGCCGCTAATATCGGCTCGATCGTGCCGCAACCGTTGGCGTGGAGCCGGAGCCCACTCGCAGAGCCGGGCCAAAGGATAGGCCGTTAGGCGCTCCAGTCGCTTCGCGTTAACACTCTGCGCGAGCTGAGGAATTTCAGTGCGCATGATCTTTAGTTCGGCATATCTCATCTGTTGACTCTCGATGTCTCCGGCGCCAACCTCGGCTCGTGCCGTTGAGTTCGCGCTCCAGTACCCCTGAAAAGGACTCGATCTCTACTCCGACCGATCATGCGTGAGCATGTATCGGCCAGCAACAACAGTAGTGTCTCGAAGACCACCATCGGCAACGGTGACCTGAGTCACATCTGGTATTGAACTGGGATTAAGTGAAGTGTGGAACTCGTATTCTGAGTAATGTGTCGAGAAAATGGGCACCGATTATCCGGCAGGTGCGGCGCGCGCCTGTGCGATCCGCTGGCAGGAGCGGAGAGTTCCTTAGGACAGAGGTCTAGTCTTCGCCCCGAATAAATGAGAGCTGGTCATCTACGACCGCTGCTGAGTCGAGGTCCTCATCGCTATCTAGTAATCCGTCATCGAGAAACTCTGCGTTTGTCAGGTAGTTAGGATCTGATTCGTCTCCGAGCAGCTCAGCAACTTCGTTATTCTCTATCTCGTTCAGCGCGTCGTCGTCCAACGCCTGGCTCGGACTTGGATCAGTTTTGGCCGTCTGGTTCATGACTCCACCTCGTGCGGTTCCGGTGCGCAGAAGATTCTGACATTTTCCGGCCGAATTATGTGATGGACGTCACCATTATGTGCAACCAGCCGAGTCAGTTAGATGCCGGTTGGGCCCACCAGTTGGAACAACGCCATAAGAACAATAACGAGTAGGATTGGTAGAGCGACAGCCACAATTAACATCCAGCGGTCGCCGAATTTATCAGCTAAATACATCGCGTTTTCCCCTCTGTGTGATCTGAGTTCAACAGACCCTATGATACTGGAGTCGGTGTATGCAGGGGATCCAACCCGCGGTCCGAATTCGATTAGTTTTGGTAACGCTTTGATTTGCAATGGCTATCGAGAGAACGGGCGCTCGGTTTCTGCTGCTGAGACACTGAGTCTCGGGCGCTCGGTAGCACTTTTACCCTAGCTTCATCCGTTCTTGGCCCATCTATCGGCCTGAACTGGGTAGAATCCAGGTCATGAATCGAGCAGAAATTCTACTTGGGCTTCTCCTCCTTCCGTTTGCGGCCATCGGGCACCATTCCACGGCGGAATACGATCGAAGCGTCGTAATGGACTTTGAAGGAGAAGTTGTACGAGTCCTATGGAGGAACCCGCATGTTCGGCTGACCATTAAGACGCAGCGCGAAGATGGGTCGGAGGAAATCTGGGACTTGGAATCGGGGGACGTGAATAGCTTGGACCGTCGAGGTATCCGGCGGGATCTCGTTCACGTGGGAGATACGGTTAGGGTTGCAGGCAATCCATCGACCCGCCGCGAACTCAACTTGTCTGTCACGAATGTGCTGCTACCGAATGGCACCGAACTCCTCGTTCGTGGCAACCGACAACCCCGATGGTCGACTGATTACATCGGTGATGGCGATTGGATCATCGATGAGTCAAAGTCTGCAGAGCCGGAGGGTATCTTTCGGGTCTGGACGGCCAAGGGGCGAATCATTCCCGAATTCGTCAGCAATCCTCCTCTGACAGAGTCCGCACGAGCTGCGTATGCGACCTATGATCGAATGATCGATGATCCGGCATTGGAGTGCATTCCAACTGGAATGCCTAGGGCAATGACCAGTTCCGGTAACGTGCACCCATTAGAGTTTGTTCAGGCCGATGAGGACATACACATACGCTTAGAGATCTTCGACATCGTTAGAGTGATCCACATGGCTTCGGACGCGGACCCGGAGCAGCAACCGTACAGCTCTTTGGGCTATTCCGTCGGGTACTGGGAGGGACGTACGCTCGTTGTAACGACGACGCGGATCAACTGGCCATATTTCGATCTCAATCCGATACCACTGCAAGGTGTCCCACAGAGCGAAGCAGTCGAAATGGTCGAGCGGTTCACTCTAAGTGAGGATGGAAACGAGCTGGTCTACGACCTTGCGGTCACCGATCCAGCCACGTTCACGGAACCCGTTGTGGCTGTTAGCCTCATTACCTGGCGATGGCAGCCCGGCGTAGAAGTAGAACCCTATGAATGCGTGGTTGGGTAAACCGAACGCAATCACTCGCACAATTCACAATGACGCCCATTGCTTATTCCGAGAGATGAACAGGATCAAAGCAACCGCTCTCGGGATGTGTCTGATTCCTTGTTTAACGTTCGGACATCACTCGACCGTTGAATTCGATCTGGATGTCGTTCGTGAGCTCACCGGGGAGATCATACGACTTCAGTGGCGAAACCCGCATGTACGTATGAGTATTCGAGTATGGGATGAGGACGGTACTGAGCAAATCTGGGATATGGAGGCGCAAGACATCAACAGTCTCGGTCGAGCAGGAGTTCCCCGGGATCTGATCGAGATCGGCCAGGTAGTGCGGGTTGCGGGATCGCCGTCTTCCCGACGAGAGGGAACTCTGTTGTTGACCAATCTCTTGTTACCTGATGATCGAGAGGTTCTGATGCATCTCTCGGGGAGACCGCGCTGGAAGAACCAGATCATCGGTGATCGACAGGCTGTTCGTGGTCGAGCCGATGAATTCGAAGCCCCGGTCGAAGACATTTTTCGCGCATGGACTACGGTGCAATCGAACACGCCAGGCTATTCCGCGGATCCGCCTCTGACCGCCATGGCCCGTGCAGCTTACGAGTCCTTTGACCCGCTAACCGACGATCCTGTCCTGCGCTGCATCTCGCCGGGGATGCCGGAGGCGATGACCTATATCGGTCCGCACCCGGTCGAGTTCGTTAAGCTGGACAACGGCGATCTCGAAATCCGAATTGAGTCTGACGATAATGTGCGAGTAGTCCATATGGATAATGCCGCGAGCGCAGCAAACCAACCGCTCTCAGCTTTGGGGTATTCGGTGGGCCGGTGGGAAGACAACGTGCTGATTGTGACGACCACTCGAATCAACTGGCCCTACTTCAAGGTATTTGGTCTTGTGGCGGCACCTCAGAGCGAGGAGACGGAGATCGTCGAGCGCTTCACGCTGGACCGGGATCAGGGGGAATTGATCTATGACTTCACGACGAGCGATCCAGCTACCTTCACCGAGCCTGTCACAGCAAAGCGGTATCATGTGTGGCGTTACCGCCCCGGTGTCGAGGTGGAGCCTTATGAATGTACTCTGGACGAATGGCCACTCGAGATATGAGGCGTAAGATCATGATTCGCGTAATATTTATCGTTCTTGGGTCTGCCGGCTTCGCGGCGTCCACGGCTGTCGCCCATCACTCCCAGGCTGCATTTTACGACGTGGAGAGCAGGACCGAGATAGGGGGGGAGGTCACCAGTACCCGATGGAGAAACCCCCACGTCGCGTTCACGGTAACGGTTATGGGTGCGGACGGCGAGGAACAGTGGAGCGTGGAGAGTAACTCGCTGAACGCGCTCGAACGTATCGGGATCAGTCCCGATACCGTTGCAGTCGGTGATCAGATTCGGATCTGGGGACCGAGATCGAAATTCGACCGTTATTCCATGCGTGCGTACAACATCCTGCTGGCCAATGGCGACGAAGTGGTCATGATGCCCCAGGCGTCAACCGAGCAGCACTGGGTAGATCATGAGCTGCTCGCCGTGACCCCTCCTCTCGAGAACAAAGACATTACCGAATCGGTTGAACAGGCCGACGGCATCTTCCGTGTTTGGGCATACGGCCGTATCAGATTAATAAACCCGGAACTCCCGCTGACCGTGGCCGCGGCCGTGGCAAAGACCGCGTATGATCCGGTCACCGACGATCCTGTCATGCGCTGTATCCCTACCGGTATGCCGGCCGTCATGGACGTGACATTCCCGATCGAGTTCGTCGCACAGGCGGATGACATCGTGTTACGTCTCGAGCAATGGGACACGGTGCGGACGATTCACATGTCCGGAGATCCAGGCGCACCGGATGGCCAGCCCGCTACGCGGGAGGGTTATTCGGTCGGTCATTGGGACGGCGGGATACTCGTGGTCGAGACCTCGAATATCGACTGGATATTTTTCGATGATCGGGGTACGCCACTCAGCAGTGCCGTGCGCGTGGTTGAACGATTCACGCTTAGTGAAGATGAGAACAGCCTCCACTGGCAAGCTACCACGTTCGATCCCGAGACATTCACGGAACCGGTGGTGCAGGAGCAGACCTTTACCTGGGAACCCGGCGAAGAGATCAAGCCGTACGAGTGCGCGATGGCCGGCTGACTGTGTGCAGTTTCTGCCTCGATCTGTCCGCCGAAGCGACTGTCGGATTTTAGGCTCTAGACTCTGAGCCGCTCGTTACAGTTTTAAATAGCCTCAGTCAGAGTTCGCCGCACGACGGTTAAATATCTCGGTCAACGTGCCCATCGGCGTCAGGTCCTTGCCCTGGAGACCAGGATAGTCGGGCGAGTAGCGCTGGCACTTAAAGACTGCGTTGTAACTATCACCGACGTCGTCACTCATAATCTCACGGGCCGTGGGAGCTGCCCCAGGTCCGCCAGGTCCGCCAGGCCCACCGAATCCACCAGGTGGTCCGCCACGTCCGCCGGGTCCACCGGGTCCACCGGGTCCACCGGGTTCACCGGGTCCACCGGGTCCACCGAATCCGCCACGTCCGCCAGGCCCTCCGGCTCCGGCAGCGCCACCGCCGCCGCCTCTTTGCCTTTGTCTGCCAACCGGATTGACGTATTCCCACACGACCTCGCCTGCCGAAGTGACCTCGAACAGGTGGCCCTGAGCTCCCGAGCAGATCAACGTATTGCCGTTCGGAAGTCGCTGCGCCCCACCAATGTACGAGCTGAAAAATGCGTTCGGTAACGTTGACGAGAAGCTCCACACGATCTGCTTGGAGGTATTCTGCGGGGCTGCGCCCATGCCTCCCGTGATCGGCCGCGTGACCTCGAAACCGGCAACCGTTTGCGGGAGATAGCGCCCTTCGTCCCTAGAGCCGTCGTAGGGATCGATCTCCAACACCGATGAATAGGTCGCTCCGGGCATCCGTGCACCATTATTGAAGATCAGGAAATTGCCGGCGCCCGGAAGCCCCTCGTTCATGGAGGTCGACTCCCGTTCGTCTATCCACTGGACATCGTGGGAGAAGAAAATCTGCTGATGTCCATTACTGCTCGACAAGCCTTCATCGCTCATCGACGGGCAGTCGCCCGAATCGTAGACGCAAGCGTTACCCCAACGGTAAATGAAATCGCCTGCGCTGCTCGCCGCCAGTTCGATACTTTGTTCGGGATCTCCTGGTACGAAGGTTGCGCCGTGATCGATCACATAGAATTCACTAAAAGTCGAGTTATTGATCACCACCTGGTCGAGAACTTGGTTGTAATCGAAGCTATTGGTGTGCATCCAGTCGCCGAACAAGCTGCCGTTCACGCCATGGCCGAAATTGGGATCCATCCGTTCCGGGTGTTCGCTAATCACTCCATAGTTCGGAAGGTCTGGGTTGATATCGTTGACGAGATGGTCGCTGATATTCCATTGCCAGATAACGTTGCCGTCCATATCCACTTCCACGAGACCGTCGGGTTCGGACGCATAGTTGTCTCTGACAGCAGGATCGGCACCGACCGCCAGGACTTCCTCATGAGTCCGCTCCATCGACGCCACGTACATCAGCGTCCGGGCATCGAGCTTCGGGTTCCAGATATTTCGAAACTCGTGATGTGCGGTGATGCCGGGTCTTTCCTCCCGATGTTCCCAGATCACCTCGCCGTCCCATGAGACGATTTGGAACAGGGGTCCGCTGCCTCTCTCCAAAGTACCGTCTTCGAGCAGACGAGCGTGTGTCGCGGAGACTCCTCGCGGCCAGTTCTGGGGCGTGGGCCACATATGAACCACCTGACCGTGCATATCGATGAGATAGACGCTCAAATCCGATTGAGGACCGAACATCGTATAGCCCTCGAAGGCCTTGGCGGGATCGTATTGTATGAGCTCGGTCGGTCCTTGAAATACCTCATAACTCCAGGTCGTCGCTGAAATACCTGCAACGACAGTAATGGATATTAACCAAGCCGATTTAACCATGGACATTCCCCAACTCCGTTTTTAGCGTAGGAGCCCTGTGTCACCGCTGCTTCGAACACGGGCGTTTATTCATTACGACTTGTTCACTATATCATCAACTTTCGTTTCCATCTCTTAAGTTTGAGCTTACGAAAGCGGGGCGGAGTCGCTATATTTGGCATCAAACTGACGTTCAGCGCTGCGCGAAGTGAGCCTTGGGCATGGCCGCTCGGGGCGCGTTTCGGCAACTTTTGAGACTCACCTTTTTCACTGCAGGAGTGTTCATCATGGATTTATTTGCACAAGGTAATGGCTGTCGTGCCCGTCTCTTGGCCGGGGCCGCGTTGGTGATGATTGCGGGCTGTCAGAGGTCGAGTCAGCCCTATGAGTACATCCATTTGCCGGGTACCGAGCCCGCGGCAGGTGCCAACATGCCTTTCACTTCCGCGATCAGAGTGCGTTCGGGCAGCATCCTGTTCTTGTCTGGCACGACCGGGGCGCCGGTTCCTCACAGTCACCCACACGTGCCGGCCGAGTTTGATCATCTCGACTTCAGTGCCGAAGCCCAGACCATCAGGGTCATGGAGCGGCTAAAGACGACCCTCGAGGCGGCCGGCGGGCAACTCAGCGATATCATCCAGGTTACCCGGTTCATCGTCGACGTTGCCAACAATCAGGATGCGATTAACGTCGTGATGAATCGCTATTGGGGCGATGATCATCGCCCGGCGAGTACTTCGGTGGAGATTGTCCGGTTGGCGTCCGACCCACGCTTCATTCTAGAGGTCGAAGCCGTGGCGGTTTTGTCCGATTGAGGCGGCGCCCTGGAGTGCCGGAATGGTGACGGACGTCAAAGTCGGTCGCAACTTTGAGGAGTAGATTAGCCCCGGGAGTAGGGACTGTTGCGCAGGTTTTCACTACAGGGACGTGAACAATGAGAAAGACACTCGCACTTTCGATGGCCGTGATGCTGCTCGGCATTTCCAGCGGGTGCGGCCCCAGCGAGAGCAGCCGGGACGTCAGAAAGACCGAGGCCGAAAAGCAGCAAGCCCTGCGTGATTCGACCTTCGGATCGATGGCGGAAGCGATGGATCGTGCCAGAGGCGTCGAGCAGTTGCAGCTAGACCGCAAAGACAGAATCGAAGCGGCGCTCGAAGATTCCGGAAACCGGTAGGCTGGCGCCGACAGCGCGATTCGGCGTCCTCACCAGTCGGTAATCCCGGCTACTCGGCCCGGTAATAAGACTTCAGTTTCCTCGCCTGTAATCTGCGCTGGAAGTAGAATGGGGCTAATTAGAAGACGGAGGGGGTTCCAATGGCCAAGCGTATTCTGTTCCCGCCTACCGCGATGATGGTGGTGATCGCGGCATTGTCAGTCTTGGTATTCTCGCCTGGTACACATGCCCAAAGCGGGCAGCAGCCTGCAGCGGCTGATGACAGCCCGAAACCGGGACCTGCTCCACGTCGTGACCTCTCGGGAATGTGGACGCCGGCCAGCGGGCCGGGGGGTGGAATCCAGGCCTTTGGCGTGCAGGCCATGCCAAACGATGGCAAGCCGGAACACGCGTTGCCTTACACGCCTTATGGGCTCGAACTGTACCAGAGCCATAGGCCGCTGGAGGGCGTCGACGCCGTTCTCCCGGCATTTCACAATGATCCGAGGAACAAGTGCGAGCCGCTGGGATTCCCGCGCGTGAATCACTACAACGTCAGGATGACGCAGTTCTTTCAGAACCCGTATAAGCTCGTCATCCTGTATCAATACGACAATCGGTCGCGCTCGATCTGGGTCGACGGGCGAGAGCTTCCCGAGATGGTTGACGGGGGCGTACTCGCCGGCGGAACTTATAAGGCGTCAAAGTGGTATGGGTACTCGGTTGGCGAGTGGATCGACGATTACACGTTGGTCGTCCGGACGGTGGGGATGATGCCGGAAGATAGAGTCTGGCTCGATTCGACGGGTCGGCCGATCAGCGACGCGGTCACTGTGGAAGAAGTGTTCCGCCGTGTGGACAGCGACCACATGGAGTGGACGGAGACGATCGACGACCCGAAGGTTTACACTGAACCGTGGATGACCATGAAGATCCTGTTCAAGTTGGCGGACCCCCATACGGATATCGTGGAGATGTACTGCTCGCCGGTGGAAATGCAATATTATTACGATTCGTTCGGCAACGCCGCCAGCGGCGTCGAGAACGACTCCAAGTAGCTGGCTCTCTATCTAGGGGAGTCTTGAGGCCAGACGGAGGTCGCCCGTGAAAAGCAAGATTGTCATCCTTGTGTCCCTGTCTCTTGGTGCGTTGATCGTTGCAGTTCCGGCGTCTGCGCACCACAGCGCGGCTGCTTTCGCGAACGGGAAGACTCTCACGATCAACGGCACGGTAACCGAATGGTACTGGGCCAACCCGCATTGTCTTTTGAAGTTCGACGTGCAGACTGACAGCGGCGAAGTTGTACAGTGGGTTGCGGAGACCCAGGCTCCCGCGAATATGATCGACGCCGGCTGGAGGAAGAACGACTTGAAACCTGGAGATGAGATTACCGTTACTGTGCGACAGGCTAACAATGGCAATCTGGTCGGGCGGATACTGCGCGTGGAACTCGCCGACGGCAGGACATTGGACGCAACCCAGGACCGAACCGGAGCAACAGGGGACGAATACCATTTGTCGGGCGCGCCTACCGACTAGTGATCCATCTTTGTATGCGACACGGTTGCAGGCGGAAGAGCCAAGGACTCTTGCGAATCCGGCCAGCCGGACTATGTTTTTCCGATGATCTTGAGTTCGTTTAAAACCGAAGGCGTGACCTTGACGCCGATAATAAGAAAAAAAGTGAGCCCGAACGTGTTTAATAGAGTTGCAAAGGGAGTACTAATCTATTTCATCGACTAGTTTCGGCGTAAATATTAACTGTTAACCAATGGCTGCTTTCGGCCATAAGCGGTCATCCGTTAACGGCCAAGGTTGGTCCAACGACAGACAATGCGAGATTCTTATTCTGACTCGGAATATCGTTCCAGCACGGATTCAACCGATTCGCCTCTCTCTATGGCATCGGCGGCTTCATTGCCAGATCTTTGACCTACTT
>Ga0209980_10001249_pt1 | contig 14049 bp, 10 predicted proteins | sample CR02metaG_FD_183611 | JGI IMG/M metagenome (GOLD analysis project Ga0209980, IMG submission 183611) | Deep subsurface microbial communities from Mariana Trench to uncover new lineages of life (NeLLi) - CR02 metaG (SPAdes) (version 2) | ecosystem: Environmental > Aquatic > Marine > Ocean trench... | reverse complement strand
AGACGAGCCGCGCGGCGGCGTCATCCTCAAGGTCGGCCGCCCGCGCGAGAGTGAGTGCCCCGAGCCTTCGGTGGTTATCAAGAACTGGCTCAAGCCCGGTTGGGACCGCGTGGACGCGGATCCCGATGCCATCGTGAAGAGGACGCTCAAAGGTCAGCTCTTCTCCGGCTCCGAACAGCGCGTCGACGCGTTCGAAACGTGGATGGATCGCAAGCGCGAGTGGGAGGCGGGCGAGCGGCAGGTTGTGGAGGCGCTGAGCGTCTTCTCCGACTTGTTCGAGCTGCGCTCGCGCTTCGACCGTGAGTCGGAGAAGTATCAGCTGTTCCTGGCCGACGGTATGCTCGTCATCGACCAGGACGGCAAGAAGATCCGACACCCGATCCTGATTCAGCGCGTCGAGCTGCTCTTTAACGCGGCAGTCCCCGAGTTCTGCGTCGTCGCCACCGAAGACAACCCCGAAGTGTACATGCCGCTCCTGCGACATGCCGCTCTCGACGGTACGGCGATCCAGTACGTAACCGATGCGATCGCGAACAACCACTTCCACCCGCTGGCAGGTGAGTCGACGAGTCGCTTCCTGAAGGACTTCGTGCATCGTTTCTGGACCGATGGTGAGTACATCGAGGACCGCGAGGAAATCCCGAACGCCACCGGTCCGTACCTCTTCCGTCAGCCGCACCTGTTTCTCGGGAGTCGTAACCAGGGGCTTGGCGAGAACATCGAGAACTATCTCAAGGCGCTCCCGAGCTTCCGAGAACTTCCCGAGTCGCTGCTCCGCATCGTCGGCGTCGAGAGCGGCCGCGAGTCCAGTAAACTCGACGCAGAGACCGGCGAGCCCGTAATCGTCGACCTGCTGCTCACCAAGCCCGCGAACCCGGAGCAGGCGCAGGTGATCCAACGCGTCGAGGAGACCGGTGCGGTGCTGGTACAAGGGCCGCCCGGCACGGGCAAGAGCCACACCATCGCCAACCTGATCGGACACTACCTCGCACAGGAGAAGTCGATCCTGGTCACGAGCCATGCCTCCAAGGCGCTGCGTGTCGTGCGTAACCAGCTCGCGAAGCCGCTGCAGCCGCTCTGTGTCAGTATTCTCAGTTCCGACGACGCGAGCAACAAAGAGCTCGAAGAGTCGATCACGGGTATCGTCAATTACCTGGCTTCGACGCGCGAGGCGAAGCTCACGAAGGAGATCGAGCAGCTTACCGAGAAGCGCGAGGCGCTGAAGACACAGCGCGACGAGCTCTGGAGCGAGTTGCTGAACGCGGTCAAGGGCGAGTACCGGTACTCCGAAGTCCAGGGCGAGCGACTCTCGCCGTCGGACGCGGCGCGCAAAGTTGCCGAATCCACCGAGAAGCACGGGTGGATCCCCGGACCCCTTGCCGATGATGTCGACTTTCCACTCACGCAGGAGGAGGTCGGCGAACTCTATGCCCTCAACGCACAGCTGACGCCGGAGGACGAGACGCTGCTTAACGGCTCGGTCCCGCCGCTCGAGACCTTTCCGACCCCGAAGGACTTCGCGACCGTCTATGACGACCTCACAGACCTCGAGAAGACGCGCATCCAGGCCGGCCAGGGGTGCTGGCGCCACGACAACCAGGATAAGGAGGAGCTGCAGGAGTTCCTGAAGCAGATGAAGCTCGCGGTTGCGGCACTCGAGCGCGACGAGGAGTGGGCGTTGGACTGTCTCGAAGCCGGACGCAAGGGTGGCGAGCGCAAGCAGTCGTGGTTCGAGTTCGCGCAGCTGATCGAGCAGTGCTGCGAGGAAATCGTCGAGCGCGAGCCGCTCACCCTCGAGCACGGACCCGAGATCAGCTACGGCACCACACGCGATCCCGCCGCGCGCACCTGCCTCGCTATCATCCGCCATCTCGAGGCGGGCAAGAAGCTCGGACGCCTGTCGACGATGATGAACCCCGAGTGGAAGAAGCTGATCGAGTCGTCGAGCGTCCAGAGCGGGCAACCCAAAACGCTCACCCATTTCCGCGCTATTTTTCAGTACCTTGAGATCCGCATGTTTCGTGACAAACTCATGCAGCGCTATGATCGCCAGATGGCATCGCTCGGCGCGCCGAGCCCGCGCACTCTTGGTCCCCGCCCCGAGCGCAAGGTCAAGAAGTATGCGGTGGAGATCACGCGTGCGCTCGACTGGTACGCTGACGTCTGGGCCCCGTGCGAGGAGCGCATCCACGAACTCGGTTTCGACTGGGAAAAGTTTCAGCGGGAGAAGGGGAGCGGGAACCATGCCAGCGGCGATCTGCAAAGCATACGCGAGCTGGTCCTGAATGAGCTTGAGCCGCTGATCGAGTCCAGGCAGCGCTACGTGGAGTGGAAGCGCCTGTCCGACCGCAAACAGGAGTGGCTCGCGTGCCTCGACGGGTTCTCGAGCAAGGACGCGATCCACCCGCTGATCAGGCAGCTCCGAAGAGGCATCAAAAAGGGAAACTACGATACCTACAGCGAGGCGTGGCAGAGGCTCGAAGAGCTTACTCAGCTGATGCCGGGCTTCGAACGGCACTGCGAGCTGATCGAGCGGCTCGAGCAGGTCGCGGAGACGTGGGTGAAAGTGATCCGCGAGCGCAAGGAGCCGCACCATGAGGCGCACATGCCCGGAGAGCTCGACGGGGCGTTGCGCCACCGCCAGTGGGAGCAACGCCTGACCCATCAGTCGAAGCTCGACATCGACAAGCTCCAGGAGAAGCTGGACTCGGTGGCGGACTCGCTGCTCCAGACGAGTGCGCGGTACGTCGAGAAGAAGGCGTGGCTGGCGCAGCTCCGGCGCACGGGCCTCGACCAGCAGCAATCGCTCACCGGCTGGCTCGGGCTGCACAAGAAGATCGGCAAGGGGACCGGAAAGCGCGTCGCGCGCCTGAAGGAGGCGGCGAAGCAGAAGCTCGTCGAGTGCCGCAGTGCCGTCCCGGTCTGGATCATGCCGCTCTCGCGTGTGACCGAGTGCTTCGACCTGGCAACCACGCGTTTCGATGTGGTGATTATCGATGAAGCGAGCCAGAGCGATGCGCTCGGGCTGCTCGCCTTCGCGCTCGGCCGCGAGGTCGTCGTGGTCGGGGACCACGAGCAGGTGAGCCCATACGCCGTCGGGCAGTCGGTCGACCGCGTCAACGCACTCATCGACGAGATCCTCATCGACATCCCGAACAAGGAGCTCTACGACGGCAAGACCTCGGTCTACGATCTCGCGAGGCAGTCTTTCGGCGGGACGATCCGGCTGCTCGAGCACTTCCGCTGCGTGCCGGACATTATCCAGTTCTCGAATCAGCTCTGTTACAGCGGCGAGGTTCGTCCACTGCGCGAAGCGGCGTCCAGCCGCGTCTTTCCGCATCTGGTGGCGCACAAGGTGAAGAACGGGAAGGAGTCGAACGGAGTCAACCGGAACGAGGCACTGGAAATCGCGTCGCTGGTGGCGGCCGTCTGCAAGCTCGAGGAATACAATGGCTGCACGATCGGCATCATCTGTATGGTGGGAACGGACCAGGCGCTGTACATCGACTCGCTGTTGAGCAAGCGTCTGAGCATTTCGGAGTATCAGCAGCGGCGCATCCTGTGCGGCAATGCCCCGCAGTTCCAGGGCGATGAGCGCGACATCATCTTCCTGTCGATCGTGAACTCACCGTCGGACGACGGTCCGCTCTACCGGCGCCAGCGCGACGACGCGCGCAAGGTCTTCAACGTGGCCGCCAGTCGTGCGCGCGACCAGCTATGGGTGGTGCATTCACTGAACCCGCAGCGCGACCTGAAGTCCGGCGACTTGCGGCTGCGCCTGATCTCGCACGCCGAGGACCCGTCGGCGTTGCGGCCCGACATCGATCGCGGCCGAAAGAAGTTTCGTTCGGGGCTTGAGAAGGCGGTGTTCTTAGGGCTCGGCGAGGCAGGTTACCAGGTCATCCAGCAGTACATGGTGGGCGAGTGCGTGATCGACCTGGTCGTCGAGGACGACGAAAACAACCGAATCGCGATTCAGTGTGACGGCGACCGCGAGCAGACGATGGAGGCCGTCGAAGAGGAGATGGCGCGCCACCAGATGCTCCGGCGCCTCGGCTGGGATTTCATCCGCGTGCGTGGTTCTGAGTTCTTCCGCAACCGCGACAAGGGGCTGAAGAAGCTCCAGCGACGGCTCCAGGAGGTTGGCTTCGCTCCCGCCGGCCCGGGAGAGGACTCGAAGCCGAAGAAACCGGCAATCAGGGCGGGGGAGGCCGAGGAATCGTTGCTCAAGCGTGTCATCAAGCGCGCCGAGTTGATCCGGAGCCGCTGGAAGGACATCCCCACGCCGTCCGCCGCGCGCAAGGCCGCAGCCGGAGGGCAGCAGAGCAAGGCGGAGGAGAACAAGAAGACGCAGTCGGCGACTACCGCGTGAGTGTCTGCATTCGGCAGACGTTCCACGTTGATTAATTTAGTGGCGTATCTATTTCTCCCGCGATACCAGATCCGCATTCTGGAATAGTCTGGCTGACGTTACGATCTCACCGGTCTTTCTGTAGTGCGCGGTCAGCAGGTCGACCGCGAGATCGGCATCGCGATCCAGCGTCGCGTCTCGAATGGCTTGATGTTCGTCCTTCTGAGATCGAGTTTTGCGTGCTACCTCCGCGGCAAGGCTGCGGTAACGAAACGTTCGCTCGTGAAGCTGCTCGCAATAACCGATGAGTATCCGCGAGCCACACGCCGATATTAACGCCCGGTGGAACTCGTGATGACCGTGGTCCCAGTCCGGAGAGCTCCGGAAGGGCACCTCGCCAGTAGATCGGTGAAGTTTAGAGAGGCGATGGCAGGTCAGCAGAACCCGTTCTTCCCAGTCCGCATCACCGTTACGAATAGACTCACGCAACGCGATCTCTTCAAGCCAGCATCGTGTAGAGATCAGTTCCTGCAGTTCACAAGTACTGGTGATGGAGACCTGAAAACCTTTGCCGTCGACTTGATCGATCAGCCCACTCGCAGATAACCGGTTCAGGGCCTCACGCAGCGGAGAGTGGCCAACGTCGTATCTCTTTTTCAGCTCGTTCATGCGCAGCCTGCGCCCGGGTTCGAGTCGCCCGTTTAGTAGGTCATCTCGCAACCTTTGATAGACCAGCGAGGCTCGAGTCGGCGTTCGATCAGGCAGTTGCGCCCGCACAAACTCGTCGTCGACCAGTTTCATGAGTTACACACTATAGGGTCCCCTTCGAAGTCGTAATTTTTCTTTATTAGCAGTTACACAACTCGCGGAGTGTATCAAGATTTCTCGACTCTCGCTCGTCGGGGTGGTCTCGCGTACGCCGCGGCTCACTCCGTGAGATAGCGACCAGCGGACTCGAGATCACAGGCGACGTCGTCGGGTTCGAGATCTGGTCGATAGTCCCAGCGAGACTCTCCGGAAACGGGTTCAGCGAGATACTCGGGATCCTCGAGTACGAAGCTGTAGCGCATGCTCGCTCCGTTATCAGCGACTGCGAATCGTTCGATCAAGTGTTTTTGCGGGCCTGACGCAATACCGAACGCGTAGCCGGAATTGTTCTCGCTGAAATGTGTTGTGTCTACGACCAGCGTGCCGCCCTCCCAGTGTCCGAGGGAGTAACCGTTCAGCGCCGGTACGTCCGCTTCGGTAGGACTACGGCCATTTGTGTAGACCACACGCTCCGCATCCATCCAATCGCTGTGGATCAGTACTCGATCATCCAGGATTTCTATTACGTTGATGGATCCGTAGGCCATGAGCGTTGGTGGCGGTACCGCGATACATCGGGCCTGCGACGATTGCGTGACATCGTACTCTTGCAACAACTGACGCCCCTTTTCTGTCAAGGACAACGATCTTGCGCCGAACACGATTGCGAAGAACCCCTCACCGCGTGGCACCCAGACGCCTGCGATGCTCGTTGCAGTGCCGGTGCTGCGTCGCTCCTGTTCCCGGGCGAATCGCACGGACAAAGGCACGACCGTCCCATCTTCTTTGATAATTTCAACACCCAACGCCCATTCATTCGGTGCCCGCCGGCTGGGATTGACGATAGCAATTACCTGGTCTCCCGGAGCCAGGGAATCAGGTGTTACACCGTACGGTCGTAAAGAGGATCCTACCGACTCGATGGCAACATCGATCTGGTTTCCCTCTGAATCGGTCGTTCGAAGATACACGACGCTATGCGGATTCCGATAGTCGAACTCGGTTACAACCCCCTCGAGCGTCACGACCTTGTCCGTATCGAACGGGGCGCTCCCATGGTGACCTGCGGCCGACGTCGCGATGCACAGCAGAGCTGGAAAGATGACTACCAGAGTCGTGCGTCGCATCGGTCTCCCCTTACAGCATCGTTATGGATCAACCCGGATGCTACTCTTGTCATCGACCGATGTCCGCCCTTTCCAAGGGCCGTTCTCAGGAGCTACCGGGGCTCCGCGGGCCTCAGGAACGGCTAGGGCTTGTGGCTCAGGGCCAATCAAGCAACAATGCCACATGCGGCAGATCTACGACGCAACTGAAGAAACCCACAGCGAAGGAGTTGGTACGTGACGTTAATAACAAGGTATCTGATAGCGGGGATCGCGGCCGCGGGGCTCTTGGCCTTCTTGCAGCCGCTTCAGGCCCAACCCAACCTGGACAACATGTTTCTCGAGGCGGACACGGATCAGTTCGATCCGGGTCTCCCCATAGGCGCCCAATTTCCGGCGATACGCGCGATCTATGAAGGCCAGGAAATTGACAACATCGAACAGTTCTTCGGAGACAAAGGAGCGATCTTTCTCGCCAATCGCTCCGTCGACTGGTGACCCTTCTGCAGAGGGCAGCTCGGGCAGCTGCAAAACTACGTTGAGGCCTACGAAAAGGCCGGAGTCGGTATCGTCGTCATTACCTACGACACACCGGAGGCGCAACAGGCATTCATCGACGCAGGCAACATCACCTATCCGTTCATCTCTGACATAGACACGGCCACCATGGTCGCGCTGGGAATTCTAAACGAGCGGAACGAACCGGGTGAGCCCGCCTACGGCATTCCTCACCCCGGAGTATTCGTCGTGAATCTCGACAACGAGATCGTCGGCAAAATATTCATCGATAGCTTCCGGGAGCGGGTTGATGGCGAAGGAACGCTTCGCTACGCACTGGAGGTCCTGGAGTAACTCGTAACTCAAATCGACGAGAATGAACGGCTGCTCTGGTCAATCACGACGCTGGGGGCACGACATGAAAAGCAAGCTTCTCGCTGGCGCTAGCATCGCCCTATTCGCCGTTCCGGTTCTGCTGACACCGAACTTCGTGACGGCCCACCACACTTGGGTCGTGCAATACGTCCGTGGCGACGTCGTCATTCTCGAGGGCAGAGTCAGCGAGATCAGGCTGATCAGCCCGCATAGCCGCATCTTTATCGAGGTCGAAGGACCTGACGGACCGGGAATCTGGGCCGGTGAGACCTGGCCGCTCGGTGCGTTGTATCGTCGAGGCCTGACTCACGAGAGTCTCGCCGTGGGCGATGTGGTCCGAGTGACGGGCGAACGAGCGACCGAGGGCCGCTTGGGCCTGCACCTCAGAAGCATCTATAGACCCGAAGATGACTGGCGGCTATGGATCGGCCTGGGGCCGGATACCGGCGAGAATTCGGCAGAGGGAATCGGCGATGGCGTAAACCGGCTCCAGCTGGAAGATGACTCGGTATAACGTCATGACGATCAATCTGAGGGCGAGATTTTTTCGTCAGGCATGTGTCGTCTTACTTTGCCAGCTGGTGGTGACACCGGTATTCGCGCAGGACGTAGCGGCGAGCCGCGCGCAGATGACCGACGTATGGGTGCGCGTCGCCAGGGGGACAGACCACCCCGACATATCGAATATCACTGCGGCGGGACAAGCTGTCATGGATGCCTATGACCACGCTACCGACGGTATATTGAAGTGTTTGATCGACTGGGGGCGGGTTAACACAGTATCCGGTTTCCCGATGGAGCTGATCGTCAGCGAGAATCAGGTCACTATCCTCTACGAATACAATCACACGGTCCGCCGAGTTTTCCTGGACCAGACCGAATTTTCTACGGCTTATCCACCCAGCCTGGTCGGGTATTCCATCGGTCACTGGGTAGGCGATACGCTGGTAGTAGAGACCCGCGATCTGCTTTCAGGTTGGCTGAACATGGATGGTGTCGCGCCCTATACGAAAGCGGCCGTGACCACTGAGCGTTTTACGCTGGATCCAGAGCAGCAGCGACTGACCGTTGCACGAACATTGGAAGACCCGGAGTACTATTCTGAGCCGTTGGCTTGGACCACGGTGTACCGGCCTGCGGAATTCCCGGTCTATCCGTACGACTGCACGGTGGGTTCCTACGGCTCCAGCCTGGGAGAATGAGTCAACTGTTCGGTAGAATACGTTGAATTATTTCGCGAGATTCTGGTCGGATACCTTAATAGCGAGCGGGGTCCTTTGAGACGGAACGGTATGGCTTCAGTCCGCAGAGAGTTCAGACGATGCAATAGCCGCAAGGTCGGTGTCGGCGCGGCGCAGCTGGCGGCGGTGGCCGTCCTTTTCCCGGTACTCCTTCAACAGGCCGCAATCGCCCAGGAGGCGGACGCTGAAGAATCGGCGCCGCTGGAGGAAGTCGTTACCATCGCTCCACGCACGTTACGTCTCATGCGCGTCGAGATTCGGAGAGCAGAAGAAAACGTTATCGACCTCTTCAATGCAGTAAATACCGACGGGGATTACGCGCTCCGTTGCCGGCGCGAAGCTCCGCTGGGAAGCCATATTCCGGTACGTGCCTGCTCGACAACGATTGTTGACAGATTGACGGCGAGAGCTTCCCAAGACTTCGTGATGACCGGTTTTTACGACTACCCGGCGGCGGAAATTCGCTATCACGAACAAATGCTGCGGGAGACGATGTCCAGGCTGATTAGTGAGGATCCGCTGCTGCATAGAGCCTTGACCGAGTACTACCTGCTAAAGACAGAGTACGACGCCGAACGCGAGGAACGGCATAAAGATAAATTCTTTGTTTGGTAACTATTCACGCAGCTCGATGAATCGATTCTCGATCCTCCGGCCCCGTGTCCCTGTCCGTTGACCTAGCCCTACGCAAAGCCAGGCGCCACGCCAAAAGGGGTGAGGTCGACCTCGCCGTACAAAAATACCAGAGCGTCCTGGAGAAGTATCCGCAGAACAAACGGGCGATCGAAGGGCTGAAAGCCCTTCAGCAGCCAACAGCGGTCTATGCGGCTACAAATGCCGCACCTTCCCAAGCGCAGATCGACGGGCTGATTGCACTGTTCAATCAGGGAAAGCTGCAAGAGGCCCTGGTAGAAGGCGAAGCGCTGGCCAGGCAGTTCCCTGATGTGCCGTTGATGCCGAATCTACTCGGGGCAGTGTACGTTGGTTTGGGGCGCTTGGAACAAGCCGTAGCAAGCTACACTAGAGCCGTGCAGATCAAGCCGGAGTCTGCCGAGGCACATTACAATCTGGGTGTGACTCTGAGTAGTCTTGGCAAGCCTAAGGAGGCGGTAGCCAGTTATGATAAGGCGCTGCGAATCAAGCCGGACTATGCGGACGCACATTACAATCTAGGCAATGCTCTGAAGAATCTTGGCAAGCCTGAAGAGGCCGTATCGAGCCTCAACAAAGCCCTGCAGATTAAGCCGGATTTTGCCGAAGCGCATAACAATCTCGGCAATACGCTGAGTGATCTTGGCAGGCGTGTTGAGGCCATATCTAGTCTCGCCAAAGCCCTGCAGATCAAGCCGGATTATGCCGAAGCGCATAGGAACCTAAGCACTGTCAAAAAATACCAGGACGGCGATCCTCAAACCCGCCAGATGCTTCAACTGGTCGAACGGCGTAGTCTGTCGGACGAAGATCGAATGCACCTGAGCTTTGCGTTGGGTAAAGCACATGATGATATCGGTAATCACGATAAAGCATTTTCGTACCTTCTGGACGGCAACCGCTTGCGTAAACAAGAACTGAAGTACGACATTTCTTCTGCCCGAGCGTCGTTTACAAAAATAAAGGCTACGTTCTCGAAAGATGGCCCTGCTCTGAATATCGGTAAAGAACCTAACGGCGCAGAAGGCCAACGACCAATCTTCATTCTGGGGATGCCTCGATCAGGAACCACTCTGGTAGAGCAAATTCTAGCCACCCATTCCCAGGTCTACGGCGCAGGGGAGTTGAGGCTGCTCGGTCCGTCGGTCAACACGATCAAATGGAACTCAACGCAACTGTCTTCAGGTCAGTTGGAGTCGATCCGAAAGTCATATTTATCAGGCCTCACAGAGATCGGGGCGTCGGAGCCGTATATCACGGATAAGATGCCGCTCAATTTCCAGTGGATCGGCTTCATCTTTGCTGCGATACCAGGGGCAAAGATTGTCCATGTAAAGCGAGATGCGCGTGCGACTTGCTGGTCCAACTTCAAGCATTATTTCTCCGGTAAAGGCAACGGCTTCGCTGATGATCTTCAGGACGTGGCCGAGTACTACAAGATGTACATCGACCTGATGGAGTTCTGGCACCAGAAGTTCGCGGGCCGGATATACGATCTAAACTACGAGGCGCTCACCGAACACCAAGAAGAAGAAACCCGCAAACTGCTCGACTACGTTGGCTTAGATTGGGAGGATCAGTGTCTCGAGTTTCACGAAACCAAACGAACGGTTCGGACAGCCTCTGCCACACAAGTTCGACAGAAAATGTACCAAGGCAGTTCGGAAGAATGGCGGAACTATGAGAAGCACCTTGAACCGATGGTCGAGTTACTCAGAGGTCTCTGAGCTTTGCCAGGAAAACTCGGCTGAACTCCTCGCCGATTCGTTTCGTATTCGTGGAGCCTGGCGTTTAGTTCGGCTGATTGCTTAGCAGATAGCGGACACTGACGATTATCTGAGTCTCAGCGACCGTTGCCGGAAATCCGGCCGATACGAATTGTGGTCGTGTGCTTTCGATCTCAAGCCACTCCAGCGCGAAACGCAGTTTCTGCGAATGATGGAAGAGCCAAGCGACGGTCCACGCGGAGCCTCTATCGAGTTCCTGCACACCGCCGCCCAGAAGGGCCTGATCGAGATAGAAGTCGTCGTATCGAATAGAGACACGGTGTTTCCCGAACGGCCGCGTCAGCAAGGTGGACCAGGCGTCAAAGCCGGCATCGAAGCCTTGCCAAATAGTGCGTCCGTCGATCCACTGGCCGATCAAACCAACGTCCCACGGCAGTGAGAGCTGTAGCCCCGCGGCATCGAAGAAGGTCTGCCATGTGTCGCCCCAGTCAGGCCCCTGTGTCGGATCGCCGTGGTTGTTGTAGTGGTGATACCTGAACGTCAGGCGCTTGCCATAGCGGTACTCACCGCCGACGTAGTACCCGGCACGGTGGTCCAGTTCCTTGAACGGCTCGAATGTAGTGCCGAATCTGAGCGGCAGCTCGCCGGTGATGCCAGTCTGCCGATCGTGGAGCGACCAGCCCTTCGCCGACAATAAAGCGCCGGTCGGATCGTTGAGCCAGTAGATCGCTCCCTCTACGTTGAGACCATGCTGGCCATTGGCGCCGAAGTTGCGCCCGAATCTGCTTTCGAGCCCGACAGTCCTGACTTCCTCGGCGAGCCACGTATTGATCGTCGATGACGAGAGCGTATACGGACTCGTCCACGCCACGTCAATATTCTCCATAGTGATGTGCGGATAGAATGCACCCACTCTGAAGCGCGCGCGCCACGCCGTGCGAGGCACGGGCCGAAACTCCAGGAATGCCTCCGAGAAATCGAGGCCGCTCGATTGCTCTGGGTTGTAGATCAGTGTGGCCTTGACGTTCAGCGTCGGTGTCAGGCGCCCTGAGTAATTCATAAACGAGTGATAGAGACTCAGGCCGTCGGTGTTTTCGTCGTTGCGGAGTTTGCCGAGGCCACCCTCTAGCCACGATGTCAGCGGTGTCGATGTTTGCACGAAGCTGCCTTCGATCCCGGCAGTCAGTACGTGGGCGTCGTTCTCAGCCGGAGCCGAAAGCGTCCACAGGCATAGCAGCAGTCCTGCTAGACAGGGGCGAGTCCGGAGGCTTCGATTCGTCTGGCAAGCTTGCATACGCGGTTCCTCAACTCATAATCTGGGATAAACTGATTTCGGTGGTGTACGCGACTATCAGCACGAGACCGTTCGGTTCTAGTACACGGGCCTGCTCAGGCCACCGCGGTCAGACGTGTGGGGAGGAGAGAGCTTTTCGGTAAACCGAACGCTAATCTGGCGATTCTCCGCGTCGATCAGCGCAATCTGCAAGTCCGGTGGCAGCGAGTTCTCGCGCAGGCGGGGGGTCCAGACCCGTATCGAATAGTCTCCCGGTGGTAATCCAACCAGCTTGGCCTGGCCGTCGACGTTGCTCTGAGAGAAGTAGGGCGTATCCACGACAAGTATGTAGCCCAGCATTTCATCGTGAATATTGCAGCCGAGAATGACCAGCCCTGGTACGTCGAAGACAAGCGGTGGATGGGTCGTGCCCCTGTACAGCGGCAACTCGAGCGGTTTCGCCTCCGAGAACGAGTAGACGTGATGGCTGATGTTGTCGCTGTTGGGAAAATCAACCAGGCTCCCAACCTGAATGACGAGGATGTGCGGTACGAAAGCCGTGCCGATCTGATCCATGATAGCTGGGGCCGGGTGCGGTTGCCGATCGTCGTCGGCCCCGTCTTTCGTGGCGTAGATCACCACATCGCCGACCGGTTGCCCGTCTCGGTCCGTTACTTCTACAGTCAGGCGTGCCGGTTGCCCGATCTCGCCTGCTGTTACGCCTGGAGCGGCGCCCATAGCCGCTATTGCGGCAATGCTGGCCGTCGAGAGTCTCCGTATCGTCACCATGATGTCGCCGTGTATACCGGTCGGTTGGGTATGGTACGCAACCGCTGGTAGCGCATCCGTGATGCGTCGCACACTCTATTTAACAGAAGCCGATTAGTATCTGCGGTCCATGCGCGATGGGCGCGGTGCGGCGTGATCGATGACCGGATTTAGCTTCAGGCAGAAGGTGCTCGTGCTGATCGTCGCCCTGGTGACGGCCATCCAGCTATTCACGCTGTTTCCGGTCCTTAGCACAATCAGAATCGATGTAGACGCCCGTGCGCGGGAAGCCGTCAATATCGGTGGCGCGGTGTTTCAGGAGTTCATGGAAAATCGCGCAGAGCAGCTCCGCACCACGGTAAATATTCTCGTGTCCGATTTCGGATTCAAACAGGTCGCCGCGAGCGGTGAGATCGAGACGATCCGTTCCGCGTTGATCAATCACAGCGAGCGAATTGGTGCGACTGTGGCGATGCTCCTGGATACTGATGGCAGACTCATCGCGAACTCCACAGAATCGTCTCGATTGACGCAGATTAGAACATTCTCCAACCTTCTGTCGTCACCGCAGCTTAGCGAGGTCGTTCATACGGTTTCGTACATTGATGGAGTCCCCTATCAGATGATCACGGTGCCGCTTAGGTCTCCGTTAACGGTGGCCTGGGTTGCCATGGGTTTTCCGATAGATATTGCGCTCGCGTCGCGCATTGCGAATCTTACCGGACTCGATGTCTCATTTGTTCACTGGAGCGGCGATCAGGTCAAGGCCGTGGCGTCGACACTGCCGCTCGAACGGTCCGGCGATACATTTCCCCAGCTTGGCTTGCAACAACTCGATTCCGATCAGTCTGTGCTGCTAGAACAGTCTGGTGTGAACTATCTGACACTCCTAAGGCCGTTCATGCCGGGAGGCAAGGATGTCTACGTCGCGCTGCAATTGTCCATGTCCGAGATTACCGCGTCCTATAGAAACGTGCGCTCGATCCTTCTTCTCATCACTTCCGTCTCTCTGTTTCTTGCGGTGAGTGGAGGATTCTGGCTTGCGACAAGCGTGACGAAGCCGGTGAGCAGTCTGGTCGCGGCCGCCCGCCGGATGCGGGAGGGTGTCTACACCGAACCGATCGACGTTCAAAGCAGCGATGAATTGGGAGAGCTTGCCAAAGGCTTTAATGCGATGCAGGAGGCCATCGCTGACCGTGAGGGGCGGATCGTTTATCAGGCGACTCACGACAGTCTGTCGGGGTTGCCAAAC
>Ga0209980_10001248_pt1 | contig 14054 bp, 14 predicted proteins | sample CR02metaG_FD_183611 | JGI IMG/M metagenome (GOLD analysis project Ga0209980, IMG submission 183611) | Deep subsurface microbial communities from Mariana Trench to uncover new lineages of life (NeLLi) - CR02 metaG (SPAdes) (version 2) | ecosystem: Environmental > Aquatic > Marine > Ocean trench... | reverse complement strand
CCGCACTCCGGATACCGGAAGCGCGACACTTGCATTGCTACGACAAAGCGAACGGGCAAATCGTGCTGGTGAACATCACGAAGCCGTCGGCTATATCGAGCGGGCCATCCGTTTGAATCCGCTACAAGCCGATTTGTGGACAGCGCTCGCATTGCTGCATCTGCACAATGACGATCCGGAAAACGCGCTGCGTTTCGCCAACAAGGCCGTTACGCTTGCTGGAAGGCGCGCAGACTGGTTACGCGACGCGTGGCTGGTCATCGCTGACGTCAAGGCACAACAAGGTAACGAAGCACAAGCGCATGAGATCCGTAAACGCTGGCGCAGTTACCGGGGCTAGAGAAAGCTCAGGCGATAGAGATAAGTTTCCTTGTCCCGGTTGCGCGGATTGACAAATGTCTGCTCGCGAACCATGCCCAGCTTTTCCGCAACGGCAACCGAAGGCTCATTGTCGACAGCCATGCTCGCCACCACAGAAGCCAGTCCATGGTGAACCGCCCACTCTACGCAAGCTTGAGCCGCCTCCACACCAAAGCCGTGGCCCCAATGCGCCTCGTGAATGATGTAGCCCAGATCGTTCTCCCGCCGACCATTAACCTCAAGCCGCAACAAACCCGCATCGCCAATCGGCATCTGGGTTTCTTCCAGGATCACCAACCACCGGCCGAAACCATAAGCACCATAGGAAGTAAGGCTGCGATCCAGCCACGCCAGAACTTCTGCCGGGGCTAACGGAACCGGCCAGTGCTGCATAGTCTTACGATCACTCAAAAGCTCGTTGAGGTAATCGAGATCGTTTGCGGTGAACTGCCGCAGATGTAATCGCTCTGCCTGGATCACGCCGATACGCCGGGAAGCACGTTCAAACCAATGCTGTTGAGCAACGCATAGATTCGCGTATCGCGCAGACCGCCCGCATTAGTTCGGGCATCCGCCTGAATCACGCCTTCCAACTTGAACCCCAGCCGTTCCGCCACCCGCCAGCTTCGTTCATTCTTGTCATCCATGCGTATTTCGACGCGAGCGGCGTTCAGCTCGTCAAACGCCAGCCGCGTTAATGCATGTGACGCTTCGCTTACGTACCCGCGCCCCACGTGCGCGCTGTGACACCAGTAGCCGATTTCGAATTTCGGCACCTCCCAATCCAGGTTGGGATATCCGCAACCGCCAATTACCGCTCCGTTCTCTTTGAGGATCATCAGCACGGCGTATTCGCGATCGTCGCGCCACTTTTCTCGAGATTCCGTACAAAATTCTTCCGACTCTTCCATCGTCTGCAGCTCAACAGACCATCCCATCCACTCACTAAGCTCGGCAAAAGAAGCTCGCACCGCTACATTGACAGCTGGTGCATCAGCCGGTGTCGGTACGCGTAGAACAAGACGCGCGGTAGCAATTTCTTCAGGTAACCTGGTCACTATGGCTTCTTTTCCCTCGCTGAAGGCTCTCCACTTTTCCCTGAAGGCTCTCCACTTTTCGCTGCAGGCTCTAGCGCAAAAGCTCTAGCCAATGCACAACAGGCACGTTTTTGTTGCCATTTGCGAGGTGCGTCTGGCAACCTACGTTGGCCGTGGCGATCACGTCAGGCGCTTCTTCGCACAACGCCTCGAGCTTCTGGCTTCTGAGTGTGCGCGCAAGCTCCGGTTGTAACAGAGAGTAGGTGCCAGCCGATCCGCAACAAATATGCGGATCCCGGACACCTACCAGCTCATAACCGGCGTCACGCAACAGCCGCTCGACGGTTCCCGTAATCCCCTGGCCATGTTGTAACGTGCACGGTGCATGCCAGGCGACGCGCTGGTAGTCAGCCGTTTTGTCCCACTCGAGCCCCAACTGTGACAGGTACTCACTCACATCAACCACCTTTTCAGCCACGCGGCATGCCATGGGAAAATAGCTCTCATCGCCGGCGAGCAAGCGAGGATAATCTTTGAGTGTTACGCCGCAGCCACTGGCAGTAGAAATTACCGCCTCGACGTCGTCGAGCATTGGCAACAGAGCGTCGATATTCCTGTGCAGCGCTATTCTGGTTTCGCTGGCGTTGCCTAAATGGAGGCTCAACGAGCCACAACAACTTTCCTCATCGTCGTAGACCACCTCAATACCTCGGCTGTCTAAAAGCGCGGCAAGTGATGTGTTCACTTCGGGTGTAATTGCGCGTTGAACGCATCCTTGCAGCACCAAAACTTGCCGTTCTCGAGCGTCGAAAGCCTGCCGTGTTGCGGGATTTCGTCGTGGAAGCTGTTCTCGGACACTGCGTGGTAACATCCAGCGAAACGGGCGACCGAGGCGAGACCAGCGCTTGAAGCGAGCGACATCAGGCACGACGGAGACAAGCCAGCGCCGCATGATTGAGTCGATCAAACCCCGCCTGCCATGTTCTTCGAGAAAATCGCGACCGATCTCCAACAATTCCCCATAAGCCACTCCGCTAGGGCACGCCGGCTCGCAGGCGCGACAGGTGAGACAGCGATCCAGATGTGTTTGCACTACAGCATCGGCCTCTTGTGCTTCCAGCATCTCCTTGATCAGGTAGATTCTCCCGCGCGGCCCATCGAGCTCGTCCCCTAAAACCTGGTAGGTTGGGCAGGTTGCGTTGCAAAGCCCACAATGCACGCAGCTGCGGAGGATTTCATCGGCACGTTTACCGTGCCTGGTTTCCTTGAACGCCTGGGGTAAATTAGTTTGCATCCGGCAACATACCCTTCAACATACCCCGCAAATTACCCGTCAACATACCCGTCAACATACCCGGCAAGGATTCAATATCTCGGCCGGATCGAACGCGCGCTTGATCCGTTTGTGCAGCTCCTGATCGGACCGCAAAAAGGACTGCGTGCTGTAGTCACCGTTAAATGGCAAAGCATAACCGCCCTGTTGACCCGCCCAATCAAACAGTGCCTTTTCGCTATATACCCAGCGCAACGCGCCGCTCCACTCAATCATTGTTGGTTCATCTGTCAACGGCGTGCTCGGTGGTAGAGACATGCGCCACAACTTACCTTCCTTCCTGAAAAAATCGATATCGTGATTGCGCAACTGACTCCAGAACGCTTCAGCGTTTATTACGTCTCCCTCAATCTGATCGACTGCCCACAACACTGCCGACTCGGCGCCCGACAAACGAACTCTGAGCTGATTATCGACATAACAAGTTGCCGTTATGGGCAACGGTAGTTGTGCCCAAGCTCGAAGCTTGGCAAGTGCGGCACCCGCCTCCAGCTCAAAAATGCAGGACAGCTCAGCAACGGGTTTCGGTAGAGTCTTGATGCTCGCAGAAAGCAACACTCCCAGGGAGCCAAAAGCGCCTGCCTGGAGGCGGGAAACATCGTAGCCCGCAACGTTTTTCATCACCTGGCCACCGAACCGCAGGAATTCTCCGCGGCCATTGATCATCTCGACCCCGAGAACGGCATCACGCAACGCGCCATACCACGGGCGCCCGGGCCCGGAAAGCCCGCTCGCAACGGCACCTCCCAAAGTACCGGCTCCTGAAAATCGGGGCGGTTCGAAAGGCAACATCTGTCCCTCCCGAGCCAACTGCTGCTCGAGCTCTTTCAGCGTAGTCCCCGCGCGGGCAGTGATGACCAACTCCTCCGGACGGTACTCGACTACACCGCTGTGTTCGGCAATAGACAGCAGCTTACCGGGATCAACTCGACTGTCCGGCGTAGTTGGTTCTGTGAGGAAAGCCTTGCTCCCAGAACCTACGATTTGCAAAGGCAACTGTTCCTCGTACGCTTCTGCAACGGCTTCCACCAGACGGTCCTGCTGATCGGAGTCCCCATGCATGTCAAAAACGCTCTATATGTGGAAAAGGCAACTTGCCACCATGAATGTGCATCCCACCGATCTCGGAGCAGCGACTTAAGCTTGGAATTGCCTTGCCGGGGTTCAATAACAACTCCGGATCGAACGCTTCTTTCAATCGATGGAACTGATCCAGTTCCGCGGCGGAAAACTGGCTGCACATCTGATCGAGCTTCTCGACGCCAACGCCGTGCTCACCGGTTACGCTGCCGCCCACCGCAACACACAGCTCGAGTATCTTTCCACCCATTTCTTCGGTGCGCTCGAGTTGACCGGGTTGGTTCGCATCGTAGAGGATCAGAGGATGCAGGTTGCCGTCACCGGCGTGGAATACGTTGGCAACTCGCAACCCATAGTGTCTGGAAAGCTGCTCGATGCTCTCGAGTACTTCGCTCAAACGAGTGCGCGGAATCGTGCCATCCATGCAGTAATAGTCCGGTGAGATTCTCCCCATGGCTGGGAACGCGGCTTTGCGTCCTAACCAGAAGCGGGCTTGCTCCTCGGGCTCAACCGCGACCCGTACATCGTAAGCCCCACCGTCTTCGAGCAGACGCAATACGAAAGTAACGTTACTTTCGACCTCGGCCTCTATGCCATCTAGCTCGCATAACAGGATGGCGGCCGCTTCACGGGGATAACCAGCATGCACATAGTCTTCCGCGGCTTCAATGGCAAGACGATCCATCATCTCGAGACCCGCCGGGATCAGACCGTGGCCGATGATGTTGCCGACCACGTCGGCGGCTGCTTTCACCTCGTGAAATGCCGCAAGTAGCACCCGTTTTTCCGGTGGCTTCGGCAAAAGCCGCACCGTCACCTCGGTGACAATGCCAAGCATCCCCTCGGAACCGGACAGCAACGCAAGCAGGTCATAACCGGGACTGTCGAGACCCTTACCACCGAGTTCGAGAAAATTGCCGTCCACGGTAAGTACCTCGAGCCCCACAACGTTGTGCACCGTAAGACCGTACTTGAGGCAATGTACCCCACCGGAATTCTCCGCGACGTTTCCTCCGATGCTGCAGGCGATCTGCGAGGAGGGGTCGGGTGCGTAATAGAGCCCGTGTTTTGCCGAGGCATCGCTGATGGCCTGATTGCGTACACCCGGCTGCACCCGTGCTACACAATTATCGACGTCAACTTCAAGGATTTTGTTGAGTTTGGACAGCCCCAACACAATGCCGTCTTTATGCGGGCGGGCGCCTCCGGACAAACCGGTTCCCGCCCCCCGCGCAACGATCGGCACACCGTGACTGCGGCAGATCCGGACGACGGCCTCAACCTGGTGCACGGTTTCGGGAAGAGCCACCAACCAGGGTAACTCGCGGATCGCCGTCAACCCATCGGACTCGTACGGTTTCAGCGCTTTCGGATCGGTAATCAAACTCCGTGCCGGGAGGTTCGCCCGAAGGAGTTCAGTGACTAGTGCTCGGCTCATGGTGGGTCATTATACGGAACCTGCGAAGCAGGGGAGCAGCGCCGCCGCGAGCAACTATCTATTTACTGTCCAGATATGCGGGGAATGGATGGGCACTCATGCCAAGCAAGTTAGGAGTCCGCGCCGTAGCAAAGATTCCTAGTTCCTGTCCATGCTGGACAGGAACTGACCGACGTTCGCGCAAATTGGCTAGAAGTGGAAGTTGAGCGCGAAGTACGGTCCGCTGATGTCTAACGAGACACTACTGAAATCATCAAAATCTGCCAGCTCGAATTGGAACATCCGCCATCCTCCTTCGACCCCAAGACCTAAGGGCGACTCCCAACCCACCTGGGCATTGGCATCGATAAGCCGGTTTCCGTCATAGCCAAGGCCTTGCACCTCGGCGCCTAGCCACAATCCAGTCAGAGGCAGATCGGCACGTACTCTGCCGTAAAGCAGTGGCAGCACGCCATCGAATTCGGCACGGGCGACCTCAAGCGTCGTGGCTATCTCGAAGAAGCCCTCAACCTTGCGAACCGCCATCCCAATATCCAAAGAGACGACATTGTCCAGCACCTCGTAATACAACACGAGGTCTGTCTGGCTGATTTCCACATCCGTAGCAACCGCGTCACTCAGGTTGAAGATAGTTCCATTGAATTCGATGGTACGCGTGAGCGTGCTATCGCCAGAAACCGCGATTTTCGCATGTTGCACACGAAGATTCGGCAAAACGGGTACGCCGTGCTCCAACGCCAGGTAAAAAATGTTGTTGTTCTCGTCTTCGAGCGCAAGATCGTCCTCGACGTCTACTTGCGTGATTCCGGAAGTAACATCGCCGGAGAACGACTGTTGCCAGCTACCCGCTCCGGCGTAGATTCCAAACACCGTATCACCGTACACCGGGCCCGTCAGCAACAAAACAATGATCCAGCCATAGTTGGCTACATTTTTCAGCACAAAACTTCTCCGAAGGTAAAATCGTTAATTGAGGCCAAGTATAGGTACGCGTGGAATTGGCAACGTGACCAACCGCACATCCACCCATGCATAGCCACGGCTGATACTCTGAAGTAGGCTTAGTGTGAAGCAGACACGGAGGGAGGCGATGTCCGCCAACAGGTCGCCCGAAGAACGGTTAGCCGAGTTGGGATTCACCCTGCCGGTACCCATGAACACAGGCAACTTACCTTTCGATCTGGTTCGTATCGATGGGAATCGTATTTTCCTTTCAGGTCATGTCCCTTTGGCCGATGACGGCTCGATAGCCAAGCCGCTTGGCAAGGTGGGGTCGGATCTGACCGCCGAGCAAGGTTACGCCGCCGCACAAGGTGTGGCGCTTGCGTTGTTCGCCAGCCTCAAAGAGGCGCTCGGGGAGCTCGACCGGGTAACAGGCTGGCTCAGGGTGTTTGGCATGGTGAACGCAGCACCCGGCTTCAACGCGCTACCCGGAGTGATCAACGGCGCGTCGCTGCTCATTCTGGATGTGTTCGGTCCTAAACGAGGTGCCCATACCCGTTCCGCTGTGGGGATGGCGGAGTTGCCGTTCGGCGTCCCTGTCGAAATTGAAGCCGAAGTAAGCATCCAACAGTGACTAACAGCTTCCTCGTCGCCAACGCCCGTATCGTCAACGAAGGAACCATCTCCGAGGGCGATGTGCTTATCGAGAACGGCCGCATCTCAGGAATAAACCTGTCTGCCCCAGCGGGGGTAGAAACCATCGACGCAGCGGGCGCCTGGTTGCTGCCCGGGATGATCGACGACCAGGTGCATTTCCGCGAACCCGGATTCGAGCACAAAGGCACCATCCGCACGGAATCCGCCGCAGCCGTGGCTGGTGGAATCACAAGTTATATGGAGATGCCGAACTGTAATCCGCTCACGGTCACTCACGACGCTCTAGCCGACAAACATACGAGAGCTCGCAAACACTCGGTGGCCAACTTCGCATTCTATTTCGGCGCCACAAACGACAACCTGGAGTCGATCAAGACTGTTGATCCTGCGCTTGCCTGCGGTGTTAAGGTATTTATGGGTGCGAGCACCGGCAACATGCTGGTGGACAACGAAGCGACGCTGGAAGGTATATTTGCCTCTACGCCGCTCATCATCGCAACCCACTGCGAAGACACGCCCACCATTTTAGCCAACGAGCAAAAAGCACTCGAGAAGTACGGAGAAGACATTCCTTTTGCCGAACATCCACTCATCCGTTCCGAGGAAGCCTGCTACAAGTCTTCCTCGCTCGCGGTGGAGCTCGCTACACGCCACGGTTCGCGCTTACACATATTGCACCTCACTACAGCTAAGGAAATGGTTCTTTTTACGCCGGGCGATCTCGCTGAAAAGCGCATCACCGCAGAAGTTTGCGTGCATCATCTGTTCTTCAACGATGGGTGGTATCCGGAAAAAGGCGCGGCCATCAAGTGTAACCCCGCCATTAAAACGGTTGCCGATCAGGAAGCACTGATAGCTGCCGTAAACGAAGACCGCATTGACGTTATCGCCACGGACCATGCACCACACACCCTCGAAGAAAAAGCCGGTAAATACATGCAGGCACCAGCCGGGTTGCCATTGGCGCAACACGCGTTGGTTTCTTTGTTAGAACTGACAAGGAAAAATATACTAACCATTGAGAAAGTCGTGGAGAAAACTTCCCACGCCCCGGCTCGATTATTTGGCGTGCAGGATCGCGGATTCATCAGAGAGGGTTATTTTGCGGATCTGGTCCTCATCGACCCGGATCAGATCGCCGACCCCTTGGAGATCTATTCGAAATGCGGGTGGAACCCGTTTGCCGGCATAGATCTGCATGCCCGGGTGGTTGCCACCTGGGTGAACGGCTATCTTCGCTATCGAGACGGACAACTGCTCGATGGCCCAACAGGTCTGGCTTTGGAGTTCAACAGACAATGAAAAAATCAGCCCAGACTAAGTGTATTGCGCGGCGAGATCGCCGATAGTCCGGAAGAACTCCTCGCGTACCTCGGCGATGATTTCCGCAACCGGTCGTACGGAATCTATGCGACCACAAACTTGTCCGGTTAGCGCGATGCTGGCTTCCATATCGCCACCAAAATAGAGTTCGAGCGCTGTACCGAACTCGGTCATCGCATTGGTTTCCTGATCGAGTTCCAAGCGGGTCGTCTTCTCTGTGCGCAGGGCTCGCAAGGCGGGTGAGTGCGAACGGTTCAGAAACACGGTATCGGTTTCCTTGGCTTTGATGATGGCCGCTTTCCAGTTTTCGTGAACGGGAGACTCTGCTGAAGACACCATGCGCGTGCCCATCTGTACGCCCTCCGCACCAAGTGCAAATGCTGCCGCCATGGAGGCACCGTCTATGAAACCTCCAGCGGCGATAATCGGTACGTCTACCTGGGAGCGCACCAGCGGCAATAGAACCATGCTGGCCACCTCGCGGGGATTCTTGAACCCACCGCCCTCGCCACCTTCCACAACCAAACCGTCAACACCTGCCGCTACCGCCTTGAGTGCCGCACTGAGACTCGGTACCACATGAAAGACCGTCAAATTCGCGCTCTTCAACTGGTCGGTGTAGCGTTCCGGATTACCCGCGGAGGTAGTGACAAACTTCACCCCCTGATCGATGACGAACTGGACGATGTCGGGATCGCGCACAAATGCCTGCGCGATATTCACCCCGAACGGCTTATCGGTAAGCTTGCGCATCTTCTTGATCTCTTCGCGAATGGCGTCGAGTTCGCCGGAAGACGTTTCGATGACACCGAGTCCACCAGCATTCGAGACAGCGGACGCCAGCTGCGATCTGGCAATCCAACCCATCGGCGCTTGCACTAACGGGATTTCTACGCCGAGCATTTCGGTAATTCGGTTATTGAACTGCATGAGGATTCCTATCTCGAGATCCGAAAAGTTCGACAGCCTACCTTAAGCTCCCCGTGGAGGTGTAGTAAACGTGCCTATAATGTTCCCAGGAATTTCCCGGAGCCCTGGGCATGAAGGCAACCCAACTTCGCTCGCAACATGACAAAGAGATGTTCGATCAACTACTCGAAGATCCTGTCATCAAGAAGATCAATGAGCAGATTGCCAAGCGCGAGGTAAAAGGCAACCTCGGTATTCGGCGACACTTGCTTTCTACTTCCGTGCGTCTTACCAGGACGATGGCAGCACCGTTGCACACAATCGCCAAGGATTGCGCCGAAAAGCTGGGGCTGACGATACCCCTGGAGCTTTATGTATTCCCAAGTCCCACATACAACGCAGCTTGTATCAAACCGGAGGAAGGTCGGCTTTTCGTGATGTTTGCCTCGAGCCTGCTCGAGCGTTTTGAACCGGGTGAACTGAAGTTCGTCATGGGACACGAACTGGGACATCACCTTTACAACCATCACGACCTCCCGATTGGTTATGTATTACGTGGCAAAACCCCGCCGAGTCCGAAACTCGCACTGGCGCTCACCAGTTGGTCGCGGTTCGCTGAAGTTTCAGCGGATCGAGCGGGCGCTTACTGCGCGAACGATCTAGAAACCGTTGCCCATTCGCTCTTCAAGCTCGCTTCAGGACTGAGTGGCCAGCTGGTCAAGTTCTCTCTCGCGGATTTCATGCGGCAAGTCGACGAAATGCAGATAGAGGACGCTGAACCAGGCCAGGGCGCGCCGACGGAAGACTGGTTTCTGACCCATCCATTCAGCCCCTTGCGAGTAAAGGCGCTGAAACTGTTCGACGAATCCGTTCTCGCGCGCGAGGACGGCATCTCCGTCATCGACCTCGAAGCCGGTGTTCACAACCTGATGAGCCTCATGGAACCAAGCTACCTCGAAGGCCGCACAGACACCGCGGAGATCATGCGTCGGCTGCTTTTTGCGGGCGCGATCGCAGTTGCGGCTGAGAGTGAAGGAATCTCCGATGCTGAGATCGCCGTGTTCGAAGCGTTCTTCGGTAAACGGTCCTTTTCGGACAGACTGGACGTGGAACAAATCAAAGCTGAATTGCCCGAACGAATCTCCCAGGCAAAAGCAAATACATCGCGACCCCAGAGGATGCAGGTGCTGCGCGATCTGTGCACCATATCCCGGGCGGACGGTCACGCGACAGAAGCCGAGGTGGATCTGTTGCTCAAAATTGGGAAAGACCTATCCGTGCCAGGTACCTTTGTACTGCAAACCATGGCCGGGGACCCGGAACTCGACTGACTTAGCCTCAACTCCCGGTGGAGGTGTAGTAGCGAATGCCAAGCCACCAGAAGCCTAATGCTCCGGCAAAAAACAGATATCCCGCCAGGGGGCTTAATGCCTGGAATACCGCACTGGTGCCCAACGGGTCTTCAATGCCGAAGATAAGGATTGTCGGGAAGTAGCTGATACAGCCGAGCGGAACAACAAACGTGAAAAATCGCCGGAACCAGCGCCGGTAGATGGCAAGCGGGTACTGAGCGGTTTCGACCCCTCCGTAGGTCAGGGTGTTCATGATCTCGAGTGACTCCGTAGCCCAGAAAGACAACGTCGCCTGAAAGATGAACAACGCATAGAAAAAGACTACGCCGCTCACCATGGTGAAGATGAGCAATAACGCCTTGCCGATGTTCCAGTCGATATCGAGCACATAGATCGCCCAGGAAAGCACGATCAACCCCTGCAACAACCGGCCGACGCGATGCAGCAGGAATTCGTGACCGGCGAGCTGCAGGACCGTCGACCGCGGTCGCAACAACACACGATCGAAGTTGCCGGTTTTTACAAATTCTTTGCCGAACACATCAAAGCCACGCGCCAGGGCTTCGCTCAACGCAAACGCAGAGTTCACGAGCCCGTAGAGAAACGCCACCTGAGCGAGGTGCCAGGTGCCCAGCATCCCAAAACGATCAAACAGCGCCCACACGCCAAGCGCTTCAACGCTCGTAGTTACGAATCCGCCGATGCTGGTCAACACGAACGATAGCCGGTATTGCAATTGGGCACGCACCGACTGACTCACCAACCGGAAATACAACCCGATTGCGTTAGCCACGCTATCCACCCTGCACCACCAGTTTAATGCGCGCGCGCATGAGTAACCGGTAACCGAACACAACGATTACAGCGAACCAGACCCACTGCATGGCAATCTCGAAGAGCGCTTCGTTCACCGGAATGTGCCCGCTGTAAATTCTGAAAGGCACATCCGCCAACCCACGGAATGGCTGCCAGTATAGGTATGGTTGCAGCCAATCGGGAAATAGCGGTAGCGGGATGATGAGCCCCGCGAACACCGGTACGATACCCGGCATCAAGCGGTTGAATCCTTCGCCGGAAATCGTCCACATCAGCGCGACATGCATAACCATGGTAAACGCGGTGCTTAACGCGAGGGTGGCGGTCACCGAGAAAACAAACAGGAATCCGGAGGCGAAGCTGTCCGGCATCGGCAGCGCCCACTCAGCTAAACCGATCAACGGCAACCCCCAATAGGCGAAGATCAACATCGGGAACAACCGCAACAACGTGGGAGCGGCGCGAAAGGCTAACGTGCGGGCGAACCAGAAGCCGTACAGATCCAGCGGCCGCAACAGCTCGTACGCCACGCCACCAGAACGTATGTCACCAGCAATCTCTGCATCCACGTTCCAAGGCAATAACGCAAGCAATCCCTGGCCGAGCCAGACGTATACCAGAACCTCAGAGAATGTCATCGGCTGAACTTCGTTGCTCGCCTCGAAAAAAGCCACGAATACCATGACCTTCACGAACCCCCAGAAGAGTTGCGTCACAAAACCCGCAAACGCAGCAGCACGATACTGGAGCACCATCTTGAAGCGAGTCATCGCGACGGCAAGATACGCCCGCCAGGGTGAGGCGGTGGTCGCGCTCATCGACCGCCCTTACGGTAGAGCTCCGCCACTGTCTCCTCGATGGGTGGATGCTCCACCATGAGATCACGGACCCGGTAGTGTGCGGTGATGTCCGCAATGAACTCGGGCACTCGACCTGTAACGCGAAAAGTGACTCGGTTCCCATCCTGCTCTCGGACAAACGCGGCATGTTCCGCATTGAGTTGCGGCACACTTTCGAAGTCCACCAACACCCGGCGCTCGTCGCTGCGCAGATCTTTCACCGTGCCATCCATGAGCAGGGTGCCATGGTTGATGAGCAACAAACGTGTGCACAATGCCTCGATGTCATCCATGTCATGAGTCGTGAGCAAAACCGTCATGCCACGTTCTTTATTCTGCCTCTGAACGAAGCTGCGCATCGCAAGCTTCGCCACCGCGTCGAGGCCAATCGTCGGTTCGTCCAGAAACAGGATATCCGGCTGATGAATAAGAGACGCAGCCAGATCGCAGCGCATTCGTTGACCGAGGCTGAGTTGCCGCACAGGCACGTCGAGCAACGGAGACAACTCCAGCAGTTCGATCAGCTCATCAGCAGTGCGGGTAAAATCTACGGGTGCCACGCGATAGATATCACGCAAGAGCTCAAAAGACTCGATGACCGGCAGATCCCACCAAAGCTGGGTGCGCTGACCGAACACCACGCCAATTCGTGCCACATGTAAGACGCGATTTTTCCATGGCACAAGTCCGTTGACTTCGCAGTGCCCACCAGAAGGCACGAGAATGCCAGACAAGATCTTGATGGTGGTCGACTTGCCTGCACCATTTGGGCCGATGTAACCAACAAGCTCTCCGGGTTCGATACTGAAGCTCACTCCATGTAACGCCTCCACGTCACGGTAGTGGCGATGCACCAACCCTCGAAAAGCACCCCAGAGTCCGGCTTTGCGTTCAGCCACACGAAACCGTTTCTCCAGGTTTTCTACGAAAATCTGGGGCATTGGTATACCTTTGGGTGTAGGAAATGAGGGCCGCGAATTCTAATGAGCTAACTCACCATTCACAACCCACTAGCCGTCCTGGACGAGCGGTTATTTGACACCGTCACACACATCGTAGACATTCGCGACTGAACGATTCCAGCAAGGGGGCGTCATGGCAGTCGTCGACTATGAAACAAAAGGACACATCGCGCTCATCACGCTGAACCGCCCGGAGGCACGTAACGCCATCAATCCGGAAGTTTCGGTACGCCTTGCGGATGCCTTCCAGGACGTCAAGGACAACGATGAGATTCGCGTGGCAATACTCACGGGTACCGGAAGTGTTTTTTGTGCCGGAGCGGATCTGGGTCAGCTCATTCCCCTGATGTCCGGCGCACGCCAGCCAGAAAACACCTGGGACGAACGGCTCATGTCTGAGCCCGGAATCACCGGCCGGGCGCTTTTGCGCAACTTCGATGTCGAGAAGCCCGTGATCGCCGCGATCAACGGGCATGCGATTGCCGGTGGCATGGAGATCGTCCAGGGAACCGACATCCGGGTTGCTGTCGCCGAAGCCAAATTTGGCGTGCAGGAAGTGAAGTGGGCGATCTTTCCAGCCGGTGGCTCCACTGTGCGACTTCCCGTGCAACTTCCATACGCCAAGGCGATGGAGCTATTGTTGACCGGAGATCTCATCTCAGCCAAAGAAGCGCTCGATTATGGCTTTCTCAATTACGTCACCGAAGATGTTATTGGGAAGGCGATGGAAATTGCCGAGAAGATCGCCGCCAACGGCCCTCTGGCGGTCAAAGCCATTCGCCGTTCGGTGAAAGAATGTCTGGGCAAGCCGGAACGCGAAGCGCTCAGGATCGAAACTGAAATCTCGGCTCCCGTGTTTCGAACCGAGGACGCGCAAGAAGGCCCGCGCGCGTTCATGGAGAAGCGGCAACCGGCTTATAAGGGACGTTAGGCAACGCAAGACATACCTTACCTTGGAATTTGTCACTCAAACCTGTCACCTGGACTGTCCCTATTGCGGAGAGCG
>Ga0209980_10001247_pt1 | contig 14057 bp, 28 predicted proteins | sample CR02metaG_FD_183611 | JGI IMG/M metagenome (GOLD analysis project Ga0209980, IMG submission 183611) | Deep subsurface microbial communities from Mariana Trench to uncover new lineages of life (NeLLi) - CR02 metaG (SPAdes) (version 2) | ecosystem: Environmental > Aquatic > Marine > Ocean trench... | reverse complement strand
GGAGATCGAGCTGATCGCGCCGATCGCGATGCAGCAAGGTGTTCGGTTCGCGATTCGTGAGGGCGGCCGCACCGTCGGTGCCGGGACCGTCAGCGAAATCATCGAGTGACGAGGCCTGGCCGAAGCCAAGGCAACTGGAGAAGTTGATGACAAACGACAAGATCAGAATCCGACTCAAAGCGTTCGACTACCGGATTCTCGACGCGTCGACAGCGGAAATTGTCGATACGGCGAGGCGCACGGGCGCGCGCTGCGTTGGGCCGATTCCACTGCCGACTCATATTTCCCGGTACACGGTCAATCGAAGTTGTCACGTGGACAAGAAGTCCCGTGAGCAATTCGAGATCCGCACGCACAAGCGGCTGTTGGACATTTTCGATCCGACCAGCCAGACCGTGGATGCGTTGATGAAGCTCGAGTTGCCGGCAGGTGTAGACGTTGAAATCAAGGCTTTTGGGAAGTGAATCAGGAGTTCTCATAATGGAAGGCTTACTGGGCAGAAAGCTTGGCATGACACAAATCTACGCGCCCGACGGCCGGGTGATTCCGGTCACGATAGTGCAGGCGGGACCGTGTCTCGTAGTACAGCGACGAACGTCCGAGAACGACGGCTACGAGGCCGTGCAACTCGGTCTTGTCGACGAGAGGGCTCCGCGGTCGGTACCCCAACCGATGCAAGGGCACTTCGGCAAAGCCGGCGTGGCGCCGATGCGCAAGCTCGAAGAGTTCCGGATCGGAGCCGAGGAAGAGTACAAGCCCGGCGATCAGGTGAAAGCCTCGATCTTCGCTGAGAAAGACTACGTTGATGTTATTGGCACGGCCAAGGGCAAGGGCTTTCAAGGGGTGATGAAGCGTCACGGTTTCAGTGGCGGCGGCGCCACCCATGGTTCGATGTTTCATCGCGCCCCGGGCTCGATCGGACAGGCGTCGGATCCGTCCCGAGTCTTCCCCGGTATCAAGTTGCCGGGACGGATGGGCGGCAAGCCGGTCACGGTCAAGAACCTCCAAATCGAGAAGGTGGACGAGGAGAAGAATCTCATCTACCTGCGTGGCTCGGTCCCCGGACCGCGCAATGGCTACATCTCGATTCGACGGGCGAAGAAGGGCTGAGCGATGAAAATCGTAGTAAGAAGCTTGGCGAACAAGAAGACCCGGAAGGTCGATGTGCCCGACGAGGTTTTCGCCTACCCCTACAAGGAGCACCTGATCCACACCGCGGTGAGGGCCAATCGGGCCGCCGATCGTTCGGGCACGGCGAAGACCAAGGAGCGCGGCGAGGTCAAGGCCTCGAATCGCAAGCCCTGGCGGCAGAAAGGCACGGGACGGGCTCGTGCGGGACGATCTTCTTCGCCGATTTGGAGAGGCGGCGGCACGGTCTTTGGCCCGCGCCCGCGCAGCTACGAGTTCCGGATGTCGACGCGCGAGAAGCGCAATGCGCTCAAGAGCGCGTTGTCGGAGAAGCTGCGCACCGAGGGCTTCATCGTTCTCGACAGCTTGGATCTCGAGACCCACCGGACGGCCGACCTCGCCAACCATCTGAAGGCTTTCGGGGTCGAGGGCAAGGTGCTCCTGGTCGACGACTACTACAACACCAATCTCGGTTTGGCGGCGCGCAACAACCCGCTGCTCAAGGCGGTCGACGCCTTACATCTTACGGTCTACGACGTTGTTGACAGGGGCACCGTACTGGTCAGCCAGAAGGCACTCGACCGGCTGGTGGAGGTTCTTTCGCGATGAGAATTCAGGAAGTGATCCGCCGGCCGTTGATCACCGAGAAGTCGACCCGTCTCAAAGACGACAAGGGGATCGTGGCGTTCGAAGTCGCTCGCAGCGCCAACAAGATCGAGATCAAGCGGGCGGTCGAAGCGCAGTTCAAAGTCAAGGTCGCCGAGGTGCGAGTCGCCAGCATGCACGGCAAAGTGCGCCGGCAAGGGCGCTTCGTGGGCCGCCAGCCGGACTGGAAGAAGGCCTACGTCAGGTTGGCTGCGGGCGAGAAACCAATCGAGTTCTTCGAGGGCGTGTAAGAAATGGGCATCAGAAAATTCAAGCCGACCAATCCGGCCAGCCGTGGCGGGTCGGTCTCGACCTTTGAGGAGGTCACGACTTCCAAGCCGAACAAGAAGCTGACCGAAGGCAAGCCGACCAAGGGCGGCCGCAACAACAAGGGGCGCATCTCGGTGCGTTTCCGGGGTGGCGGTCACAAACAGCGCTATCGCATCGTGGACTTCCGCCGCGAGAAATTCGGTGTGCCCGCGAAGGTGGTGAGTGTCGAGTACGACCCCAATCGCTCGGCTCGAATCGCTCTGCTCAACTACATTGACGGCGAAAAGCGCTACATCTTGTGGCCCCACGGGGTCGAGGTGGGCACCGAACTTGTTTCAGGTCCGGACGCGCCGATCAATCCGGGCAACGCGCTGCCGCTCGCCAACATTCCGGTCGGCACCACAGTTCACAACATCGAAATGAAGATCGGCAAGGGCGGGCAGCTGGCGCGTAGTGCCGGCGCCAGTGCGCAGCTCATGGCTCGGGAAGGTGCCTACGCCCAGCTCCGCATGCCATCGGGTGAAACTCGCAAGATTCACGTCAATTGCATGGCCACGATCGGGCAGGTCGGCAACCTCGACCATGAGAATCGTAACTTTGGCAAGGCCGGTCGCCGTCGTTGGCTGGGCCGGCGTCCGCACAATCGCGGCGTGGTCATGAATCCTGTCGATCACCCGATGGGTGGCGGCGAGGGCCGGAGCTCCGGAGGCAGGCATCCCTGCTCGCCCTGGGGTGTTCCCTCCAAGGGATACCGGACGCGGCGCAACAAGCGCACCGATCCGATGATCGTCCGTCGCCGGAAGAAGAAATAAGGTCGTAGGGGCAGAAAATGTCGCGTTCGTTAAAAAAAGGGTTTTTCATCGACGACCATCTTCGAAAGAAGGTGGATGCCGCGGTTGAGGGCGGTGATCGTCGAGTCATCAAGACATGGTCGCGCCGCTCGACGATCATTCCGGACATGGTGGGTATTACCATCGCCGTCCACAATGGCATCAAGTTCATACCGGTCTACGTGACCGAAAACATGGTAGGCCACAAGCTCGGGGAGTTCGCGTCGACGCGGACCTTCCGCGGGCATTCGGGCAGGCAAGAGAAAACGGGGCGGCCGCGCTAGGCTGCTTGAGGAAGTCAAGACGATGGAAGTAACAGCTCGACTCAGGTACCTGAGGGCCGCGCCGCAAAAGGTTCGCCTGGTCGCGGATCAGATTCGCGGCAAGGGAGTTCAAGAGGCGTCGGATCTGCTGGCGCTGAGCAAGAAATCGGCCGCACGCGACCTGGGGAAGCTGCTCAAGTCGGCGGTTGCGAACGCCGAGAACCGTGAAGAGGGCGTGGACGTGGACCGCCTGTTCGTCAAGGAGATCTTTGTCGATGGTGGTCCGGTGTTCAAGCGCATTCGACCCCAGCCGATGGGGCGAGCCTTTCAGATTCTGAAACGGCAAAGTCACATCACCATCAGGCTGGATACCCGTAAGGGCGACCAGGGCGACGGGGCCAAAAGGGAATAAAAGGAGAGTTTTTTCGTGGGTCAAAAGACACATCCCTACGGGTTTCGACTCGTTTACAACAAGCCCTGGAAGTCGCGCTGGTACGCGGACAAGGGGTATGCGAAACTCTTGCACGAAGATCTGGATCTTCGTTCCAAGCTCAAGAGGCGGCTCGGCCATGCCGGGGTCAGCGAGATCGATATCGAGCGGGCGGCCGACAAGCTGCGCGTGACGATCTACACGTCGCGACCGGGAATCATCATCGGCCGTAAGGGCGCCGAGGTCGACAAGCTGCGCGACGATTTGATGAAGCTGATGGGCCGGCCGGTGCACATCAACATCCAGGAGATCACGAGGCCGGAGCTCGAGGCTCAGCTGGTGGCGGAGAATCTGGCGAATCAGCTCTTGCGTCGGATCGCTTTCCGCCGGGCCATGAAGAAGACCATGGAAGCGGCGTTTCGCTTTGGAGCGAAGGGGTTCAAGGTCATGGTCTCGGGCCGCCTGGGCGGCGCCGAGATCGCCCGCACCGAGTGGTATCAGGACGGCCGGCTGCCGCTGCATACCCTCAAGGCCGACATCGACTACGGATTCGCGGAAGCCCAGACCAACTATGGCGTGGTCGGCTGCAAGGTGTGGATCTACAAGGGTGATTTGTTGAGAGAGAAAGGCCGCCGCACGGCGGTGTAAGCAGGAGGAGTCAACGTCATGTTGATGCCGAAAAAGGTAAAGTTCAGAAAACACCAACGAGGTAGGCGCCGTGGGCGCGCCAAAGGCGGGGACTACATCGCATTTGGCGACTACGGCCTCCAGGCGCTCGAGTGTGGTTGGGTCACCGCCCGCCAAATCGAGTCTGCTCGTATCGCGATTGCTCGTGGCGTCAAGCGTGGCGGGAAAATCTGGATCCGGATCTTTCCGGACAAACCGGTCACCAAGAAGCCTCTCGAAACCCGAATGGGTAAGGGTAAGGGTAATCCGGAGGAGTGGGTGGCCGTGGTCAAGCCGGGTCGAATCATGTTCGAGCTCGAGGGGGTTGATGCGGCGACCGCCAAGCACGCCATGGTCAGGGCATCCCACAAGTTCGGCATCAAGACACGCTATGTGTCGCGCGACGAGCAGATCACGAGCTGAGGTAGAAGGTCATGAAAGCCACGGAACTGAGAGAACACACGGTTGACGAACTCCAGGAGAAGGAGACCGAATTGGCCGAGCAGCTTTTCGCGCTCAGGCTGCAGAAGGTCACCGGTCAGCTGGACAACCCAACCAAGATGGCGACGGTACGCAAGGACATGGCGCGGGTTTTGACCGTGCTGCACGAGAAGCGGTCGGCGAAGAGCTGAGAGCCAAAAGAGAGAACCCAGAAATGAACGAGCAGACAAGCCACCGGACCGCGATCCGGCAAACCATGGTCGGCAAAGTGGTCAGCGACAAGATGGACAAAACCGTTGTGGTCTCGGTTGGGAAAACGACGGTGCATCGCCTCTACCGCCGCTACTTGAAGCGGACCAGCAAGTACTACGCGCATGACGAGAACAATCAGTGCGGTGTCGGCGATCTCGTCGAGATCGTGGCCAGCCGGCCTCTGTCGAAACAAAAGCGCTGGCGAGTGCAGCGCGTTTTAGAGCGAGCCGAGGGATAGCTAGATGATTCAGATGGGAACCATCCTCGAGGTAGCGGACAACTCGGGCGCACGCAAAATCGCCTGCATTCAATTGCTCGGCGGTTCGTCGGGCAAGGAAGGCGGCCTCGGAGACGTGATTACGGCTTCGGTCAAGGAGGCTACGCCCGAAGGTACGGTCAAGAAAGGCCAGGTTGTCAGGGCGGTTGTGGTGAGAACCCGGCGCGCGCACCGGCGCAAAGACGGAACCTACATTCGCTTCGATAACAACTCGGCGGTACTGATCGGCGATACGGGCGAGCCCGTAGGTACGCGCGTGTTCGGTCCCGTAGCCCGGGAACTGCGCGAGAAGCGGTTCATGAAGATCATTTCTCTGGCACCAGAGGTCATATAACGGGCGAATAGACTATGCACAAAGTCAAGATCAAGAAGAACGACGAGGTGTTGGTCATTCTCGGCAAAGACCGGGGTGTCAAAGGCAAGGTCCTGCGCATCTTTCCCGCCAAGGGCACGGCGATTGTCGAGCGCGTCAACATGATCAAGAAGCACACACGAGCCAACCCCCAGAAGCAGATTCAGGGCGGAATCCTGGAGCGGGAGGGGCCGATCGGCCTCTCGAAACTGAAGGTGGTATGCCCGGAATGTGGAAAGCCCACCCGTGTGGGACGCAAAAGACTCGAGGATGGCAGCGGCGCCAGGGTTTGCCGGCGTTGCGGGGCGACTTTCAACTGAGGGTTCAATCAGGGACTGAAACGAAAATGGCTAAGGCAAAAAAAAGCAAGGGCAGCACCGCCTACGTGTCACGCTTGAGGCAGCGCTACCAGGACGATGTCGTCCCCGATCTCCAGAAGGAATTCGGGATAGATAACATCATGGCGGTTCCTCGGATCGAAAAAATCGTGCTCAACATGGGCCTCGGCGAAGCGACCCAGAACGTAAAGATTCTGGACGGTGCCGCGAAAGAGTTGACCATGATCGCCGGTCAGCGGGCCGTGATCACCCGAGCCCGCAAGTCGATCGCGGCCTTCAAGCTGCGCGAAGGCATGCCGATCGGCACTCGGGTAACGCTGCGCGGTCGCCGGATGTGGGATTTTCTGGACCGGTTGATTTCTATCGCCCTGCCGCGTGTGCGAGATTTTCGCGGGGTTTCCGACCGCGCCTTCGACGGTCGGGGCAACTACACCCTGGGCGTCAAGGATCACCTGATTTTTGCGGATCTCGACTACGACATCGTGGACCTCAACAAGGGCCTCAACGTGACGATCGTGACCAGCGCCGAACACGACGAGCAAGCGCTTCATCTGCTTCGCGGCTTGGGAATGCCTTTCCGGCGCAGAGAAGAAGCCAGCTAAGGACATAGGGAGACAGACGTGGCTACAAAGGCAAAAATGGCGCAGATGAAAAAGAAGAAGAGATACCAGGTGCAGGTGAGGAATCGCTGCCTGCGATGCGGTCGGCCGCGCGCCTACATGAGGAAGTTTGCTCTGTGCAGGATCTGCTTTCGCAGCCTCGCGCTTCAGGGTTACCTGCCCGGCGTGATCAAGGCCAGTTGGTAGGAGTACGACGATGACAATGACCGATCCAATTGCGGATCTTCTCACCAGGATACGCAACGCCCTGATCGTGAATCACGACCAGCTCTCGATGCCTGGATCGAACCTCAAGCTCGAGGTTTGCCGAATTCTGAAAGAGCAGGGCTACATCGAAGACTACGCCGAAGAGGGCGACGATCCGATCAGTAGGTCGATTCGCGTTATCCTCAAGTACGGCTCCAACGGAGAGTCTCCGATTCGGCGGTTGCAGCGAGTGAGCAAGCCCGGTCGACGGGTCTATTGCCGCGCCCAGGACCTGAAACCGACTCTCAACGGACTTGGCATTGGGATCATCTCGACCTCAAAAGGACTTCTGACCGACGGCCAGGCCCGCGAACAACGCGTTGGCGGCGAAGTGCTGTGCGAAGTCTGGTAGGCCGGGCTAGGAGAAGAAGATAATGTCTCGAGTAGGTAGAAGCCCGATTCCGATTCCGCAGGGGATCAAGGTGAAGATGGAAGACCGCGTCTTCGTGGCGGAGGGTCCGAAGGGCAAGGTTTCGCAAGAGATTCTCCCCCGGATCGAGGTCGAAATCGGGGACACCGAGGTGCTGATCAAGCGCCTGGGCGAAAGCCGGGACGACCGGGCCAAGCATGGTCTGATGCGGGCGCTGGTGGCCAACGCGGTGGCCGGTGCCCATGAGGGTTTCAGCAAGGTACTCGAGATCAACGGTGTCGGGTACCGGGCGGCGGTCGAGGGCAAGACGCTCAACCTGGCTCTCGGCTACTCCCATCCGGTTGTGTTTCCGATTCCTGAAGGCATCGAAATCGAAGTGGACAAGAACAACACGATGACGGTGCGTGGGGCGCGCAAACAACAGGTTGGCCAAGTGGCCGCCGAGATTCGAGCCCTGCGCAAGCCCGAGCCGTATAAAGGCAAGGGCATCAAGTACGCCGACGAAGTCATCCGGCGCAAGGTCGGCAAGGCAGGGGTCGGCAGCGGCTAGGCGCGCGCCTTCTCGCCTTCTAAGGAGCATCAGCCAAGGAGCATCAGGTGGACAAAGCAAAACGAAAGAGAGATCGGCGGCATCGAGCCCACAGGCGTTTGCGGCGGTCGGTGAGCGGTACGCCCGAGCGCCCGCGCCTGGCTGTGTTCAAGAGCCTGAAATACACCTATGCGCAGCTGATCGATGACCTCGAGGGCCGGACCGTGGCTCAGGCGAGTTCGGCGGAGAAGGACATCCAGGCTGCGGCCAAGGACGGTAAGAGGTTGGATGCGGCCCGGTTGGTCGGCGAAGCGATTGCCGAGAGAGCCAAGAAGGTGGGCGTCGAGAAGGTCGTGTTCGATCGCGGCGGATACATTTACCATGGACGCGTGCGGCAAGTTGCGGAGGGTGCGCGGAACAAGGGACTAGAGTTCTGAGCGGCGCGACCGCTCGAGGAGGCCAGCGTGGCTAGAAATTTCGAAAGAGACAGCGAGTTCTTCGAACAGGTAATTCACATCAACCGCGTGACCAAGGTGGTCAAGGGTGGCAAGAATTTCTCGTTCTCCGCTTTGGTTGTCATCGGTGACGGCAATGGCCGGGTCGGTTTCGGTTCGGGCAAGGCCAAGGAGGTGCCGACCGCCATCCGCAAAGGGGTGGAGATCGCCAAGAGGACTCTTGTCAAGGTGCCGATGGAAGAGACTTCGATCCCCCACGAAACGATAGGAGTCTTTGGCGCCAGTCGCGTGCTTTTGAAGCCTGCCTCCCAAGGTACAGGTGTAATCGCCGGCGGCGCTGTTCGAGCCGTGCTCGAGAGCGCGGGCATTCAAGACATCCTGACCAAGTCGATTGGCTCCAAGAATCCGCACAACGTCGTCAAGGCCACGATGGTTGCGCTTTCGCAACTGCGCCGGCGCGCCGAGGTGTTCCGGGCGCGCGGTCTGGAGGATCCGTCGGCGACCGAGGCCTAGCCATCATCAACGCGGAAGAGACCAAGACAATGCCAAAGCCAAAGAAGAAGAAGACGCAGACACTGAAGATCAGGCAGACTCGAAGCCCCATCGGCCGGCCTCCGGGCCAGCACGAGGTGCTGCGCAGCCTGGGTCTTCGTCGGATTCGTCACGTCGTCGAGCGGGAGGATTCCCCCGCGGTGCGAGGCATGGTCGCGAAGATTCCCCACTTGGTAGAGATCGTAGAGGACTAGAGCTATGAAATTGCATGATCTGTCACCGGCCGACGGAAGCACCCATTCCCCCAAGCGAGTGGGGCGCGGCCCTGGCTCGGGCATGGGCAAGACGGCGGGCCGAGGCCATAACGGTCAGAAATCTCGCTCAGGCTACAGCCGGCGGCGGGGCTTCGAGGGCGGGCAGATGCCCCTGGTCCGGCGGGTTCCCAAGCGCGGGTTCACCAATATCTTCCGCAAGGAATACGATGTCATCAACCTCGATCGCCTCGAGGGCTTCGAAGGGGACGTGACCATCGAGAGCCTGGTCGCCAAGGGCTTGGCCGGTAAGGGTGCGTCGATAAAGATTCTCGGCTCCGGCGAGATCACGCAGGCGCTCAACCTCCAAGCTAACAAGTTCAGCAAAACCGCGCAGGCCAAAATCGAAGCTGCCGGCGGTACCTGTGAGGTAGTCGAGCGGTGATCGAAAGCTTTCGCAATCTCTTTGCGATTCCGGATCTGCGCAAGCGGCTGATCTTCACCTTCGGCCTGCTCGCGGTCTACCGCGTGGGATGCAACATCCCGACGGCCGGTATCGACCCGCTGGCCTTGCTCGAATTCATGGAGGCCGCCAAGAACACGCTCCTGGGGATGGTCAACACCTTCACCGGCGGCAGTCTCGCGCGGGTCGCGGTGTTCGCGTTGGGCATCATGCCTTACATCACCTCCTCGATCGTGCTGCAGCTGTTGACGGTGGTGTGGCCCTATCTCGAAAAGCTCTCGAAAGAGGGCGAACTCGGGCGACGCAAGATCACGCAGTACACGCGCTACCTGACCATGCTGATTTCGATCATCCAGTCGACCGGTATCGCGATCTGGATCGAGCGCGTGACCACACCGGGCGGGGCCTCCCTGGTGCCCGATCCCGGGTGGGCTTTCCGGCTGATGACCGTTCTGACCCTGACCACGGGCACGGCCTTCGTGATGTGGCTGGGCGAGCAGATCACCGAGCGCGGCGTCGGCAACGGTATTTCACTGATCATCTTCGCGGGCATCATCGTGGGCCTGCCGGGAGCCGTCGTTACCACCATTCAGGGCGTTCAGAGCGGAACACTGACCCTCTTCATGATCGCTTTTCTGACGGCATTCATGCTCGCGGTGGTCGCGTTCATCGTCTTCATGGAGCGTGGCCAGCGCCGGATTCCGGTGCAGTACGCCAAGCGCGTCGTCGGGCGCCGGATCTACGGCGGCCAGAACACCTACCTCCCGCTCCGGGTCAACACCGGTGGTGTTATTCCGGTGATCTTCGCCAGTTCCGTGGTGATGATTCCTTCGACGATCGCGGGCATGTTCCAGAACGAGTGGCTGCAAAGCATCTCCAACTATCTGGCCTGGGGCCAGCCCATGCACTATGCGCTCTACGTGGTGGCGATCGTTTTCTTCTCCTACTTCTATGTCTCGATTATTTTCAATCCGGCCGACACCGCCGAGAACATGCGCAAATACGGCGGCTTCATCCCGGGGATCCGCTCGGGGAAGAAGACCTCGGAGTACATCGACCGGATCCTCACCCGGCTGACCCTGGTGGGCGCGATTTATCTGGCGGCGGTTTCGGTGCTGCCGGAGTTTCTGCTCAGCGGCTTCGCGGTCTCGGGATTGCCCTTCATAGGCGAGGCTCTGGATTCCAACCTGCCGAACTGGGTTACCCAGGGCATGGGCATCAACTTCTACTTCGGTGGTACCTCGCTGCTGATCGTGGTCGGCGTGGCGATGGACTTCGTCCAGCAGCTCGAAAGCCAGCTGGTGATGCGCAACTACGACGGTTTTATGAAGCGCGGACGCGTGCGAGGGCGGCGTGGCTGAGACCGGCGAGATGAGCGAGAGCCGGGATCTTGGCGCGGCCAAGCCTGTCCGAGGAGTTCTCTTGGGAGCTCCGGGCTCGGGCAAGGGCACCCAGGCGGCGAGGCTCTCTAAGCGCCTCGGCATCCCGGCGATCTCGACCGGCGAAATGCTGCGTGAGGCAGTTGCCGCCGGCTCGGATCTCGGACGGCGCGTCGAGGAGATCTTGATCTCGGGTGCTCTGGTCGATGACGAGGCGATGGCCGAGGTGGTGAGGAACCGGCTCGTGGAAGCGGACGCTGCCAACGGCTTTCTGCTGGATGGCTATCCGCGCAACCAAGAGCAGGCCGAGAAGCTCGCCGAAATTCTGGGAGAGCTCGGAACCCAACTCGATCTGGTCTGGTTCGTCGATGTGCCGAAAGAAGAACTCATGCGCCGGGCTCTGGCACGCCAGCGTGAGGATGACAAGGAAGAAGTGATCGAAAAGCGACTCGAGCTCTACCGAAAAGTGACCGACCCCCTGGTGGGTTACTACGGTGATCTTGGGCTGATCCGGCATGTTGACGGCAACCAGCCGATCGAGCGCGTGACCGAGGCGATGATGGCGGCTCTAGAGATCGATTGTCCCGCCGATTCTCAGGCCGAACCCCAGCCGGGAGCCGAGCCGGGGGTCAAGTCAGCCGAGGCGGTTGAGGTCTGATGGTTTTCAAGACCCTAGGCGAGGTCGACCTCATGGACGAAGCGAATCGGATCGTTCGCGAGGTCTTGGACCTGGTTGCCGAAGCGGTTTCGCCGGGCGTAAGCACGAAGTCTCTGGACGCCCTGGCTGAAGAACATATCCGCGGCGCCGGCGCGGTCCCGGCTTTCTTGAACTACCGGGGCTTCCCGGCGACCCTTTGCACCTCCGTCAACGACGTGATCGTGCATGGAATCCCGAACGAAATACCCCTGGCCGAGGGTGATATCGTCGGCGTCGATTGCGGCGTCCTCTACAAAGGCTACTACGGAGACGCGGCGAGAACCTTCGCGATCGGCGAGATCAGCGACCAAGCCGAGCGGCTCATGCACGCGACGCGGGAGTCGCTCGAGAAGGCCGTGGAGGCGATCGGTCCGGGCCGGTTTCTGTCGGATATCGGGCACGCGGTCGAGGCGCACGTGGCCAAACAGGGTTTTGCCGTAGTGCGCGACTTCGTGGGGCACGGCATTGGCACGAAGCTGCACGAAGAGCCGCAGGTCCCCAATTTCGGCGCCCCGGGAAGAGGCCCTCGGCTCAAGGCGGGTCTGGTTCTGGCGGTCGAGCCGATGGTCAATGTGGGCACCGCGGACGTGCGGGTCGATGCCGACGGTTGGACCGCGCGGACCCGCGACGGTTTGCTCTCGGCGCATTTCGAGTATTCGGTCGCCGTCACGGACTCGGGAGCGCGGGTGTTGGGGCAGATGCCGAGTGCGGCGTAGAGAGATAGCGAGGAACAAGAAAGTTGTCGAAGGAAGATGCAATAGAAGTCGAGGCGGTGGTCAAGGAGCCATTGCCGAACGCAATGTTCAAGGTGGAACTCGAGAACGGTCACGAGGTACTGGCTCATGTTTCCGGAAAAATGCGCAAGCATTTCATCCGGATTCTGCCGGGCGACCGGGTACGCATCGAGCTTTCCCCCTACGATCTCGACCGCGGGCGGATCACATACCGTCTGCGCGGCTGAGTGCAAGGACTAGAACGATGAAAGTACGAGCTTCGGTCAAGAAAATGTGTTCCAAGTGCAAGATCGTGCGGCGCCGCGGCGTCGTTCGAGTGATCTGCGAGAACCCGAAACACAAGCAGAGGCAGGGATAGCAAGGGATGGCAAGAATCGCGGGCATCGATCTGCCGCCCAACAAGCAGATCTGGATCGGATTGACCTACATCTACGGCATCGGCGTGACCAGCGCGCGCCGGATTCTGTCCAAGGCCGGCGTTGACGAGACCGTCAAGGTCAAGGATCTGGCCGAGGACGAAGCTCGCAAGATCCGGGATATCATTCAGAACGATCTGCTGGTCGAGGGCGACCTGCGCAAGGATGTTACCCAAAACATCAAGCGCTTGATCGAGATCGGCTCATACCGGGGCATGCGGCACCGCCGTGGCCTGCCGACGCGCGGCCAGCGTACTCACACCAACGCCCGCACCCGCAAGGGACCCAGGCGTGGCGCAGTAGCCGGCAAGAAAAAAGTAAAGAAGTAGAGACGAGGAGTTTCGACAATGGCGAAAAGAAAGACCGGCGGCAAAGACCGGCGCAAGAAAGAAAAGCGGATGGTGCCGCATGGCATCGTTCACGTGAAGGCGACGTTCAACAACACGATCGTGACCGTTACGGATCCCGATGGCGGTGTGCTGACCTGGTCGTCCGCCGGCCGCATCGGTTTCAAAGGATCCCGAAAGGGCACGCCTTTCGCCGCCCAGGTCGCAGGCAAGAACGCGGGCGTTCAGGCCCGGGAATTCGGTATGCGCAGTGTCGACGTCCTGGTCAACGGGCCTGGCGCGGGGCGCGAGTCGGCGATCCGAGCGCTGTCCGCTTCCGGGATCGACGTCAGGTCGATTCGAGACGTCACACCGATACCGCACAATGGATGCAGGCCGCCGAAGCGGCGGCGGGTCTAGAGTTCACGCTCCCAGCCCATGCTCAGATAGAAGTCGAATTGGAGGAATAGGAAGTGGCACGTTATACAGGTCCAGTATGCCGCCTTTGCCGGCGCGAGCGTATGAAGCTCTTTCTCAAGGGCGATCGCTGTTTCAAGGAGAAATGCGCGATCGACCGACGCGGATACCCTCCGGGCCAGCACGGTCAGCGACGTGGTCGTCGCAATCTCGGATACGGGATTCAACTTCGCGAGAAGCAGAAGGTCAAGCGCTCGTATGGAGTGCTCGAAAAGCAGTTCCGCGGCTATTTCAAGCTGGCGGAGAGGCGCAAGGGCATCACCGGTGAGAACCTGCTGGCCATTCTCGAACGGCGTTTGGACAACGTGGTCTACAGCCTGGGGTTCGCCTCCTCGAGAGCGCAGGCTCGCCAGCTCGTCCGCCACGGTCATGTCCAGGTGGGTGGCAGGAAGAACACGATTCCGTCCTTTCAGGTGAATGTCGCAGACGTGATTTCGATCAGGGAAGGCAGTCGTAAGAACGATTTTATCCGCGCCAGCGTCGAAACCGCCAGAGGCCGAGGTATCCCCAGTTGGCTGGAAATGGATGCAGATAATTTCTCGGGCTCGGTCTCGGCCCTGCCCACCCGCGAAGAGATCAAGCTCGCCATCGAAGAGCAGCTGATCGTCGAACTCTACAGTCGATAAATAGAAAGCCCGAGGTTTTCTCAGGGTACCTAGATACAAGGAGTCGGTTATGGAATATCAGATTTTTCAAAGGCCCAAGAGCCT
>Ga0209980_10001244_pt1 | contig 14072 bp, 12 predicted proteins | sample CR02metaG_FD_183611 | JGI IMG/M metagenome (GOLD analysis project Ga0209980, IMG submission 183611) | Deep subsurface microbial communities from Mariana Trench to uncover new lineages of life (NeLLi) - CR02 metaG (SPAdes) (version 2) | ecosystem: Environmental > Aquatic > Marine > Ocean trench... | reverse complement strand
TAGCGGCGGCCTACCTGGCTGTCTCGTGGTTATTGATTCAGATCGTTGAAACGGTCTTCCCTGCTTTCAGCTTCAGCGATACCGCTGTTCGCATCGTCGTCATCGTGCTGGTCATCGGCCTCATCCCGGTGTTGATATTTGCGTGGGCCTTCGAGCTCACGTCCGAGGGTCTGAAAAAAGACCGGGACGTTGACCGCAGTCAGGCAACCTCCGTGCAGAGCAGCAGGGTGCTTGATCGCATGATCATGCTGGTATTGGCGCTTGCCCTGGCATTTTTCGCCGTCGACAAGTTTCTGCTGGATCCTGCGCGGGATGCGCTGAGAGAAGAGACCGTGGCACGGCAGGCGCGCAGCGATGCCCTGGTGGAGTCTTACGGGGACAAGTCCATCGCCGTACTTCCTTTTGTGAACATGAGTTCGGACCCGGAGCAGGAGTACTTCTCCGATGGCATCTCCGAAGAACTGCTGAATCTGCTCACCAGGATTCCGCAATTGCGTGTGATCTCGCGGTCATCGGCGTTCTCCTACAAAGGCAAGGACATCGATATCCCGACAATGGCGGAACAACTGAATGTCGCGCATATACTCGAAGGCTCCGTCCGCAAGTCCGGCAACCGGGTGCGCATCACCGCGCAGTTGATCGAGGCACGTACCGATACGCATCTGTGGTCCGAAACCTATGACCGCACGCTCGATGATATTTTCGCGACGCAGGATGAAATTGCGGCCACGGTCGTGGCACAACTCAAGCTCACGCTGCTCGGAAACGAGGCCCTTAGCGTGCGCACAACAGACCCCGAGGCTTATGCGCTGTTTCTCCAGGCCAGGCACATACGGCTTGAGAATAATCCGGAAGCCTACGAAAAGGCGCTGCAACTGTACCAGCAGGCATTGGCCATCGACCCCGACTACCCGCCTGCCCTGGAGGGCCTGGCCGAGATGTATGTCTTCCAGGGATTGGTTGGCACGCGGCCCTTAGACGAGGCATCTCGCTTAGCGCGTGAAGCGATCGACCGGGCGCTTGCTATAGATCCGCAGTTTGCTGTTGGCGTGGCCGGGCTCGGATGGATCGCGGTTTTGTACGATCATGACATGGCGGCAGCGGCGCGGCATTTCGAACGCGCGCTAATGCTGGATCCCACCGATCTCGACATCATATCCGGGGTTGCTTACCTGGCGGAAGCGTTAGGGCGTCTGGACATAGCGATTGCGTTCAAGGAATACGCGGTCGCTCGGGACCCGGCTGGGCCGGTCGGACATTTTGGGCTGGCTGTTGCCTACCTCAAAGTCGGGCGTCCTGACGATGCCGCTGCAAGTGTGCGCATCGCACTCACTCTGCATCCCGAACATTTCGGCGCATGGCAGGTCCTTGGCCTGGCGCTTCTGGCCAATGGTGAAACCCAGGCAGCATTAGAGGCGATTGAACAGGAGGCGATCGAGACGTATCGCCTCTCTGGCCTGGCGCTGGCTTATGACGAGCTGGGACAGAAAGACGAATCCGGCAGTTTTCTGGCTGAACTCATTGAGAAACACACGCAAGATGCATCTCTCGAAGTCGCGACCGTGTTCGCCGCACGAGGTGACAATGACAGTGCCTTTGCCTGGCTTGAAAGAGCACGGGAGAACAACGAATCGGGTATCGGCAGCGTCGCTTCTTACTACGCATTCAGGACGCTGCATGACGATCCCCGCTGGCAGCCGTACCTGGCAACAATGGGTCAGTCCGACGCGCAATTGGCGGCGATCGAGTTCAATGTGCCACTGCCCGAACAGGGCCAAAATAGTCAGTAACGAACTCTGGGCCTGTCCGCACGGTGCCGGATACCTGGGGGGACATTTCTCGGCAAAATGCCCGGTTTCGCGGCTAAAGCCGCTCGTACAGCCGCGAAGAAAAAGGGCGACCCGAAACAGGTGTTTACCCAGGCGTAATTCCCCACATTGATCTGCCAGAAGTTACCGCGGAAACTCAATCTCGAAACCACTTCAAATAAACCGTGTAAGTTGATTCGAAAAGTTATTTGATGAGATCTGCTTTCGACCTACAAATGCAAACATCGAAATCAATCTACTTCGGCTGCATCCTGATTGCGCCATCCAGGCGAATCGTTTCGCCGTTGATCATCGCGTTGCCATAAATGCTGGCAACGAGATCGGCGTATTCCTCAGGCCGTCCCAGGCGGGGCGGGAAGGGCACCTGGGCGCCAAGCGACGCTTGTAGTTCCGGCGACATGCCCGCGACCATCGGCGTCATGAAAATGCCCGGCGCGATGACGTTCACGCGAATACCGATGCGGGCAAATTCCCTGGCCAGCGGCAAAGTCATGCCGACGATGCCGCCTTTCGATGCGGAATAGGAAACCTGGCCGATCTGGCCTTCGAAAGCAGCAACCGATGCGGTACTGACAATCAGGCCACGCTCGCCATCAGCATTCGGTTCATTGTTCTGCATAACATTGGCTGCTTCCTTGGCAACGGTGAATGAGCCGACGAGATTGATAGCGACTGTCTTTGCGAAAAACTCTGTCGGCATCGGCGCCTCGCGGCCGAGCGCGCGTGCTGCACCGACCACGCCGGCGCAGTTGACGGCCAGCGTGATGCCATCCATGAATTCGTTCGCTTGCTTGATCGCCGCCTGAACCTCGGCTTCATTCGATACGTCCGTGTGAACATACATCGCCCGCTCGCCAAGTTCGGCAGCACTCTTCTTGCCCTGCTCGTCGTTGACGTCGAGTAAGGCAACATGTCCACCAGCGTCGATGACACGTTTTGCGGTAGCAAATCCGAGGCCTGATGCGCCGCCTGATATCACGGCTTTTGCTGAAGCGAGTTCCATTTGATTCTCCGAATAGGTTGTTGTTTTCTTAAACTTCGATGCCGATTGCGACCGCCTCGCCACCGCCGATACAAAGCGAGGCGATGCCTTTGCCGCCGCCCCTGCTTTGTAATGCATGCAGGAGCGTCACCATGATTCTCGCGCCGGACGCGCCAATCGGGTGACCGAGGGCGCAGGCGCCGCCATTCACGTTGACTTTTTGATGATCGATACCGAGGTCTTTCATTGCTGCCATGGTCACGCAGGCGAACGCTTCGTTAATCTCGTAGAGATCGACGGAGTCAGGATCCCAGTCGAGCCTTTCGTGCAGCGCTCTGATGGCGAATACCGGTGCGGTCGTAAACCATTCCGGTTCCTGTGCGAAGTTGGAATGGCCGGCGATTCTTGCAAGAATTTTGACGCCACGTTCTTTGGCATCGTTCTCCCGCATGAGGATCAGCGTTGCCGCACCGTCTGAAATTGACGATGAACTTGCGGCTGTAACTGTGCCGTCATCTTTGAATGCGGGCTTGAGTGTCGGAATCTTTCCGATGTTCGCCCTGCCGGGTCCTTCGTCTTCGGACACCTCGTTTTCGCCCTTGTGAGTTTTCACGGTGACCGGTGCAATTTCTTTTTCGAATCGACCTTCTGCAATTGCAGACCTGGCTCGCGTCACGGATGTATTCGCGAAGTCGTCCTGCTGCTCCCGCGAAAACCCGTACTTCCCGGCAGTGACTTCTGCAAAATAACCCATCATCTTGCCGTCCGAAGGGTTCTGCAGCCCGTCGAAGAACATGTGGTCGAGTACTTCCTGGTGGCCCATGCGGTATCCGCTGCGGGCTTTCGGCATCAGGTAGGGCGCATTGCTCATGGACTCCATGCCGCCGGCAACCACGACGTTGGCGCTGCCGGCCAGGATCAGGTCATGCCCCAGCATCGTCGTCTTCATTCCCGAGCCGCATACTTTGTTGACCGTGGTGCATGGGACGCTATCGGGAAGGCCGGCCGCGAGCGCTGCCTGCCGCGCGGGCGCCTGGCCGAGTCCCGCCGGCAACACGCAGCCGAGGAGCACCTCGTCGATGACGCCGGGATCCAGTCCGCATCCATCGAGTGCGGCGCGGGTAGCGGCGGCAGACAGATCCGTCGCTTTGACCGGGCTTAAAACGCCCTGGAATGCACCCAGCGGGGTGCGCTGTGCAGCAACGATAACGACGGCATTCTGATTCATTGATTAATTATTCCGCTATGAAATTATGGGGGACAGTTTACTTAATTTGTTATGCCAGCAAATCCGGTTCATCGAGGATCTCGAGGATACGTTGCCGCGACAATTCTGCGAGATCCCGGGAATTTCCGAAGGCGGGATCGCCTGGCTCGATCGGGTTCAAAACATCGATCCTGAGGTGGCCGTGGCGCGGCAACAGGTGCCCGCCGGGCAGAACGTGCCGGGACCCGGAAATCACCGTCGGCACCACGGGCAGACTGCCCCTGATGGCGGCAGCAAAAGCGCCGGACCGAAACCGGTCCAGTCCCGGATAGCGGAGGAACGTGCCCTCGGGAAAGATTGCCAGCGATTCACCGGATGACGCTGCCCTCAACAACTGGCGCGCGTCGCGGGCGCTACCCGAGGCATCGAAGCGCTCAACGAACCTGGCACCGATCCGCCGCAGCAAGAAGTTGATCGGCGGGAAGCTTTTCATCTCACCCTTGATGACGAAGGCGAAGCGCGGCGGCATAAATCCAAAAAGGACTACACCGTCGATGTAACTGGCGTGGTTGGCAACGACAATGCAGTGGCCCTCCGGCAGTTTTTCGAGCCCACGCAGCGTGACCGGCATTCCGGTCAGCGTAAATGCCGCCCTGGCTGATGCGGAGACCCATCGCCGCCGGCGCTCGAGCCCTGGCAGGAGCAAGGCAAACACGATGCCGGACAGTACGCTCAGTATGAAGGCGAGCCAGGCGTAAATTCCGAAGAAAAAACCGCCGAATCCGGGGGTCACTGGGGGTTCCAAATAAGTCATTTGCTGTGTTTTTGTGCTGCACCCATCGTTGGTGGCATTTCAAGCTGTGACACAGATCACTTTATGTTAATGCCCTGATGAATTTGTGACAGCTGTCACGCCGGTTTCGGGCAGTCGTCATCATACTCAATTCCTTGAAATATCCGTTGCTTGGCGATGTATTGGTCAGTGTGCAAGGAAGATCGGATGCGATTTCCGGTCTGCGGCGATTGTAGTGAGCCGGAGTACGCAAAGGTAGACTGAAATCACCAGGCAAGCCATGGACGGCTTACAGAACCGATGGAAATTATGACGAGTAGTCAGCCAGACAACCCTGAAAAGCCACGATCAAGCTCCGAGGTGCTGGTAGACCAGTTTCTCGACGCGATCTGGATGGAACGCGGCCTGTCCGCCAATACGCTGGGTGCGTATCGGGCTGACCTGATGACCCTGTGGCGTGGCTTGTCGGAAAATAACGTTCAAATCGAGCAAGCTGAGAAGGCAGATCTGCTGGAATTCATTGCACGGCGTGTCGATGCGGGCGCCAAGCCCCGTTCGACTGCCAGGCAACTTTCAAGCTTCCGCCGTTTCTTCCGCTACATCATGCGTGAAGGGCTGCGCGACACGGATCCGACCGCCGATATCGAGATGCCCCGCATTGGCCGTTCGCTGCCTAAGTCCCTGACCGAAGATGAAGTAGATGGATTGCTGAAAGCGCCGAATACCGACGAACCGCTTGGGCATCGCGACCGCGCCATGCTGGAGCTCTTGTACGCGACTGGCTTGCGGGTATCAGAGCTGATCAACCTCAAGCAGTCGCAGATTAATTTTAACCAGGGCGTCCTGCGCATTATCGGTAAAGGTGATCGCGAGAGACTCATACCGCTCGGCGAAGAATCGCAACGCTGGCTGAAGGATTTTATTGATGGCCCGCGCATGGAAATCCTGCTCGAACGCCAGACTGACTACCTGTTTCCGACACGGCGTGGAGATCGCATGACCCGCCAGGCCTTCTGGCACATCATCAAGCGCTACGCACAGAAAGCAGGCATTGACAAGAAACTATCACCGCACAGCCTGCGCCACGCGTTCGCAACACACCTGCTGAATCATGGTGCGGATCTCAGGGTCGTCCAGCTGTTGCTGGGACACAGTGATCTTTCGACGACACAGATCTACACGCATGTCGCACGAGAGCGCCTGAAAGACCTGCATAGCCAGCACCACCCACGGGGCTGACGCCCGGGGTCGGCCCGCAGGCTGGAACAAATGGCCTTGTCAGCCGGTCTACTCTGATACAATCGCCCCGCTTTCGGACCCGGCCTGCAAGCCCCGCTTCGGCAATGCAATTAAGGAACCCTTGATGAACAAATTTTTACTGAGAGCCGGTTCGTTGCTATCAGCAGCTGTGCTGTTTATCGTCGTGCCCGCAACAGCAGGAGAGGTCTCCGCGGAACTGCAGAAGGTTCGCGAAACGGTGTCAGAGCGTTTTGCCGAGATCAGGCCCGAAGAAATATTCGAAAGCCCGATCGAGGGTTGGTACACGATCCGCAAAGGGGCCATCATTGCTTATATTTCCGGGGACGGCCGCTATCTTTTGCAGGGCGACCTGATCGACCTGGAAGACAATTCCAACCTGAGCGAGCAAAGCCGCAACGAGGCGCGGGTCGCTATGTTGTCGGCAGTGTCGACTGACCAGCTAATCGTCTTCTCGCCGGAGGTGGTGGAACACACCGTTTCCGTGTTCACCGATATCGACTGCACGTTCTGCCGCCGCCTGCATTCTCAAATCGATCAGTACATGGAGCAGGGTATCGAGATTCGCTACTTCCTGTATCCACGCAATGGTCCGACTTCGCCCTCCTGGGCTAAGGCGGAAAACGTCTGGTGCGCCAACGATCGCAATGAAGCGCTGACGCTTGCCAAACTGGACAAGGAATATCCGACGCGTACCTGCAATGCATCGATCGTCAGCAAGCATTACCTGATTGGCCAGGATGTCGGTCTGCGCGGCACGCCGGCCATCGTGTTGCATGATGGCACCCTGGTCAGCGGCTATATGCCGGCGGACAAGCTCAAGCAGGCAATCCTGGCCCTCGATTAATCCTGGCTAGGATTTGTTGCGCCCGACCTCGTGCAAATGGACGCCTTTATTCTGACCGGCGTCATCCAGGTATTTTCTAAGCGCAAATAATCCGCTGCGAAACGCGATCTCGTCCCAGGGAATCTCATCCTTTGCGAAGAGATCCGCCTCCAGCGTTTCATGCCCAGCCGCGAATTCACCGAGGAGCGTTGCCGTAAAAAAGAGGTGCACCTGGCCCGCATCGGGCACATCAACGGACGCAAACAGGTGCCCGATTTCGACCTCGGCGCAGGCCTCTTCGAGCGTTTCGCGAGCCGCTCCTTCAGCAATTGTCTCACCGAGTTCCATAAATCCTGCTGGTACGGTCCAGAATCCGTAGCGTGGTTCGATTGCCCGCTTGCACAACAGGATCTTGTCGTCGATCTCCGGTACACAGCCGACAACGATTTTCGGGTTCTGATAATGAACAATGTCACAGGCGCTGCAGACCCAGCGGCTCATGGAATCGCCATCCGGAATTTTCTGTGCGACCAGATTGCCGCAGTTGGAGCAATACTTCATTTGGGCAGGCTCCTGCAACGGGTTGCTCCGGGGATCATCGTTGGTTGGTGCCGGGAGCGAGAATCGAACTCGCACTTCCTTTCAGAAACTGGATTTTGAATCCAGCGCGTCTACCAGTTCCGCCACCCCGGCCGCTTAAATAACCGGCCGGATTGACGTGTCCACCGGCCGAAGGGCGGTTAGTATATGCGGCGCATTTTTCTATTGCGACCTTTCTTCAGGCCGGTGCATCTATACCACGAGACATGAGCAAATTTGCAGATATCCAGATCGATCCCGGCATCGTGAAACGCGCAGCCAGGGGCGATGTGAAGGCGCACGCGATTATTTATCGCGCGTACTCATCGCCCGTCTACTCGGTGTGCCTCAGGTTTACGCGGATCCCGGCACAGGCCGAAGACTTGTTACAGGAGACTTTCATCGAGGTGATTCGCAGCATCGCGAACTTCCGCGGCGAAGCGCCATTGGGAATCTGGATACGGCAGGTAGCGGTCTCGAAGGCGCTCATGTTTTTGCGTTCCGCCTGGCACAAGCGGGGCCAGAGTCTTGATGACGACTGGGAAGAAATGATGACCGGCTCCCACATCGAGCACGGAAACCCGGCCCAGCCGGAACAGGCGATCGATCTCGATTCTGCGCTCGGCACATTACCGGCAGTGAGCCGGGCGGTGGTCTGGCTACACGACGTCGAGGGCTATACGCACAAAGAAATCGCCGGTTTGCTGGGCAAGAGCGAGAGTTTTTCGAAGTCACAATTGTCGCGTGCGTATCAGAAATTGAGACCGCTACTCGATGCGGAACTGGGCCGGACGGATTCTGCGGCAGCAATGCAGGGATCCGCGCTGGGCAGCTGTTGAAATTGCCTTTGAGGGCGAAGCGAAAGAATGATGAATGAAAGTAATGAGCAACAGGACGAGAAGATGATTTGTGGTTTGAACGTCCGGGAACACGGTGTGTTGCGGGCGAAATTGCACGAGCTTGAGGACACGGTGCCACCGCGCGCTGTGTGGCAGCGTATCGAGGAGCAGGCACGTGCCGAGGGCTTATTTGCCCCGAGGATTATGCAACGCACGAAGTGGCTGGCGGGTGCCGGTCTCGCGGCAGCGGTAGTGCTGGTTGTGCTGAACGTACCCATTGCGCCGGTCACCGATAGCGGCGAACAGGCAGGCGTCACGGTACCGGATTACTCGGAAGTGGCGGCGAACAATGATGACCTGCGGGGCCTGAATACCCTCATGGTGGAATCCCGGCAGATCGAAAGAAACCTGCGGGCACTGCCGGCGCAACCAAGCCTGGTTCGGGCGAGTACCGCGGTGACGATTTCGGAGCTGCAGGACCAGGTTGCCGGGATCGATTACCTGTTGAATCACCCGGATCTTCGACTAAGCCCGGAGCAGGAAGAAATTTACTGGCGTGAACGTGTCAGGTTGATGAATTCACTATTGCGGTTACGCACGGCGCAAGTGCAACGGATGTCCTTTTAATTTATGAGATTGAGTTGCGGCGGTTCTTCTTAAGGATTCTGCTGCAGCTGAAGCAGGAGTGGTTAGATGAGAAATTGCAAGAAAACTTTGGGTATGGCGATGTTGGTCATGTTTTGTTTCCCGGCATTTGCGCAGCAGGATACCGACGAACTGGACGATCGGATGCGGGAAGCGGAACAACGTTTGATAGAGCGGGAACGCGACATGGCCAAATTCGCCCGGGAAATGGAAGTGCAGCGCGCCGAACGCGAGCGCTTCATGCGAGATGAGAACATTGAGGTTGAAATCCGCATGCGGGAAGCCGAAGCATCGCTGGCCCAGGCTGCGCAGCAAGTCGCGGAGCTTTCCATTCGCCAGTTGCCCCGTGTGGCAACCATTGAAAGAATTATGCGCGGCGGCCACGGGCCGTTTCTGGGGGTTACGATTGGCTCAGATGACAACGACGGGCCGGTTGCAGGCGTGACGATCCTGGGCGTTTCGCCGGGTGGGGCTGCTGGAGAAGCCGGCCTCAGGGCAGGTGATGTCATTACATCGATTAACAGCGAGTCGTTAACTGCTGACAGCGGTCGCGTAGCCAACGAAAAGCTGCTCGATTTTATGCGCGGTGTCGAAGAAGGCGATGAACTGACGGTTGAATACCTGCGCAACGGCAAATCGATGTCGACTGAAGTCGCGCCCCGATCCGTACCAAGTGGCATATTCGCGTTCAATTTCGACGGCGAAGACTTCGTGATGCCGGATTTCCATGTCGCGCCGCAAATCGCCCAGTTCAAGAATCGCTTCGTCTGGATTGGCGGAGGAAGCGGTCTCGGCGACATGGAATTGGTCATGCTGACAGAGCGCCTTGCTAGCTATTTCGGCACGGATGAAGGACTCCTTATCGTGCGCGCGCCCAAAAATGAAGACCTTAAATTGCAGGATGGCGACGTTATTCAAAGCATCGATGGCCGCAAGCCAACGTCGGTGAACCACGCAATGCGTATTCTCGGTTCCTACCAGGGTGGCGAGACACTCAAGATCGAGATCATGCGTGACAAGCGCAGACAGACGATCAGTATTGAAGTGCCCGACAATCGCCGCAGCTCGGTGGCGCCGCCCGTCGTACCCCAGGTTCAGGCCGTGCCCGCGGTGAAATTCGTCCCGTTGCCCGCGGAACGTATGTAATAAAAAATCGTAGGAGCCCGCCCCAGCGGGCGATTGATTAGTGTTAGTCGCCCGCTGGGGCGGGCTCCTACGGTACCATTCCGGGCCATGTTCTTGTCCGACTTCGACTACGAGTTGCCAAAGGAGCTGATTGCACAGCACCCGCCTGCCAGGCGGCGGGACAGCCGTTTGCTGGTGGTTGGCGAGTCACTGGCCGATTACCAATTCGCAGATTTGCCAGCTTTGCTGCATGCCGGCGACCTTCTGGTATTCAATGACACGCGCGTCATCCGGGCACGACTACTTGGCCGGAAGCAAACCGGCGGCCGCGTGGAAATCCTGGTGGAACGCGTGCTCTCGGATAAGGAAGTGCTCGCACAGCTAAGAGCCAGCAAGACACCGAAGCCGGGAACGCTACTTGAGCTCGCCGGAGACTGCGAAGCCACCATAGTCGAACGTGATCGCGATATGTTCAGACTGCGTTTATCGGTGCCGGTGTGCGATTTTCTGGAGCTGCATGGTGACGTACCCTTGCCGCCATATCTTAATCGCAGCTCCGAAGCCGCCGATGTCGATCGATATCAGACGGTCTATGCCCGTGAACCGGGCGCTGTCGCGGCACCTACTGCCGGGCTGCACTTTGACCAGCGCATGCTGGACGAGACAACACAGAGTGGCGTGAATCACGAATTCGTGACGCTGCATGTCGGCGCAGGCACGTTCCAGCCGCTGCGCGAGGATCACATCGAATCGAATCGCCTGCACGCAGAAAGAGTCCGGGTAGGCGAAGAGGTCTGTGAAGCGGTTCGTGCAACGCGAGCATCCGGAGGCCGTGTCGTTGCGGTCGGTACAACGTCAGTTCGCGCTCTCGAATCCGCGTCGTCAAGTGGTGAACTGCAACCCTGTGACGGGGAGACCGATCTGTTCATCGTACCCGGTTATGAATTCCGATCCGTCGACGCGATGCTTACCAACTTTCACCTGCCGCGATCGTCGTTGCTGCTGCTGGTCGCCGCATTTGCTGGCCGCGAGCGCATTCTTGATGCGTATCGCCATGCTGTCGAAAATCGATATCGATTTTTCAGTTATGGTGATGCAATGCTGCTTCTGCCGCATTGACGGCATAATCAACGACACATGAATTTCAGCCCTGGAAAAACTGACGGGTCCGCAAGATGCGGCCAACTGAGTTTTCGGCGCGGCAAGGTAAAGACGCCCGCATTCATGCCTGTTGGCACTTACGGATCGGTCAAGAGTGTGACGCCGGAAGAAGTCGCGCAATGCGGGGCCGACATGATTCTTGGCAACACATTTCACCTGATGTTACGACCCGGGACGCCGATCATCCGGCAGCACGGTGGTCTGCATGAGTTCATGAACTGGAACGGACCGATCCTGACGGACTCGGGAGGCTTCCAGGTGTTTTCGCTGGCGGCGAACGCCAAGCTTAGCGAGGAGGGCGTGAAGTTTCGTTCCCCGGTCGACGGTGATGAGGTATTCCTGACGCCGGAAATATCGATGCAGGTGCAGCATGACCTGAACGCGGATGTCGCGATGATTCTTGACGAGTGCACGCCATACCCTGTTACCGAGGACGAGGCGCGCCAGTCCATGGAATTATCGTTGCGCTGGGCGGATCGAAGCCGCCGCCATTTTGATGCGCTAAAAGAAAAAGAACCGGATCGCGGGGAGGCTTTGTTCGGCATCGTGCAGGGCGGTATCTACGACAGTTTGCGGAGGGAATCTCTGGCAGGGCTTTGCGGGATCGGCTTCGATGGCTATGCGATCGGCGGGCTTGCGGTGGGCGAACCTGAAATCGAACGAATCGAAGTCCTCGATAACCTCATCTCGGTAATGCCGGCTGACCAGCCTCGATATCTTATGGGCGTTGGCACGCCGCTCGATATTGCAGACGCCGTCAGTCGGGGGGTCGACATGTTCGATTGCGTAATGCCGACGCGACATGCCCGCACCGGACACCTGTTCACATCGAGGGGAATCGTCAAGATCCGTAATTCGCGATATTCCGCTGATACCGGCCCGCTGGACCCGGACTGTGATTGCTATACCTGCCGGAATTACAGCCGGGCATACCTGCGCCATCTCGCGCAATGTGGAGAAATACTTGGCCCGAGACTGGGGACAATTCACAATATTTATTATTATCAACAACTTATGAAACGTCTGCGGGCAGCTATTGAGACAGGTGAGCTATCCCGTTTGCTTGCCGATTTGCAATCCTCCTATGCAAAGTCAGGGCCGGAAGATGCCGGGGAGGGCTAATCGGCTGCAGTTCGGTGGTTTGTGCCAGCTCAAAAAGTTATGAACACTTGATTCCGAACCGGGTATCCCCAAGTACGGCGCTCGTATGCCATAATGGCGCGCTAATTTTTGAGGCCCGGGCCTGAACCGGCTGCCGGGAGTTTTATTTTGCTCATGGATTTTCTAATCAGTCCTGCCCACGCACAAGGCGCAGCACAAGGCGATGCATTCGGTTTCTTCCTGCCGATGATCGTTATCTTCGTTGCTTTCTATTTCTTATTGATTCGGCCACAGCAGAAAAGACAAAAAGCGCATACCGCATTGGTCAGTGCGCTGTCGACCGGTGATGAGGTGGTTACTGCCGGTGGCATTCTCGGCAAGGTTATCGCGGTTAGTGAACACTACGCGACACTGATGATCGCGGACAATGTCGAGATCAAGGTGCAGAAATCGACGGTATCGGCTGTTGTGCCGAAAGGCACCTTTGACGCCGCCTGATCGCCGCGAGTCCAATGAATCGTTATCCTACCTGGCTGAACCTGCTGGTGCTCGGCATCCTGATGCTCGGCGCACTGCTTGCGTTGCCAAACATCTACGGCAGTGCGCCTGCGATTCAACTTTCCGAAGTCGATGGAAAGCCGTTCGACGATGGCATGATCAGTCAGGTTGTAACGGCCCTTGAGGCAGAATCAATTTCGCCGAAAAATTCATTCATCCAGGACGGCCGGGTGATCATTACGTTCAATACCAGGGACGATCAGCAGAAGTCGGGTAACAGTTTGCGCGATCGATTTTCCGGCGTCGCCAATGTCGCGTTCTCTTCGGTACCGGAACTGCCGCCCTGGATTCGAAGTCTGGGCCTCAGCCCGATGAGCCTCGGCCTTGATCTGCGCGGCGGCGTTTATGTCTTGCTCGAAGTCGATATGGATTCGGCGATAGAGAGCCGGCTGCAGACTTACAGTCAGGACTTCGCCGATCGGCTTCGAGAGAATCGTATCCGTAGTCGCCCGGAAGTCGTCAATCAGAGTTTGCTGGTAAGGCTGCAAAACGCCGAAGATCTCGAAGCTGCCCGGGCAATCATTCGGGATGCTGATTCCGGGCTGCTGATTTCCGACGGTGCCGATGGCCGGTCGTTGCGTGTGCGCATGAGCGACGCACAAATTCGTGCCCGCCAGGATTTCGCGATAGAGCAGAACATTACGACGATCAGGAACCGTGTTGATCAGCTCGGCGTGTCCGAACCACTGGTTCAAAGACAGGGTGTCGACCGCATCATCGTCCAGCTGCCGGGTCTGCAGGATCCGGATGAACTGAACAAGATATTGACGGCTACGGCGACACTGGAATTTCGCATGGTCGACACTGCGGGCGACAGCCCTGGGTCACGCCGCTACCCTGGTCGCGATGGTATCTCCGGGCAACTGCTGAAGCGTGAGGTCATCGCGTCAGGTGATCAGATTGTCGATGCGGAATCTGGTTTCAGTGAGGGAATGCCGGCCGTATTCATCACCCTCGATTCGGCCGGTGGCGCAAGCATGCTGAGGAACACGCGCGCCAACCTCAACAAGCCGATGGCCACCTTATTCATCGAGACCCGACGCGAAACCGTAGACAATCCCGATGGCACCGTTGGCTATCGTACGATAAGAACCGAAGAAATCATCAACACCGCGACCATTCGCGGTGTCTTCAAAAACAGCTTTCGAACGACTGGCCTGGCGGCCGGTG
>Ga0209980_10001243_pt1 | contig 14075 bp, 15 predicted proteins | sample CR02metaG_FD_183611 | JGI IMG/M metagenome (GOLD analysis project Ga0209980, IMG submission 183611) | Deep subsurface microbial communities from Mariana Trench to uncover new lineages of life (NeLLi) - CR02 metaG (SPAdes) (version 2) | ecosystem: Environmental > Aquatic > Marine > Ocean trench... | reverse complement strand
ACGGCTAGGAGCGGACCCAAGACGAAGTCTTGGGTCGGGCTCCTAGGGCGCGCGTCCCCGCCCTGTGAACGGACGTTACTCGCCCCGGGGCTAGTAACGCGTGTTCACCACTCCGCGGTTTCCGCCATGCCAGCCTCCAGCAGCAGATCCCGCCAGTCAATCTCCGCGAGCTGCAGAGCGTCGTCGAGACGCGCGGTGTCGCCGCGTGCAATCTCCAGGATCGCCATCTGGAGATGCGGCCAATCTTTCGCGATCATCGGAAGCGCGCGCGTCGTGACCAGCTTCTGGATGACCGTGTCGACGTCGGCGCCCGAGAAATCCGCGTAGATCCGTTCAAGAATGCGCGAGTGGAGGGGTTTCATGCGGTGCCGAGGCTAGCACAGCCTTGTGGGTCTGCTGCTCGAAGCCGAGCGTAAGCACCTCGGCTAACGAGCGTCCCCCCGGGCCCCTCCTCAGACCCCCGCGTAGATCAGGAAGGCTCCGAAGGCGCTGGCGACGAGCCCCGACACGCGCACTAAGCCGGGCGGACTGGACGCCCACCAATCGATGAGCGCGCCCAGTCGTTGAGAGCCAAAAAAAGGAATCAGGACGGCGGCCACGAGCGCGATGATCCCTAGGATCCGCACGGCCTCGGGCAAGCGGCAGCTCGGGGCGGCTGCGATTAGCACCCCGCCCATGATCAGTCGGACGCCGACTGCGACGTGAATCCCCACGCCGGTTCGCCACAGGGAGGTTACCCCGCGCATCAAGGTCGCGGGCTTCACGACGCCCGTGGCCCCTACCAGAGTCATCAAGCCGCCGAAGACCGCGACCAGCGTTGCCACTATGCTGATAACTCCCGCCGTGCGATGTGGCTGGGCTCCTGGGACACGGTGGTGTAGGCGCCCTCACGCACGGCTCGCAGCCGGGCACGCGCCCTGGCGGCCGCCTGCGGATTCTTCGACGGCAGCCGAAAGCTCGTATACATGACTCGCCGCTCCCGCTGCTGTGGTGGCTGGCTCATGTGAAGCGTACAGCTCAGGTGCACAGTCACATCGCCGGTGCGCGTCGGTAGCTCGATCTCGGGCAGGTCGTGGCTGCCGGGCCTCACCAGCGCAGGCCGCATCAGCGCGCGGTGCGAGCCGGCCAGCACACGCAGCTGGCCTGAGCTGGCGTCGGCGCCGGTGACGGAGATGCCGCAGGTCAGGCTGCAGCACTCGTAGCTGTGCCGGCCGAGGCTACAGTCCTTGTGCCAGGGCACGTCCGAGATGCCCTCTACCACGCCGATCGGCTTCATCAGCGCTTCGATACGGTTCTGCTCCAGCCCGGTGTGGACGTGGCCATCTCCCGTAAGCGTCTCGATGCGGAGCAGTCGCTCGTCTCTGAGCAGCCCCGCGGTTGCGGCTGAACACTGATCGAAGCCCTGCATGCGCACCAGCCGACGTGTGCCGTCGGCCGTCGTCGCCCACCAGCTGCGTCCGTCACCATCGTGGTAGGAGCTGGACGCACGGTCCATGTCGGCGCTGATCTGCGCCATTTCCTCGTCCGCGAACACACCCGCGAGATGGAGAAAGCCGGCCTCGTGCAGGAAGTGCGACATCTCCTCGACGGAATCGTCCGGATGAAACGCTCGCCTCAGCTCGAGCCGCCCGCCTTGCCGATTGCGGAACGTGACCGCGCCGGGCGTGTGCAGGCGTCGTCCGTCCAGCGCGGCCCGCAGCACCAGCCACCAGTCGAGGAAGTCGGACAGCCCGCCGCGCGGCATGTCGAGAGTGCCGCCGGTAAAGAAGGTCATCGGCGTACATTGGTCGTACACCAGCCGGGTCAGCTCATCGACAGTCAGCTTGAGGTGAGCGGCGTCGGGAAGCGTCCCCGGATGCACGCGGACTCGGTCGGATTCCCACTCCAGCGACCAGACCTCCCTCTCGATCTCGACGCTGAACGGTCGTAGGCGCAGGCGCGCTGCTCCGGCTTCGAGCAGCTCCTGGCGGGCGTCCAGGACCGTTGGGAACTCGGTTGAGAAGAAAGCGTGTGGATCGACCGCGCTCAGGTCCTCATCGCTTCGCGTGCGCAGATCCACCGACATATTTGGCTACCGCATTGCCTCTCTAACGAGCTGAACGATGTGGCTGGGTGCCTTCTCGGGCGAGCCAGCGTCGAACGGCGGCTGCGGGTCGTACTCGATTCCGAGCTGCACGCCCTGCGCCAGATCGTCGCCACTGATCTTCTGCACCAGGCGCAGCGCCATGTCGATACCCGATGAGACGCCCGCCGCCGTCACGATCTTCCCCTGCTCGACGACCCGCTCGCCCGTTGCCTTGGCCCCGAATTCGCGCAGCATCTCCATGCGCGTCCAGTGCGTGGTGGCTCGAAGCCCGTTGAGCAGTCCCGCCGCGCCCAGAATGAGTGAGCCGGTACAGACGGAGGTGGTGAACTGCGAGCCTTCGTGAATCATGCGAACCCAATCGAGGAGCTTTGCGTTCTTACGCACGGCCTCATTGCCGGGCCCGCCCGGCACCAGCAGAATGTCCGCGTCCGAGACCTCGGAGGTTGCGTAGTCCGCCATCAGCTTGAGGAACCCCGTGTCGGTCAAGACCGGGCCCCGCATCTCGCCTGTGAAGAGAACCTGCGTGCCCGGTAGCCGAGAGAGCACCTCGTAGGGCCCGATGGCGTCGAGGGCCGTCATGTCTACGTAGAGCAGGATCGCGATCTTCATCGATGAACTCCCCGCTGGACTCCCGACGGCCCTCGGATCATAACGGATCACCCCAGACGCCTGCGAACACGAAATCCCGCAGGGGTTTGCGCTCCCGTGGGGCGAGGTCGCGCTGCTTGAGCTGCTCGGGAAGCGAGTCCGGCGCTCCCGCGTAGCCGATCGCAATGCCAGTCACGGCCTCGGAGCCCTCCGGGATCTTGTAGAGCTCCCGTGCCCGCTGCGGGTCGATTCCGATCATCTGGTGAACGCACAGACCACGGGCCGTGGCCTCGTAGAGAAGACCGCCCGCCGCAAGGCCGAGGTCATGTATGGCCGCCTTGTTCGGCTTCCCGTTGCGCTTGAAGTTCAACCTAGCCACACCCAATGCAAGCACGGACGCGGCCTTCGCCCAGACCTGATTGCCTTCCAGCAGGCACGAGAGAAGCCGCTCGAACTCGCTCTTTTGTGCCCGCGTGGCCACGATGTAGCTCCAGGGCTGCTCGTTGTAGGAGGAAGGCGCCCAGCGCGCTGCTTCGAAGAGCGAGCGCAAGTCGTCATCCGACACGTCTCGGTTGGCGAAAGCGTAAGGGCTCCAGCGTTTCGCGACGATCTCCTGCACGGGATACTCGGATTTGGCTTGTTTGATCACTCTCTGTTCCTTCTCACAGCTAGGGCTCCATCTCATCGATCTGGGCGTTATCGACCCGTAGCACAGTGACCAGTTTCTGCTTGAGGTCCTGGATCGTCGTCGAGTGGGCCAGGCGAATCCCGCCCGTGCGGCGGATGTGGGCGGGATCCGCCCTCACGATCTTTTGCAGCTTAGCGTTGGTTCCGTAGCACTCGATCCGAAGCGGAATGCAGATCTCCTGATCGATGGAGGCGATGGTGCGGGCGTAGAGCAAATCCGCTCCCGGCGGGGGAGACAGCTCGATCACGGAAACCTTGCGGCCGTCGATGACGGAATCGGTGACCTCCCCGGGCTCCGCGCTACTCACGTTGATGGGGAGGTAGCGCAGGTCGTCGTAGCTGATGGCCGTCCTGGCGATGCGAGCTCGCCGGGCCGCGGTGCTCGCGTGGATCTGCACACTCGACGTCTTAGGGACGTTGGCCGCGAGACACGATTCGATCTCTTCGAGCGAGGCCGCGAAGGCCGTCCCGCCAAGCAGTTCCCACGCCCAGCACGATCCCGGTAGACCTCCTCATAGCGGATCCCCCTCATGCTCGACGGGTTAGCTCCGGGTGCCCGGCGTGAACGCGCACGGCATGCGTTTGATGCCGTGGATGAAGTTCGAGCGCAGCATTTCCGGCGGCCCCGTAATTTCGAGATCCGGGAGGCGGCGAAAGATCTCGCGAAACATCACCCGGATCTCCCGTCGCGCGAGGTTCGCGCCCAAGCAGTAGTGGGGGCCGGCACCGCCGAAGCCGAGGTGCTCGTTCGGCTTGCGCCCGACATCGAACCTGTACGGATCTTTGAAGACCGCCTCGTCGCGATTGCCCGAGTTGTACCAGAGCAGCACCTTGTCTCCCTCGCGCAGGGTCTTCTCACCGAGCGTCGTTTCTTGCGTAAGCGAGCGCCGCATGAAGATCACCGGGCTCGCCCAGCGGACGATCTCCTCCACGGCGGTCGGAGCCAGGCCGTCGAAGTCGGCTTGCCAGCGGCGTCGCTCGTCGGGGGTGTCGCAGAGCGCTTTCATGCCATGGCTGATGGCGTTCCGGGTCGTCTCGTTCCCGGCCACGACCAGCAGCACGAAAAAGGAGGCGATCTCGTCGTTGGTCAGCACCTCCTCGTTGCCGGCGGCGTGGATGAGGGCCGTCGTGAGATCTTCGCGCGGATTACGGCGCCGCTCTTCAGCCATCTCACGCATCAGCGCTGCCAGCTCGGAGCCGGCCTGGAGCGCGGCCGCCAGCAGGTTCGTCCCCACTGGCGCGTACTCGGGGTCTCCCAGGCCCAGGATCAGGTTGGTTCTCTCGAAGACAAGCTGCGTCTGGCTCTCGGGGATCCCCATCATCTCGCAGACGATCTCGAGCGGGAGCGGCGCCGCGATCTCGGTGACGAAGTCACATTCACCCTTCTCGATCACGCGGTCCACGATGGCCTCGGCTCGCTTCTCGACGGCCGCCTCGATCCGCGCCAGGGCGCGCGGTGTGAAGCCGCGCGAGACGATCCGTCGTTGTCGCCCGTGGCGGGGGTCGTCCATGTTGATCATCCCGCCGAAGAACTCGTTCATCTCGCTCGGCAGATCCAGAATCGAAGTGGCGCCGCGAGCCGAGGAGAAGACTTCGGGCGCCCGACTCGCCTCGAGGATATGCGCGTGCCGCGTGAGCGACCAGTAGCCGGGACCCTTCTCGATGGGCACTCCCGGGATCTCACCCTCCTCGAAGAAACGTATCGGATCCTCGGCGCGAAGGGTTGCGAAGGCGCCCTCCCGCTCCTCTGAGGAAAGCGCCCAGAAGTCGATGCTGGAGAGGTCGATTTCCTCGAGGCGCAGGCTGCGAACGGGCTGCATGGAGTTCTCCTCTATCGAGCCGAATCAGGAGTGGCGCCCGTGATCATACACCCCACCTCGCCCTAATCAGAGCGGGACGAAGCTCTCCGCCGGAGCCCCGGCAGCGGGATGATCATCGAGGTGTGCTCGCGGTAGCGGCGGTAGTCGTCTCCGAGTATCTGCAGCAGATCACGCTCCTCGAACGGAATCGCCACGAAGATGTACGCGCTGCTCAGGATCGAGAAGAAGAGATGGCCCTGCGTCATGTGCGGCGTTACCCAGAACGCGATCAGCCAGCCTAGGTAGAGGGGGTGCCGGATGAACCGATACAGGCTGGGCGTGACGAAGCCTTTATCGGCGTAGCGCTCACCGCTCAAATGCAGCAACACCTGGCGCAGCCCAAAGAGATCGAAGTGGTCGATCAGCACGGTACTGTAGAGCACGATCAGAAATCCGAGGAGGCCGATCCCAGTCAGAATCAGCCGGGGGGCGGAGGCGTCGGCCGCCCACACCGTGGCCGGGATCGGGCGCCACTGCCAGAACAGCAGGATCAGGATCAGGCTGCTGAGCAGCACGTACGTACTGCGTTCGATCGGCTGGGGTAGCAGCCGGATCCACCTGGCCTTGAAGCCCGGACGTGCCATCACGCTGTGCTGGAGCCCGAAGAGCAGGATCAGCAGAGTATCGATGACGACGGCGGCGCCCACCGGTCCGGCGATCCCCGAGTCGATGGTCTTCGGCACCGCGAGGTTGCTGACGAAGCCGATCAGGTACAGAAACGTGACGAAAAAGACCACGTAGCACACGGCCCCGTAGACAAAGTAAATCCATCGAGTCATGGCGCTGATCTCCCTTTCCTCTCTATAAGGACGCGCGGCGATCACTGACCCATTCATGTTTATCATGTTTGGCTTGGGTTTAAAGTCAAGGGCCGGAGATTATCTGCAGCTACGGGGACTTGGTGCGCGACGCGGCGCTGAGAGAGTCGATGACTCGGCAGCGCCCCGTCTGCTCATGCTCGCGGCACTCGCCAAGAGCGGCCTGGAGCACTCGCTGCACGTGACGCAGCTCCTTCAGACGCGCCGATACCGTCTGGAGCCTCTCTTCGATCAGGTCCTGGACTCGATGGCAGTGGGCCGGGCGAAGCAGCTGCGTGACATTCTGCAGCGTAAAGCCCGTGGCCTGGGCGGCTCGAATGAAGCGCAGGCGTTGAACGTCTGCCGCTGCGTAGAGCCGGTAGTTGGAGCGCGAACGGCCTCGCGGCTTCAAGATACCCTTGCGCTCGTAGTAGCGAACGGTCGATGTGGGAACGCCGACAACGCGCGCCAGCTCTCCGATTCTCAGGAGCGACTCGGCCATGCCCGAGATGTACCCGACCTTGAACCCAGATTCAAGCCGGGTGACGCCACACAACGGCAATGGATGCGGGGTCCGTCCTCGCCGGGTCCGGGATCGAGGACGCCGGATCAATCACACTCGTCTTCCAGCGGACCAATCGGCTTGGCTCTGGGAACGACCATGAAGTCAACGGGGAACATCGCCGTGTCTGCAGCCGCCGAGACAGGAAGATCGACTAGCAGCAGAGCTGCGCTGACCGGCAGAAAGAGAAGCTTCAGGGCCGGCGAATATCCCTTGGTAACCGAGGGGAGACAGCGCCAGGACTTGAGATTGAATCGAACTCCTGAGTACGGGTTCCCAATCTGCACTTCAATACTGGGATCTAGACCCGCCTTCGAGACTACGGTGCTGCAGCCAGCGGAAAGGCCGATGATCCCCAATAGGCATATCGCTCCCGGTATACGCATTCGCGAGGGTCTCGGAGGAGGCGCGAGTAGAGTGTCGTACGCGCGTTCTCCATGGTTCGAATCCTCAATGACCGTCGGAATCAAAACCGACACTCCTTCATTGTAGTGGATCGGGACGGGCGACTCTGGCGGCATGCACCGCCTCAACCGGAGCCAAGCTGGTCCAGCTGAAATTTTCCTGCAGCGCCCCCATCACTTCTTGGCTAGAATATAAAGTTCGGATCACAGCATCGAGTACGAGCCGTGCTGAACACAGAGAGTGAAGCTGCACAGGACTTTAACGCGACTCCAGAAGCCAGGCTCTGGCTAAACGTCATGCTTCAGGCCGCCGTTCAGCTGAAGGACTCGATGGTTTGGCTATCTGAGACTTTCGATCGGGAAGCGCCGCCGCTTCGAGAATGTGAGCCTGCAGATCGGCGCGGGCCCGCGAGCCCGTTGCACAAGCAAGTGCAGAAGCACGTCCGGAGGGTCCGAAGCGCGGAACAGTTCTTCTTCGGTCGGGACTCGACTTTTGGCGAGATCTGCGAACTGCTTGGATACGACGAGGCAGAGTTCCGATCCCGGGTGACGGCCTGTCTAGGCGAGCGTGCAGACGTACTCCGGAAGGCCGAGGCGTTCCTCGACGCGGTGGGATTAGGAGACTGCCGAGAGGCACCGAGACGCGAGAAGTGAAGCTAGAGAGTTCGACCGTCATCCAGAGAAGCTTCCTTGTCTCTTGGGCCGGTCGGGAATCGAAGGAGAGCAGTTGATTAAGAGAGGAATCGCCTGCACCAATATGAACCACCGGCGCTCGGATGCTCCGGTACGTTTCTGCCCGTCGTGCGGGGAGGTTGTCAATGCAGCCGTTGCACTCAAGCGGTGTCGCGAAGAGCAGCATGGCAAGCGGAGACGAGACCACAGCACCTACTGCGTGGATTGCGGCGAGCAGCTGATCCAGCGAATCTGACCGCTCTGCACTACGAGGTTTACCCTACGAGCCAGCTACGCGGGTGCCCGAGATATCCGGGTCCGACCGATCCCACGGGATGTTCCCTCATCCTCGCCCACATCCCGGGCCGGGAGGCCCCCTTGAGACGCGCCGCCCTGCGATCGCGTATAATGGGCCCTGAGGGCTCGGGCTACGAATGAAAGAGCTGCTTGAAATGATTGTGAAGGTGATCGTCGACCGTCCTGAGGCGGTAGACATCAATGAGACCATTGGCGCCCATGCACATATCCTCGAGCTGAAGGTCGCCAAGGAGGATCTAGGGAAGGTGATCGGGAAGCGGGGTGCCCATGCGGCCGCAATTCGTACGATCCTCGCCGCGGCGAGCGGAAAGGACGACAAGCGATACATCTTAGAGATCCTCGAGGACTGACCCGCAGGTCCGTCACACAGGTGCATCAGTCGGTGCAAGCCAGCGAAGCCTCGGGAATTTCCCCCAGATCCCCGATCATGCACTTGACGGAGCCGCCGCCCTTCTTGTGGAACTCGGAGACGTCGATCTTGAGCACGAGCGTGTCCTGTGCGCGCACGGCCTCTTCGAGACGTGCGGAGATGCCTGCGGGCATGACCAGGAAGCTCTTGCCCTTGCGTTCGAACGAGAAGGAGTTGGCGGCGTAGATGGCGGCGTCATCGTCTTCGAGGGAAATCAGTCGCTCCCCGAAGGCGCGCTGCAGCGCCTCGGCGGAGTGCGGTGCCAGCACGGGCAGGTAGGCGAGCAGCGCCTGCCGACCCGGCCCGAAGGAGCACAGGCAGGTGTCTCCGTGATAGAAGCGCTCGTCGCGCAGCAGCACCTGCAGCACCGAGCGGCGAAGCGGGTGGATGGCCTCCATCTCGTCCAGCGCGACCGGCTCGCTGCGAAAGCCGTAGATGCGTCGCCAGGGGGGCCAGCCCAGCCTGGGCACGAAACGCTGACGCTGGATCTGACCGTGCGTGAACAGGTACAGGTCGCCCGCCGGGAAGAGGTCGGCCTCGCCCTCGAAGCGGCTCTGGATCTCGTGGCAGCGCAGCCCGAGCGCCTCCACCGCGCGTCGGTAGCTGGGTTGCTCGGCGGCACGCGTGGGCGTGAGGTTGGAGAGGATGAAGTCATCGCCCAGCCGGAAGCCCGCGTTCGCCGGGTAGACGAGCCCTGGGAGCTTCGGGTCGGGCGGAACGACCTCAATGCGCAGATCGTGCTCGCTCAAGAGATCGTGGAGACCACGCCACTGGCGGATGGCGAGCTCGCGGTCGACGCTTTTGCGCCGGCCGTAGCGGTCGCGTGTGTGCGGATTGGCGCCGCCGATGACGGAGAAGTGGGTCGGATCGCCCATGAGCACGGTGTGGCTCATCGTGCGCTCGGAAAGCCGGGGAAAGTAGGCGCGTCCTCCGGTGCCTCCAGCTCAAGACTGGCCACGGGGTAGGTGCAGTACGCGGTCGAGAGCACGCCCGCGGGTTGGTCGTTTCCGCTGCGCCCGATCCCGCCGAAGGGCAGACTCGAGGATGCCCCCACCGTGCTCGTGTTCCAGTTCAGAAGACCCACTCGACTCTCGCGAAAGATGCGTTCAAAGCAGGCGCGCTCGCGCGTGAAGACGCTCGCCACCAGGCCGTAGTCGGTCCCGTTGAGCGCGGCTAGTCCCTCGTCGAGCGTTGCGACCTCGAGCGCGCATACGTCGGGCACGAAGTGCTCCTCGCACTGGTAGCGGCTCTCCGGAGAGAAGCTCGCGGCGCGGTGCAGGCTCGGGCGCACGTAGTGACCCGGCCGCGGTCCCTCGGTCGGTCCTCCGTCGAGCAGGCGCTCGGCACCCTCCGTACGTGCCAGCTCGAGCACGCGGGCGTGGCGCTCGCGCGCGTCGGCCGAGATGACCGGCCCCATGAAGACCTCGTCGTCCAGCTCGTACCCGACACGCAGCGCTCCGAGAAGCCGCGTCAGGCGCTCGATCAGCGCGTCGGCCACCTCGCGCAGCACGATCACGCGGCTGGTGGCGCTGCAACGCTGGCCCGCCGTCACGGCGGCACCGAACGCGATCGCGTGGGCGGCGGCGTCGAGATCCGCATCCGCGCACACCAGCACGCCGTTCTTGCCGCCCATCTCCAGCGCCACCAGCTTCCACGGCTGGTCCAACGTAGCCTCGAGGATGCGTCGCCCCACTGCATACGAGCCCGTGAAGAGGACGCCCTGCACCTGCGGGTGCGCTGCCAGGCGCGCACCCTGCGCCCCATCGCCCTGGACCAGGTTGAAGACCCCCGGCGGGAAGCCAGCCTGGGAGGCCAGCTCCGCGTAGAGCTGTCCGGTGGCGGGCGTGCGCTCGGAGGGCTTGATCACGACCGTGTTGCCGGTGGCCAGTGCCGGCACCACGTGTCCGTGCACAAGGTGCCCCGGAAAGTTGAAGGGTCCCAGCACGGCTAGCACGCCGCGCGCGTGCGGGCGCCAGCGAGCCCGCTTGCCGGGGGCCAGCTCGAAGCTCCTCTCCTCCACCAGGCCCAGCCCCTGGTCCAGCGTGGTCCTCACCTTGTCCACCATCGCGTTGACCTCGGTGCGCGCCTCCCACAGCGGCTTGCCCGCGTCGATCGCGATCACATGGGCCAGCCGCTCGGCCTCCGCTTGCAGCCGCTCGGCCAGGCGGCGTAGAGGGCGCGCCCGCTCCTCGAGCGGTGCGTCGCGCCAGCCTGGGAAGGCCTGCTGTGCGCTCTTGACCGCGTCTTCAAGCGACGCCGGCGAGAATGGAAACGATCCGTGGAGCGCGTTCAGGTCGCCGGGATCTTCGAGCAGGATCTCGCCCGAGGGCTGCGCGGGCAGGACGAAACGGCCGGCGATGAAGTCTCCGCGCGGCTCGAATAGCGATGCCTCAACCATGCGTCTTTCCCCCACGCCGCGAGGCCGGAAGCGGAGTCACGGCGACCTCGTCACCCGGGCTCGCATCCAGCCGCTTGTGTGCGTCCTTGGAGAGGCGCAGCTGATCCCTCTCGAGCGCCGCGCGCGTAGCGATGGCGCGGAACTGGCCACCGTCCTCGCTGGAGACGATGCGCGCATCGGCGTCCCGTGGCGGTGCCTCGCGCGAGACGCGCACGTTCCGGGTCTCGCGCACGGGGATCACCTGCGAGAGCGCGGCGCCGAAGAACGGACCGGCATCGAAGGGGTCGATCTCGCCGATCCAGTGCAGGCCCGCCTGCTCGAGCAGGTGCAGCGCCCCTCGCGTCTCGGGGTGGACCTGGCCGAGCTCCCTGGCCACCTCCTCATCCAGCAGCGTCGTGTAGAACGGGGTCGAGGGGAAGAGCTCCAGAATGAAGTTCTTGTCCACTGCGCTGCGCCGATCCGCTTCGGCGTAAGACATGCCCGTGAAACGTTTTCCGAACGCTTCCCAGAAGGCATTGCGTCCCTCGGGATCGAGCGTTGCGCGCATCTCCGCCATCACCCGTTCTTCGAAGCAGGCTCGGTGCAGCGCTATGTAAACGAAACGCCCCCACGAGAGCAGCTTTCCGGGCCAGCCGGGTTTTCCGCGAGTATCGGGGTGCAGGACCAGCGCGCCCAGCTCGCTGGGACCGTCGGTGTCCGCCTGAAGCTGAAGCGTGTGGTGCTGCATGCGGATCTCCACACTCTTTGAGTGCCGTTCCTCCTCTCTCACGCGCAGATAGAGGTGAGGCGAGTCGGGCGTGCCGTGCTTGGACAGGATGGCGCAGGTCCCGACCGCGCGTTCCGTCTCATCCACCAGCACGAACTGGTACTCGCGTTCGTGGGAGGGTGGGCCTGGCTGCGAGAACGCGCGCTCCGAACGCGCCAGCCTTTGGGCCAGGAAGCTTTCGTCCGCCGGCAGGTTGAGGCTGTCCAGGAAGCGCGCGAGCTCCAGAATCTGGGCCAGGTCCTCGAGACGCGCCGGTCTCAGGAGGTACATGGCTTGCCCTCGCTCCCGACGCAGAGCCGGCCGATCACCTCTCGGTACAGCTCGCGCGCCCGCAGCAGCTGGGAGATGCGCGTGTGCTCGTTGGGACGGTGCACGTTTCCCACCGATACGCCGGCGCCCATCACGATCGCCTCGATCCCGGCCTGGGAGAACACGCCCGCCTCGGTACAGGTGGCCTTGGTCGCGACCTGGCGGGGCAGGCCGAGCGCCTCCTGCGCCTCTCCGATGGCGCGCAGCAGCGGCGAGTCGAGCGGGGTCTCGAGCGCGGGGTTGCGGCGCAGGCACTCGACCTCGGCCAGCTCCCCCAGCGGTTCGACGGCTCGCAGCGGGTCCACCCCGGGGATCGGCCGCAGGTCGAAGGTGAAAACCGCGTGCCCGTCGCGCAGCGAGACACGGCCCAGGCTTCCCACAGTGTGATCGGGATCGAACTCCGGATCCCGATGCTCACGCAAGCGTGCCAGCAGCCGACGCCAGGCCTGGTGGAAGCTCGTGAGGGGCTCGGCGGTATAGGCTTTGGCGGGTGGGTCGGCTGCGCTACGCGGGTCTTCGGTGAGCAGCGCCAACGAGCTCCGGTCCGGGACCTTGTTGACCGCGCCCCCGCCCTCAAGCTCCGCCCACCCCAGCACGTCGGGCTGCGCCAGGCGCTCCAGCGCCGCCTCGATCGCGTTGCGACCCAGGTCCGGTGTGCTCGAGTGTACGGACATGCCTTCGAGGCGAATGCGCTCGACCCGGCAGGGCGGAAGCGGCACCAGGGGCTCGAGCGGAACGCGCGCCTCGAACACGGCGTAGCCCTTGTGTGCGTGGATGGGGACCAGCTCGGAGGGCTCGCCCACGAGCGCGTAGCCGAAGCCCTGCGTCTGGCCCGAGCTGACGAGCCACTTGGTTCCGAGCAGCCCGATCTCCTCGCCGAAGGTGCCGACGATGCGTACGCGGCGCTGCAGGCGCGAGAGGTCCAGGTCCGAGAGCGCCGCCACCTTGCACACAAAGTCGACCTTGGCGTCGGCGGAGCCGAGACCGTAGAGCCGATCACCGTCCCGCGTGGGACGCAGCGGATCGCCACCGGTTGCGGTCCAGGCCTCGGGATCGCCGGGTGGGACCGTATCCAGATGCGTGATGAGCAGCAGGCCGGCGCTCAGGGAGTCCTCCCGCAACGTCCCTACATCGGACATCACGACCCGGTGCGAGATGCCCTCGATCTCTGCTGTCCTGAGCTCCGGCTCGAGCCCGACCTCCTGCAGTAGCTCGGCAGCGCAGGCCGAGATCCCCGCATTGCCTTCGTGCGATACGGACGACGTGGCCACGAAACGCTCGGCCCAAGCGAGCAGGTCCAAGCTCAATGCCCCGCCCGGTCCTTCAAGGGGTCCCGGATGCGTCCCCCGCGCAGCAGGGGCAGAGCTTTCGCAGGTGCTCGAAGCTGTAGATGCCGGAGTCGTGCCCGTCGCTCCACGCGAACTGGATGGCGTAGCGACCGACCGGCGAGATGCGGACGGGCCGAACGTCCTCGGGGATGTCTTGTGAGTGCAGCAGGGGCTGCCCCGTGAACTCCTCCACGCAGCGCGCGCAGCGACAGGCCAGGCGCAGTAGCCGCACCGGGTAGAGACTCTCGTGGCCGTCCTGCCATTTGATGCGCAGCGAATCCGGACCCGCCTGAGAGATGTCGCTGGGTGTCGTCTCTGCACCCATGGCGGCAGGGTAGCCCAGAGGTAAGATCCGGGCCGCAGGACGCAGAGGGGAGCTCCGCATGAAAACCGAGGTGGTGGCGATTCTGGGAGGCACGGGAGATCAGGGACTGGGCCTGGCCTTTCGGCTCGGTGCGGCCGGTCGACCGGTCCGGATCGGTAGCCGCAAGCCGCCGCGTGCCCAGGACGCGGCCAAGCAGGTCCGGGCGCGCTTCCCCGATGCGGACGTCGTAGGGCTCGAGAACCTCGAGGCTGTGCGCGAGGCGCAGGGAGGCATCGTGATCCTCTCGGTTCCGTTCGAGCACACCGCGCCGACTCTGCGCCATGTGCGCGACGCGCTCACTCCGGACACGGTCGTGGTGTCGATGGCGGTGCCCCTGGCGACGGCGATCGGCGACGCCGCCGCACGCGTGCTGGGCGTCGCGCAGGGCTCCTGCGCGGAGCTGTGCGACGCGCTGGCCCCGCAGGGTGTAGCGGTCGTCTCGGCCTTCCAGAACGTCTCGGCGCAGCGGCTGCTCGCGCTCGATCAAGCGATCGAATGCGATGTGATCGTGTCGGGTCCCAAGGGGCC
>Ga0209980_10001242_pt1 | contig 14076 bp, 14 predicted proteins | sample CR02metaG_FD_183611 | JGI IMG/M metagenome (GOLD analysis project Ga0209980, IMG submission 183611) | Deep subsurface microbial communities from Mariana Trench to uncover new lineages of life (NeLLi) - CR02 metaG (SPAdes) (version 2) | ecosystem: Environmental > Aquatic > Marine > Ocean trench... | reverse complement strand
CGTACGGAGCGCCCAGGAAGGCAAACCGACCAGCGGCGGCGGATGCATTCGCCGCTGCGTACCAGAGCGAGTGTCGGCCCGGAGGGCCGTACGGAGCGCTCAGAAGAAACCCCCCTACGGAGCGCTCAAACCGGAAGGCAGGCACCACCGCCCCGCGACGGGGGCGGGGTCGTGGCAGCCGGTGACCGACGGCAGGGTGATGGCCACCCCGTCGGCGGACAGGGCTCCGAGCACCGCCATGGCCAGCGATTCACGAGCCTCGACCGCGACGCCGAGCCGATCGCATCGGGCCACGGGCGCCCGGCAGTGTCCGGCCAGGGCCTCGACCAGGGCCGGGTTGCGGGCGCCGCCTCCGGCCACGTAGACCTCGTCGACGGCCGCGTCGTCGAGCGAGTCGCCGATACAGCGGGCCACGGCCGCGACGGCGCTGGCGGCCAGGTCGGCGGGAGCGACGGCGCCGCGGTGCGTCTGCACCCAGCCGAGCGCTTCGTCACCGGTCCCCAGCGATCGGGCCCCGAGTCGCTGCTCGCGCAGCAGCCGATGGAGGGGATCAACCGCGTCCGCGACGGCCCGACCCCGCCGCGCTGCCTGGCCATCCTCATCGAAGCGGGTCCCCAACACCGCACGGGCCACCGCATCGAGCACCTGGTTGCACGCACAGACATCGAACCCGCTTACACCCGCTGGGCGCTCCCCTTCGTCGCTCCGTTGCTTGGTCGCTTCGTGGCTCTCCTTCTTCAGCACCGTCACATTGCAGAACCCCCCGAGGTTGACGATGGCCCGCGCCCGCGGCGTCTCGCCCTCGGCGCGAAAGAGCACCCAGTCCGCAAGGGGCGTGATCGGCGCCCCCTCGCCCCCCGCCGCCAGGTCGGCTTGCCGCAGATCGCTCACCACCGGGCAGCCGAACCGCCGGGCGATTCGGGTGGGGTCGATGAGCTGCCAGGAGAACGGAGGCCGGTGGAAGACCGTCTGCCCGTGGACCGCGATCAGGGCGATCGGCCCCGCCGTCTCCGTCGCGGCGGCGATGGCGGCCTCGTAGCGGCGGCCCAACGTCCCCGCGAGCCCGGCGAAGCGCTGGGCCGTCATTGGCTGTCCGCAGGCGGCCTCGCGCAGATCGTCGCGCAGCGGCCCGAGATCGGTGGCTCGATGGCGGCGGAGCCGGGCCCGCATGCCCAGGCCCGTCCCCTCGATGGTGGCCACCGCCACGTCGATTGCGTCGAGGCTCGTGCCGGTCATGGCGCCGACCACGGTCCGCCGGCTTGGCGGGGCTGGGCTCATGTGTGGATCGTGCACCGTCAGGATGCAAAGGACAAGACCCCGGCGCGGCAAATCGCGGACATGCGCCCTCACCCCAGGCCTCTCCTCGCCCGCGCCCTTCCTACACCCCCCTCACCCCAGCCCTCTCCCGGAGGGAGAGGGAGTGGAGGGCAGTTGTCGGCTCTGGGGATTGGTCCGACGCCGGGGATCGGCGATTGGGTATCCTGCGGGGCCGTGGTCAAGAGAGTTCTGGTCACCGGCGGCGCCGGCTTCATCGGCTCACATCTGTGCGACCGCCTCGTCGAGGCGGGTCAGGACGTGATCTGCGTCGACAACTTCTTCACCAGCCAGATCTCGAACCTGGAGCACCTGCTCGATCGGCGCAACTTCGAGCTGATCCGGCACGACGTCACCCACCCGCTCTTTCTCGAGGTCGACGAGGTCTTCAACCTCGCGTGTCCCGCGGCCCCCGGTCACTACCAGTACAACCCGATCAAGACCATCAAGACCTCGGTGCTGGGGGTCATCAACATGCTGGGGCTGGCCAAGCGGGTGCGGGCCAAGATCCTCCACGCCTCCACGAGCGAGGTCTACGGCGACCCGCCGCCCGAGCACCACCCCCAGCCGGAGACGTACTGGGGCAACGTGAACCCCATCGGCCCCCGGGCCTGCTACGACGAGGGCAAGCGGGCGGCCGAGACCCTGATGTTCGACTACCGCCGCCAGAACAACGTCAACATTCGGGTGGTGAGGATCTTCAACACCTACGGGCCGCGGATGCACCCCTACGACGGCCGGGTGGTGAGCAACTTCATCCGCCAGGCCCTCGCGGGCGAGGACCTCACCCTCTACGGCGACGGGGCTCAGACGAGATCGTTCTGCTACATCGACGATCTCATCGACGGGTTGATGAAGATGATGGACGCGCCCGACGACTTCCCCGGGCCGGTCAACCTCGGCAACCCCGAGGAGTTCGAGATCCACGACCTGGCCCGGCTGGTGGTGGAGCTGACCGGCTCGTCGTCGAAGATCAATGTCGAGGCTCGTCCCCTGCCCGAGGACGACCCGCAGCACCGCCGGCCGGACATCGCCCTGGCCAAGGCCCGGCTCGGCTGGGAGCCGACGGTCCCCTTGCGGGAGGGGCTACAGCGGACGATCGCGTGGTTCCGAGGCATCGACCTGTCGACGTTCCGCGCACCGACGCCGAATTACTAGAAGATAGTGATCAGCGATCAGTGATCAGCAGGAAGAGAAGCGACGATGCCCGCTAGCGCGTAGAGGTCGCGTCGATCGGCAGCTGCTCCACGATCTCGAGCCCGAAGCCGGCCAGACCCGGCAGGGTCTTGGGGTGGTTGGTCAGGATCCGCAGCTTCTGGAGGCCGAGGTCGCGGAGGATCTGGCTGCCGATGCCCAGCTCGCGGACGTCCATCGGCTGAACCTTGGCGGCGATGCCGTCGCTGCGGGTGAGGTCCGGGACGTTGACGTCGTCGCTCACCGGGCGCTTGATCTTGAGCAGCCGGTCCCGCAGGTCATCGCCGATGCCCTCGGGGCGGAGGTACACCAGGGCCCCGCGGCCGGCTTGCTGGATCATCGCCAGCGACGCCCGCAGCTGCCGGCCGGTGGGATGGGTCAGCTCGTCGAAGATGTCGCCGAGCAGATCGCGCCGGTGCACTCGTACCAGGGCCGGCTCGTCGACCCGGATCGCCCGGCCGCTCGCGTCGAGGTCGCCCACCCCGCCCACGGTGAGGGCCAGGTGCGGCAGCGGATCGATCGCGCTCTGATAGGCGATGAGGTTGAACCGGCCGTGGGCGGTCTCGATCGCGGTGCCCTCCACCGGATCGATCCGGCTGATGAGCTGCTCGCGGGCGAGCCGGTACTCGATGATCTGCTCGACGGAGCACATCTTGAGCGCGTGCTGTCCGCAGATCGTCTCCAGCTCGGGCAAGCGGGCCATCTCGCCGTCCTCGCGGACGATCTCGATGATCACCGCCGAGGGGTGCAGCCCGGCGAGGCGGGCCAGATCGACGGAGCCCTCGGTCTGCCCGGTCCGCACCAGCACGCCTCCGTCGCGGGCCCGCAGCGGGTTGATGTGGCCGGGGCGGGCGAAATCGTCCGGCGTGGACTTGGGGTCCAGCAGGAGCTCGATCGTCTTGACGCGGTCGGGGGCGGAGACGCCGGTGCCCACGCCGTGTCGCGGATGGCCGTCGATGGTGGTGGTCAGGGCCGTGCCGTGGAGGCTCTGGTTGACCCCCGCCTGGGGCCGCAGGTCGAGGCGATCGCAATCGGCCCCGGCGAGGGGCACGCACAGATAGCCGGCGCCGGTGCGGGTCATGAACGTCAGGATCTGCGGCGTCACCTTCTCCGCGGCGCAGACGAAATCGCCCTCGTTCTCGCGGCGCTCGTCGTCCACGAGCACGATGACCTTGCCGTCGCGAAGGTCACCGAGGATTTCTGGAATCGGTGAGAGGGGCATGGGGAAGCGTCCGGTTCGAAGCGGTCACAGGGCCGACGAGAACGTCCCGACATGATAAGGGTGCTGTGCCCGGTGGGAGTAGTCCGCCCGGTGCTGCCAGATGTCGACCAGACCCGTCAGCACCTCGTCGCAGGCAATGGGTCGGGCCCTCGGCGGGCGGTGCTCGGTGGCCGGATCCCGGTCGCTCATCGCTGATCACTCTTCACTCTTCACTGATCACTGATCACTGATCACTGATCACTTCTCCCATACCATCTGCCCATGCCCACCCCTCGGCAACAGGAAGCTCACCGCAAGTGGCTCGTCGAGCTGACGGCCATCCCCACCGCGGCCGGGCACGAGGACCGGGTGATCCGGTGGGTCGAGAGCTGGGCCAGGCGCCGGACCGACCTGAGGCTGCGCCGTGACGCCGCCGGCAACCTGATCATCACCACCGGCGGGTCCAGGGCTAATCGGCCGATCTTCCTGACGGCGCACCTCGATCACCCGGCGTTCGTGGTTCGCCGCACGGTCGAACCCAGGACAGTGGAGTTGGAGTTCCGCGGCGGCGTGGGTGATCCCTATTTCGAGAACGCCGAGCTGGAGATCTTCGACGGCGACGATGCCCCCCACCGAGCGAGGATCGTGGACCTGACCACGCCGGCGGGCGCCTTCAGGCGGGTGACCGCGGCGCTGCGGCGGGCGGCGCCGACGATCAGGCCGGGCGACGTCGGCCGCTGGGCCTTTCCCGGGCGCGGGCCGCAGCCCGGGTTCGCCGACGGCATCCTGCGAGCCCACGCCTGCGATGACCTCGCCGCCGTTGCCGCCGCCCTCTCGGCCCTCGACGTCCTCCGCCGCCGGCGGGCCGGGCGGGTGGGCGTGCTGCTGACCCGGGGCGAGGAGGTCGGCTTTCTCGGCGCGACCGCCGCCTGCAAGCACCGCTCGGTGCCCCGGACCGCCCGGCTCATCTGCCTGGAGAACTCGCGCAGCTTCGCCGAGTCGCCGATCGGGGCGGGTCCCATCGTCCGCGTCGGGGACCGTCTCAGCGTCTTTAGCCCGGCCCTCACCAACCGCTTGAGCGCCGTGCTGGCGGCGTACCACGCGAAGCACCCGGACTTCCGGTGGCAGCGCAAGCTCATGCCCGGCGGGGCGTGCGAGGCGACCACCTTCAGCAGCTACGGCTACGAGTCGACCTGTGTCTGCCTGCCGCTGGGCAACTACCACAACATGGCCGATATCGACGCCGTGGACGCGGGCCAGCGCCCGGCCCGGGTGGCGCCGGAGTACATCTCCGTGGCCGACTACCACGGCATGATCGATCTGCTCATCGTTGGCGTCACCCAGCTCGACACGGCGAAAGTGACGCCCCTCGCGGCAACGATGGACGACCTCTACGAGCGGTGGGGGTATGTCATTGAAAAGCAGAAGCCATGAGCCCCAAGAGAGCGATGCGCGAGGCGCGATTGAGGAAGAGGTTGTCGGTTTTCGGGTCTCCGTTCTTTCCGGTCTCGTCCCGCGCCCCTCGTCCCTTCTTCATTCCCCATTCTTGCGAGCGCGTTGGGCTTGGCGCCAGTCGCCATCTTGCAGCAGCTCGATCCCCACCCGTTTGATGTGGGTGGTGGTGGCGGCGAGGGCGGTGAAGCGGGCCTCGTGCGACTCGAAGGTCTCGCCCACGTTCGGTACGTGGCCGAGCTGGGACAGGACGAAGCCGGCGATGGTGTCGAAGTCGTCGTCCTCGGGGAGAGTGAGCCCGAGCCGCTCATTGAGGTCGTCGATGTGGTACCGGCCGTCGGCCTCGGCGCGGTGCTCGTCGATGGTGACCAGCGTCGGCTCCTCGTTGCCGTCGGGCTCGTGCTCGTCGTGGATCTCGCCCACGATCTCCTCGAGAACGTCCTCGATGGTCACCAGCCCGGCGGTGCCGCCGTACTCGTCGATGACGATGGCCATGTGCACTTCGCTCCGCTGGAAGTCGGTCAGCAGATCTCGAACGGGCTTCGTCTGGGGAACGATGATCGACTGCCGCAGCAGCGGCTCGAGCCGGAACCCCTTCGCCTCCTCCCCGAGGTAAGGCACGAGGTCCTTGACGTAGAGGATCCCCGCGATGTGGTCGAGGTCCTCGCGGTAGACGGGAATCCGGGAATGACCCGCCTCGACGATGAACTCGCGAATGGCGGAGAGGTCGTTCGTGAACTCGATCCCCTCGATGTCGGTTCGGGGGGTCATGATCTCGGCCACGTCGGTGTTGGTGAACTCGACGACGTTCTCCAGCATGGTGGCGGCGTCCTCGTCGAGCCCGCCTTCGCGATGCGACTCCTCGATCCGCCGCAGCAGCTCGGCCTCGCTCTCCTGCTGCTGGCGGAGGTTGGCGCCGCTGAGGCGGCGGACGGCCTCGTCGATGAACGAGACGGCCGCGGTCAGGGGGTAGCAGCCCCAGGTGATCACCCAGATGATCGGCAGGCCCGCGGCGATGAGCCCCCCGCCGGCGTACCGCGAGAGGGCCGAGGCGAGCACGCTCGTCGAGACCCAGAGCACCAGGGCCGAGATCACACCAGTGAGCAGCAGGTCGCCCCAGCCGATCGCGGCATCCGGGCCGGGGTCGACGAGGGCCGCGAGCAGGAGGACGAAGAAGGCCAGCCGGGCCATCGTCCGCAGCAGCGAGACCCCGAAGATCGCGGCGTCGAAGTGAGCGGCCAGCCAGCAGGCCGCCTCCTGCTTGCCCTTGGTCTCGAGCTGCTGCTGGGTGCCGGAACGGCTCAGGCGCAGCATCGCCAGGTTGAGCGCGGCCAGGTACGTGGCCCCGATCAACACCGGCGCCGCCATCCAGAGATAGAGGTCGTTCAACGCCTGGGGCCCTCGGTCAAAGTTCTTCCTCAGCGCGATCGGGGTCGTGGTCGGGCCGACCGCGCGCAGACGGTTTTCGAGCCGGACGTCTCGAGAAGACCTCGCCCACGCCGATGGCCCGGAGAATCCGGTCCTCCTCGGCGTGCATGGCCTCGAACCCGTCCGGGGTTCGGTCGTCGAATCCGGCGCAGTGAAGGACGCCGTGTATCGAGTACAGCAGCAGCTCCTGCTCGGGCCGGTGTCCGAGGCGATCGGCCTGCCGGGCGGCCTCGTCGGCGCCGAGCAGCAGGTCGACCTCGATCGGCTCACCCGCCGCGGAGGCCTCGAACGCGAGCACGTCGGTAGTGCGGTCGACCTCGATGAACCGCCGGTGCTGGCGGCGCATCTGCTCGGTGTCGACGAGGCGCGCGCTGACCCGCCGCACCGGTGGCGACACCAGGGCCAGGGCCTCCGCGAGCCGCTCGCGCAGCCACCTCAGGTCGATCGTCGGCTCGACGCCCGGCGCCCGGTCGATCTGGACGACGGCGGCCGGCCGGCTCGAAGCGCGGGCGGTCGCCGGGGCGGAGTCGTCCGGTTCGGGCGGACTGTCGGGATCGGAGGTCGAACCGGAGTCCGCCTCGTCCCGATTGTCCGGCGTCGCTTGGGCGGGGGACGTTGTGGGGATGCTCGTTACCATGAATAGGCGGGAATCAGCCGGCGTGGCGGCCGCCAGACCAAGGCGGGCCCGGGGCCGCTTCCACGCGTCTATAAAACAGCGCCTCGGTCAAGGATACTACCTGTTTCGGCTGGGCGCCAAGACAATTCCAGCCCAATGCGGGCAGATTCGAGCTTCCCTGGGCTCGTTCATTAGGCTGGCGCGGGTTCCCGGACGGTGGTGCCGGTCGAGATTGGTACGAACTTCGGCCGAACGCGGTCCTCGAACTCGCTGCGGAACTTGTTGACGATGGTGCGAATGGCCCAGTTGTTGCCGTCGGCGAGGCCGCAGATCGTGGTGCCGGACATGATGCCCATGGAGCCGGCCAGCTCCAGGAGCAGATCGAGATCCTTGCTGGTGGCGTCGCCGCGCTCGATCCGGCACAGCAGCTTGTAGGTCCAGGCCGTGCCTTCGCGACACGGCGTGCACTGGCCGCACGACTCGTTGGTGAAGAACCGGGCGATGTTCCGGGCCACCGCCACCATGTCGGTGTCGGCGTCGAAGATCGTCGGGCACGCGGTGCCCAGACCCATGACCTGGTACTTGCGGCCGATGTCGAAATCCATCTCGGCGTCGAACTGGTCGGGGCCGAGCACCCCCATGCTGACGCCGCCCGCGATCGCGCCCTTGAACTTCTTGCCGCCGCGCATGCCGCCGCAGTGCTTCTCGACGAGCTCGCGAAGCGGGATGCCGAGATCCACCTCGTAGCAGCCGGGCCGATTCACGTGACCGGACACCCCCATGAGCTTCGGCCCGAAGCTCGGCGGGCCGCCGATCGACGACTCGCAGCCCATCGAACGCCACCAGTCGGCCCCGCGCTCGACGATGGGGCCGACCGCGGCGAGGGTCTCGACGTTGTTGACGATGGTCGGGCGGCCGAAGAGCCCCTTCACCGCGGGGAACGGCGGCTTGATCCGAGGCCAGGCCCGCTTGCCCTCGATCGACTCGAGCATGCCGGTCTCCTCTCCGCAGATGTAGGCCCCGGCACTGCGGTGCAGGTGGCACTCCACCGCGAAGTCGCTCGTGCCGCCGGCCAGCCCCTGCTTGCCGAAGATGCCCTGCTCGTAGGCCTCGGCGATGGCCCGCTCGACGATCTTGGCCTGGTGGTGGTATTCGCTGCGGATGAAGAAGTATGCCGTGTCGAGCTGGCATGCGTAGCAGGTGATCGCGATGCCCTCGAGCATGAGGTGCGGGTCGAAATCGCAGAGCAGGCGGTCCTTGAAGGTGCCCGGCTCGGCCTCGTCGCAGTTGATCGCCAGGTAGCGGCGCTCGCCGTCGGGCTCGGGGAGAAACGACCACTTCAGCCCGCAGGGGAAGCCCGCCCCGCCGCGGCCGCGCAGCTGCGCCTCCTTGACCAGGTCGACGATCGCCTGCGGCTTGGCGTCGAGGGCCTTGTGGAGCGCCCGGTAGCCGCCGCTCTCGACGTACGCGTCGTAGCCGACGGTGCGGCGGTCCCGGGGATCGCCCCACGGGCGGGTCGGGATTCGCTTGGTCAGGACGGGTTCGGTGACGGGCATGGAGAAGCTCTCAGCTGTCAGCTCTCAGCTTTTTCTGATCGTTGTTTGATCTCGACTTCCTCGATCGTTGTCCGGCGGAGGGTCAGCTCGCCCCGCTCTTCCTCCTCGACCTTCTTGCTCACGACGATTCTTCTCGTGGCGGGATCGGTCTTGATCGCCCTGTACACGTGCCCGAAGAACTCTCCGAGATTTCGCATCAGAGATTTGTCTTTCGGCGTTGTCATCAGCGATGCGCTCTTTCCGGCTGGGAGCTGACAGCTACTTCAGGCCCTCGATCAGCTCGTCGAGCTTCTCGATAGTCAGGTTCTCGTGCAGTGTGCCGTTGATCAGGGCGACCGGGGCGGTGTCGCACGATCCGAGGCATTCCAGGGCGAGCAGCGTGAACTTGCCGTCGTCGGTCGTCTCGTGCGGTTCGATGTCGAGCTTGCGGCGCAGGTGGTCGAGGATGGCCTGGTGGCCGCAGACCTCACACGCGATCGACTGGCAGACACCGATGCGGTACTTGCCCACCGGCTCGGTCGTGTAGTCTTCGTAGAAGGAGGCCGTGTCCAGCACGTCGGCGGGCGTGATCTCGAGGAACTCGGCGATCTGCTTCATCGCCGGGTAGGGAACGCAGCGGTAGCGCTCCTGGACGTCGTTGAGGATGGGAAGCAGGGCGGCCATCCTCGTCTCGTACCGGGGCAGCACCTCGGCCCGGTAGTGGGCCTTCATCTTCGGCGTCAGGTACTGCTTGCGACTCCGGTCGATCTGAATTGTCGCGGAAGGCTTAACGGTCCAGGCCATCGATCACCGTCCTTTGTCGGATTTCACTCTCTTTCCCTAACGATCCAGCTCCGCGGCGATGATATTGAGCGATCCCAGGATCGCCACCACGTCGGCGAGCTGGTGGCCCTCCAGGAGCTTCGGGAACACCTGGAAGTGGATGAACGATGGCGGCCGCGTCTTGGCCCGCCACGCGCACTTGCTGCCGTCGGCGACGATGTAGAACCCCAGCTCGCCGTTCGGTGACTCGATCGCGGCGTAGGACTCGCCGACGGGCGCGTCCCAGCCGCGGTTGGTCATGAAGATCTCGAAGAGCTGGATGGTCGCTTCGATGGACCCGTAGACGTTGCCCTTGTCGGGCACGTTGAGCTTGGCGTCGGTCTCGACGTTCATCGGGCCCGCCGGGATACAGTCGATGAGCTGATCGATGATGCGCCGAGACTGCTTCATCTCCTCCAGCCGCACGAGGTACCGGCACAGGCAATCGCCGTCCTGGGCGACGGCCACGGAGAACTCCACCGGCTCCGCCCCCTGGCCGTCCCAGTTCTCGGCGAAGCACAGGTAGGGCTCGTCCTTGCGGAGGTCGCGGCGCACGCCGGACGCCCGCGCGATGGGGCCCGTGAGGCTCCAGGCGATGGCGTCCTCGCGGCTGATGACGCCGACCCCCTGCAACCGGTCGACAAAGATCCGATTTCGGTTGAGCAACGTCTCGAGATCCTTGATGACCCGGGGGAGACGCTTGTCGAGGAAGTCGTGAACCATCCGCCGGAAGACGGCCTCGTCGGGAAGATCCATCATCGCCCCGCCGACGCGGGTCCAATCAGGATGGAACCGCTGGCCGGAGATGTAGTCCATGATGTCGTAGATGAACTCTCGCTCGTTGAAGCCGTAGATAAAGCCGGTGAACGCGCCCAGATCGAGCGCCGCGGCGCCGACGCTCAGGAGGTGGTTCTGAATCCGCCCCAGCTCGGCCAGGATGGTCCGCACGACCTTGCACCGCGGCGTCAGGTCAATCCCAAAGAGCGTCTCCACCGCGTGGTGCCAGGCGATGTCGTTGACGATCGGGCTGATGTAGTCCATGCGGCTGACGGTGCACACGTACTGGTTGTAGTCGTGGTGCTCGGCGAGCTTCTCGAAGCCGCTGTGCAGGTAGCCGATGTGCGGGTTCGCCCGCACCACCCGCTCGCCGTCGAGCTGAAGCACGATCCGCATCGTGGTGTGCGTGGCCGGATGCTGGGGACCGAAGTTCAGGATCCAGCGGTCGGGGGCGTCGACGTGATCGTCGAGGTACTCGGTGGTCTCGATGTCGACGTCGAAGCCCTCGTCGGGTCGCAGCGTGTAGGGCATGCTCTATATCCGGCGCCGGCGTCCGCCCGCACGGGGGCCGGACACCGATTGTGACAGGTTTCACAAACCGCAGGAGTATACGTCCCTGCCGCGGGAGCGTTGGCCCGGATGATTCATGAAGATCGTTACGAGAGCGACGAGAAGCCTTGATCTGGCAAGGAGATCAGGCGATTTCGAGGAGAGGGGGCCGCGGGTCCCTTCGGAGCTCGAATCTGCCGCCAGCGACGCCGCCAGAAAGGCTTCTCGTTGGACGCAGTAGATGTTCATGAATAATCCGGGCTAGGAGCCCGCGGCCGTGGCGGGGGACTGCGCGACCGCTGCCGACCGGCGGTCCGCGCGGCGTTGGAGTGCGGCTCGGCCATCACGAACCAGCGCCAAGGCGATCATCGAGATCACCGCGTAGAAAAGGCTGTTGAGGGCGAGCCCCGGCCAGATCACCGCGACCGGCAGGTAGAGCCCTGCGCGTCCGGGGCCGTCGGGGGGCCACACTTGGAGGATCCCGCGCCTGGTGGTCGTCGCGCCCACCTCGATGTGGCACGAGAACGACCGAGCGGGGAAGCCCCACCCTTCGTCAATCTGCGAGCGGATCACCGGCGCGTGGGGGTCGGGCGGGACGATCCGCCCCCATCCCGCCAGGAGCTGCCCGGGATCTCCGTCGGTGAAGGGCTCGGGGGCGGAATCCTGCCAGCACCGCGACATGATGCGAGTGCCCCCCACCTGATCCCACCGGATCACCCACCAGTGATAGGAGTCGCCAAGAGGGGCGTGCAATTCGGCGTAGGCCTGGCTCTTGAACGTCGTCGCCGCCGCCCACCCCCAGGTGACGGCGACGTTGAGGAGCGTCCCGAGCACGAGAGACAGCGCGAGCTTGGGTAGATGCTTCTTCATGCTTTGCCGCAGCCGGGCCCCAGTCCCTCATCGCTCATCCTCGAAGCGCACTTGAGAGGTCGAGCTGTTTCGAGCGCTCCGTAGCGGGCTATTCCCTAGCGCTCCGTACGGCCCTCCGGGCCGACACTCGCTCCTTTGCGCTCCGCGGCCGATTCGATCGGCCGCGGAGCCTGGAAGCAACCGCCCTCCGAGGCGGCCCTTGGGCGCACCCTCGCGCTGGTACGGCCGCGCCGGAATGAATCCGGCGGGCCTGAGCGGCGCGACCCGCTACACGTTGAAGGAACCTGCTCTACCGCCCTCGGGGGCTCCGGGGTGCCCGGGGCGACCCGCCGGCGGCCGTGCCGCTCCGGCTCGGGCCCGGTGGTCGACGGCCCTATCCTTGGCCCGGTTGCTCATCCGGGTTGGGGATCCTTAATGTCTGCGATTGAGCGCCGAGGGGGTGCCCCGTCGATGGTTGGCGGGGGACCGGCGGCGATCAGGGAGGGACGAGGCACTCCGCATGAACCAGCAGTCGGACAGCAATGGTGGGTGGGGCACGCCGGCCGCCTGGGAGCCGCCGCCGGGCGCCGCGCCGCTCTTGCCCGGGGAGCCCCCCCCGGCTCGGCGGGGGCAGCCGCTGGTGGCGTGGATCGTCATCGCGATCGTCTGCGTGGCGATCCTGACTGTCCAGCCGGTCGGGCCCGAGCCGACCGCGGCGGGCGGCGGCGAGACGATCGAGCTGGTGCTGATGGAGCTGCAGTCGAAGTACCTGATCGGCGCTTCGCGGCTTCCCACCATGCAGCCGGGTCTGTTCTACAGCCAGGCCCACACCGTGCTCAACGTCGGGACGGTCGAGCAGCGCCAGCGCTTCATCGTCGTGGCCAACGAGCTGGCCGGCCCCGAGCAGGCCCGGCAAGAGCTGGAGGAGCTGGATGAGTGGCTCGCCGATCCACCCGTGGGCGACCCGGTCGAGCTCACCGAGGACCAGGCGTCGCTAATGCGGATCCTCTTTGCCCTTTATCCGCCGCTCGCCGATGAGGAGTCGACCACCGAAGACGAGCCGCTCCAAGACAAGGAGCCGGTGCCCGCGACGGTGACGACCTTGAGCGAGGACGACCAGCGGCTGCTCGTCGATCATCTGGGGTGGTTCGGGGAACTGGCCCTGGCGCCCCCCGGGATCGCGGATCGATCGAGGCGGGACGCGGTGCTGGCACCCGCCTCCACGGTGGCGATCGCCATGATCACGGTGTTTGGCCTGGGGGCGCTCGTCGGGGTGGGCGGGTTCGTCGGTCTGGTGATCGTGCTGGTGCTGGTGATGTTGAGGACCATCCGGGGCGGGGTGGCCTCGGGGCGAGGCGCTCACGGCATCTACGCCGAGACCTTCGCCGTGTGGATGGTCTTGTTCTTCGCGCTGCAGCTGCTCCTCGCCGAAGCGCCGGTCGCCCCCGCGTTGCGGATGCCGCTGATGATCGTCGCCTTCCTCCTGAGCCTCATCGCGCTGCTCTGGCCGGTGCTCCGAGGCGTGAGCTGGCATGACGTCCGGCACGACATCGGCTGGACGCTCGGGCGGCGACCCCTGCTCGAGCCGCTGTTTGCCTTCGGCGGCTACGCGATGACCCTGCCGCTGTTGGCGGTCGGCGTGGCGTTGATGCTCATGCTGATCTTCTTGCAGCAGATGTTTACCGCGCCGCCCTCGACGTTCGCGCCCGCCGGCGGGCCGGCTCATCCCGTCATCCTGGAGCTGGCCGGGGCCGCGTGGTGGCCGAAGGTGCAGATTCTGTTCCTGGCCGCTGTCGCCGCCCCGATCGTCGAGGAGACGATGTTCCGCGGCGTGCTCTACCGGCACTTGCGGGGCGGCACCGCCGGCGCGGGGATGGCGCTCTCGGTTCTCTTGAGCACCACCATCAACGCCTTCATCTTCGCGATCATCCACCCGCAGGGGTGGGTCGCGGTGCCGGCGCTCATGTCGCTGGCCTTCGGCTTCGCGCTCGTGCGCGAATGGCGGGACACCGTGCTGCCCTCCATGATCATGCACAGCATCAACAACGGAGTGCTCATCACCGTCATGATCATCGCCTTCAGCGCGTAGAACTCTTTCGAGCGCTCCGTACGGCCCTCCGGGCCGACACTCGCTCTGGTACGCGGCGGCGAATACATCCGCCGCCGCTGACCGGGCGCCTTCCTCGGCGCTCCGTACGGCCCTCCGGGCCGACACTCGTGGCACGCGGCGGCGAATTCATCCGCCGCCGCTGAGCGGGCGCCTTGTGTGAGGGCTCCGGCTCGGATTCTGTCGGTGTAACAAGCTGTCTCTCAATGAGTTGTGTGATTTTGTCACCGCC
>Ga0209980_10001241_pt1 | contig 14077 bp, 11 predicted proteins | sample CR02metaG_FD_183611 | JGI IMG/M metagenome (GOLD analysis project Ga0209980, IMG submission 183611) | Deep subsurface microbial communities from Mariana Trench to uncover new lineages of life (NeLLi) - CR02 metaG (SPAdes) (version 2) | ecosystem: Environmental > Aquatic > Marine > Ocean trench... | reverse complement strand
GAATGGATATATGTCGAGCAAACGATCGCGCCATTTCTTCTCAAGCACCGCATAGTCGGGATCTTCGACAACTCGCCGGTCCATGTTCAAACGATGACCTTCGACCTGCGCCGCACCCGCTGCATCGAAAGTAACGTCGACTTGCCAGATGACTCTCGCGTTCGATGCGCCCTTCATTACCGCCGCCGAGGTCTCGCTCAACGCGCTGAACTTCGGTTCGTGCTCGTGTCCACCGACAATGAACGCGAACGTCGGATGATCTTCGCGCAGTGCGGCAATCTCGACGTCCGTCCACATATCCAGATGCGTCAACCCGATGATCAGGTCCACACCCAGTGACTCGAAGCGCTCGATGGCCCGCCTGGCGACACCGATGTAGTCAATATCCGTCGGCAGGTAGTCGCGATCGTTACCACCGTGATCCGCGTGTAGCGTCAGTGCAAAAATTCCGATCGTCTTGTCTTCGTGCTCGATCACAAATGCTGAATGCAGAGCGGAGTCAGTCCGCGCGTTACCGGTCTCGAAGCGGTAGTTGTCGCCCAGCCAGTCGAATCGCGAGGCAGAGACCGCATTGACGAGATGCCCGGGAGTCCGGCGATCGGTTTCATGATTACCGACGATGATGTACATCGGTGCGAGGTCGTCGAGAAAATTGAGCGCGTCGACCATCTGCTCACCGTTCCAAAGCTGGCTCTCGAGCGAGGGATAGAGAAAATCTCCGCTGTGCAGGATGCGCACATCCCGGCCTTGTGATTGCAACCCGCGAATGACTGTCGCGACACGACCGAGTCCGCCCTTGTCTCCATCCTCGACGGCGCCGAGCCGGTAGGTGTCATTCAGATGGATGAACGTCAGGATGGACGACGTTGCCGGTGGCACCTGTTCAAGCGTCGCCGTACACGCCGCCAGAGCGAATGCCGAAGCGGCAATCACGAGACAGCCTCGTTTCATGGAAGCTCCTGAAGAAAGTCGGAATCCGCGGATTTTGCCGAATGCCGGGGCAATTTGCGATCGCTATTTTTTACTGGCCCCAAACTGGCGGCGTATCTCGTCTGCATGCTAATGTGCCCGGCCACGTGGCTACTCGAGAATTTCATGGCCCCAATTCGCACCTTGATCGCATCAGGTTTCGTGGTCACGTTCGCCGGTTGTGCCGCCGCGCCCGAAGGTCATTCGCCGGGCAGGGACCTTGGTTTGCTGTGGGTCAAGCACGCCGCCGAGTACGCGGCCGTATCGATGCAAGTTTATGGTATTGCCGAACAGGCGCTCCCGGGCTTCATCGAAGATACATCGTGGAGCGCAATGCCAGGCCAATCCGACGCCGCTCACCTGCCGACCGCGGTCATACTCGACGTCGATGAAACCGTCGTTGGCCATGTCGATTTTCAGATTGAATACGAACGACCGTTCGCCAACTGGAAACTCAACTCGTGGAACTCCAACACTGTCGCTACCCCGATACCGGGCGTGCGGCAGTTTGCTCAAGCGGCTCAACGGGCCGGGGTCACGCTTTTTTTCCTTACCAATCGACCTTGCCAACCGATCTCGGGCAATGACGATCCATGCCCGCAGAAGCGGACCACGCTCGACGACCTAATCGAGGCGGGCATCGAGACCGACGCCGACCATGTCATGCTGTCAGGCGAACGACCCGAATGGAGCCGGGAAAAGATGGTGCGCCGCGAACTGATTGCCCGATCGCACAGAATCATCATGTTGATCGGTGACGATCTCTCGGACTTTATTCCGTGCGTGCGAAAAAAGGCGGCTGCACCATGCACGGAATCGGCAACGGCGGCCAGCCGACGACAATCAATCGAGCTGTTCAGAAACTACTGGGGCAACGGCTGGTACATACTGCCGAACCCGATGCACGGCTCGTGGACATCGCTCAGATGACGCGCAACAACGTGGTGCAATGCGGCCCGATCGCGATGATTTTGCCCCCAAAAAGGCGTATGCTTTGGCTTAAGAAAAACTCGATAACACCTTGAAAAGAAAAGGAACTCGCTGCTGCCAGTAGGGCAATTGCGAGCCGTCGGCGGGGACTGTAATGGCAAAACTCACTTGTGGCCTGATTCAAATGGCGCTCAAGGGCGATGGGTCGATGCAGCCCGATGATATCAGGGACCGCATGCTGGAAGCCCACCAGCCGTTCATCGCAGACGCGGCGAAACAAAACGTTCAGGTTCTGTGTTTCCAGGAAGTGTTCACGCAACCGTATTTCTGCCCCAGCCAGGACCGCAAGTGGTATGCCGCCGCCGAGCCCATTCCGGATGGGCACACGATACGCATCATGCAGAAGTACGCGAAGAAACATAAAATGGTCATCGTTGTGCCGATTTACGAAGAGGCCATGCCGGGTGTGTACTACAATACGGCAGCAGTGATCGACGCGGACGGTTCTTATTTAGGCAAGTATCGCAAGACACACATTCCACAGGTCGATCCGGGTTTCTACGAGAAGTTTTTCTTCAAACCCGGAAATAGTGGCTATCCGGTGTTTGACACGGCGTACGTAAAACTTGGCGTCTACATTTGTTACGACCGGCACTTCCCGGAAGGCTGGCGCGCCCTGGCTTTGAACGGCGCCGAATACATCGTGAACCCGTCCGCGACGGTTGCGGGACTGAGCAAGTATCTCTGGGAACTCGAGCAACCCGCCTCGGCCGCCGCGAACGGCGTGTTCATCGGCGCCATCAATCGTATCGGCACCGAGGAGCCCTGGGCCGAACGCATGGGCGAGTTTTACGGTTCGAGTTACATCGTCAATCCTCGCGGCGCCATCGAGGCACAAGCCAGTTACGACAAGGATGAACTGCTCGTCCACGAGATCGATCTGGACATGGTGCGCGAGGTGCGGAACACTTGGCAGTTCTTCCGCGACCGGCGACCGGAAACCTATTCAACATTGACCGACGGGTGAACACTGCCTGACGTAATCGGAAGGGGATTATGACGACGCCCGACTCTTCATCATTCAGCCAGGCACGTGCGGTCGGCGAGCTATTCGAGCTCGACGCCGAACGGGACGTCCTCGACAGCCCGTATTACAACGAGGACATCGCGCCTACCACGGTATCGCAGCGAACGTGGACGCGCTGGAATGTCGCGTCGCTCTGGGTCGGCATGGCGATATGCGTACCGACCTACACGTTGGGGGGCGTACTGACCGCGTACTTCGGTCTGTCGGTCTCGGAAGCGCTCTGGACGATATTGCTTGCGAACGTCGTCATCCTGATTCCGCTGACCCTCAACGCCTACCCTGGCACCAAGTTCGGTATCCCATTTCCGGTCGTACTACGATCGTCATTCGGTATCGTCGGATCGAATGTACCGGCGCTCATACGCGCGCTTGTCGCGTGCGGGTGGTTCGGCATCCAGACACTGTTCGGCGGTATCGCAGTGCACCTGCTGTTTTCAGCGGTGTCCGACAGCTGGGCCTCGCTGGGCGGCAAGGGTGAAGTCCTCGGCTTCTTTATTTTCTGGATTGCCAACCTGTGGGTCGTTATTCGCGGCTCCGAGGCCATCAAGCATCTCGAAGCGCTGGCTGCGCCGTTGCTGCTGACCGTCGCGTTCGGGCTGATCGTCTGGGCCTGGCCGAAGACTTCTGTCAGCGACATTCTCGCCATTCCTGCGAGCCGGCCGGAAGGTGAACCATTGTTCGGCTACTTCATGGCAGGGCTCACCGCGATGGTCGGTTTCTGGGCAACGCTGTCGCTGAATATTCCGGACTTCAGCCGCTTTGCGAAGTCACAGCGCAGCCAGGTGGTCGGGCAAATCATCGGCCTGCCGCTGACCATGTTCATGTTCGCCGGGCTCGGTGTATTGCTGACCGCAGCATCGGTCGACCTCGTCGGTGAAACCGTATCGGACCCGATCAATCTGATTGGCAAAATCGACAGCACATTCTGGGTGATCGTGTCGATGATCATGATCATCGTGGCGACGATTTCGACGAATACCGCAGCGAACATCGTCTCACCAACCAACGATTTTCAGAATATCGCCCCGAAACTGATCAACCAGACCAAGGGTGTCATCGTGACCGGCCTCGTCGGTATCGCGCTGATGGGCTGGGAATTGCTCAAGAAGATGGGTTGGCTGGAATCCGATATCAGCGTCGAAAGCCTGTATTCGAACTGGCTGATCGGTTACTCAAGCATTCTCGGACCGATCGCCGGCATCATGATCGTCGACTACTTCGTCATTCGCAAACAGATGTTCGACCTGCCGGCCTTGTACATCAGAAATTCCACGTATCCCGCCTGGAACAGGGCCGGCTTCATCGCGTTTCTCGTTCCGGTGAGTCTGACAATCATTGCCATCACGACAGGGTCGCTCGGCTGGTTTTATAGTTATGGCTGGTTTACAGGCTCGTTGCTGGGCGCTGGCATCTACTACATCATGGCGCGGGGCGAGACCAGGACTTCATAATGAATGTGCTTATCAAGGGCGGTACTGTCATCAATGCGGAACGCAGCGTGCGTGCCGACGTGTTGTGCAAGGGCGGTGTGATCGCCGATATCGGTGAAGGGCTTAAGGCGCCCAGGGGTTCAACTGTCGTTGACGCCGGCGGGCAGTACGTGATGCCCGGCGGCATCGATCCGCACACGCACATGCAATTGCCGTTCATGGGCACGATCGCGAGTGATGATTTCTATTCAGGCACAGCGGCCGGCCTCGCCGGCGGCACGACGATGATCATTGATTTCGTCATACCGAATCCGCAGCAGAACATCATGGACGCTTACCGGCAGTGGCGCGAATGGGCGGAGAAATCGGTTGCGGACTACTCGTTCCATGTTGCGATCACGTGGTGGGACGAGACCGTCCATGCCGACATGGAAACGCTCGTTCGCGAACACGGTGTGAACAGCTTCAAGCACTTCATGGCGTACAAAGGCGCCATCATGGCGGATGACGAGATCCTCGTGAACAGCTTCACGCGGGCTCTCGAGCTTGGCGCGATCGTGACCGTACATGCCGAGAACGGCGAACTCGTTTACCAGCTGCAACAGAAACTTTACGAGCAGGGCCTGACCGGACCCGAAGCCCATCCTTTGTCACGACCACCCGAGGTTGAAGCCGAAGCGGCGAATCGTGCTATCCGGATTGCCGAGGTTCTGCGCGTGCCTCTGTACGTCGTGCACAATTCGTGCCGGCAATCGCTCGAGGCCATCACACGCGCGCGCAACGAAGGTCAGCGCGTCTTTGGCGAAGTACTTGTGGGGCATTTACTGATCGATGACTCGGTGTATCGCCACAAGGACTTTGACGTTGCGGCGGCCCATGTCATGAGCCCGCCCTTTCGAGAAAAGGAACACCAGGCTGCGCTGTGGCGGGGCCTGCAGTCGGGTAACCTGCAAACCACGGCGACCGATCATTGCTGTTTCTTCGCCGACCAGAAGGCCGCCGGCAAGGATGACTTCAGGCTCATCCCCAACGGCACAGCCGGCATCGAAAATCGCATGGAATTGCTCTGGCATCATGGCGTTGGCACGGGACGTCTGACAATGAATGAATTCGTTCGGGTCACGTCGACGAACGCGGCGCAGATTTTCAACATCTATCCGCGCAAGGGCAGCATATCGGTCGGTGCCGACGCCGACATCGTTGTGTGGGACCCGGCTGCGACCAAGACGATATCGGTCAAGACGCATCACCAGAACGTCGACTACAACATATTTGAGGGCATGACCGTCACCGGTGGCGCTTCGCATACGATCAGTCAGGGCAATATTGTCTACGCCGACGGCAAGCTGGACGTCGAGCGCGGTGCCGGACGCTACGTGGATCGCCCGGTGTTCGCGCCGTATTACGATGCCTTGAAAATACAAGCGGAACGGGCCAGGCCGGTTTCGGTACAACGCTGAGCGGCGAGTATGGTGAGCACGAAGCGTTCGCAAGAACCCCAGTCCAGTCGACTCAGCAAGGCCGAGATCGAGGACAACTTCGGCGACCTCCACCCGCCGCTGTCGCGTTCCGAGGCACTGATCGAGGCCGATCGCTGCTACTTTTGTTATGACGCGCCGTGCACGACCGCGTGCCCGACCGGTATCGACATACCCGGTTTCATACAGAAAATTCGCAGCGATAATATTCGCGGGTCGGCGTACACGATTTTGCGTGAAAATATCATGGGCGGCATGTGCGCCCGTGTATGCCCAACCGAAGTTTTATGCGAAGAAGCATGCGTGCGGAATCTGCATGAAGAGAAGCCTGTCAGCATCGGACTCCTGCAGCGATTCGCGACAGATCCGGTTTTTGAGCAGGCCACGCAACTTTTTTCGCGTGCGGATGCGAGCGGCCGGAAGGTCGCTGTCGTTGGCGGTGGTCCGGCCGGGCTCTCCTGCGCACACCGGCTGGCAACGCTTGGACATGATGTCGTCGTTTTCAATCGTGACAGCAAGCCCGGCGGACTGAACGAGTACGGCATCGCCGCCTACAAGACCATTGATGATTTCGCACAAAAGGAAGTTGACTACATTCTTTCGATCGGCGGCATCGAGGTCCGTAATGACGTCGCGATGGGCGACGACTTCACATTGCAGCAATTGCGTGACGACTACGACGCGGTGTTTCTCGGTATCGGTCTCGCAGCTGTCAACGAACTTGGCATGGACGGTGATGACATGACGGGTGTCGATAATGCGATCGAGTACATTGCCGAATTGCGTCAGGCCGACGACAAGAGCGCACTACCCGTTGGACGCAATGTGGTCGTCATTGGCGGCGGCATGACGGCAATCGATATTGCGGTGCAGAGCAAGCGGCTCGGCGCCGAGCGCGTCGACATCGTTTATCGGCGCGGCCCCGATCAAATGGGCGCGAGCAGGTATGAGCAAGAACTCGCGCAGACCAGTGGCGTGACGATTCACCATTGGGCACGGCCGCTGCGGTTACACGGCGGCGGAAAGGTCACCAGCATCGAGTTCGCACGGACGTCATTTGACGATAAGGGCAAGCTCAAGGCCACCAAAGATACGTTCGTGCTCGACGCCGATGTAGTCTTCAAAGCGATCGGACAAAGGCTCGCCGACGACGATGTTGTGGATCTGAAAGTTCAACACGGTAGAATCGTCGTTGACGACTCGCAGGCGACTTCGCTGGCCGATGTATGGGCGGGTGGCGATTGCGTCACCGGTGGCGACGACCTGACGGTCAGCGCCGTGCAGCATGGCAAAGTCGCAGCGATTGCCATTGACACTTATCTGCGGAAGTAATTGCTCGAGGAGATGCAGCCATGGCGAACCTGACTTCGGAATATCTCGGCATACGATCGCCGAACCCGTTCTGGCTGGCGTCTGCGCCGCCCACGGACAAAGCCTACAACGTCAATCGAGCGTTTGAGGCGGGCTGGGGTGGAGCCGTATGGAAAACGCTTGGCGAGGACCCTCCCATCGTCAATGTCAACGGGCCTCGCTACAGCACGTTGCACAGCAACGAGCGCCGCGTCATCGGTTTCAACAACATCGAACTGATCACCGACCGGCCGCTGCAGACGAATCTTGATGAGATTCGTCAGATCAAGCGCGACTGGCCCGATCGCGCGCTCGTCGTTTCCGTCATGTTGCCGATGGACGAGCAAACCTGGGCCAAGTACATTCCGATGATCGAGGACACGGGCGCCGACGGCCTTGAACTCAACTTCGGCTGTCCTCATGGCATGTCGGAACGCGGCATGGGCGCCGCGGTCGGCCAGGTTCCCGAGTACATCCAGATGGTCGCCGAGTGGTGCAAGAAGGTCGCCACTGTTCCCGTCATTGTCAAACTGACGCCAAATGTCGCAAACATCGTGCCGCCGGCCAAAGCCGCCAAAGACGGAGGCGCTGATGGCGTCTCGCTGATCAATACAATCAACTCGATCATGCGCGTCGATTACGACACGTTGACGATGTACCCGACCACTGACGGCATGGGCACGCATGGCGGATATTGCGGTGAAGCCGTCAAGCCGATTGCGTTGAACATGGTCGCCGAAATCGCACGCAACCCGGACACCGCGGATCTGCCATTGTCGGGCATCGGCGGCATAACCAACTGGCGCGATGCAGTCGACTTTCTTGCGCTGGGTGCGAGCAATGTGCAGGTCTGCACGGCAGCGATGGTGTACGGCTTCAAAATCATCGATGACCTCGTCGACGGTCTCAGCGCATTTCTCGACGACAAGGGCATGGCGTCCGTCAGCGCCCTCGTCGGCGCCGCGGTTCCGAGCGTGACGGACTGGCAGTATTTGAATCTCAATTACGTCGAGAAAGCGGTTATCGATCAGGATCTGTGTATCAGCTGTGGCCGCTGTCACATTGTTTGCGAAGACACATCGCACCAGGCGATCACCCACACAGTCAACGGCGAACGGCACTTCGAGGTCATTGACGAGGAGTGTATCGGGTGCAACCTGTGTGTGTGCGTCTGCCCGGTCGATGGGTGCATAACGATGCGGCCCGTGACCGACGGTATCGACGCCAGAACCGGCGAGAAAATCAACACCGAGAAAGCGAACTGGACGACGCACCCGAATAACCCGATGCGCAAACAGGGCTGACGCGGTGACGGCGTCCGATCAGGAGTTGCTGGAGGCGGCGAAAAGCGCTCGCGGAAATGCTTACTGCCGATATTCCGGATTCCACGTCGGCGCCGCGCTCATTGACGACCTGGGCCAACTGCATGTCGGGTGTAACGTCGAAAACGCCGCCTTTCCTGAAGGCACGTGCGCGGAGGCCAATGCGATCGGCGCCATGATCGCGGCCGGCGGCCGGACCATCGTCACGATCGCGGTGGCGGGTGGCAGAAAAGACATCGAGTTCTGCACGCCGTGTGGTGGCTGCAGGCAAAAAATCGCGGAATTTGCCAATCAGGACACACGAATCCTGATCGCCAGAAACAATGACGATATCGATACCTATTCGATCGACCAACTGCTGCCGGAATCCTTCCACCTGTAGATTGAGGATTGCGGGCGGGACATTCATTTCATAAAAGTGGGGTCAGACCCTACTTATCCTACTTATCCCCTGGGGGATTGCGGGCGGGACATTCATTTTCGTCATGGCTCGCTGCGCTGCGCTTTACTTCCTCAAACGATTGTCCCGCCCGTAAAAGTAGGGTCTGACCCCACTTTTGTTACAACAATTGCAAAACTTCGTCGCGCGTCGGCAATGACGGCTGCGCGCCCTGCCGGGTTGCCGCAATGGCGCCCGCGGCACAGGCAAACCTCAGCGCTTCCTCCGGCGCCTGCCCTTCGACGAGCGCGACGGTCAACGCCGCGGTAAACGTGTCCCCGGCGCCTGTTGCGTCCACAACCTCAACGGCTGGCGGCGAGGCCTCGGCCATGACGTCGCCCTGCGAGCGCAGCACAGCGCCCTTCGCTCCGTACGTCGTGGCAATCATTCCCGTGCAAGCGGCCAGGGAGTCTCCATACCACGCCGCTTCGGTTTCGTTGACGACAACGAGGTCGGCTCTTTGCAATACAGACACATCGATCTCCTTCGCCGGCGCCAGGTTCGCGCAGAAAAATCCGGCGAAATTTTCGGCCGCGTATGCGATCGTGCTCCCGGGAATCTCGAGCTGGCAAATCAGTGCATCGGCATTCGGAAGCTCGAACGATTCAGGTTCGAGCCGGTTGTTTGCGCCAGGCGCAACGACGATCTGGTTTTCACCGGACGGCGCAACCGAGATCAGCGCGACGCCGGTCGGAGCTTCGGCATCGATAATGCAGCGATCGAGATCGACGCCACCCTCGCGCAGCAGCACGAGCGCCTCGTCTGCCGTCGCATCATCACCAACGCATGCGATCAGTTTGACGTTCGCGCCGAGCCGCTGCGCCGCGAGCGCCTGGTTCGCACCCTTGCCGCCGGGGAAACGACTCAATTTGGCGCCGGTCACGGTCTCTCCGGCCGCGGGCAGCCGTGACACAGAAGCCGACAGATCGAGATTCACCGAGCCAATGACGACAATATCGGTCATCGTTCAATCGCCGAACCTGGCAAGCCTCCCTGTCAGCAGCTCGAAAAACGCGTCGGGATCGACGTCGTAGATCCAGTTCGTATTGTGCGGTCGATCGGTGACGTTCCAGAAGTCCACGGCCGTATGTCCAAGCGTCAGCCTGGACTGCGTCTCAACGGACACGTTGCACTGCTTGCCGTCGAAGATGTCCGCTTGCAGCAGGTAGGCAACCGTACATGGATCGTGCAATGGCGCGCCTTCGGAGCCGTACTTTTTCGTATCGAACCGATGGAAAAAGCCGAGCATGCCGGCCGTCGCGGTCGCGACCGGATTGTTCAGCGCTTTGATTTTCGCGACCCGTTTCCGCGTCGACAACACTTTGTGTGTGACGTCCAAACCCAGCGCCGTGATGGGCCGGCCACAGCAAAATACGATGTCGGCCGCGTGCGGATCGGCGAGTATGTTGAATTCAGCGGACGGTGTTCGATTGCCGCCCTCTCGCATCGCGCCGCCCATGAGCACGATCTCGTCGATATGCGAGAGGATCTCCGGCACCTTGTCGATCGCCGTGGCGATGTTGGTCAATGGTCCTGTCGGTACGAGTGTCACCGATTCCTCGCTGGCCGCCAGTAGTGTTTCGATGATGAATTCAACGGCATGCATTGATCGCAACGGCGTCACGGGGTCCACTACCTCGATTCCGTCGATGCCGGTCGTGCCGTGTATTTGCTCCGCCGTCATCGGCTCACGCACCATCGGCCGTGAACAACCGGCGAATACAGGCATGTCGGTGCGCCCCGCGATGTCGCACATCTGCCTGGCGTTACGCTGGGTCAGTTCCAGCGGAACATTGCCCGCGACCGCCGTAATGCCAAGTATTTCGAGCTCGTCCGGCGACGACATCGCCAGGAACAGGCACACGGCATCGTCCTGGCCCGGATCACAGTCGATGATGATCGGACGCGGCGCCATTGCGTCAGAACGTCAGTAACAGACCCGCAAACGCCGCACTCATCAGGTTCGATAGCGAGCCGGCTGCAACCGCCCGGATGCCGAAGCGCGCGATGAGTTCGCGTTTTTCCGGTACGAGTACACCGAGGCCGCCGAGCAATATCGCAATGGACGACAGGTTCGCAAAGCCGCACAGCATGAAGGTCGATACCGCTCGCGTCCGCTCGGACATGCCGGCAAGATAGTCGCTCAAATGGGAGAAGGCGACGAATTCGTTGAGTATCAATTTCTCTCCGAACAATGCGCCAGCCGCCTGCGCTTCGGCCCACGGCACGCTGAGCAGGTACATGAGCGGCGAGAATAACCAGCCGAGTATTTTCTGCAACGTCAGATCCTCAATGCCGACGAGGCCCGCAATACTGCCCACAAGGCCGTTGAACAGCGCGATCAGGGCAACAAATGCGATCAGCATGGCACCGATGTTCACGGCGAGCTTTAGCCCGTCCGCCGCGCCAACCGCAGCAGCCAGGATGACGTTTTCGTGCTTGCTGCTCTCCATCTCGAGTTCTTCGCCTGCGGCGCCTGCATCGACTTTGTCATCCGGCATCAGGATTTTTGCCATTAGCAAGCCGCCCGGCGCGGCCATGAAGCTGGCCGCAAGCAAATAACTGAGCTCCGCGCCCATGAGCATGTACGCGGCGAGTACCGTACCCGCCACCGACGCCAGCCCGGACACCATGATCGCGAACATCTGCGGCTCGGTCAGACCCTTCAAAAACGGCCGCACGACGAGCGGCGCCTCGGTCTGTCCGACGAAGATATTGGCTGCGGCGTTGAGGGACTCGACGGCGCCCGTACCAATTACTTTGCGCAGGCCGCCACCGACGAGCTTGACGACCCATTGCATGATTTTCATGTGATACAGAACCGACATCAACGCCGAAAAGAAAATGATGATCGGCAGGACGTTGATGGCGAAACTAAAGCCAATGATCTCTGTGTTTGCCAATGGGCCGAAAACCATGTCGATGCCGGCCTGGGAAAAATTGACGACGGCCATCACGCCGTGGCTGAGCTTGTCGATTGCGATTCGGCCTGCATCAAAATAGAGCACGAAGGCGGCGACCGCTGCCTGCAGCGCGAATGCGGCGCCGACAATACGCAGGTTGATCGCTTTGCGATTCGTCGAAAAAAGAATCGCGAGCCCCAAAATGACGGCGATTCCGACGAGCCCGATTAAGTTACCCGGCATGAGCTGTCCCCCGAAGCAGTGATTATTGTTATTCGTTCTTCACCCGAGGATACCGCAAAGACCGGCCTACCCGGATAGAATTTCCGAAATGACAGCTCGTCGCTCGGGCGCCACCGGACCCATGCTACAAGCCGCGAGCAGATTTTTCGCCGCTGTATCTGCGTCGTCTTCCGTCGCCGCATGCACGATGGCCAACGGCGTCTCCTTGTCGAGAAGCGTGCCGATGGGCGCAATGCCGGTGAAGCCGACGGACAAATCGAGTGTCTCCCCGACGCATCTGCGCCCGCCACCGAGCGCGATGATGGCATTGCCGACTGCGTACGCGTTGACCTCGGTCAGGTAGCCTTCGGCATGTACCGGCCTGGTGACCTTTGCCTTCGGCAGGTAGTCCGAGTACCGCTCCACGAAGTCGGCGGGCCCGCCCAGCGCAGCACTCATGCGACCGAAGATCTCGGCAGCACGACCGCTGCTGACCGCCTCATCGCAACGCTTCAGGGCCGCCTCACGATCCGCCTCAAGCCCGGTGACGATCAGCATCTCGGCACACAGCGCCAGTGTCACCTCGTCCAGCCGTTGCTCCCGATGCTCGTTACGCAGGTAGCGCATCGACTCCGCGATTTCGACGGCGTTGCCGGCCGTGGTGCCAAGCACCTCGTTCATGTCGGTGATCAACACGTGCGTCTTGAGCCCTGCCCTGGCCGCCGTGCCGACGATGCTCCTGGCCAGCTCGAGCGCCTTGTCGGGACTGGTCATGAATGCGCCGCTGCCGACTTTGACATCCATGACGAGCGCCTCGAGGCCAGCAGCGATCTTCTTGGACAGTATCGATGCCGTGATCAGCGGTACGGACTCGACGGTGCCGGTGACGTCTCGAATCGCGTAGAGACGGCGGTCTGCCGGCGCCAGGTCTTCGGTCTGGCCGATAATGGCGCAACCGACTGTCCTGACGGTCTTGCGGAACGTCGCAAAATCGGGTCCTGACACGTAGCCCGGAATGCATTCGACCTTGTCGGTCGTGCCACCCGTATGACCGAGCCCCCGTCCCGAGATCATCGGTACATAGCAACCGCAGGCGGCCGCGATCGGTGCGAGCAGGAAACTGACCTTGTCGCCGACGCCGCCCGTCGAGTGCTTGTCGACCACGGGACCATCGAGGCCTTCGTCCTGCCAGTCGAGGACGGTCCCCGACGACGCCATCGCCGACGTCAGCTTGCCTGCCTCGTCGAAGGTCATCGAATTGAGGAATATCGCCATCGCGAGTGATGACACTTGCTCCGCAGGAATACTGCCGTCGGCGAGGCCGTCGACGAGGAACTGGATTTGCGCGCCGGTCAGCTCACCGCCGTCGCGCTTGTTGCGAATGACATCGGTGAACAGCATGAACGTTATTGCTGGAAGCCACGTAACGGCAGCTCGGGACTTCGCTGCAGCCAGTTCTCGGCCGGGTATCGAGCCTGCCGGTCGATTGCGTGCAGGGTATACGCATGCCGCGACACATCCGAGCGGTTCGGCCCGCTCATATGCGGTGCACGGCCATTGAAAATAACGAGCGTGCCCGTGCGCGCCTCGGCCGGCAGCCGCAGGTGTTCCGGCCACGGCGTATCATCGATGATCTCGGTAGTCAATGTGCCGTCGGCATTGCGATAGTTGCGTTGTTTCAGCGGCAATCGGTGCGCGCCCGGAATGAAATACATGCAGCCATTCTCGATGGTTGCATCCTCGAGCGCAAACCAGAAGCCGACGCAAGACTCGGGCTCGGTATAGATATAGGTCGAGTCCTGGTGGCATACCACCTCGCCGCCAATGCGAGGCGGCTTGAAGATGTACATTGACTGGATGATGGCCGGGTCACCGAATCCCAGCCGTTTTACGGCCTCGCCCAGTTCGGCCGTGCGTGAAAACGCATCGAAAACGGGGTCGAGATCG
>Ga0209980_10001240_pt1 | contig 14084 bp, 12 predicted proteins | sample CR02metaG_FD_183611 | JGI IMG/M metagenome (GOLD analysis project Ga0209980, IMG submission 183611) | Deep subsurface microbial communities from Mariana Trench to uncover new lineages of life (NeLLi) - CR02 metaG (SPAdes) (version 2) | ecosystem: Environmental > Aquatic > Marine > Ocean trench... | reverse complement strand
CGCTGAGCGCGCCAGTCGGTCGACTTGATCGTGATCAACGTTTACGTCCTAGTAAACGCCGCAAGAGCCACCGTCGCTGCAACGTCTCGATCGTTGCTTCGGCGCGCGCCGCACGGCGTTCGAGTTCGAGGCTTGCTGCGGGGCAACCGCTCACGTGTCATCTCCTAGGCCGCCGTAGCTACCGTGGCCTGAGCCAGTTTATCGGGTCGAGGGGTACGGTGCGCACGGTGCTATTGCCGTCGGGTGGCACCTGACGAATCTGGAAGCCGAGGTGTGGGCCTTCCTCCGTGTTGCCGCCGCCGCTCCGGGCGATGACCTGCCCTCCGGCGACCACGTCACCCTCGGCGACGTTGATGTCGGAGAGGTGGAAATACAGCGTCCAGTATCCCGCTCCGTGATTGAGGATCACGAGCCGACCGAAGGTGCCGAACGGCCCGGTTTGAGCGACTATCCCCGCCCTGACGGCCTTCACACCGGTCCCTTCCGCTACCCGGATGCCGATTCCCTCCCGTGTGATGGTGGTCCCGTCCCGAAAGGGCTGTTGTCCGAAGCTGTATACTAGTTGCAGTTGCCCTTCCACCGGCCAAGCGAGCTTCCCGATGTCGTCGGTGCTGAGGGTCGGGGCAGGTAGGGTGCCGACGCCCCGCGAGCGGACCAAGGCGGCGATCAGCTCGTTGAGGCGTTCGTCATCTCTCGCCAACTCGGAGATTCTGGCAGTGGCGAACTGCTCGCTGCGTCGCGTGGTAGACAAGGCGCGTTGCCGCTCGCGCTCCAGGGAGGCGTATCGATCGATTTCGCGATTGCGCTCGGTGCGCTGGGACGCGACTTGGTCTTTGATTGTCAACAAGTCGCGTCGATTGTTCGAGATCCGGTTGCGCAGTGTGGTAATTTCGTTCACCAGCCCGCGGTCCTGGCGGCTTGCCACGTGCAGATATTTGTAGCGGCTCAGGAGATCTGCAAAGCTCTCGGCGCCTAGGAGGACTTGGAACGCCCACAGGGCCCCCCGTTTGTGAATGGCTACGATCCGCCGCTCGAGGATGGCCCGTTTTTCCGCCAGCGCATCCTCTACCAAGATAAGCTCAGCCGTCATCGTGTCCGTCTGTGAGTTGAGGGTTCCCAGTTGCCGGTCCAACTCGTTGACGATGTGGCTTGTAGATGTGCGCTGGCGGTTCAGGTTGGCAATCTCCGTGTCGATGTCCCGCGCTCTACCGCGAAGTCGTAGCAGCTGCGCCTCTAGATCTTCACGTTCCTGACGGATCGAATCGAGCCTGCTACGCTGTTCGCGGATCTGGCGGTCAATATTGCGACGCTGGGCAGCGACGTCTTGGGGAAGTGCCAACAGGACGATCGCCAACACGAGGACCGTCTTCATACTTGCCGTAGGTGTTTCGCGACGCTCGTTGCGCTTGCCAAGAGCCCGAGCGCTGTTCCGATCGCCACAACCAGAATCATTTGCTGCGTGCTGAAGAACTCGGCCTGAAACAGGAGACGGTGCACTGCTGCATATGCAGCGTAGCAGAGGCCGAGCGCCGCCAAGCCACCCAACGCACCCTTGATGCAACCTTCCACGAGGAAGGGGCGGCGAATGAAGCTGTCGGTGGCGCCTACCAGCCGCATGATAGCTATCTCTCTGGTGCGTTGCAGGACTGCCATGCGGATTGTTGTTCCGATGATGATAATCGACGCGAGGGCAAAGGCGCCGCCGATCATCAACCCAACCACAGCGCCGATGTTTCTCAGGCGGTCGAGCTTCTCCAACCAATCGTCACCGTACTGCACGTCGTCGGCGAAGTTGAAGCCACCCAGGCGCTCCGCCACGGCGCCGACCTTTTCACTCGTGCGGAACCCTGGTAGCAGGCGAACCTCGATGGAAGCCGGAAGTGGATTCGTGTCAAATTCACTGAAGATCCCTTGGAATTCCACGAGCTCCCTCTGTGCGCGCTGTAGCGCTTCGTCTGCCGTAATGTAGGTGGCCCGTGCAACCTCGGGAAACGCCTCGATGTCGTCAAGTGCCAAGGTGATGACCTCCACTGGTGTACCGCGTGTGATGTACATGACGATCTCGACGCGCTCTTCGAGGTTTTGCAGGGTGCGGCGGAGGTTGAGCGCCACGAGTCCGTACAAGCTGGCAACGAAAAGGGCAAAGGCTATGGTGGTTACCGATAGCATCGACAGCGCAGGCCATCGGCGGAACGCCAGGAAGGCTTCTCGAAAGGCGAGACTCATGCTGTTCCCTTTTTCATGGTTTGCTGGTCGACCTTGGAGTCAAATACGAGGGCCCCGTCTTGCAGTTCCATCGTGCGGTAGTTGGCGTGACGCACGAGGTCGAGGTCGTGTGTGGCCATCAGGACTGCGGTGCCGTTGGCATTGATGTCGCGCAGCAGCCGGAAGACGCCGCGCGTCGCCCGCTCGTCGAGATTTCCAGTGGGCTCGTCAGCCAGGAGTACAAACGGGTCGTTGACAAGAGCGCGTGCGATGGCCACACGTTGTTGTTCTCCTCCGGAAAGTTCGTTGGAGTACTGGTGCGCCTTTGCCGTCAAACCCACCTGCGCGAGCACGCGCATCACTTTGGGTGCGATGACGCTTCGCTTCGCCCCAGTAACTTCGAGGGCGAACGCGACGTTGTCTTCTGCGGTGCGGTCTTCCAGCAGCCGAAAATCCTGGAACACGATTCCCAGTCGCCGCCGCAGCTGGGACACCTCACGACGGTTCAGTTTTGCGGTGTTGAATCCGGATATGCGGACTTCTCCCTGGGTGGGTAGATGCTCCGCATAAATCAATCGTAAGACCGTGGACTTGCCGGCGCCGGAGTGACCGGTGAGAAATACAAACTCGCCTTTGGCGACGTGAAAAGACAGGTCACGAAGGGCGAGCGAGCCGCTGGGAAAGGCCTTGTAGACTCGGAGGAATTTGATCAAGGCCGAATCCTAGATTCCTGATAGGGCGCGTTTGAAGTCGGCGATTAGGTCGCGAGCGTCCTCGATGCCGACGCTGACTCGGATGAAACCATCCGGAATTCCCTGTGCCCGCCGCTCCTTTGGGGTCAAAGCAGCATGGGAGGTGAGTCGTGGCTCAGACACCAATGTTTCCACCCCCCCAAGGCTTGGCGCGTGGCTGGCCACTCGCAAACGTCGCAGAACCCGCTCTGCAGCTGGCGCGCCTCCCTCCACCTGCAGTCCTACGATACCTCCGTAGCCATCGAGAATTCGGCCGGCCAGCTCGTGATCGGGATGACTCTCGAGTCCTGGATAATGTACCGCGCTGACCCGGGGATGTTCAGCTGCCCAACTCGCCAACGCCATGGCGTTGCTGTTGTGCCGGTCCATGCGAACCGCCAGCGTTTTCATGCCTCGATCGACGAGCCAGGCGGCGTGCGGATCGAGCGCCTGCCCCCATGTCTTGAGCAGGTTTCGTACTTCCTCAACCAGGTCGCTGTTGGATACAACAGCTCCTGCAATCACGTCCGAATGGCCGTTCAGATATTTCGTCGCGCTGTGAATGACGATGTCCGCCCCGTGTTCGAGAGGGCGGAAGTTCACCGGCGTTGCGAAGGTGGAGTCCACGATCAGTACCATGCCTTGCCCTTGGCATAGCTTGGCCAAGGGTTCCAGGTCCAGCACTCGTGCCAACGGGTTGGTGGGCGTTTCGACGAAGATGGCCCGCGTGGTCTTGCGCATACGGCTGCGCCATTCGCGCGCCGATGAGGGATCCACATAGGTCACGTCGATGCCCAACCGACTCAGTTCACGCGTGAAGAAGGTTCTCGTCCCACCGTAGATCCAATGGCTGGCCAAGAGATGGTCACCGGGTTGCAGCACCGCGAGGTGGGCCAGGGCCGTCGCACCCATCCCGCTCGAGAGAAAAATGGCGCCTTCCGCTCCTTCGAGTGCGGCTAGGCGCTTTCCGATCTCGAGCTGGTTGGGATTATTGCCGTGGCGCGTGTACAGCACCTCGTCCGAGGAGCCAACTGGATTCACAAAGGTGCTGCTTTGGAACACCGGCGTTGTGATAGGCGATTGTGATGCGCGCCGGACCAACGGGCCGTGTACGGCTCGCGTCGAGAGACCAAGCTCGCGCTGTTTCATGCGATCGAGATGACCTGGCTTCCCGTGTCGTTCGTCAAGACAAGGCGCCGTTCGAGCAGCTCGTCGAGAACCTCACGCGCCGCGGAGGTTGGGACGGCCAGGTGATCGGCCAGGTCCTTCACTTCGGCGGATCCGCGCTCCGCGAGCATGATGAGGGCCACGCGTACGCGCTCGGTGATCACTCCCAGGAAGTGCGCACGGCCCATGCGGTCTCGGGCTACGGCGGCAAGCCCGTGTCTTCGGAGCACCGGTTCCAGTGCTTCTTGATGGTCTTCGCTGATGCCCCACAACAGGAATGGGCGGGTGCGACCGTATTGCAGCAACAGCTTGGCTACGACCTCATCGGCGCACGACAGGTCGAGCAGTCGAACGCTACTGAAGTCGATCACGGCTACCTGCTCGCCGTCGTCTTCGGCGAGCAACTCCTCCACACCACGCCGCACGGCGTGGCCCGTTGGCCGAGTGACCAGATCGCCGTACCAGCCGGACACGGTCTCTTGGAGAATGCTTCGTAGGTCAATGGTTGGCATACCGCATCAATTACTCTGTTGCGCAGGAATGATCAACTGCACTTGGCTGCCGGGAAACGGAGGAAGCCCCTCGGCCATGGGGACGTCGTCGTCCCACGTGGGAACGATCGACAGTCGTGCGGTGCCGCTACGGAGGCTCAGCTTGCCCTCCCATCGCCCAACGTAGCGCCGCATTCCCGTGAGCCCTTGGCCCCGCCCCGGATCGCGAAACCGGCTTACGCCCTGAAAGAGTGCCGCCTCTAACGCCGTCGCGTCGCTCCACCTGTCACCCACCCGCTGTGCTTGTGTCGGCGCGAGCGAGGTACGAAACCCTACGCCTGCGTCCGCTACGGCAATGACGGCCACACGGCGACCCAGCCGGCGGCGCCAGTGATAGGCTTGCACAGCAACCCATCCCCCGGTGCCGGCGTGCTCTACAATATTCTGACAAGCTTCGGAAAGCGCCATGGCAAACCCCATTGTTGCCTGGGGTTCGAGCCCTAGTTCGCGCAGAATCGCAGCAGCCCGATCCTGAATTCGGTCTACCACGCTATGGACGTCGTCGGCACCGCGCACCGGCGTCACCTCTAGGAGCACGTCAGAACTCCCCGTTGTGCCAACGTAGGGGACCTTCCCGTGCAACTCGAACAGATCGTCGGCGTGGCGAAAGAATCCCGTGCGGGCCCAGTAGTGCGCAACCTCCCGGTCGTTCGGGATCGTGAGGAGGGGTTTGGCCTGCTGCCGTTCCAGCAGCCACTGGCCGATGGCGAGCAGTCCGATAAGTCCGTAGGGCGACCCCCACTGCGTCGCGTGCGCGTCGAAGAGCAGCCGCTCGTCCTCGGGTGTGCCGAAGGCTCGTGCGAACTGGTCGAACGTGTCGTGGTCGAAATGGACCGGGATCTCCACTACCCTGGTCATATCGGGGCTATCTCTCCACGCAGATGGTAGTGCAGGTTCGTGGCTCCTCGCAAGGTGAGATTGCGACGCGCAAGGCCGTTGGCTTTCCTGAGGGCGGCTTCGATGTCTACTCCTCGAAGCAGCTGACCCATCAGTGTGCCGCCGAAAACGTCTCCACATCCGGTGGGATCGCCTCCTTCGAGGGCCCGCTCGACCGGGATGCGGCTCGTTCGGATCGGACCGCCGATGGGAGGCGATCCCCTTTTCTTGAACAAATCGAGCGATGGAGTCGAAAAATGCACCGCGCCCTCAGCCCCCAGTGTCACCACCAGCGTGCTAACGCCGACAGCCAGGGCCCGAGCCGCCACACCCATTGGATCCGGCCCGAGTAAAGCTAGTTCGTCTTCGTTGATTTGCACGACGTCAAAGCAGGACATCCAAAGATCCGCTTGCGGCATGGTCTGGGGTAAGCGCAGTCCGTCGCTGGCAATGCCCAAGAAGAGGCTGTGCAAATCGGCGTAGATCGGGCCCTTGAAGGCGTGACGCAGAAATTGGGCAGTCACCAGGTCCATCTCGAAGCCAGAGATGAAATTCACGTAGATGGCATCGAGATCGCTCACCATCGGTCCCAACTGAGCCCAAGTCCACGGCGGAACGCCGCCGGTCAGCCGTTCGGCACGGCGGTTGTTGGATTCATAGAGCAGTGACACACGATTGTTGGATTCGGGGACTTCCACGAAACGATCCGCAGCGGAGCGGCGTGTGAGCCTGTTGAGAAACTCGTTGGCATCCGCTGCGAGGTCTTTCCCTACCTTTATTAGGGGGACGATCTCCCACGTATCGGGTAGGGAAGCCTCCAAGGCCGCCAGCGCGTACGCGATTCCTCCCCATTCCTCTACTGGCTCCGGCTGGGGCTCGCGGCCGCGTATGGTGTCCCAAACCATCGTGCCCACCACCCCGAGCCGATTCACGTGGAGCCCGTCGTTTGGAGGTTGAAGGACGCCACGGCGCCAATCACCCCCGCGGTTCCAGGGAGGGTACCGGGAACGATGCGGCACGCTTCGGCCGCCGGACGAAACGCACGACGGGCGACTTCCTCTCGCAGCGGTCGGAACAACTTCTCCCCCGCGGAGGTCACGCCGCCGCACACCACCACCACTTCCGGATTGCAGATGTTGACCAGGTTGGCGATCCCCGCCCCCAGGAGACGCGCCGTGTCGCGGACCACTTCCTCAGCCAAGTAGTCGCCGTCCTTCGCAGCCAGGTAGACTTCCTCCGCCGTGATACGCGACAGGTCACCATCGACGTACTGGGTGAGCGAGGAAGTGGCGCCGGCCTCGATGCTCTCGATGGCCCGCTTAGCAATGGCCGGACCAGAGGCGTACGCTTCGAGGCAACCGTAGTTGCCGCACGCGCAGCGACGACCGGTGGAGTCGATGGTCATATGGCCGAATTCCCCGGCCACGTCTGACGCACCGTGAAAGATCTTCCCATCGAGCACGAACCCGCCGCCGACGCCGGTGCCAATAGTCACGCCGACCACAATCTGAGCGCCTATGGCGGCTCCTCGCCACCATTCGCCCAGCACGGCGCAGTTGGCGTCGTTCTCGAGCGTGGCGGGGAGATCGACAATATCGCTCACCAATTTGCGTAGCGGCACGTTGGTCCAGCGTAGATTCGGGCTGGTCACCACGATACCATTCTTCGTGTCGATCGGGCCGGGTGAGCCGATTCCGATCCCGATTACGTCGATGTCCTTGCCCCACACACATTGGGCTTGGGCGATGGACTCCCGCACTGCTCCTACAATGTGTTTCACCACCACGTCGGGGCCCAGCGCAGCAGGCGTTGTTCGGCGCTGCACTCCCGCCACATTCTTGCCGTCCTGGGTCACCGTTCCCACGATTATGTTCGTGCCGCCCAGATCTACGCCCACGACTACCCGCATAGTCGCCACCTCACGAATCAATCTTCAATACTGCGAGGAACGCTTCCTGGGGAATCTCGACGGTTCCCACCCGTTTCATCCGCCGCTTTCCTTCTTTTTGCTTTTCTAACAGCTTGCGTTTTCGGGTGATGTCGCCTCCGTAGCATTTGGCGGTGACGTTCTTGCGTAACGCTTTGATGGTCTCACGCGATACCACCTTATTTCCTATCGCTGCTTGAATGACCACCTCAAACAGCTGGCGCGGGATCAACTCGCGGAGTTTTCCTGCCACCTTGCGTCCCCACTCGTGTGCTTTGTCGCGATGGATGATAACGCTAAAGGCGTCAACCGCTTCACCGTTGATGAGCATGTCGAGCTTAACGAGGTCGCTAGGTCGGTACCCGTCGAACTCGTAATCTATGGTTGCGTATCCGCGAGTTATGGTCTTCAGGCGGTCGTAGAAATCGAGGATGATCTCCGCCAGCGGAAATTCCCACTCAAATTGAACCCGCTCGGTGTCGATGTATTCCATCCCAATATAAGAGCCGCGCCGTTGGCGCCCGAGTTCCATGATGCCCCCGATGTATTCCGCCGGCGCAGTGACGCGGGCCTTAACATAGGGTTCCTCCACTCGATCTACGTGGGCGCCAGTTGGCATCTTGGTTGGGTTCTCGATCGCTGCCATCTTGCCGTTTGTGAAATACACATTGTATTCCACGTTGGGCACAGTGGTGATGAGTTCCAGACCGAACTCCCGCTCGAGACGCTCGCGCACAATGTCCATATGTAACAGACCGAGGAACCCACAACGGAATCCAAATCCTAGTGCAGCTGAGGTTTCCGGCTCGTAGTGAAGTGAGCCGTCGTTCAACTGCAGCTTCTCGAGGGAATCCCGCAGGTCTTCGTACTTGCCGCTTTGAGTGGGATACATGCCTGCGAAAACCATCGAATGGACCTCGCGATATCCCGGAAGCATCTCTGTGGCGGGATTGTCGGCATCCAATACCGTATCCCCGACCCTCGTCTCCTGGACGCCGCGAACATTGGCGACAACGTACCCGACCTCACCGGCGTGAAGCGCGGTGCTCTTGTGGCGCCCGAGCTGTAAGTACCCGACTTCCGCCACCTCATATCGGTCCTCCGCGTGCGACGCGAACGCGATATCCATTCCGGGTTCGAGTGTGCCGTCCACCACACGGATGCTGGGCACCGCACCGCGGTAGCGATCGTAATATGAGTCGAAGATCAACGCGCGGAGTGGCCCGTGACTGTTTCCGTTCGGCGGCGGTACGCGCTCTACGAGCGCGTTGAGCAAGGCATCGATGCCGGTTCCGTTCTTGGCCGATACATGCAATATCTCATCTTGCGTCATGCCGATGAGATCTTCGAGTTCCTTGGCGCGGCGTTCGGGTTCGGCGGCAGGCAGGTCGATCTTATTGATCACGGGAATGATCTCGAGGCCGGCGTCCATAGCAAGAAAGAGGTTGCTGATGGTTTGAGCTTGAACGCCTTGGCTCGCATCCACCACCAGCACGGCGCCCTCGCATGCCGCCAGCGACCGGGACACCTCGTAAGTGAAATCCACATGCCCCGGCGTATCGATGAGGTTCAACTCATATATGTCGCCGCTCTGCGCCGTGAAATTCATGCGCACTGCATTGAGCTTGATGGTGATGCCGCGCTCCCGCTCGAGATCCATCGTATCCAACACCTGAGAGCGCATACGGCGCTGCTCGAGGGCGCCGGTGGCCTCGATCAGCCGATCAGCAAGAGTCGATTTCCCGTGGTCGATGTGTGCGACGATACAAAAATTGCGTACGAGCTGCTGATGCATGAGGGAGAATATAACCGCCCCGTTGCCCGTCCTAGTTCCCCTCGACAATTCGCCGGTAACTCTCCGGATACCACTGCGGCCGCTGGTCCGCGTTCGCTATATCAAGGCCGAGGAAAAACACCAGCTTCACGATTCGGGCTGCCTTTTCCCCATCGATCTTCTCCACATGGTCACTGGGCCGGTGGTAGTCCTCGTGCGTGCCGTTGAAAAAAAAGAGAATCGGAATGCCTTTTCGCGCGAAATTGTAATGGTCGGATCTGAAATAGAACCGCTGATTGGGCCAGATGTCATCGATGGCGGTCATCCCGAGTTCGGGGTGGCGAGCGTTCACCCGATCTAGCGTTTCGCCGAGGTCGGAATGTTCCTTTCCGATCGCCACGATCGTGTCTTTCCAGTTTCGACCCACCATGTCCGTGTTCAGGTTAGCCACAATGCTCTCAATCGGCACCGACGGGTTGTCGGCAAAGTACTCGCTACCCCAAAGACCCTTCTCCTCTCCGCTCACGATAATGAACATCAAAGACCGCCGAGGTCGGGGGTGCAAAGTAGCAAAGGCTTCGGCTGCCTCGAGCACCGCAATGGTTCCCGAAGCGTCGTCGTCGGCCCCGTTGTAGATACTGTCGCCGTTCACGGGGTTCCCCACTCCTACATGGTCCATGTGGCCGCTGAATGTCACGTACTCGTCGCGGAGCGTGGGGTCGCTTCCCTCGAGGATGGCCACGACGTTCGGAGCGGTCAGTTCCTCGACGGTCTGATACGCGAGATTGATCGTGATGTCGAAACCGGAGATCCGCCGTGCCTCGAGGGGCTCGCCTCTTCGCGCTCGGGCCGCTGCCAGATCGAAGTCGTTCGCCTCGAGTGGACCCTCGATTGCCTTCTGGCGCACCTCGACCACGGGCATTCCGCCCGATCCCCAGGCCTTGCGAAGAAAGACTCGATCCAATCCCCGCTGAGCGGTGCGCCAATCACTGTCGGACCGCCGGCTCAGGATCACCACCGCCACCGGCCCTTGCTGTTGTAGCCCCCGCAGCTCCCGCCGTGACCAACCGCGCGAACCAGACGCCGCTACCAATACCACCGCCCCTCTGACGTCGAGCTCTTCGAGAGACTGAGCGTTGCCCGGGGTTCCGCTGACCACCACCACGGGCCCCGAGATTCCTCGCGGCCCCGTCGCGCCCCCAGAAAGGAGGATCACGTCGGTGCCCAAACGCAGCGTGCGCCCGCCCGGTATCGAAACGCCTGACGCCTCGACGTCGACTCGCTCCCGTCGCAGCGGATATCGCTGGATGAACGATCCGTCTCCGGCGCCGGGCAAGAGCCCCATCTTGCGAAACTCGCTGGCGAGGTACTCAGCGGTCTGGTCGAGTTCGGGGCTCGGCGTGTTCCGACCCCGCATGGAATCGTGGGCGATTATACCAACCCGCCGAAGGAAGTCCTCGGCGGTGATCGAGCTAACGGCATCTGCCACCCCGTTTTGCGCGACCAGCGCATGGGGGGCGATGAGCAATACACCAATGATGGCGGCCTTACGCATGGCAATTCCAGTCTCTGCGAGAGCAGAGAAGATAATACGCCCCCGGCGGGCTGTAAGGCGGTGAAACGGGGGACTGGAGAGCGGGGAGTTGGGAGCGGGAAATGCCTGCTCGGGTAGAGGGGTGGTGGCCCTGGGCGTTTCGCGTCCCCTCGATATGGGCCACACCAAGCACCGCAATGGCTGAAGCAGTTAAATTGTTGGTACGAATAAGCTTATCACGTTTCTAGCGCAGGGAGGAGTGTCTCGCGGCGGTGACGATTTGCAAGGCCTCAACAGGCCCACTACGTTCCCCACCCTATGGCCAGCGCTAGCCGCATCGATCTGCTCGACCCGTACGATGTCGCCCAATTGGGAGGCCTCGAGATCGTGGCGGAAGGTGTCGTAGAGGGGTTTCTCGCGGGCCTTCACCGGTCTCCCTTCAGGGGTTTTTCGGTAGAGTTCGCCGAGCATCGACCGTACGAGCCAGGTGACGAGTTGCGCTACGTGGATTGGCGCATGCTAGCCCGATCGGACAAGCTCTTCGTCAAGCAGTACGAGCAAGAGACCAACCTTCGGAACATGCTTGTGCTCGATGCGAGTGCGTCGATGAATTGGTCGGGATCGGAAAGACGGCTGTCGAAATTGGATTACGCCAAGCGTTTGACCGCGGCATTGGCGTTGGTGTTTCTGAGGCAGCGCGATGCCACCGGTTTCATCGGCTTTGACGAAGCTGTGCGGTCGTTGGTTCCCGCCCGGGCACGACGCCAGCAATGGTGGACGCTATTGAGTGCGGTTCACAACCTTCCGGCGGGAGGTGGCACGGCGGCGGAGGATGCACTGCGGCGGGTGACCGGACTGCTGCGCCGGCGCGGGCTCGTGGTATTCATCTCGGATCTCCTGTTTGACCGCGATCTGGCATTACTCGCGTTGCAATATTTGCGGCACAGACGGCACCAAGTGCTCGTGTTCCACATTATGGATCCCGCGGAACTCTTTCTGGAAGGGCCACCCGAGGCCCGGTTCGAGGATCTCGAGACGGGTGATTCGGTGTCGGTCAGGCCGCGTGAACTGCGGGTTGCCTATAACGAAACCGTTCGTCGCTCCATCGAGGCGTGGCGAACGCAGTGCCGCCGCGGCGGGATCGCGTACCATCACGTCTTGACGGATACGCCGTTCGGCTATGTCCTGCGCCGGGCGACCGCGCGGCGGGCAAGGTTGGGGTGATAGGCTTTCTCCAGCCGTTGGCGCTATTGGGTCTGCTGGCTGCGTCGATTCCACCGATTCTTCATCTATTGGCGCGGCGACTGCCACCGGTCGTGCCGTTTCCGGCGGTGAGATATCTCAGCGAGACCGAGCGCAAGCATTCCCGGCGATTGAAGCTGCGCAATCTGCTGCTCCTGCTGTTGCGGACCCTTCTCATCATACTCATCGCGCTGGCCGCGTCACGACCGGTGGCTCGTGTTCCGTTCGGTGAATCGCATGAGCCCTCGGCAATCGCCGTGGTGATCGACAACTCGCTCTCCTCCGGCGCGGTGGTGGAGGGGCGATTGGTGCTCGACGCAATGGCGGATCAAGCGCGACGTGTATTCGACCGGGCCGGGGACGACGACCGGCTATGGCTGGTTCTTGCTGACGGACTTCCGCGGCGTGTCTCACTCCTCGAGGCGCGGGCGGTATTGGATACTCTCTCCCCCTGGCTGGTGCGACTCGACCTGTCGCAGGCCGTTCGGGCGGTATCCCAGGCGATGGCCGACGACCCATCGCCTGCCCACGAGGTGGTGGTGCTGAGCGACTTGCAGGCCACCGCATTCACTCCCGCCGCCGTGGATGAAGGTGCGGAGCCCGTGCGGAGGGTGCTCGTATGGAGCCCGGCTACGCTGGAGTTGAACCGGGGCATCGACTCGGTGCGCACCGAGCCGACGGTGTGGTCTCCGAGGGGAGAAGTCATAGCGTCAATTGGCGGTTCAGATTCCAGCGCAGTAGCCATACGGCTGAGGATGGCCGGCCGTGACGTTGCCCGGTCGGTAGGAGGCCGCGACGATCGAGTAGTCCTGGAAGGCTCCGCAGCGCAAAACGGATGGTTCGTGGCGAGCATCCGATTAGATCCAGACGAGTTGCGGGCGGACGATGTTCGCACGCTCGCGATTCGCGTCGCACCTCCGGGTGTGGCGTCCGCCGACTCGGCCGCCGGCAAGTTCGTGGTTCAGGCGCTGGCGGTGCTGCACCGGTCCGGCCGCGTCCGTGACGGGACCGACATGCTGTTTTCTGACCGCATGAATGCGGGACTGAGCGTCGTGTTTCCCCCGGAAGATCCTGCTCTGATCGGCGCGCTCAACCGCCGCTTGAGCGAAAGGGGAATTTCCTGGCAGTTTGGCCCGGTGGTGGACGGGGAGTGGCAGCTGTCGGGAGACGTGGGACCGGCCGCAGGAAGCACTGTCTACCGGCGGCGTCGCTTGGAGGGCGGCGCTGATGTCCTCGGAACAGCTGGGGGTGAGCCCTGGTTGGTGCGAGACGCGAACGTAATTCTCGTGGGAAGCCGCATGGAGAGCGGTTGGTCGTCGCTGCCTGTGAGCGCCGCGTTCGTCCCGTTCATCGAGTTCGTGGTGAACCGCATAGGGGCGGTGCCGTCGTTGATAGTCTCCGCGTTTCCCGGCGAGGTGAAGGAGGTACCGGCCGCTGCACGTGCTCTGCTGGTTGATGGCACATCGGTCCCCATTCCCGGAAACCGTCGTATCGTGGCCCCGATCGAACGCGGCGTGTACTTCCTGGAGGATGCAAACGCAGACACGATCGGAGCGCTAGAGGTAAACCACGATCCACGGGAGACGCTGTTGCGACAGGCGGAGTCACGGGTCGTTGCCACCCTGTTGGGAGGTGATGTGCAGGTGCTGAGTGCCCAGGGGCTCGATCGGGAGCTGTTCCGCGGTGCCCGCCGGGCCGACCTGGCCGGCGGGTTGCTCCTTCTCGCGCTCGCCGTGGCGTTTGCGGAGTTCGGGCTCAGCTCGGCCGGTGGAGCGGGGAAGGCACGCGGGGAACGGTAATGCTTCCTCACTTGATTCGGATGTTTCAGGAGCTGCCACGCTTTCGCGGCTTTGTAGGAAAGCTTCCCTCACGTGGGGCGTCGATTAGTGTGAGAGGCCTGCCAGGCGGTGGCGTAGCTGTGATGCTCGCATCCCTCGCCGAGCACCTTCCCCAACGCACGTTTCTCGTCGTGACCTCCGGGCCGGCGGAGGCGGAGCGATGGTTGGCGGACCTGTCCGTGCTGATCGAAGCTCGGGTGCGTCTGTACCCGCAGCGTGAAGCACTCGGCGAGGAAGAA